>OGGU01000820.1_pt1 | contig 21738 bp, 20 predicted proteins | sample 1571241 | NCBI WGS metagenome assembly OGGU01 (sample SAMEA2581934, study PRJEB24529) | metagenome | biome: Human gut stool | place: China | collected 2011
GCGGCGGCGCCCCCCAAGGGGACTTCCGTTGGGCGTGTACGTCGCGAAAAATACTTTGCGCGGAGAGAGTGTGTCCAAATGAGCAAAAGGCTCATTTGGACGCGCGGGTCGGAGCGGGAACCTAATTTATCCAAAAGAGCAAAGCTCTTTTGGATAAGCCTTACTCCGTGACCTCCCGCAGAGCCGCCGGGATCCGGTCCAGCAGGTCCGATGGGGTCATGCCCCACAGGCCCACCTCCCGGGCGGCCAGGTCCCCGGCCCGTCCGTGAAGCCACACCGCGGCGCAGCAGGCGTCCATAGGCGGCAGGCCCAGGCCCAGCAGACTCACCAGCACCCCCGCCAGCACATCGCCGCTGCCGCCCTTGGCCATGCCGCAGTTCCCGGTGGGATTGCGCATACACCGCCCGTCCGGGGCGGCCGCGATGGTCCCCGGCCCCTTCAGCACCAGGTATACCCCGTGCTCCCGGGCGAAGTCCGCCGCCGCCCGCTCCCGGCCCGGGGAAAGATCGCCTCCGGCCCGGACAAACTCCCCCTCATGGGGCGTCAGCACGGTGATCCGGTTCCGCCGCCGGGACAATGCATCCATATGCCCGGAAAGGGCGTTTATGCCGTCTGCGTCCAGCACCAGGGGCCGGGGCAGGTCCAGCAGCCGCCGCACCAGCCCGTCGCACCCGGGGCTGCGCCCCAGGCCGCAGCCCGCCAGCACCGCATCGCAGCTCCCGGCCCGCTGTCGGATGGCCTCCTCTGCCAGGGGGGACAGCTTCCCCTCCTCAGACGGCAGGGGGAAGGGCATCGCCTCGTCGCATTTCATTGCCGCCACCGGCCACACCGGCTCCGGCACCCCCAGGTATACCAGCCCCGACCCGGTGCGCACCGCCGCCCGGCCCGCGAAAACCGCCGCGCCGGAAAAGCCCACGCTGCCGCAGACGCACAGCACCTTGCCGAAGGTGCCCTTGTGGCCCATGGGGTCCCGCCGGGGCAGAAGCCGCCGCACATAGGCCGCCGTGATCTCCTCCATCCCGTCACCTCCCGGATTTTTCCCTTAGTATAGCACAGTTTTCCCCCGGTGGCGAGATTTTTTTGTCCGCCGCGTCAACAATTCCGCCGGTTGACAATTCCCCGGAAAAGGGGTATATATGGAGTAACGAATCAATTGCCATCAAGGAGGTCCCTTTCATGCTCGATTCCACCCGCCAGTTCATCCAGGCCATGGACGCCAAGGACATCAAGCACTCCGACATTGAGGTCACCCAATCCGGCATGGAGAAGGTCACCGTGATATACACCGGAGACAGCATTCCTTCCATCCGTATGATTTTTTTCTTCAGCAAGGATTGCGAGGACGTGGCCATCCGCGTGTTCGACATCGTGAAGCTCCCCGAAAACCGGGTGGAGGGCTTTTTCAAGGTGGTCAACGAGGCCAACCGCCGCTTCCGCTTCTTCAAGTTCGTGCTGGACACCAATGACAACACCGTTCAGGCGGAGATGGACGCCGCCTTCCGCACCCACGACGTGGGCGAGATCTGCCTGGAGCTGATGAGCCGCTGCGTGGACATCTGCGACAAGGCCTATCCCGACTTCATGAAGGCCCTGTGGGCCTGAAAGCTCCCACTGTCATAACAAAAGCCGCCCGGCCAGGGCGGCTTTTGTTATGACGCTCAGATTTCCAGATAATTCTTCACCAGCACCTGCAGCAGCTCGTCCCGGTCCACCTTGCAGATCAGGGTCCGTGCGCCGTTGTGGTTGGTGATATAGGTGGGGTCCTCGGACAGGATATAGCCCACGATCTGGTTGATGGGGTCGTACCCCTTTTCCTTCAGCGCCTCATACACGGAGGTAAGGATAAAGTGGATTTGCTCGTCCTTATCCTGGGCGGCGTCAAACTTTCTGGTGAAATCATCCATGCGGGCTTTCTCCCCTTTCTATTGATTCACCATCAGTATACGCTATTTTTCCGGCGCTGTAAAGAGGAAAAAACGGATTTTACCGGGTGCGCAGCTCCGCGCCCAGGCGCTTGGTGAGCTTCTTGATGACGCCGGAGGCGCACTCCTCGATCTCCGTGGAGGTCAGGGTCTTTTCCAGGGAGCCGATGGTCAGCCGGATGGTGACGGACTTCTTCCCGGCAGGCACCTGCTTGCCGTGGTACTCGTCCACAAAATCCGCCCCATGGAGCAGGCCGCCCTCCCGGATGCCCTGGGCGATGACGTCGTACATCTGGCTCCACTTCACCTGGCTGTCGAACAGCAGGGAGATGTCGTAGTCGGTCATGGGATACTCCGGCAGGTGGGTGAACCGGTTGGTGCGGGAGCGGAAGGGCCTCAAGGCGTCCACGTCCAGCTCAAACAGCATCACCGCCAGATTCTTGATGCCGCAGGCCATGGCGGGCTTCCGGGCAAGCAATGCCAGGTTGCCCACCTGCTCCTCGCCAAGGAAGATGTTCAGCCACACCACCTGGTCGGCCCACACCGGGCGCTTCTCCTGGCGGAAGGTGAAGCTCTCCATGTGGGTGTAGCGGGGCATCTGCTCCACCGCGCCCTTGGCCCGGCGGAACAGGGCCGTCACGTCCTTGGCCGGGGCCACGAAGGCGCCGGCGATGTTCTTGCGCTGGGAGGGCAGCAGCTCCCGGGGATCATAGGGGGCGGAATAATCCGCGTCCTTGAACACCTGGGCCGTTTCAAACAGGGAGAACTCCGTGAAATAGCGCTCATTTTTCGCCACGGCCTTGCACAGATTGGGCAGCAGGGAGGAGCGGATCAGCCGCTCGGAGGGAGACGGCGGGGTGGACAGGGCCAGGATCCCGGCGGTGTCCTGCAAAATGGCGTTGACGTACTGCTCGTCCATCCAGGGATAGGTGAAGATCTCCTGCATGCCGCAGCGGATGGCCAGATACTCCTTGATCCGGCGCTCCAGGTCCTTGTCCAGCTGGTTGATGGCCCCGTCAAAGGCGGTGGTGATGGGGGCGGCCCGGAAGTTCTCGTACCCGTACATACGGGCTACCTCCTCCATAATGTCCGCCTTGATGGACACATCGCCGGTGGAGCGCCAGGTGGGGACCACGATGTGCAGGTTGTCCCCGTCAAAGGTCAGGCTGTAGCCCAGCTCGCCCAGCTTTCCCTCAATGTCCTCATTGGGGATGCGCTTGCCCAGACGGCGCTCCAGCCAGGTGAGGGAAACATCAATTTCCGCCTGTTGAAGCTTATGAGGATAGCAATCCACAAAGCCCGTGACCTTCATCTCAGGGTAAAGCTCTGCAAACAGGGCTATGGACAGATCCAGCGCCTGATCGCAGCGCTCGGGGTCGATGGCCTTTTCATACCGGGCGGAGGCCTCGGTGCGGTTGTCATAGCGCAGAGCTGTGCGGCGGATGCCGGCGGCCTGGAAGTTGGCTACCTCCAAAATCACCTTGTTGGTGGTGGGGAGGATAGAGTCCTTGGCGCCGCCCATGACGCCCGCCAGGCCTACCACCCCGGCGTCATCGGCAATGACCAGATCGTCCGTGGACAGGGGCAGGTCCTTGCCGTTGAGCAGCCGGAGCTTTTCCCCTTCATCGGCCCGGCGGACGATGATGTGGCCGGCGATATGGTCGGAGTCATAGGCGTGGGAGGGCTGACCCGTGGCCAGCATCACATAGTTGGTAATATCTACCAGGGCGTTGATGGGGCGCATACCCACCTTCCAAATGCGGCTACGCATCCAGTAGGGGGCGGGCTTCACGCTCAGGCCCTCGATCTGCGTGCCGGTCATCCGGGGGCAGCGGTCACTGTCCTCCACGGTGATGGTGAGGCCCGCGGTGTTTTCTACATTCCGGTCAAAGGGGGGCAGGGGATTCATGGGCAGATCGTACAGGGCCGCAATTTCCCGGGCGATGCCGTAGTGACCCCAGAGGTCCGGGCGGTTGGTCATGGATTTGTTATCGATCTCCAGGATGATATCGTGGAGGTCCAGGGCGTCGGCCAGGGGGGTCCCGGCGGGGGCATCAAAGTCGGACAGATCCAGGATGGTGGCATCCTCTGTGAAGGGAAAGAGGTCAAAGAGGCCGATTTCACTGCTGGCGCAGATCATGCCGTAGCTCTCTACGCCCCGGAGCTTAGAGACCTTGATCTCTACCGGCTCTCCCTCGCCGTGCCAGCGGCAGTGGGCCCCGGGCAGGGCCACGGCCACCTTCATGCCGTCACGGAGATTGATGCCGCCGCACACGATGTCCTTTATCTCGCCGCCGATGTCCGTTTTGCACACACGGAGCTTGTCGGCATTGGGATGCTGCTGCACCTGCTGCACTACGCCTATCACCATGTTATGGAAGCCTTCGGACAGATCCGTGGCATCCTCCACCTCCACAGTGGACATGGTCAGGTCGTAGGAAAGACGCTTGAGGTCCATATCGTCAGGGAGCTTTACATAGTCCTTGACCCAGTTCAGAGAAACTTTCATTGCGTAAAACCCTCCTTATTAATGGAACTGCTTCAAAAAGCGCAGGTCGGCGCTGTGGAACAGGCGCACATCGTCCACGCCGTAGCGCATCATCACAAGTCTATCCAGGCCGATGTTTACATAGAAGCCGGTGTACTCATCCGGGTCCAGCCCCGCCGCCCGGAGAACATTGGGGTGGGGGGTGCCGCCGGGCATGATCTCGATCCAGCCCACCTGCTTGCAAACCGAGCAGCCCTTGCCGCCGCAGACCAGGCAGCCCATGTCGATTTCAAAGCCCGGCTCCACAAAGGGGAAGAAGCCTGCGCGCATCCGCACCGGCACCTCCCGGCCAAAGACCTTGGAGAGAATGCTCTGGATCATCACCTTGCCGGAGGCGAAGGTGAAGTCCTTATCCACGATCAGCGCCTCATACTGGAAGAAGGCGCGCTCGTGGCGGGCGTCGGTGGTCTCGTTGCGGTATACCCGGCCGGGGTACACGAAGCGGTAAGGGGGCTTGTGGGTCTGCATATAGCGGACGGAGCCGCCGGTCAGGTGGGGCCGCAGGCACAGCTTTTCCCAGCACTGGCCCTTGTCATGACCCTCCAGCCAATAGGTGTCCATGCTCTCCCGGGCGGGGTGGTTGGGAGGGAAGTTCAGGTTGTCGAAGCCGTACAGCTCGCTGGTGATGTCGGACTCCTCGAAGATCTCAAAGCCCATGGACCGGAACGCGTCGTTCAGGTCGTAGCACATCTGGGTGATGGGGTGCAGGCCGCCGGACAGGGGGGCGGTGCCGGGGACGGTGATGTCGAAGTCCGGGTCCACCTCGGAGGCCTTCAGCTTCAGCTCCTCCCGCTTGGATTCCAGCAGCTCCGTCAGCTGGGTCTTGGCCTGGTTCACGGCCTTGCCCATCTCCGGCCGCAGGCTCACGTCCAGCCGGGGCAGCTCCTTCAGAAGCCCCGTCAGGGCGCCCTGCTTGCCCAGCAGCAGGCCCTTGACCTCCTGCAGCTCCGCTTCACTGCGGACGGCATCGATGCGGTCCTTGCCCTCCTGCAGCAGTTGTGTCAGTTTTTCTTTCATCGGTAATGATTCCTCCTTGTATTATGGGGTGGAAGTTTTTAGAGTTTCCCTGCAAAGACTGTGCTGTAGGGGATGCTGCGGGCCGGTTCTCGAAAAGCTCCGGCCACAGCCCTTTGCGGATTTGTATCGGTAATAGCACAGGGTTGTAATGCGGAGTGGTCTGCCTAGAAAAGCTTCCGCATAAATCTGCAAATGCGCTGCCATAGGGAGGGATGGGAGCATTCGGATGCGCCGCCGTCCGGTGCGGCCTTGATTGCGTGCGGCTCGCTGTCTGCCTGACACGGCTGGCTTTCTCCGCCGGATGCGCTGCCAGCCGGTGTGGCCGCGGGTAAGCGCATCTTGTAGCCTGTCCGACATATCTGATCTGCTCTGCTCGTTCTCAGAGCAAGTGGATACCGATTCTCCGGCAATTTCCTGCCGAGACGCCAACTTAGGGACAGACCAAAGGCAAAATGCGCCGAGCCATCCGGCGTAGAGCAATAAACAGTTCTTTGGCCTTCCCCGTTGCCGTCGAGATCATATTCTTCCGACCAAGTCTCGATGATCTCTTCCGTAATTTTTTCTTTTTTCAGTACCTTGGTTGCGCTGAGATATAGTCCGCCTGTTTTTATGATGCAGGATGACAGCTCCTCCGGGCAGTAACCAGTATTAAAAATATATACTTCGTACTGCCAATTGGCATCATGGCTATTTCCGTCTGATTCTCTGAGAAGGCCGTCAATGCGATATCTGCTTGCCAAGTAAGTCAATACTGCCTCTCGGTAATACTCTACATCAATGGTATCTCCCGACACGTTCCGTATCACCACATAATGCGTTCTGTCAACGGTATACTCCGTTACTGGACTAATAGGCTGCGGGACTTCTACACCCAATAGCCGATAGGCTTCGTCGGTAGCATATACCACAAAATCTTTCTCATATTCTTCAATGATGAATTCCTTTAACAAGTTTTTGTCCATGAGCTTCCTCCTTATTAACTATTAAAAGTGGGATTCGTTCGGGGAAAAAATAAATGCCTTTCATCCCAAAACTAAGGGACGAAAGGCATACGGCTTCCGTGGTACCACCCAGCTTCGCGGCACAGAACCGCGCACTCGTTTTCCCGATAACGGGGGACGACCCGTCCGCGCATTTCCTCGCGGCAGCTCCCGGGCGAACACCGCAGCGCCTGACGGACCGGCTTGCAGCCGGTGACCGGTCCTCTCTTGGAAAGGCGATGATTGCGGAACTTCCCGTTCAAAGCATTTTAAGCACCCCCATTTATACCATATTCCGCCGGAACTTGCAAGGGAAAATTGCAAAATACCCAAAATTGCTCCGGCCCCGGCACGGAAAAAAGAGGCTGGCGCAGGCCAGCCTCTTTTGGTTATGCCGTTATGGGAGACGGAGCTCAGCCCACGTACTTCATGCCGGAGTTCTCGGTGGCGGTGATGTCCTTGACCAGGTTGGCGGACCACTCAGAGTACGCCTTGTTCGTCATGGCATTGCGGACCTGGACCATCCAATAGGGATCGTCGGTGCCCACGAAGTACATGACGTGGTAGCCGATGTAGCTGCCGCCGGTGGCATCGTTGGCCACGATGCCGGTATCGCCGGCCTTGCGGCTCTCGTCGAAGCACCAGTCGTTGAACCCGGCGACCATCTTGTTCTTGTAAACCTGCTTATACAGGCCGCCGTTGGTGTTGGAGCCGGTGTCGTCAGACAGCTCATTGGCCAGCTTGGCAAAAGCCTCCTCGCCGCCGCCGGCATCCTTCCAGGCCTGGAGGGCGTTCTCGGCCTCCTGCTTCTTGCCGGCCTTCAGCTCCTCCAGCTTGGCCTGGTAATCCTCGGCCTTGCTGTCCAGACCGGTGGTGTCCACCTTGAACAGAATGTGGCGCACGTCCACGGTGTTGTAATCGTTGCGGGTCCGGCTGTGGAACACCAGCAGATAGATGGAGGTGCCGTTTTCCACGATCTCGGTATCGCCCTCCTGGCGGCTCTCGTCAAACACCCACTTGGTGGCGGCATCGCCGCTGTAGGTGCCGGCTTCGGGGTGGGAATAGGTGCCGATGGGCTCATAGTCCTTGGCCACCTTGACCAGAAGCTCGCCGCCCTTGACCTGCTCCAGGGCCGCGTTGGCGGCGTCCTTGGCCTTCTGCAGGGCAGCGGCGCTCTCCTCCTCGGTGGGCTGGACGGTGTTGCCGTCGGCGTCCTTGGTGGAGGCGGCTGCGCCGTTGAAGGTGATCATCTCATAGTTGGCCACGTCGAAGGAGTTCTTGTTCTCCTCATAGTACTTCTGGAGCTCCTCGTCGGTGTACTGCAGGCTGTCGATGTAGTCCTGCTGATAGTGGGAGGCGATGATGGTATCCTTCAGGATGCCCTGGAAGATCTTCTTGGTCATATTGCTGCCGTAGAGCTGCTTGAGGTACTCGCCCTCGCTCTTACCGGCGGACTTGGCATAGGAGGCCAGGGTGTCCATGGTGGAGTCCAGCTCCTTCTGCATGTCGTCGTTCCAGGTGATGCCCTTCTCGGCGGCGCCCTTCTTGAGCATGGTGATCTGGATCAGGCTCTTCTTGGCGGCCTCCTTGAAATAGGCATCCCAGGTCATGTCCTCGGACACGCCCAGCAGGGTCTTGGCCATGTCGCTGAGGCTCTGCTGGGTCAGGGGGGTGGAGGTGCTCAGGCCGTAATAGGAGGCATACTGGTTCTGGGCAATGGAGTTATAGGCCACATGATAGAAATAGCTGACCTCGGCGGCGGAATAGGTCTCGCCCTCCACGGTGACGGCGGCGGAGCCCCGCTGGATCACGTTGGAGTTCCACACCAGCAGCGCAGCGGCCACCAGCACGAACACAATGGCAATACCGCCATAGAGCCAGTTGCTCCGGCGCTGCTTGGCCCGCTCCTGCGCCTCACGGGCGGCCTTGGGGTCCACTGCGCCGCTGGCGTTGAATTCCTGGCGGGCTTTCTTTTCTCTGGATGCACTCATAGTTGTTTCAGTCCTCTCGAAAATAGGTACGCGGTACCCTTTGTAATGTGCTATTGGTTGATTATACAGGAAAACCCGGCGCTTCGCAAGAGGAAATCGGGATTTCCCGGGAATTTGGGCGATTTTACTCCGCCTGATACACGATCCGGCCGTCGATGACGGTCATATACGCCTGGCCGCCGATGGTGGTGAGGGGATCGGCGGTCCACAGGACGAAATCGGCGTCCTTGCCGGGCTCCAGGCTGCCCACCCGGCTGTCGATGCCCAGGCTGCGGGCGGGGTTGATGGTGATGGCCCGCCAGGCCTCGTCCATAGGCAGGCCCGCGTCGGCGGCCAGACCCGCGCACATGGGCAGCTTCTCCAGGGGGATCACCGGGGCGTCGGTGATGATGCTGACGGTAAGCCCGGCCTTGTACAGGGTGCCGGGGGTGGTGAAGCTCTTGTGGCGCAGTTCGGCCTTGCTCTTGCTGCCCAGGGTGGGCCCCACGAACACCGGCAGGCCCTCCTTGGCCAGCTCGTCGGCGATCAGCTCGCCGTCGGTGCAGTGGTCCAGGGTGGCCTTCACCCCGAATTCCTTGGCAATCCGCACGGCGGTGAGGATGTCGTCGGCCCGGTGGGCGTGGCACTTCAGGGGGATCTCGCCGTTGATTACCGGCAGCATGGCCTCCAGCTTCATGTCGAAGGGGGGATTCTTTCCGGTCAGCTTATCGTCCCGGTAGCGCTGGGTCTTGAACAGCAGCTCCCGCAGCAGCGCCGCCACGGCCATGCGGGTCATGGGGCTTTTCTTCAGGCCCTGGCCATAGCAGCCCTTGGGATTCTCGCCGAAGGCGCACTTCATGGCGGCAGGCTCCTTCAGCAGCATATTGTCCACCCGCTTGCCTGCCAGCTTCAGCACCGTGAAGGTGCCGCCCACCACGTTGGCGCTGCCGGGGCCGGTGCAGGCGGTGGTCACGCCGCCCCGGATGGCGTTGGGGAAGGCCTCGTCCTGGGGGTTGATGGAGTCGATGGCCCGCAGCTGGGGAGTCAGGGGGTCCACGATCTCGTTATAGTCCATGCCCTCCCAGCGCATGCACTGGTTGTCCAGGCCGATGTGGCAGTGGGCCTCCACGCAGCCGGGAGTCAGCAGGCGGCCGCCGGCGTCGATGACGGTGCAGCCCTCCGGGGCGTCGATGTGGGCCGCCACGGCGGTGATGCGGCCGTCTTCGGCCAGCAGGCAGCCGTTGGGGATATCCGGCCCGGTGATGGGCTTTATGTAAGCGTTACGGATCAGCAGCATAGCAATACCTCGCATTTCTACAGATGATGCCGGTATTATATCACAGCCCGGAGGTTTCCACAAGAGTTGCGTTTTTTCGGGGGATACGCTATAATAGTGGGCCGAAGGAGGCGGACGTATGCGCTATACCACCCTTTGCTATCTGGAAAACCCCGCCGGGGAGTATCTGATGCTCCACCGGGTGAAAAAGGAAAACGACTGCAACCGCGACAAGTGGATCGGCATCGGCGGCAAGTTCCTGGACGGCGAAAGCCCCGAGGAGTGCGCCCTGCGGGAGATCAACGAGGAGACGGGGCTCACCGTCACCGGATACCGCTACCGGGGCATCGTCACCTTTGTGTCCGACCGGTGGGAGACGGAATACATGCACCTGTTCACCGCTGATGCGTGGACCGGCAGCGTCCGGGAGGACTGCGACGAGGGCGTGCTGGAGTGGATCCACAAGGACCGGCTGGCGGCCCTGCCCCAGTGGGCCGGGGACCGGATCTTTCTGGACCTGCTGCGGCAGGGGGCGCCGTTTTTCTCCCTGAAGCTGCGGTATCAGGGGGAGACGCTGGTCTATGCCTGCCTGGACGGAAAGGAGCTGACACTGTGACGATTCTGGTCAGCGCGTGCCTGCTGGGGGTCCCCTGCCGGTACGACGGGCAGAGCAAGGCCCATCCCCTGGCCCGTGCCCTGTGCGAAAAGCACCATGTGGTCCCCGTGTGCGGGGAGATTTTCGGGGGACTGCCCACGCCCCGGCCTCCGGCGGAGATTCAGGGGAACCGGGTGGTCACCCGGGACGGCCGGGACGTGACGGAGGCCTATCGCCGGGGCGCGGAGGCTGCGGCGCAGCTGGCCCGGCTCACCGGGGCCCAGGCCGCCGTGCTCAAGGAGCGTAGCCCCTCCTGCGGCTCCGGGGCCGTATATGACGGCACGTTCTCCGGCACGCTGACGGCGGGCTGGGGCGTTGCCGCCGGGCTTCTGCGGGAGCAGGGCATCCGGGTGCTGGGCGAGTCCGGCATCGCCGCTCTGCTGGCGGAGGACGTCCGTTAAAATCACAACAGAATACGACAAAAAACTGTGAGATTCGGAGAAAATCACAATTGCCATTGACAGACGGGACGAAAGTTGGTAAAGTAGGGCCATAGGGGGTCGGAAACGTTACCGGTAATGTTGCCGCCCCTTTGGAATGGCAGAAGAAGGGAGACGAAACGCGCTTTATGACCATCAAGGATATTGCGCGGCAGTGCGGCGTAAGCATCAGCACGGTGTCGCGGGTGCTCAACGACCGGCCGGACGTCAGTCCGGAGAACCGGCGCAAGGTGCTCTCCGCCATTCAACGATCCAATTACATTCCCAACAACACCGCCAGGGACCTGGTGAAAACCAAGTCCGATGCCATCGGCCTGGTGGTGCGGGGCGTGTCCAACCCGTTTTACACGGATATCATCCGGGTCATCGAGGAGCAGGTCACCGCCCGGGGCTATACCCTGGTGATGCAGCAGATCGGCACCTGCGACGACGAGGTGAAGCGGGGCGCCATGATGGAGCGGGAAAAGCGGCTGCGGGGCCTGATCCTGTTGGGCGGCCGGTCCGATTATACCCCCCAGGAGCTGGCGCCGCTGAACATCCCCTATGTCTGCTGCTCGTATGACAACCAGTACGGCACCCTGCCGCCGGACTCCTACGCATCGGTGTCCATCGCCGACGAGGAGGAGGCCTGCCGGGCGGTGACGGAGCTGTACCGCTGCGGCCACCGGCGCATTGCGGCGCTGGTCTCCGGCACGGAGGACCGCTCCATCAGCCAGCTGCGGTATCAGGGCTATGTCCGGGCCTTAGCGGCCCACGGGCTGCCCCTGGAGCAGGAGCTGGTCATCGAGGCCGGTTCCTTCGACATCCGGCAGTCGTATCTTGCCATGCAGCGGCGTCTGCTGGCGGGGGCGCAGTTCACCGCCCTGTTCGCCATCTCCGACAACATGGCCATCGGGGCCATGCGGGCTTTGCGGGAGGCCGGACGGCGGATCCCCGAGGACTGCTCCGTCATCGCCATCGACGGACTGACCGTCTCGGATTACATCAACCCCGCCCTGACCACCCTCTGCCAGCCTATGGAGCACATGGGCCGGCGCAGTGTGGAGATCCTGCTGGACATGGTGGAGCACCGGGGCGGACCCATCCGGGAGACGGCCCACACCACCCTGCGGACCGGGGAATCCGTCCGCGACATTTCTTAGTTTTTCCGGCGGAAACCGCCTGAAAAATATATAATGAAGGAGAATTGATCATGAAGAAAACTCTTGCATTGATCCTGGCCGCCGTCATGGCTCTGTCCCTGGTGGCCTGCGCCAAGACCCCCGCAAACGGCGGCACGGAGGCCAAGGGCTCCGTGTATTACCTGAACTTCAAGCCCGAGGCCGATCAGGCCTGGCAGGCGCTGGCCAAGACCTACACCGAGAAGACCGGCGTGGAGGTCAAGGTCGTCACCGCCGCTTCCGGCCAGTATGACACCATGCTGACCTCCGAGCTGGACAAGTCCGCTCCTCCCACCATGTTCCAGGTGGGCAACCAGGGCGCTGTCAACTCCTATGGCGATTTCTGCTATCCTCTGGATAACACCGACGTCATGAAGGAAATGACCACCCAGGACTTCAACCTGAAGAATGCCAACGGCGAGACCGTGTCCATCGGCTACTGCTATGAGGCCTATGGCATCATCGTCAACAAGGCTCTGCTGAAGCAGGCCGGCTATGAGCTGTCCGATATCACCAATTTCGAGTCCCTGAAGAAGGTCGCCGACGACATCCACAGCCGCGCCGCCGAGCTGGGCTTTGACGCCTTCAGCTCCGCCGGCCTGGAGGGCTCCTCCAGTTGGCGCTTCTCCGGTCACCTGGCCAACATGCCCCTGTTCTATGAGTTCCGGGATGACAAGGTCACCGCTCAGCCCGCCGCCATCAAGGGCACCTATCTGGATGCCTTCAAGAACGTCTGGGATCTGTACACCACTGACTCCGCCACCACCGGCGCTGCTCTGACCACCGCCACCGGCGATGCCTCCGAGGCCGAGTTCGGCCAGGGTAAGGCCGTGTTCTTCCAGAACGGTTCCTGGGAGTATGCCAACCTGGTCACCAGTGATGACAAGGGCTTCAAGATGAACCCCGAGGATTTGGCTATGATCCCCATCTACTGCGGCGTTGAGGGCGAGGAGAAGGCCGGTCTGTGCTGCGGCACTGAGAACTGCTGGGCCGTCAACAAGAACGCCAAGGAAGAGGACATCCAGGCCACCCTGGACTTCATGAAGTGGGTCGTCACCTCCGACGAGGGCACCACCATGCTGGCCGAGCAGTTTGGCCCCTGCCCCTTCAAGAACGCCAAGACTCCCGCCAACGTGTTCTTTGCCGATGCCAACGCCTATACCGCTGCCGGCAACTACATTGTGACCTGGGCCTTCAACTGGACCCCCGCCGTGGATGACTGGCGTGCGGGTGTGGTGGATGCTCTGACCCAGTACACCGTCAACGGCGGCAGCTGGGACAACGTCAAGACCGCCTTCGTGGACGGCTGGGCCACCCAGTATGCCAAGGAGAACGGCTGAGCTATAAGCGCTCCGTTGTAACGCAATAGGACCGGGGGCGGGCTTATCGCCCGCCCCCGATTTTTCTCACCCGCGGCGCACAGAGCTGTTGGCCGGTATGGACCGGGCAAGAGCTCCGGGCGCCGCCCGGAAAATACATAGATAGGAGAGAGGCGTCATGAAACTTCCGAAACACCGCCGGGACGAGGCCGCGCTGAATTCCCGGCTGATCCGCCGCCCCATCAAGCGCATGGTGTGGCTGTTTTTGCTGCCCACCTTCGGGGCCTTCTGCATCGGCTTCCTGTACCCCTTCTTCAAGGGGCTGTTTCTGTCCTTCTGCAACTTCCGCATCACCAGTCAGTGGACCTGGACGGGACTGGACAACTACCGGAAAGCCTTTCAGGACCCCGGCTATATGCACGCATTCTGGTACACGGCGCTGTTCGCCCTGGTGAGCCTGCTGGCCATCAACCTGTTCGCCTTCACCATCGCCTACGCCCTGACCCAGAAGTTCAAGGGCACCAACGTGTTCCGCACGGTGTTCTTCCTGCCCAACCTCATCGGCGGCATCGTGCTGGGCTATATCTGGTCCATGATCTTCGACGGCATCCTCATCAAGTACAACACCTCCGTGATCCTGGAGACGAAATACGGCTTCTGGGGTCTGGTGATCCTGGTGTGCTGGCAGCAGATCGGCTATATGATGATCATCTACATTGCCGGACTCCAGGCGGTGCCTGAGGACATGCTGGAGGCGGCCCGCATCGACGGCGCCAACCGCTGGCAGACCCTGTGGCGGGTCACCATCCCCAACGTGATGCCCTCTATCACCATCTGCATGTTCCTGAGCCTGACCAACGGCTTCAAGCTGTTTGACCAGAACCTGGCCCTGACCGCCGGACGTCCCTTCCAGCAGCTGGGCAACGGAGAGACCATCAAAACAACGGAAATGCTGGCCCTGAACATCGTCAACGCCTTCGGCACCAGCGGCGGCGGAAACCGCGGCGTGGGTCAGGCCAAGGCCGTGATCTTCTTCATCGTGGTGGCGGCCATCAGCATCATCCAGCTTCAGGCCAACCGCCGCAAGGAGGTGCAGCAATGATCAGATCCGATGCTCTGCGCCGCAGAGAGCGCCGTCAGGCCCTGCTGACGGTGGTATTCACCATCATCTCCGTGCTCTATCTGATGCCGGTGTTCCTGGTGCTTATCAACTCCCTGAAGGCCAACGCCTTTGTCAACACCGAGACCTTCAAGCTGCCCACGGCGGAGTCCTTCGTGGGGCTGAAGAACTATGTCAAGGGCATGACCTTCGGCAACTTCGCCTTCTATAAGGTGGTGTTCTACAGCTTCTTCATCACCATCACCTCCACGGCCCTGATCCTGGTGTGCACGTCCATGGCGGCGTGGTATATCTCCCGGGTGGGGAGCCTGGTCAGCAAGATCGTGTACTACCTGTGCGTGTTCTCCATGGTGGTCCCCTTCCAGATGGTCATGTACACCCTGGCCCGGACGGCGGACCAGATGCACCTGAACACCCCCTGGACCATTCCGGTGATCTATCTGGGCTTCGGCGCAGGTCTGGCGGTGTTTATGTTCACGGGCTTTGTCAAGAGCCTGCCCCTGGAGATCGAGGAAGCCGCCGCCATCGACGGCTGCGGCCCTGTGGGCACCTTCTTCCGGGTGGTGCTGCCCATGCTGAAGCCCACCATGATCTCCGTGGGCGTGCTGGAGATCATGTGGGTATGGAACGACTATCTGCTGCCCAGCCTGGTGCTGGATATCAACCAGTACCGCACCATTCCCATTCACATCCAGTATCTGAAGGGCAGCTACGGCACCGTGGACATGGGCGCCACCATGGCCCTGATCATGCTGAGCATCCTGCCGGTGATCATCTTCTATCTGTGCTGCCAGAAGCACATCATCAAGGGCGTGGCCGCCGGAGCCGTGAAGGGCTAAAAAAACAAAGCATTTTTCTGATAAGTGAGTTGACTGACATATGAATCGTTGCAGCGGCATTTTGATGCCGGTATTTTCCCTGCCGTCTCCTTACGGCATCGGGACTCTGGGCAAGGCCGCCTATGACTTTGCCGATTTTCTCCACGCCGCCGGGCAGCGCTGCTGGCAGATGCTGCCCCTGGGCCCCACCAGCTATGGCGACTCCCCCTATCAGAGCTTTTCCACCTACGCCGGGAATCCCTATTTCATCGACCTGGATATGCTGATAGAGGACGGATTGCTGGAAAAGAGCGAGGTGCAGGAGCAGAACTGGGGCACCGAACCCCGGTACGTGGACTACGGAAAGATCTACGAAAGCCGCTTCGCCGTACTGCAGAAGGCCAAGGACCGGGGCTGGGAGCGGGACCACGCGGAGGTGGCCGCCTTTCAGGCGGAGAACAGCCGCTGGCTGCCGGACTACGCCCTGTACATGGCCTGCAAGCGCCATTTTGGCATGCGCTCCTGGACCGAGTGGGAGGACGCGGACATCCGCCTGCGGAAATCCCCGGAGGTGCTGGAGCGGTACCGCACCCTGCTGCGGGAGGACGTGGAGCTGTTCACCTATCTGCAGTTCCTGTTCTTCCGCCAGTGGAACAGGCTGCGGGACTATCTCCACGGCCTGGACATCCAGGTCATTGGCGACCTGCCTATTTATGTGGCCATGGATTCCGCCGACGTGTGGGCGGAGCCGGAGAGCTTCCAGCTGGACGACCAGTGCGTTCCCACGGAGGTATCCGGCGTGCCGCCGGACTACTTCAGCGCCGACGGTCAGCTCTGGGGCAATCCCCTGTACGCCTGGGACCGCATGCAGGCCGACGGCTTCGGCTGGTGGATCCGCCGGGTGGACGGGGCCTCCAAGCTGTATGACGTGATCCGCATCGACCATTTCCGGGGCTTCGAGGCCTATTGGGCCGTGCCCTACGGCGAGACTACCGCCAAAAACGGCCATTGGGTCAAGGGCCCGGGCATGAACCTGGTGGGGGTGCTCACCGGTTGGTTCCCCCAGCTGCGGTTCATCGCCGAGGATCTGGGCTATCCCACTCCCGGCGTCCGGCAGCTGCTGCAGGATTCCGGCCTGCCGGGCATGAAGGTGCTGGAATTTGCCTTCGATTCCCGGGATACCAGCAGCTATCTCCCCCACTCCTACGGGGAGAACTGCGTGTGCTACACCGGCACCCACGACAACAGCCCCCTGGCCCTGTGGAAGGACGAGGCCGCGCCGGAGGACATCGCCTATGCCCGGGAATACCTGGGGCTCAACGATGGGGAGGGCTTCAACTGGGGCATCATCCGGGGCGGCATGAGCTCCGTGGCCCGGCTGTTTGTGGCCCAGATGCAGGACTATCTGGAGCTGGGTCTGCACCACCGCACCAACGTCCCCGGCACCCAGAGCGGCAACTGGCAGTGGCGTCTGCTGCCCGATGAGGCCACGCCGGCCCTGGCCCGGCGCATCCGCCGCGTCACGGAGCTGTACGGCCGCTGAACCCAACCGATCCCGTTTCATTGCGAACTTCTCTTAAAACGTATGAACCCCGGCGCGGTGCGCCGGGGTTCATACGTTCTGTTCGTTGTGTTGGCTCTCCATCAGGCGGCGGGCCTTTCTCCTGGCCCGGGTCAGGGCCATGCGGACGCTGTCGGGCTTCACGCCCAGCTCCCGGGCCAGCTCCCCGTCCGAATAGTCCAGGATATACCGGGCCTCCAGCAGCCAGCGGGTGTTCTCGTCCAGCCGGGGCCACACCTGGGCCAGGGCGTCCAGCTCCAGGCGGCGCAGCACCCGGTCCTCCACCTCCTGCCGCTCATCCGGGACCTCCGGTTCGCCGTCCAGCGGCAGCCAGGGATGGCGGCTGCTGTCCCGGACGGCGTTATAGGCCGTGTGGCGGCAGGCGGCGGCAATATACCCCGCCAGCCCCTCCGGCTCCAGCCGGCGCAGGGTGTCCAGATGGTCGATGAGCCGCAGCAGGGTGGTTTGCAGCACGTCCTCCGTGGTCCACTTGTCGCCCAGGATATCATAGATGGTACGATACATCAGCCGCTGATACTTCACAAACAGGCGGGTCATATAGGCCCGGTCGTCATCGTCCCGGATCGCAAGGATGCAGATCGGCAGCATATGGACCCTCCTCTCCCCGGCGGCAGCCGCCGGACCAAAAACTCGACATTTTATATTATAGAGGCCGTTCCCGGAAAAGCAAGAAAATTTTTCAAAAACCCGGTTGCAAATTCCCGGAACCGGTGTTACTTATATAGAGGGGTTACCAGGAAAGCGAAATCTGCGAAAGGAAGTGGATGCAATATGAACAACCGTCAACAGGCCCGGGAGGAGGCCCTGTTTGTTCTGCTGATGGACCAGGTGGCCCGGCAGCAGGACCGGCAGGCCCGGCGGCTGGGCCGGGCGCTGGAGGAGGACCCGGAGGCGGCCCTGTCCCCTGCCCTGCAGCAGCGCTGCATGCAGACCCTTCGCCGGGGCTTCCGCCGCCGGGACCGGCAGGCGGCAGGCCGGACCACCCGCCGCGTCATGAGCCGGGTGGCCGTGGCGGTGCTGGCGGCGGTGCTGTGTCTCACAGCGGCCTTCGCCGTGTCCCCTACCCTGCGCGGCAAGGCCCTGCACTGGGCGGCAAAGGTGTTCCCCACCCACACGGAGCTGCGGCTGAACCCTGACGCCGCCCCCGCCAACGGCCAGACCTATGAGCCGGTGGTGAACTGGCTGCCTGTGGGGCTGACCCTGGAGGAGCAGCGGTCCGACCGCGGATTTTCCAATTATCATTACACCGACTCCGACGGCTGCTGGCTGGACGTGGAGCTGCTGCTTTTCAGCAGCGGCGGCGCCATGAACCTGGACACGGAAAATGCCGACGTCCGGGAGACGGTCATCAGCGGCTATCCGGCCATCACCATCCACAAGGAGGGCGTGTCCGTGGCCGCCTGCACCCTGGAGGACCTGAACGCCATCCTGCTGGTCACCGGCCAGGGCTTCTCCGTGGACGACGTGGTCCGGGTGGCGGAAAGCGTCCGCCTGCAATAGCGGGGCCGCCAGTCATTCCCATTCTTTCCCCGCCACCGAGGGCGCCAAGCACAAGGAGTGCACCGTGTGCCCGGAGGATAAGGAGTAGCTTTCTATAAACAGTCAACCAGGGGCAGCCCCGCGCGGGACCACCCCTGGTTGATCGTTTTAGAGTTTTCAGCGATGCCGCAGCTTACAGGCTGTTCAGATAGTCCCGCACCTCCCGAACGCCAGTAAAGCAGAGGGGGCTCACATCGTCTCGGGGGTCGGCGGAGGCCAGGCACACCAGCAGGTCATCGGGATAGTCCGAGATGGAGAAGTACACCGGGGCATAGGAATCCGCCGGGTATTCATAAATCAGGTACGTTCCCTCGTCCAGCTTCATATAAAGCATGGTCTGGTCCAGCTTCCGACCCAGTTCCTCTATCTGTTCATTTCTGTCCAGCTCCGTGTCGATCAGCGACCGGATCATGGTGGTCAGGTGTTCATACTCGTCGCTGCCCTTTTCAAAAACGGACTTCTCCCGGCCATTTTTGGCCAGAACGATCCGCTCCGGGTCCGCCAGCTCGCCCAGGGATAGCTCCTGATATGGGTGGTCCTGATAATCCTCGGGATTGGCCCACTCCACCTTCTGCCCGCACCCGGCCAGCAGCACGAAGCACAAGGCCAGAGGCAGGAGAACCTTCAGCAATTTCATATGATTCCTCCTTTCTGCATTCTCAAAATCTAAATTACTTTATGCGGAGCGTCCGTTAAAACTGACATCTCCGCGGAAACCCGGGTTACAATCAGAGTACAGCTTTAGTCCTGCCGAGCGAGCTTTCAATACCGCATCTAATATTGTGGGAGAATTTGACCGAACAATATTCCAAAAGTAGACGCCAAACTCCTTAGAAGTTTTCGTTCGAACCTTCAGATTCCATCCAACAAAACATTTATTACTCTGATCTTCTCCAAGAAACGCCTTTGCAAAGTATGGCTCTAGAGCGGATAAGCATGCATCCAGATAAACAAAGCGATACCCGCCATTTATTTGCTTGTAACTTATATTCCATCTTCGATATGGCTTTTTATCGAAATCTGTAATCTCTTTGCCATCTCCATGACAGCGCAAATAAAGTGCTTTTAAATTCGACTGATTAAGAATGTATAAAATATCCGCTTCCTCAATGAAGTAACACACATCATTCAAGTGCTTTGTATATCCCAACGCCGCTAATCCTTTTGCGGCATTCTGGACACATTCTTGACCTCCGGCTATATTTGGAATTGCACAAACAGAACGCGAACGCATAGCAAGTGTTTGGTCACCGCCCAGGATTTCACCAGTCTGGGCGTCAATATAAATCGTAGAATCATCTTCTAAGGTTACACACCAAGCCAACCGCACAAAATCAGCCTCTTGATATTCGACTTCTGTAGATTCCCAGTGAAAATTGGGACGGAATACAGTTAGCATTGTTGAATTGATTGAGAATCCTCCCAACTCATTCCGCAGGGGTTGCGACCGACGAACCGCGCCAGCTTCGGTGACGACAACATCAGTCACTTCCGGCACCTCCGAATTGCGGTCCATCAGCATGACGGACCCGTCCCGGGCATCCACTGTGACAGTCACCATATCATAGGGGTTCAATACGCCGTTATCCAGTTGCTTGTGCCAAAGCAGCAGCCAAGTGGCCGGAATATCGTTGGAGCATTCCACCAACTGGTAGCCGTCCAATTGATAATCCTTAGCAATTTGGTCAGCCAGGGCCAGCGCTTCCCCCTTAGTCACAGGATATGCGCTGGGGTCGGTATTCTCTCCATCCAAAATGGTGTCATCATTATCATGCATGTCAGCATAATTGGTCATGGATACGACTTGACCCGTTTGATCAATATCTGCTTCATAGGTATCAAAGGTCAGGCGAGTAACTTCTCGATTAAGAAAATTATCCCGGATAAGTTGCGCTTGCTGTGGAATTTCATTACTCAATTGAAGGGTCGAAAGCTGTTCTTTCACATCTGAGGTTAAAAATCGAGTGGGTTCTCTCGAGAACGTCCGAAGCAAAGTTTCCGGCTCTGCTAGGTTGTCCTTCTCAATTCTTTCCACATCTTGCAGGATAGGGGCAGCAAATGTTGCTCCGTCAAAGCCTGCGGCTGATGCCGGAACTAAGACCAGACTCATCATGAATGCAAGGGACAAGAGCCAGGTAATCAGGCATTTTCCTCTTATGCGAGGTCTGTCATGCATAATAATCGTCCTTTCCAGTTAATTCCATTTTTGTGAAGTTTAACAGGCCCGTTTGTACCAATTATACCACAAAAAAACGAAAAGTAAAGCGAAAAATGTAAAACAATTATTTATTAATGTAGGACTATTATTTATTAACGCATTGCATTATTTCAAATAGCAAAATCAGCATGGTGTCGAATAACGCCCTTCCGTTTTCTTCCATTCCCCGGTTGCATCCGGGCGGCGGAGGGTGTATAATACGAATCGTTCAAAATTGAACCTTTCAAAATCGGAGGAATCGCCATGACCAACGCCTATCAGGTATACACCGCCGCCCGGCAGCTGCTGGAGGGCTACACCGCCGCCATGCAGCCCCTGTGCCGCCGGGAGGGTCTGGCCCCCAACGGGGTGGACATTCTGCTGTTTCTGGCCAACAACCCGGGCCTGGACACCGCCCGGGACGTGTGCACCTATCGGGGACTGAAGCCGGGCATTGTGTCCTTCCATGTGGAGAAGCTGGTGCAGGAGGGGTATCTGCTGCGGCAGCCCGCCCCCGGGGACCGGCGCAAATGCCGCCTGGTGTGCACCGAGAAGGCCGGGCCTGTGGTGCAGCAGGGCCGTGAGCTGCAGGAGACGTTTTTCCGCCGCCTGGCCCGGGGCCTGGAGCCGGAGGACCTGGCGGCCTTCCGCCGCTGCCTGGAGGGCTTCCGCCGGAATCTATCCCAAATGACACAGGAGGACGCGCAATGACGCAGGACAAGGAATTTCTGGGCACGGAGCCGGTAGGACGGCTCCTGTGGAAGCTGGCAGTGCCCACGGTCATCGCCCAGCTGGTGAACATGCTGTATAACATCGTGGACCGCATCTACATCGGCCATATCCCCGGTGACGGCAGCCTGGCCCTGACCGGCGTGGGGGTGTGCCTGCCCATCATCATGATCATCTCCGCCTTTTCGGCCTTTGTGTCCTCCGGCGGCGCGCCCCGGGCCTCCATCGCCATGGGCCGGGGGGACTATGACCAGGCCCAGCGGATTCTGGGCGGGTGCTTCACTTTGCAGGTGGCCATTTCCCTGGTATTGACGGCGGTGCTGCTGATCTGGAACCGCCCTTTGCTGCTGGCCTTCGGCGCCAGCGGGAACACCATCGGGTATGCCGTCCAGTATATGCAGATTTATGCCCTGGGCACCCTGTTTGTGGAGCTGACCCTGGGCCTGAACGCCTTTATCACCGCCCA
>OGGU01000824.1_pt1 | contig 21642 bp, 10 predicted proteins | sample 1571241 | NCBI WGS metagenome assembly OGGU01 (sample SAMEA2581934, study PRJEB24529) | metagenome | biome: Human gut stool | place: China | collected 2011
CCATGCTGATGGGTGCGCCGCGCAATGCTTTGAGGGCGTTCAACGCGGGAGTATCATTGTCCTGCCTGTACGTCGTCGCCCACAAGTTGCCACACTTGTTTTACAGCCCGGTTTGATCGCTCCGCTTTTTCCTACTGGAAAGCCTCATGGCGCACCTGCCGCACGGCTCGGCACAGACAGAATGTGTCCGTTTGCCCTATGATGCGCCGCTATATACGGGCATATTTTTCAAAGAACTGTGACGCCACAGACCTTTTGCTGGCGGGGAAAGGGTAAGCCGCTGCATCCAGCCGGGCGGTTATCGTTAAACTTTAACGATAGCTTGGATCAACCTGATTTCTAAGCACCGTTTCATGTACTCGTCCACACACAAACGAGGATAGCCGTCCTCGTCATAGAGCGTCCGGGTACACAGACAATTCATGTAATTGTCATAGTACCGAAGCAACCGTTCTACGGCTTGGGGATCGCCTGCACGGGCGGACACATACACTGAAAGGGGCAAAGGCTCTTTGCCTTTGTAGGCAGGTTCTTTCATCCGCGTCAACCTCCTTCCGGCATGAGCGCCATCAATTTTACACGCAACTCTTTCAGTGTCTTTGTCCTGTGGCGCTGGACGGCGCTGCGGGACATCCCTGTGAGGCTGGCGATCTCGCCGTCTGCCATATCCAGTACGCAGTACAGGATCAAAATGCTTTGTTCCTGTTGCGGCAGGTTGGCAAAAGCGTCGGCCACAAGCTCGTTGTCGATATGTAAATCGTACCCATGAGAGCTAAACACAAAGCTGTCGCTGGGATAGCGGTCTACGGTGCAGAGCTTGTCCAACTCATGCTGCGGTAGGTCGCTGAACATCGTTTCACGATCTCTTTGACGCTTCATATTCCGCAGATAAGCCCGTGCCTCATTCTTCAACACTTTTTTGCAAAAGGCATCAAACTGGCCTTGTCCATAGTCGCGGGGGATAGCTTCCATCATTTTCACCCCCTTTCTGTTGGGGGATTGGGTGGTTCTCTCCCTTTCCGCTACTACTAATCCTGCGACACCCTTTGCTGCCCGCTGAACGCCTCCTTTTTGGACTTTTTTTGGAAAAACTTCCAGAGCAAATTTGAAACCGCAGGAACCGACAAAAAATGCCCAGCAGGTCATAGACCCACCGGGCAAAATAAAAGTAATATGAAGTTTATTTACATTGTATAGTTCATACTGCTGGCCGGAGCTGCCCCCTGTTGGGTACAGGCTTTTTTTAACAAGTTATGCTTTTGAAAAACAGGGCATATCAGCATGGCGGCTCCCTCCGTGGGCCGCCGATCCTGTGCCGGGCAAAGAGAAACGGCGGCCTTGATTTCTCAAAACCGCCGCTGGAATATGTGGAATGAGCGCACGAAATCAAACTGCCCGGCAACGGTTTTTTTCTTTTCTGCCGCCGGGCAGAATGTTACATATAAAACGGAATTGTCAAAATTCCTTTTTTGCAATAACTATGTATGAGGAACTATTTGTGTGTTCATAACAAGTCACATCAAAATGAACTGTTTCCAGAAACGCTATAATTTCTTTTTGAGAATATATTTTTACATCACCATCATTGCTGTATCAATTAGCGTTTCATGTTTGCATTTTGGACAGTACAGCGGGAAATTTTCAAGAACCGTATCTTCCCGGATTTTCAACCGGGTTTTGCAGCCACAGACGGGGCATAAAATCCATTGATATCACAAAAACATTTGGAAGCCGGAAAGCGCGTCTAAACTCTACGCAGTTAAGCCGCTGAATAGGCCACCATAGCGGGCTTCTGGCAAGCGATTGACGGGACGGTAATAGGATTGCTCCAATCCCTGCCGGAACGTGCTTTGAAATGCGTAGAATAAACCCATAAGAAAACGCCGGGCGCAGGGCCAACAGGCCACCGCGTCCGGCGTTTTCTTATGGGCGGTTCAGGATGGCCCAGATTAGACTACTCTGGTGTCATGGTTATGTATTGCCATAATCTAATTGATATGAATTATAAAGTTTAACTTGCCTGCATATAACAACATTCCATCGAGATACTATGAACTATACAATGTAAACGGGTGATGCTATATGGCGAAAGTTGAAGATTGCCCCGGCTTTGAAACTTTCGGCGCGGATGTGAAAGCTGCGCGGAAAGCAAAGCACCTGACGCGCAAGGTGCTGGCCGAACGCGGCGGCGAGCTGCACATGGTGCTGGAAATATCGGTGTCGCGCAAGGCCGTGACCCGCTCGCAGAGCTGGACGATCCTGCCCGAGCTGAGCACCCCCGACCGCAAGTCGGTGAAACTCTTTCCCCACATCCTCATCAACGGCCGCTATCAGCAGCACATGCAGGAGCGCCGCCGCCGTCTTTCCGGCGCCTACTGGGCCGAGCGGCAGCCCTATATGACGATCAATGCCGATAAAAAGACCGATCAGGTGTTCCGTTACGAGATGAAGGTGCCCTACGAGAGCTGGATGGCCGGCGCCACGCTGGTGCTGCGCATGGTTCAGACCTCGCCCGGCGGCGTCAGGCGGGTCTTTACGGTCGATGTGAACGGTGCGGTGGACGTTTCCCGCAAGTAAATGCCTGCCCGGATGATGAAACAGCGCGAATGGATGGGGTATGCGGCGGCCGTTCTTGCCGCGGGCGCATTCCTGGCCGGGTGCGGAAATATCCGCAAACTGGTCAAGAGCGATCCCGAAGTGGGGGTGCACCTCCCGGCCCGGTCGGCACAGAACCCCGTGGCGCAGGCCGCCGATACGGCCCGCACCCAGAAGATCATTACCTACCGCAAGCAGGACGGCACGGAGCTTTTCATTACGCCCGTGGACGTCGATTCGCTGTCGGGCGAGAAGATGATGTCGGTGGCCATCGACGAGGTGGTCATTTCGGCCTCGAACCGCCGCAATCTGGTGGAGCGCAACGGCAAGATCAACGTCGAGTTCGTCGTGTCGGTCCCGCAGGAATTGCAGGCCCGGAACTGGCAGCTGGTCGTCGATCCGCAGCTGCTCAAGGGGGCGGACACGCTGGCGTTCGATCCGCTGGTTTACAGCGGCGACCGCTTCAGGACGATGCAGCGGCGCGAATATGCGCGTTACGACGACTATCTCGGACGGATCGTCGACAGCGCGGATTACTTCGAGCGGTTCGGCGACAAGAGAGCCTATGCCCGCTATATGGACCGCGTGGCGGAGCAGCGAACGAAGTATGCCGACGCCGAAGCCCGTCTGGAACGGATGACGCCCGAGGAGGCGATGTTCGACAGGCAGGTGGGATGGACGACGCGCGGGGAGCGTCGCCGGCAGTATGCCCGGCTGCGCCGCTACGTCACGGCGACCGACCGCAAGGTGCGGGAACGGACCTCCTACACGCCGGACGCCAGCGACAAGTTCGACCATCTGAACGACTATTTTGCGCCGCGTTACCGGCATGCCTATACGGGCGACGACGTGCTGCCCGGCGGCGGGATCTACACCCGCGTGCAGGGCGAATACCCGGTCGACGGGGGCCGTGAACGCGAGGCTTACATCCGTTCGCTGACGGAGAATCCGGGGCGCGTTTACGGCGAGGTCTATACGGCCGACGATGCCGGGATACGCACGCTGGCGGGCCGGCGGCTCGCCTACACGGGGCTGCGCCGTCCGGAGGTCGAAGGGCTGCTGCGCGAAACCGGAGACAGCGCCGCCCGTGAGAATTACCGCATCCGCAAGGAGTATGCCGCCGACCGTCTGGCGGCGCTGAACGCCCTCGATACGGCGGAGGTGCGGCGCGGCATGCTGGGCGAAGGAGAGCTGCGGCGCAATTACGAGCGGGCCGTGAACAGTCCTGCGGCTTTCGCGCGCCTGGTGCGCCATCCCTATTATGCCGACGCACGGCTCGACACGGTGATCTGCCGGCCCGACGGGCGGATCGACTATTATTACACCGAGCAGGTGCAGGCCGACGAAAACACGTCGAAACTCTATCTCTGTCTGGCCGGGGAGGTCGAGGACCGGAGCGGCCGCACGCACCGGATCACCCGGTCGGACACGCTGACCTACAACGTGGCCTCGATGACCACGTTCCTCGACGAAACGACGCGCTACATGCAGCGCATCGTGCTGCGCGACGCCGAGGCCAACGCGCGCTTCTTCTTCACCTTCCCGTCGGGCAAATCGACCCTTGTGGACACGCTGACCGCAAATCGCCGTCAGATCGCCGCCGTGCGTTCGCTGACGCGCGGCCTGATGACCGATCCGGTCTACATCATCGACAGCATCACGCTCCGCGCCACGGCTTCGCCCGAGGGAACCTGGCAGGTCAACGAGCGGCTGGCCCGCGAACGCGCCGAGGCGCTGCGCCGGGTGCTCGTGTCGGAGTTCCGCACGCTGTACGACTCGCTTCGGGTGTCGGGCAGCTATACGCTCGACGAGAACGGACGGCAGGTGCTCGACAGGTCTGCCGGGGAGCAGCTTCCCGACCTGCCGAACCTGCTGCGCACGAAGTGGCTGGCCGAGGACTGGGACGAACTCTACCGGCTGGTAGCTGCCGACACGCTGATCGCCGACAAGCAGGAGGTGCTGGCCATGATGAAGTGGGAGGGCAATCCCGACACCCGCGAATGGCGTATCCGGATGAAATATCCCAAGGCTTACGAGCGTATGCGCCGGGTGATCTACCCGCAGATGCGCGCTGTGGATTTCCGGTTCAACCTCCACCGCCGCGGCATGAAGCAGGATACGGTCTACACGACCGAGGTCGATGCCGAGTACATGCACGCCGTGGAGCTGCTCAAAAAGCGGCGGTATGAGGAGGCGCTCACGATCCTGCGTCCCTACGAGGACCGCAATACGGCGCTGGCCTACATGTCGCTGGGGTACGATGCCGCGGCGTACCGCATTCTGCGCGCCGAGCCGGACGCCGCTTCGACGCCCGACATCCAGTACATGCTGGCCATCCTTGCGTCGCGTCTGGGCGACGAGGAGCAGGCCGTGACCTATTTCCTGCGCTCGGTGGAACTGCGCGAGAACCTGAAGTTCCGCGGCAATCTCGATCCCGAAATCTCCCGTCTGATCCGCAAATACGGGTTGTTCCGGGAGGATTTCGAATAGATGCCGCCGGAGAGATGAAAACCGGGACGCTCCCACGAGGGAGCGTCCCGGTTTTTTCGTCGCCGGACGTGTCAGCGGTCGCTGTGGAGGCAGTGGTGGGCGTTGCGGAGCTGGAGGGCCAGCGAGAAGGCTGTGATGCCGGCCAGGAGCAGCGTGATGCCGACCCAGACGATGACGGCCGTCGTGCCGATGACCAGCGGCTGGAACAGAATCCACAGCGAGCAGAGCAGCAGCAGCACGCCCGTGAAGATGGTCCAGCCCGAACCGGCGATCTCCAGGGCGCTCATGTCGCCGCCCAGTCCGATGGCGCTGAAACCGCGCATCATCAGCCAGAACCCGAGGAAGATGGGCAGCGTGGCGGCCGAAAGCCCGACGTTGAAGATCAGGATGATGCCGAGGATGATCTCGATGATCCCTCCGGCCATCATCCAGCCGCGGCCCGTGATGAAGTGTTTGTTGGCCGAGGAGAGCACGACCTCCAGGATGCCCGAAATCAGCATCAGCCATCCGAAGACGAGCGACATGCCCAGGTAGCTCTGGGCAGGGTAGACGAAAATCAGCACGCCGACCGCGAAGAGCGCGATGCCGATGATCAACAGCAGCCACCAGTAGCGGACGGCCTGTTTCGAATTTTCGATCAGTGAGGAAAAGTTGTTCATGGTATGAGGAATTTCTTCCTCTCGGAGCAATTTGCGTACCAGAGCCGTCGGGCCGCATACGCGGAAAAGGCCGGACAATCAGCCGGATGCCGGGCAGGGAAGCCGCGGGGCGCAGGGACGGGTTTCGGATTGACGCGGCGGGACCCTGATTAGCGGGGCAGGGTTCGGGTTGGCGGTCCGGGGCGGACTGGGTTGCCGGGATACGGTGGGGCGGGGAGAACCGCTTCGCCGATTTCGGGACGGAGATACCTGCTGTTTCGAAGCGCATCCGTTATGTTTTTCAAAGCGGAGAGCTGGAGCGCGAGGCGACTGTTTCCGAAATGGTTCGTCCGCTCATCTGGAAAGAGATCATATTTATATATAGTATATTTTATTCCATCCTTGTTTTTGGTTTGGCGGAGCAGTTTCGAAGCGGTCGCTCTGCCCGATTTCGCCGTCGGTCTGAAGTGCGAATCTGTTCTTAAAATGCGTATTTTGCAAGACTTTTTTATGCATTTAGAGCGTAATTGCTGATGATTTTTTTGCGAAAAATTAATTAGGATAAAATCTTTTTATTATTTTTGCGACAGAGAGAATCCTCTTTCCTCGTCAAATTGCGAGGGGGGGGATTTTTCCTTGGCGCCGTTCTCGTGTCAAGTCGATAAAATCCCGAAAACTCGATAAGTAATTTTTCTGGAATCCGTTCAGGGTTTCATTTTGTAGATTGTATCGACTGTTTTAAGTATGGCATTTCATTATGCTTATCACATCCGAAAGCCAAACCGGGAAGCCGGTTCATTAAATCTCATCCTATGAAAAAGTTGTACCTATCCTTTCTGGCCATGCTTTGCATGGCAGGAGCGTCCGTACTGAATTCATGTTCGGACGACGATTCCACTTCATCCGGCAACCCCGACATGCCAGAAAGCGGGAATGCCCTGATCTGCAACGGTGTCGTACGGGAAATCAAATCCGCCGTCTACTCGGTCGAGACACCCGGAAACGGCGAAAAGGCAGATGCTTCGGAAGCAGCCTCTGTCTATACGATCTATCTTTCGCCGACGGCAGGGCTTGTGGATGTGGATGGCATGCTGATCGCCGACGATGCCGTCAAAATTACCGTCAAACAACCTTCCGGAGCCGTCGATTTTGCGGTTGCCGGCAACGGAATCGCCTATGGGGAGATCGACGTAAACTCCTCGAACGTCGGAGAAGCCTCGAAAGCGGATCTCTCGGTCGAGTTCCTCTCGGCCCGCGTCGCTCGTATTTCCGCCGAAATCGAAACCGGCGGAAAAACGCTGACGGTTGCCTATTACGGACTGTGCAAGAATTCCGACGCTTCGGAGGAGGGAGATGACGCAGACAAGGTGTTGCTGGATAAAGTTCCGCTGTCGTGGTACCTCGGCCCGGTCAAGGGCGTGGAGTCGCACAACTATTATATGGCCTTCACGGATGCCGAACATACCGTATCCAAAGGGCGGGTGACGCTCAAAGAGGCGGGTTACCTTTTCGTGGCCGACCTCTATGCGGTTCCGGGCGAAGATGCCTACACGCTTCCCGAGGGTGAATATATGGCCAGCCAGCTCAACGAGGATCACACGTTCACGTCCCAATATACCGGTGTTCAGTATATCGACGCCGAAGGCAATAAGACCCAGTTGTCGCTGGTTTCGGGAGAGCCGTTGAAAGTCTCCCGCGAGGGTGACGTCTGGAGCGTTTCGCTTCGTTTCGTCGATACGGACGGTTCCGAAAAGAGCATCGTCTACGAGGGACAGCTCCAGATCGTCGATCAGCCGGAGGACGGCGGCTTCTACCTGCCGCAGATCGGACGCGACGTGGAAGTGGTCGGATTCAGCGCCACCGCGACCTATTACGGCAACATGCTCGAAGCAGGTACCGGCATGATGCAGATCAACATTTGCGACGAAACCTACGACACGGAGGAGGGGCAGGGCGGTCTCGCCGCTGCGCTCGTCGTATTCAACGACCTGTTCGGCAATCCGAAGGAAGCCGTGATCAAGCCCCACGAATATCTGGTCAACACCTCGTTCCAATGGGGGTCGTGGATGCCCGCCGTGGAAATTCCGATGGAGGGGCTGGTATTCCCGCTCGGCACTTATGTCCAGTTGGACGACGGAACCTCTTTCGGACAATTTTCCTACGGAAAGGAGGGCATCATAAAGATCGAGGATGCCGGTACGACCCAAGGTGAAGACGGCAAAGAAGAGCCGGTATACAAAATCGAGTTCAACCTCACCTCGAAGGACGGCTTTACGCTCAAGGGCTCGTACACCGGAGTCATTCCGATCACCGACGCATCCGACGACAAGTCCGATGACGACGGCACCTCGACGCTCGAGCGTGACTACGACATGGATCTGTCGAAGATCAAAAAGGCGCATTACTATACTTCGGATCAGGTCTATATCCAAGGCATCGGCTACAAACCGATCAGTTCCTACGGATGCGGTCTGCAATTCATCAATATCGGTATCGAATGGGTAGGAGACCATCTCGAAGACTTCGTGGATCGCGAGCCGGGCGGTGACATCGTCCGTGTGGAACTTACCACCGAGCCGGGCAAGGAGAACGAAATCACTCCGGGAACCTACGAGGTGACCGAACAGCGCTGGCCGGCATACATCAAACCCGGCGTCATGATGCGCGGCATTATGCTGGACGGCGGTCTGCATGGCAGCCGGTGGATGCACCAGACTTATTCGATGTGGGGAGATGACAACAAGATCTTCGAATACATGGACGGACACGCCCTGCTCTACGACGGTCAGGTTACGATCACCAAGGTCGAGGGCGAAGGCAAGGAGAACTGGTACCGGTTCGAGGTCGACGGCATCTGCGTGCGCAAGCATCATGTGCGCGGAACGTGGGAAGGCCCTGTCGTAAGCCAAACGGGGCGTGCTGCGGCAGAGAAGGATCATCTCGAACCGCCCAGACTGCTTCGCCGCCTGCCGGCTCCGTCGGTTCCGATGAGCCGTCTGGCCGAAGAACTGCCGGGCATCATGTTCCGCAAGGCCGGAATGACCGAATGACAACAGAAAAACCGGATAGCGCGGGGTTTTCCCGAACCCCGCGCTATTAAAAACAATCGTTATGAAAAACTCGACCCATTACAGACTGCGCGCGCTGGCGTGCGCGTTGCTCGCATCGGCAGCCATGCTGGGTGCATGCGATGACGACGATCCCAACGACGATCCCGACCCCGGGAAGAAGCCTCCTGTAACTCTGACCGATCAAATCCAGTACGACGGAGGCGATCTCGTCGGCATCAAGTCGGCAATCTATGTCGCTGAAGAAGACGGCAGCCACACCTTTTACCTCTCGCCGACCGAGGGGCTGATCAATGCCGAGCAGATGAAACAGGCCGACGATTATCTGCGCGTGATGGTGGAGAGCCCCAAGGGCACCGTGAACACGGCCTCCGATCCGTTCGAAATCGAATACAAGGATATTTCGGTGAAAAAGACGACGATGAACGACGTCGCGAGCGTAGAACTCTCCGCCGATCTGGTGACGGAAACCCGGCTCAATCTCTATACCTATGTCGAATTGAAGAGCGGCAAGACGCTGATCGCCCGTTACCAGAATACCTGTACGGAAGAGCGTGACGTCGAACTGACGAACCAATACGAGATCGACAATCGGATCGCCGCCGTCGGAAGCGTCGTCGAGTGGCGCAATGTCCGCGAAGGCAACCGCCGCTTCTGCCTCTACGAGCAAGAGGGCCTGGCCGCTCCCGAGGAGGGGGCTGCGGGCGTGGAGATTCTGCTTGCCGAGGAGCTGTTCGGAACGGCGGAAATCGACCTTGCGACAGCTGATCCCGCGAAGGTGCAGATTCGCTGCGGTGAATTCGCAACGGGCGCCGGGACGACCGGAACGCTGACGGCGAAGTACCTGACGGATAAATTCGGCACGATCGAGGGGCTCATCGTCGCGCTTGACGCTTCGAAAGACGGGAAGCGCCTGCGTGCCGCCTACGAAGGCACGTTCGCCGGAGGCTATGCGGCCACCAATACGATCAAGGTGACGGAGCCGGCAGCCGGAGGCGAGGCTGCGGCCGCAGCCGAGGCCCCGATCGCCGCGCTCTTCTCGCAGGAGCCGCAGGTCGGCAGCTACGTATTCGCTTTGGGCGATGCCGAAACGGCCGCAGCCCCGGCCGATCTCGCCAAAGGTCATTGGGCTGCGTATGTGCGGGTGCTGGCGGCCAAGTTCGACGGCGTGATCGACGTTGCGGCGCAGACCTCCGATTACTGGTTCCGGCTCTACGACCACAAGACCTATCAGACCTACTACGGCGAGGATGCGGGACTGACCGGTACGATCGAGACCCATCCCAATCCCGCTGGCGGCAAGGAGATTTATCTGCGGGTAAATCTGACGCTGAAAAACGGCATCGGGGTCGAAGCCGAATACTACGGTGTGCCGACGGCTGCGACGGCCGACGCAATGGATGAAGAAACATTGAAGCCCGTCAAACCGTTCGAGCCCTATATCAAATTCCTGGACAAGGATAACAAGGACATGCTGTATTGGCCCGTTACGGCGATGGAGGTGCGGCACGACCCGGCTTATCGGGATAGTTATACCGGCGATCTGCTATCGGGATATTGCTTCTATTTCCGGAATGCTTTCACCGAGAGTATCGATGCGGATAATACTACTCCGATGTTTTTCCTGCCGGACAGCTACCTCGACCATGAAGGAGAGATCGACCTGCCTGCGGAAGGCACGAATTGCAAATGGAACCTCAAGTTCCAGTATATGTATCTGTCCTCATATAACGGGTACGGATATTCCGACAAGGATAAGTACTGCATGCGGTGTCCCGAGAAGGCGGCAGTAACCGTCAAGCAGGAGAATAAGGAGAGGATCTTCAAATTCTCGATGGTCGATTGGGGAGTATTCAGTACATGGAACCCTGATCCGACCGGAACCGGAAACACCTTGATCATCGAATTCCGGGGCAAGGCTGCCAAGTATTCGGGCTCGAAGCCGAACGACCTTGCAGACGATTTCTACAAATAGGCTGCGATCCGGCCGGTTCGGTGACCGGACAGGCGGATGACAGCCCCCCCCTCCGGGCTTCCGGAAGGGGAGGGGATATGTTTCGGCTCCGGGCCGGAACACGAAGACGGCAAATTTTCTATAATCAATTTTTTTACCAGCGTTAAAATGGCGCATTTATGACCAAAAAAATCTTTCTATCATTGATGGCTGTTCTCGGCCTGTTCTTGTCCGCCCATGCGCAGGAACGGGAAATTACGGGTTCGGTCAAAGATCATGCGGGGGCCGGCATCGTCGGCGCCACCATTCTGGTCGAAGGCACTACAAAGGGTACGACCTCCGGTGCGGACGGCAGTTTTTCGATCAAAGCCGCACCGGACAATGTGCTGGTCGTGTCGTTCATGGGTTATCAGTCCCACACGATCAAGGTGGGGACGCAAACCCGGATCGACGTCGTGCTGAAAGAGGACACACAGGCTATCGACGACGTGATCGTCGTAGCGTTCGGTACGGCAAAAAAGGAGGCTTTCACCGGTTCGGCGACCGTCATCAAATCGGACGACATCGCCAAGTCGCAGCAGTCGAACGTAGCGCAGGCTCTGGCCGGAAAGGTCGCGGGCGTGCAGCTGACCAACACCTCGGGACAGCCGGGAGAGAGTCCGAAAATCCGCATCCGCGGCTTCAGCTCGCTCAACGCCGGCAACGATCCGCTCTGGATCGTGGACGGCATGCCCTACTCGGGTGACCTGAACAACCTCAATCCGAGCGACATCGAGTCGATGACCGTGCTGAAGGACGCCGCCTCGAACTCGCTGTACGGCGCCCGCGGCGCCAACGGCGTGGTGATGATCACCACCAAAAAGGCCAAGTCGCAGGAGGCTCACGTGACAATCGACGCCAAGTGGGGCGTCAATTCGCGCGCCGTCCAGGATTATGCGTACATCACCAACCCGGCACAATTCTACGAACTGCATTACAGTGCGCTGAAAAACTACTATGTCAATTCGGGAATGAGTGTCGGCGAGGCCCATCTGCGTGCCAATACGAATTTGACGGCCAATGCGAATGACGGAGGTCTGGGCTATATGGTCTATACGGTTCCTTCCGGGCAGGAGTTCATCGGCATCAACGGCAAGGTCAATCCCGCTGCGACTCTCGGCCGCCGTCTCGTCTATGAGGGCAAGGAGTACTACATCCGTCCCGACGACTGGACCGATGCGGCTTTCCGCTCGTCCCTGCGTCAGGAGTACAACGCTTCGATCTCCGGCCAGACCGGGAACGCCTCGATCTACGGATCGTTCGGCTATTTGAACAACGAAGGTATCGCCTACAACTCGGACATGGATCGTTATACGGCCCGCCTGCGCGTGGACTATCAGGCCAAGAAGTGGCTCAAGTTCGGCGCCAATGCCAACTACACGCATTTCCGCTACAACCAGATCGACGACAGCGGCGCCGGTAACTCGTCGGGCAACGTTTTCGCTTATACGACGGCCGTCGGTCCGATCTATCCGCTCTACATCCGCGACGGCGAGGGTAATGTCATGTACAACGAGGACGGCATCAAGCTCTACGACTACGGCAACGGCGACAATGCCGGTATGGAGCGTTCGCTCTTCCCCAACAGCAACGCCCTCTCGGATTCGCGTCTCAACAAACAGGAAGCCGAAGGCAATGCTTTCAACGGTACGGGATATATCGACGTCACCTTCCTCAAGGATTTCAAGTTCACGTTCAACGCCGGCGTTTCGCTCGACGAAACCCGCTCCACCTCGGTTACGAATCCCTGGTTCGGACAGTTCGCCAGCGAAAAAGGCATGGTCTCGAAAGGGCATCAGCGGAATTTCGACCTCAACCTGCAGCAGATTCTCAACTACACCAAGCAGATCGGCCACCATAACCTCAATGTGATGCTGGGTCACGAGTCCTACCAGAACCGCATTTACTTGTTGTCGGCTTCCAAAAGCAACATGCTGACGCAGGACAACGACGAACTGGCCGGGGCGATCATCGACAAACAGGGAGCCGGCTCCTACCGGAGGGAGTACAACAACGAGGGCTATTTCGCCCGCGTCATGTACGATTACGCAGGCAAATATTTCGCCTCGGCCTCCTATCGCCGCGACGCTTCTTCGCGTTTCCACCCCGACCATCGCTGGGGTAACTTCTGGTCGCTGGGCGGCGCATGGATCATTTCGAAGGAAAATTTCATGGAGAGCACCTATGAATGGCTCGACAATCTCAAGCTGAAGGCCTCGATCGGCTCGCAGGGTAACGACAACATCGGTAACTTCCGCTACACGAACACCTACACGATCGAAAACGCCAACGGAAAGGTCTCGACCGTCTTCAACGCCAAAGGATCCGAGAACATCACCTGGGAGACCAACTCCAACTTCAACGCCGGTGTGGAGTTCAGCTTCCTGCGCGGTACGGTTTCCGGAGGCGTCGAATATTTCCTCCGCAAGACGACCGACATGCTGCTGTCGTTCCCGGTAGCTCCGTCGCTGGGCTATTCGTCCTACTACGCCAACGTGGGCGACATGCGCAACAGCGGCGTCGAAATCGAGCTGAACTTTACGCCGATCCGGCGGGAGCATATCCAGTGGGACATCAATCTCAACATGACGCACCTGCGCAACAAGATCACCATGCTGCCTCCCGAACGGCGAACCAAGCAGGTCGATGGCTACTCCGGTTATGTGAACGGCTCCACTTTCTTCGGAGAAGGACTGCCGATGTACACTTTCTACATGAGAAAATATGCCGGGGTTTCGGACGAGGGCCTTTCGATGTGGTACATGGACGAAACCGACGACAAGGGTAACCCGACGGGCAAGCGCGTTACAACGACTGAATATGCCAAGGCATCGGACTATCTCTGCGGCGACCCGATTCCCGATCTCTACGGCGGTTTCGGCACGAGCGTCAATTTCCGGGGCTTCGACCTGAGCGTGGCCTTCACCTACCAGATCGGCGGTCTGGCCTACGACTCGGGCTATGCGGCGGCCATGTACTCGCCGGCCAACAAGACGACGGGTATGAACTGGCACAAAGACATGCTCGACGCATGGTCGGCGGACAATACGTCGTCGAACATCCCGCGTTTGCAGTATGAAGATAAGGATCAAAACGGTATGTCTGATCGCTTCCTTATGGACGCCAGCTACCTGAACCTGCAGAACATCAACTTCGGCTACACGCTGCCGTCGAATTTCACCAAGAAGGTCGGAATCGAGAAGGTGCGCGTCTACCTTGCCTGCGAGAATGTCTGGTACTGGTCCAAACGTCAGGGATTCGATCCCCGCTACTCTTATTCGGGAGCGACGAGCCAGGCCACCTATTCGCCTGTAAGAACGATTTCGGGCGGCATCAACATCCAATTCTAATCGGCCTCAAACACTTTACGACAAACGACATGCATATGAAAAAAGCGACAAACATAACGCTCGCGACGCTGGCGGCAGCTTTGCTGGCAAGCAGCTGCATCAAAGAAGCCGACCCCTATGAAATAGCCACCGAGGATCAGGTCACCCTCGAAACGCTGATAGAAGGCATTCCGGCCTCGCTCGTACAGGCCGGTTCCGCAGGCTATGCAAAGGATGGCCAAGCTTGGGATTTTGCCCTGCCGGCCATCCATATCGCCACGGAATCCATGACGGGCGACGTCGCCATCGGCGGCAATATCGGTTACGACTGGTTCGCACAGTGGGGAACCAACGAAGCGCTCGGCGCCGACTATGCCGTGGGTGCACTCACGTGGGACAACTACTATGCGTGGATCATGGCGGCCAACAACGTCATCAAACAGATCGACGCCTCGGATTTCGCGACGCTCGACGCCACGCAGAAGTCCTATCTGGGCTTCGCCTACGCCTATCGGGCCATGTTCTACCTCGATCTGGTGCGTCTGTACGAGTTCAAGGAGAACAATTACACCGAAGCGCCCGGGGTTCTCGGGCTGGGCGTGCCCATCGTACTGCCCGAGACTACCGAGGCCGAGGCCAAGAACAACCCCCGTGTCAAGGTCGACGACATCTACGATCAAGTGATCTTCCCCGACCTGGACAAGGCCGAAGAACTGTTGAGCGGCTTTACGGCTCCCGACAAGTATACGATCAGTCCGGCGCTGGTCTACGGACTGAAAGCCCGGGCCTGGCTTGAGCGCGGTACGGCCAAGAACGACGCCGAAGCCTATGTTTCCGCTGCCGAGTACGCCCGCTTGGCCATTAACGCCAGCGGCTGTACACCCCTGACGCAGGAGCAGTGGGAAGACCCCTCGAACGGCTTCAACAGCGCCATGTCGAACAATGCCTGGATCTGGGGCCTTGCGCTTCCGAGCGAGAGCGTTGCCAACCTGTTCTGCTTCACGGCGCACATGAGTACGGAGAATGCGTGGAGCGCCTACGGAAACGACGCCTGCCGCTGCATCAACAGCAACCTCTACAACAGTATCGACCTGCGCGACTTCCGCCGCCATTCGTGGCTCGATCCCGACCGCAAAGACCCGGAGAAGGAGTCCTACGACTACAAAAGCTGCCGCAAAGAGGGCAAGGAATACTTCAATGAACTGCCCGATTACGCGAACATCAAGTTCCGTCCGGCGCAGGGCGCTTATGAGGATTTCAAGGTCGGCGGAGCCGCAGACCATCCCTACATGCGCGTCGAGGAGATGTACTTCATCGAGGCCGAGGCCAAGGCGCATGAAAATCTTGGCGAAGGAATTCGGCTGCTCAATGAGTTCATGAACAATTACCGCATTGTGGGCGGAGGTTACGACTGTACGAACATGTCGTCGTCGGTTGAAAATTTCACCAACGAGCTGATGCTTCAGAAGCGCATCGAGTTCTGGGGCGAAGGCATCGTCATGTTCGACATGAAGCGGCTCGACATGTCCACCCGACGGGGCTATGTGGGAACCAACTCTCCTGCCTCGTACCGGCTGAATACGGAAGGCCGTGCACCCTACTGGAACTTCGTGATCTCGCGCGGTGAGACGCAGAACAACCCCGTCATCGCCACGCAGAACAATCCCGATCCTTCGCAAACGGTCAAGCCGTGGAACGGGTGATGACCATCTGCGATCAAGCTGTCAAATCTAAAAGCAAATTACCGTGAAGACATTCAAGCATATATTACCGTTCCTGCTGGCACTTCTTGTCCTTGCCGGCTGCGAGGACGACGTGAACTATACGCAGGGAACCGCGGAGAATCCCGATTGCTACGGTGTCTACTTCCCGAAGAAGCAGGCTACCCGGACCGATCTGGAGTTCGAACCGGGAACCCAGACCGAAGCGACCTATACGGTCAAACGGCGCAACACCGTGGATCCGATCGTCGTTCCGGTCGTCGTGAAGTCCAACGTCGAGAATATTTTCGTCGTCGAGCCGATCGCATTCGATGCCGGAGAGGACGAGACGACCTTTACGATCAGTTTCCCCGGAGCCCAAATGGGCACGACCTACACCTGCGATATCAACATCGAAGATCCGCGCTACGCTTCGATCTACGGTGCCGATAAGGTGAACCTTTCGATATCGCTCGTGCTGGCCAAATGGGAATTGGTCACCGACGAAAAGACCGGTGAGACCAAAGGCCGCTACCGCGACGACATTCTGGGCAACTTCGCGTCGATAAACAACCCCAATGCTAATCCGAATCCTGAAATTGAACTTGAAATCTACGAGCGTTCGGACAAGAAGGGCTATTACCGCATGAAAGCCTACACTCCGGAGCTGATGAACATCTTCGCCGGAGGACAGGTAAACCACGAGAACCGCAACGTCTGGACCTATGTCGATGCCTCGGATCCGAACAAGGTCTATTATCCCTACCAATCGACCGGTCTGACCCTCTTTGCCGATATGGGCGAGTGGTACATCGCATCGCAAACACCGGAAAATTTCGCCATGGACGAATCGGCCGGACAATATGGCACGCTCAAGAACGGCGTGATTACCTTCCCGGCGCAGGGTATCGTGCTCGAACCGAGCGAAGGTGAATATGCCGGAAAATTCTTCTATGCCAACGCAAACGGCCTGCAGCGGATCATGCTTCCCGGAGCCAGGGTCTACGACTACTCGGTGGCCCTCACCAAAAGCGAACCCGCAGACGGTGTCGTCGAAATCGGCGCCATCCTCTCCGAGGACACCCGAGAGTTCCGCTATGCGATCTTCACGGGCAATTTGAGCGACGGCGAGGCGAGCCTCAAGGCACAGGAGATGGCCGATGGCAAGATCGCCGCGGAACTCATCAAGACGATCACCGCTTCGGGGACGATTTCCGTTCAGGATCTGGAAGGCGGCACCGGCAAGTACACGCTTGTAGGCTGCATTTACGGTTCGGACGAAGAGGCGAATCCGGAGGGCGGCGAAACGGCGTCGCAGAATCTGAAAATGCAGGGCTACGCCTCCATTTCGTTCGGATATATCGCCAAGGGAGACGAGGACAAGGTTTCCGTCATTCTCAACATCGGGCTCGAAGCCACGAACGAATTCGCGGGACAAGGCATTACGACGGACAATGCGGCGAAATTCTGGGCCTATGGCGAGGGGATTGAATCTGTCAAACACGGAGTCTTCAAGACAAAAGACATCCAAGGATTGGACATGACGGCTTTCCTCAAAGAGGAGGGCAAGGATTTCACCAAAGAGCAGCTCGACGCCATCAACGGCGGACATTACAGCGTCATGCTCACGGGGCTGAACGGCGACACGGAGTACACGTTCGCCGGACTGGCTTACAACGGATATGCCAGCAAACTCTTCACGGCATCCATCAAGACCACCGGCAAATACAACCCGGGATTGGAGAGCGAGTTCCTCTACTCGGACTTCCTGCCGCAGAAAGAGCAGCCCTCGAAGGAGTACCTGATTTCGACCGAATGGAACTATTATGCCGTCAACGTCATGGATGAGAAGCCGATGCGCCGGAAGATCGGCACGGTGACCATCGAAGACGATCCGGCGGACGACAGTTCGGCCGATCTGCTGACCATCACGGGACTCCCCGGGGTTGAGTTTGACGAAGGCGGTCGGATTCCGGCGGTCTACGTTCCCTCCACTGCTCCGCTCGCAGGCATAACCGGCGCTATCTCCCCGCTTCTTTCGCAAACGCCGATCGGTGTCATCAACGGAGAGGACATCCTCGCCGGCTGCGTCTCGGAGGAGAACCCCGAAGCCCTCTATGCGGTCAATTATCCGTTCATCGGAGGCGCCGTGGCCGACGGTTACATCTATTTCGTGCCCACCCCGAACTATGTCGAGCAGGGGGCCACGTTCCGTTATCTGTATACGTTGAGTACGACGACCCCCTATTCGATCCTTACGGATATGTTGCTCGTCGATCCCGCCAAGGATATGGGCGGCATTCCCGAACTGGCCGCAGAGCGGATTGCAGAATTGCGCCGAATGGCCGCAGGACTCCGGCAGCCGCGGAATTACGTCGAACGGCTCGAATTCTCCGTTTCCGCAGAACGCGGTTCCGTCAAAACCGTACCGACCGACTATGCGAAAGGATTCCTGCCCGCATCGGCTCCTGAAGCGAAAGTCGTAAGGGCTACGGTCGGATTCAGCGACGCTGTGCAGCGTGCGAACGGTTCGGGATCGGAACTCCGCTTCCGGAAAACGGCCGCTGCCGAAATCACGCTCAAGTAATATCGGATCGGGAGAGGCCGGTCGTCCGGCAAGTGCCGGCCTCTCCCTTTTTTTCAAGCCAAAAACAACCTGCCGGACTCAAAAATCAGCATGATATATGCATAACAAAACGAAACTCCTGATTTTCGCCTCCCTGCTGCTGGCCGCCTGCTCGACGGATCCCATGCAGGAAATACCGAACCGCGGGGATTCCGCTCCCGAAATCGAGACTTCGGACAAAATCTGCAATACGTCGGACGACGCCGTGGCCGGTTCGCTCATCGTAAAATTTGGCGAAGAAGCCATTCCCAGTCTCGAACAGAATGCGTTGAATGCGGCCAAGACCCGTTCGGCGCTGACCCGTTCGGGCATCGAATCCGTCGATGACATCCTGAACGACCTGCACGTCACCTCGCTGGAGCGCGTCTTCCCCGAAGCCGGCGAACACGAGGCCCGCACCCGTGCGGCAGGGCTTCACAGATGGTATGTGCTCGGGTTCGCATCGGAAGAGGATCTCGACAAGGCGGCCGAGAGACTCGCAGATGTCGCCGAAATCTCGAAAGTACAGTTCCGCACCCGTCTCTACCGGGCTTCCGACTGCAAAACCTATCCGTTTCAAGCAACGGCGAACGGCCAGACCCGCGCTTTGGTTACAGCGGATTTCAACGACCCGAATCTTTTCTGGCAGTGGCATTACATCAACAATGCCGACCAGGCCGTTGCCACTACATCGGTGGCCGGAGCCGACATCAATGTGGCCGACGCATGGAAGCTCACGGCAGGTAATCCCGAAGTCATCGTCGCCATCGTGGACGAAGGGGTGAAATACACTCATCCGGATCTGGCGGCCAACATGTGGATCAATCCGAACCCTTCGCCCGAATACAAGAACCAGGACATTCACGGATGGAACTTCGCTGCCGACGGTTCCATTTCATGGGGTCAGAAGGGCGATTCGGGACACGGAACGCACGTTGCGGGCACGGTAGCCGCCGTCAATAACAACGGCATCGGCGTCTGCGGCGTGGCCGGAGGTACGGGCAAGGGAGACGGTGTGCGTCTCATGTCGTGTCAGATCTTCTCGGGAGACCTGACGGGTGACGCCCTCGTGTCGAGCCGTGCCGTAAAATACGCCGCGGATCACGGTGCCTCCATCCTCCAGTGCTCGTGGGGCATCAAGGCGGGAATATACACGTCGGACAACATGTTCATCAAACAATCGCCGATGGATTACGAGGCGCTTCAGTACTTCGCCGCCCAGAAGAACTGCGAGGCCCTCGACGGCGGACTGATCGTTTTTTCCGCCGGCAACGAATCGACAGCCATGTCCGGCTATCCGGCAGGCTATCGTGATTATATCTCGGTCACCTCGTTCTCGCCCGACTACCTGCCGGCCAATTATACCAACTACGGTTCCGGCTGTAATATCGCGGCTCCCGGCGGCGAAACGAGCGGTTTGAGCGGTGGGGAGAAAGCCGGCGTCCTTTCGACGCTCTGCTCCGAAACGAGCAACGGAGCGGATTACGGCTACATGCAGGGAACCTCGATGGCTTGCCCGCACGTCTCGGGCGTAGCCGCACTCGGCCTCTCCTATGCCCTGGAGAAAGGGAAGAGATACTCGCTCGACGAATTCAAGACCATGCTGCTCACCTCGGTCAATGAAATCGACTCCCGGCTGGGCGAAGGCTCGAAGGCCACGATCGCCGACGTGTCGATTTACCGCGGCAAAATGGGCACCGGCATTACGGACGCTTATCAGTTGCTCATGCAGATCGAAGGGACGCCCTGTCTGCAGGTCGCATTGGGCGAGGTGCAGCTCATTCCGCTGACGCAGCATTTCGGGCAGGGTGCCGAAGACCTTACCTACACCGATATCCAGATGTCGGCCAAGGACATGGAAAAGCTTGGCATCAAGGCGGCCCCCAAAATGTATAATGGAAAACTGATGATCAAATGCACGAAACCCGGATCGGCCAAAATCAAGGTTTCGGCGATAGCCGGCGGTACGAAACCCGGAACGGGTGTCGTGATGGGCGGCATGGTCATCACCAAGGAATTCGCCGTCATCGCCCGTTCGGCCGGCGCAGCAAACGGAGGTTGGTTATAAAAACAGTGCTTGCAATGAAAAAACATCTTTATCATCTGCTCGTTTTCTCCCTGCTCGGCATTTTCGCCGCAAGCTGTTCGGATGACGACGATGCCCCCAACATTCAGTCGGAAATCGTAGGCGAATGGCGCCTCACTTCCTGGTCGGAGAGTGCTCCCGAAGGATTCGAGGTATACGTCGAATTCACTTCGGCAGCGACGTTCGGACTTTATCAGAAGGTCGAAACGTCGAACTACACCAAATACACCGGGCGTTATTCGATCGACGGATCCCGGCTGACCGGAGTGTACGACGACGGCGAGAGCTGGGGCAACGGCTACGATTTCGAGTTGACGAATGGCGGGAACACCCTGACGATGACCACCCGAACCGAGCCGGCCGAAACCAGCGTATATTCCCGGACGATCATTCCGGATGACGTGCGCAATGCCCGAACGTCCCGTGCCGAATCTTCTCTGGAAATGAGGCGAATGCTATAATCTGTAATATTCGCGCCGCTCCGCCATTAAGTGTAAGGTAAGGACAAGAAGATGCGGTTGAAACGCTAATAACGGTCAGACCAGTAACGCTTCAATGTGTGGAAGGCATTTGTCAACCGACAAATAATTTCGAGTGAAAATCTCTTACTATAATGTGTTAAAACATTAAAATAAAAAGTTCAAAATTACGAGATTGCTCACTGGGATAGGATGGCTAAAGCCATCCTATCTTTTTTTAGAATATTTCTACGAGAACTGGTATTGACGACAAAATAATAAATATGGCGATTTCCGGCGAGAAATCCAAATGTGGAAAAATTTTGAAAGGCGAATAATTACAAGTTGTATGATTTGAATCGGATGATGCGATCCGGATAATATTTTTCGACCGATGCCCGATTTTCAGCGATGTGAAGGTGAATTTCAGATATTTGTTTATGTGGTTCGGGTTTCATATCTTTGTCTTACCTAACTTCAAATTATTTTTGTTATGAAACTGAAAATGTATTTTCTGATGCTCGCTTTAGGAGTATGCGGAGCGGCTATGCAAAGTTGTGATGACGATGATGACAACTTGAAAGTTCCCGAAAAATTGCAGTCTGCGTTTTCTCAAAAATATCCTGAAGCCAGTCCGAAATGGAAAACCCGGAGTAATTATTACATTGCGGATTTCCAGA
>OGGU01000825.1_pt1 | contig 21640 bp, 16 predicted proteins | sample 1571241 | NCBI WGS metagenome assembly OGGU01 (sample SAMEA2581934, study PRJEB24529) | metagenome | biome: Human gut stool | place: China | collected 2011
TCATTTCATACTGTATCTCAGATCTCACCGCAATACTTCTCAAATACCGCAAAAAAGCTGTTCGTCTGAATACTGCCATCCGTGGTAAGCTCAATTCCATCCCACAGATCCGTGTTCAGCCTCGAGGATAACGATGCGACAAATTCATTGTAGACATCGTCAAATGCTTCTTTTTCACGTTTTTCCACAATGTTGGACTTATTCGCTTCCGTCAGCTCTTCATTATATTTATTCAGGCACTTGATAAAATAGTATCCATTTCCGGCAGCGATCATTCCGGAGACGGCATTGTCGTCCAGCTGAAATGCCACCTCCTCCACCTCGTCGGGCAGATCATCCCTCGATACCGTCACCTGAATCGCCGACAATTCGTTATAATTGTTGGCGACGGAGGCAAAATCGTCCCCCTGCGCCAGCTTCTGCTCCACCTCGTGCGCCCGGTCTTCGTCCGTGACATAAATCTGCATGATTTCCATCACGCGCGCCTCATCGTCGCTGACCTCCTCGTTGACACCGTTCGTCAGCGAATGATACAGCTTCTGCGCCAGCGCATAGTGCGTATAATACTCCGCAATATCCGCCTCGGCGACGTCCATATAGGCGGTCTCATCCTCCGAGAGGGATGCATAATATTCCTTTGCCGCTTCCGCCACCTTCGCAGTCTCATCCTCCGAGAGCGTCACTTCCTGCGACTGTGCCAGCAGATCCATCGTGTATACACGGGTAAGTTCCTCCAGCGTGATGTCCTTCACATAGTCAAGCAGGGATGCGTCTCCAAAGTCATGCTGCCAGAGGTCAATCGTATATGCTGTTCCATAGATATTCTGATAATTTGCCAGATATACCTTTGCCTCCTTTAAGCTGCATGCAGACTTGTCCAGTGTAAACACCTGCCTGCTGCTTAGCGTTCCCGAGACCACAATATCTTTATTGCCAATCTGGCATCCCGTAAGAGCCATTGACAGCGCGCATACGCACGCTGTCATTCCCATCGCCCATCTTTTTCTCATCGTGAAACACCCTTTATCTCAACATCTACATGATATTTTTCAAGATACTTCTCGCCACAGAAATTCCGTTCGCGGATGCCTGCTGCAGTCCTCTCGTCACGGACGCGCCGTCTCCGATCGCACGGAGTCCCTTGACACTCGTCTCGAAGTCAGAGTTTACCACTACCTTATTGGAGTAGAACTTGACCTCCACACCGTAGAGCAGCGTCTCATCACTTGCAATACCCGGCGTTACCTTATCGAGAGCCATCAGCATCTCCTCGATATCCACCATGATCCGGTGCGGGAATACCAGGGAAAGATCTCCCGGTACCGCATCCTTTAAGGTCGGGATGAGGTTGTTGCGGCACAGGCGCTCCTCCGTCGTTCTTCTGCCACGCTTAAAGTCTCCGAATGTCTGCACCAGTATCTTGCCGTCGCAGAGCATATTTGAGAGCTGTGCGATCTGCTTGCCGTATTCGATCGGCGTCTTAAAAGGCTTTGTGAAGTTCTTCGACACCAGAATGGCAAAGTTGGTATTGTTGGTCTTTAAATCCTTGGACTTGTAGGCGTGGCCGTTGACTACCGCCAGTCCGTTGTCGTAGTATTCGGTTGCAACCTCGCCGGACGGGTTGGTACAGAAGGTACGCACCTTATCATCGAACGTCGGCGTATGGTACACTAACTTCGCCTCGTAGAGGTTCTCATTCAAGAACTCCATCACCTCATCGCGCACCTCGACGCGCACACCGATGTCCACGGTGCCGACCTTCGTCTCAATATCATGCTGATTGCAGATATGGGAGAACCAGTCTGCGCCCTCACGTCCCACAGCGGAGATGACCTCTGTCGCCGTGTATGTCTCATCCTTGTCGGTAATGATACCCTTGACCTGGTTGTCCTCGATGATGATGTCCTTGACCATAGTACCAAACTCCATCTCCACACCTTCCTCTAACAGGTGCTCCTGCAGTCTGGAGTAGATCTTGTAGCCTTCCTCCGTGCCGAGATGACGGATCGGACATTCGATCAGCTTTAAGTTCGCCATGATCGCTTTTCTGCGGATCTCGCGGATTTCCTTCTCTTTATCCACACCGTACACCTTGGAATCCGCACCGAATTTCAGATAGATGTCATCCGATTCCTTTAAGAGCTCCACGGTCTTATCGTAGCCTAAAATCTCCGGCAGGTTACCGCCGACATCCGGCGATAAGGACAGCTTGCCATCGGAGAAAGCTCCCGCACCGGCGAATCCGGTCGTGATGGAACACGGCTTACACCCCACGCACACCTTGGTCTTACGCTTCGGACATTCACGGTTCTCAATCCGTCTTCCTTTTTCAATCATTAACACTTTCAGATCCTTTTTCGCATGAATCAGCTCATACGCGCAAAAAATTCCGGAAGGACCGGCTCCTATAATGATCACATCATAATTCTTCATTACATTCCCTCGTTCTTTCTATATATTCTACCATTCTGTTATGTATCTGCCTACGTTCTCCAAAGCAGACGGCTTAAGCTTCCACGATCAGGTATCTTCCGTCCGGCAGTGCGAACACTTCTGCCTGCTCCGCCAGTTCCTCGCTGCTCATTCCGGCAATATCCGCGCCCTCTTCCTTAAAGTACGCCCGCACTTCTTTCAGATTCTTACAGACCGTTGCAAAACAGTCCGAAAGAAATTCCTCTGCCTCTTCCCTGCTTTCTGCCACAGGTTCCCGAAACAGCTTCTCCTGCTGCGCCAAAAATGTATCCAGGCACATTTCATCGTACATATCTTTTCCTCCGCCAACGTTTTATTTTACCATAAATAGATATCAATTCCAAGCTTCTTTAATTCCCGGTAAATGACTGCTACCGGAAGCCCTACAACATTATTATAGTCGCCATCAATTTTGTCAACAAAAATCGCACATTTCCCCTGAATTCCATATGCGCCCGCCTTGTCCATCGGCTCGCCGGTGGCAACATAGCGCCGGATCTCCTCCTCGCTCATCGCGCGCATCGTAACATCGGTTTTCTCATGAAACGTCACCTGACCAGCCTTTCCGGACGCATCCAAAAGCACAATCGACACTCCGGTGTATACCTGGTGTGTGCCACCGGAGAGAAGCTTAAGCATACGGCAGGCATCATGCTCGTCTTTGGGCTTCCCTAAGATCTGTCCCCCGCAGGAGACAATCGTGTCGGCGCCAATCACCATGAGATCCGAAGGTGTCACCAGTTCCTGATGCGTCTCCTCGTAGGTTCTCACCATGGATGCCACCTCGACGGCCTTCTGTGACGCCAGTTCCTCCACGACTTCGTGCGGTACGCTCTTCGTGATCCGCTCCTCGCCTTTTGCCGCGCAGATTTCAAACGAAATCCCGATCTGCTCTAACAGTTCCTTTCTCCGCGGTGAGGCGGATGCCAGTATGATCTGTCCCATCTCATTTTCTTCCTTTCTGATGTTCTTATCTCTGAAATCAATCGTCCTTTTCCGTGTCCCGTTTACACTTACACCGGTATCACTGCGCCCAGCCGGAACGAGTAGAGAAGCCGCTCCTTCACGCGGAGCGTCCTCTCGCTTCCGTGGTTGTAGATCCGCTCCAGCGCCTCGCCGTAGAGCTTTAACTGCGAAGCATAACGGTCCGCCAGTTCCTTGCCGGTTTTCACACGGTCCGTCTTATAGTCCAGCACCACAATGCCGTCCTCCTCAATCCAGAACACATCAATAATTCCCTGGATCAGCGTCAGCTCTTTGTCATCCGCACATTTCTCTCCGTCTCCGAATCCGAATGTCGCGAGTTCCTCGCCCGTAAATCCCATCACAAACGGTTTCTCCCGGTACAGCGGCAGTCTCCGCACGCTTCATCCGCTCTCCCGCCGCCGATGTGAGAAACGTCTCGATGAGAGCCGGTTTTACCAGGCGCTTCATCTCCTCCGTGATCTGTCCTCCGGCAAGCATCGCCTCAATCTGTTCCGTGACTCCTGCCGCCGCCGAAAACTGGTAGCACTCCATCACCCTGTGAACCGCAGTTCCGCGCAGTGCACCCTGGTTCTGTCCGCCGGTTTCTTCCTGCTCCATTTTTTTTTGGACAAACGGCGGAACATAGGATTTTCCCTCCGTCTCTAAAAACGCCGGGACAACATCCGTCTCCTCCTCCAGAAGCTTTTCCCGCATCGCCCGATGCTTTAATTCCGACACGGAATATTTGTTTTTGCGCTCCAGATCGCGCTCGTACGGATAGGTGAATGAGAACTTCCCGTCAAATTCCGCCACGTCTGCCGCATCCGCCGCTGCAATGCGTGACAGACACTGTTCCAGATTCTCCGTCTCCGCCTCCATGTGACGGCTCTCTGCGTCGAGCAGTTCCTCCGCCGGCACAACGCGCACCTGATAGCGTCCGTGATAGGAAAACACCGCCGGAAGCAGCCAGTCGAAATAGCCTGCCGCGCTCTCCCGGAGCAGATACGGCAGAGGAACATGCTCCGTTTCCGGGAAAAGTTGTTCCTCCTGTGCCGCTTCCCTTAATGCCGCCAGATCATTTTCTGCATCCTTTCTGCACCCCGTTAAGATCAGCTTCTCCTTTGCACGGGTGAGCGCCACATAGAGCACGCGGAGCTCCTCGCCCAGATTCTCCAGTTCGATCTGCTTTGCGATGGCGCGCTTTAATATGGTCGGCGTCTTGATCCTGCGCTCGCCGTCGATCCAGTCAATTCCGATTCCCAGTTCCGGGTGCAGCACCATGCGGCTTCTGGTATCCTGCTTGTTAAAATTTCTTCCCAGACCGCACACAAAGACCACCGGAAATTCCAGTCCCTTGCTCTTGTGGATACTCATAATGCGCACGACGTCCTCATTCTCCCCAACCATGTCCGCCTCGCCAAAATCGACATCGTATTTCTGGAGTTCATCGATGTAGCGCACAAAATGAAACAATCCCTTGTAGCTCGTATTCTCATAGGCGATCGCCTTCTCCACCAGCATGCGCAGATTCGCCCTGCGTCTGGCTCCTGCCGGCATCGCCGCCGCATAATTTCCGTAGCCGCTTTCCTTCAACACGATCTCGATCAGCTCGTGAATCGGGGTGTCCGGCACAAGCGCCCGCAGCCTCTCATACAGCTTCCAGAACTCCCACAGTTTTTTCTCATAACCTTCCGCCAAAGGTTCTTCACTCTGCGCAAGTTCCCTGCAGCGTGCGAGCACACACTCACAGAAAGGCACGCTGCGGTCGTGCGCCCTAAGCCGTCCCAGCTCCTCGTCCGTAAGCCCGGCGATCGGAGACTTAAGCACTGCCGCAAGCGGAATATCCTGTCTCGGATTGTCAAGAATCCGAAGCATCGCAAGCACCGTCTGCACCTCCACCGCCGAGAAATAGCCGGTTGCGGACACCGTATGCGCCGGGATTCCCGCCTCGTTCAACACGGCGGCAAACGAATCGGCATACCCGCTTAGGCTGCGAAGCAGAATCACAATATCGCTGTAACGCACGGCGCGCAGTTCCCCCGTCGCCTTGTCCGTCACCTTCTGCTCTGTCATCAGCTTCCGGATGCGCTCTGCCACAAGCTTCGCCTCATACAGCTTCCGGTCTTCGTACCCGCTGCCCTCTAAGAGTTCTTCGGCACTGTCTGCCACGAGAATCTCCGGTGCAAACATCCCTGCCTCATCCGGCGCACAATAATCTGCGCCCGCGTAGAGCGCCGCATCCTCATCGTATGCCACATTGCCGAGATCGCGCGCCATGATCCGGTAACACACATCGTTTGTCATATCAAGCACCTCTGACCGGCTCCGGAAATTCCTGTGCAGATCGATGCGCTGCGTACTGCTTTCCTCCAGCGTGTAGGTATCGTATTTTTCCATAAAAAGCTCCGGTCTCGCCAGACGGAAGCGGTAGATACTCTGCTTGACGTCCCCCACCATGAACAGGTTGTACGCTCCGCGCTCCTCTCTTGAGATCGCCCTAAGAAGCGTCTCCTGCACATGATTGCTGTCCTGATACTCGTCGATCATGATCTCCTCGTACATGTCGCGGAACTCCTCCGCCGCAGCGCGCGCCTGCTTTGTCTTTGCATCCACGAGAATCTCCAGTGCGAAATGCTCCAGATCGTGAAAATCCACCAGATTCTTGCGGCGCTTTTCCGCTGCAAACGCCTCGGAGAATGCGATGGCAAGACGCACCAGTTCCTTCGCCATCGGCTCTGCCCGGCGCACCTGCCCGCACATGACTTCCGGCGATGCAAAGAAATACTGCTTGTTGATCTTTTTTACCGTATCCTTCACCTGGTCGCGGAGTTCCTTCACACGCGAAAGCTTCCCTGCATCTCCCGAAAAGCCGCGGCTCGACGGCAGCCTGTCATAAGTGACGGCGGGAAGCTTTTCGTACAGTTCCAGAAAATTTTCACACGCCGCCAGTCCCTCGAACTTTGCGAGATCCGACGAGATCACCTTCTCATAGATATTCGGTCCGTCTTCCTCCCGCGTAAGCACATGCGCGATGCGAAGCTTTTTTACCAGATCCGCCAGCACCGACCGCAGATGCAGCACGAGCGGCTGCATCCATGGCGCTTCTGCCATCTCCTGCACATCCGATATCTCATAGCCACAGATGCCGGAAGTAAGCCACTCCATCGGCCACGGGTAGCTCATGGAGAACTCATAGAGCGAGAGGATCATCTCCGCCACCTTCGCATCACTCTTCCCCGACACATACCCTTTTGCAAATGCCGCAAACTCCGGTGTCATCTGTTCGTAATTGCTCTCCAGCACGCCGCGCAGCACGTCCTCTTTTAACAGCTTTAACTCTCCCTCGTCCCCGATCCTAAAATCCGGCTCCAGGTCAATCTCGTGGAAATGATTGCGGATCACATACAGACAAAAGCTGTCGATGGTCGTGATCTGTGCATTGTGGATTAACGTCAGCTGGCGCTGCAGATGCTCCGAATCCGGATGCTCCTCCAGCGCTTTCTCGATCGCCGCCCCGATGCGCTCCCGCATTTCCGCCGCAGCCGCATTCGTAAACGTCACCACTAAAAGCCGGTCGATGTCCACCGGATGTTCTCCCTCCGTGATCATCTTGATAATGCGCTCGACTAAAACCGCTGTCTTACCCGAACCGGCAGCTGCCGATACCAGAATATTGCGCTTTCTTAAATCGATTACCTGTTGTTGTTCTCTGGTCCATGAAACACCCATCTACTGTCTCTTCTCCTCGTTCTGCGTCTCTCTCATTTTCGCAAGGATCGCCTCGGCACCGTCCGGCTTTTCCAGCTTCCGGTAAGAAAAGCCCGGTATCCGCGCGTCAAATCCGCACACCATATGGTACGGGCAGTAGTCGCAGCCGCTTCTCCCGTCGAGTTCATACGGCGCAGCCGCCACATCTCCGCCCAGGATTCTTCTGCCCGCCTTCGTCACGGTCTCCTTCACGTAGTCCGACATTGTCCCAAACTCTTCCGTGCTCGCCGTCTTAGACGTCGCTTTTAGCGAACCGTCCGCCTTAAGCGCCACCGGAATCACCGCCGAACTCCCGGAAAGTTCTGTGTCCATCGCTCCGTATATCTCGGGATCGTCATTGACCAGCCCGTTCGGCTTTAATTCCTCCAGCACGGCCTGCCGGATCTCCTCCTCCGACTCCGTACCGCTGCCGTCGACAATGGGCTCCTCAATGTGATAGTAAAACATTCCCGCAGGCACCGCCTGTTTTCCCGGATGCTTTTTTGCCTCCAGTTCCAGCGCCGCATTCATATAAACCACCAGCTGCAGCTGCAGCCCGTGATACAGGTTCAGCAGGGAAAATGTGGTGTTGCCCGATTTGTAATCAATGATCTTTACATACACCTTATCGTCCGTCTCACAGGTATCCACGCGGTCAATCCTGCCCCGCAGACGCATCTTTTCCTCCTCGGTCAGCTGAAAACGGATTGCCTCCAGATGATCGGCCTGCGAAAACGACACCTCAAAATCACTCGGCGTAAAACGCCCCTTCTGCACCTGGATCGTGAGGGCCCACACCGTGCGCCGGATCGTGTCTTTCATGCGCGACAGCAGATAGCGGTTCTTCGCCTCGTCGAATGCGCCCACATTCGCGCAGCCCGCAATCGCGTCATTCATGCTCTCCTCAATCCACGTCTCACGCGTCTGTTCGGGCAGATCGTACCAGGTATACGAAGACCTGCGGATGCGCTCCGCAAAATGCCACAGTGCGTCATGATAGATATTTCCCATATCCACGCCGGCAAACTCCTGCAGTTCCCGCTGCGACAGTCCCAGTCCGTAGGTCATGTAATGCGCAAACGCACACTCCGCAAACTGCTCCAGCCTTGTGACACTGTTCTCCAGTTCCGTGCCGTATAAGGCGCGCGCAACCTCTTTTCCGATTGGCTCTCCGCTGTAACGGTAAAAAGATGCCGCAAGCAGGCGCAGCGCCTTCGCATGATAAGTCTCATCCGAGAGATACCACTTTGCAAGCGCCTCCCAGGTGTGTGACTTTTGTTCTGTCCAGAGTCCCTCCAGCAGATAATCGATCCCGCTCTCCGGCGTTAAAATCGCGGACGCCTCCGTCTCCTCCTCCGGCTCACGGATCTTTAGTTCCGGGAACATATTGCAGAGTGTTCCGATCAGATAAGACCGGCGCAGCGCCTTTCCCTCCGGACTGACCCTCGAGTAGGTGACATACAATCCGTCCGACGGCTTGGTTAAGTTCAGATACAGGTAAAACTTCTGGATAAAGACTTTTTCCCGCGCCCCCGGCGCTAACATCAGATGATGCTCCGCCATCTTCTCGCGCTCGAACTGTGAGATGATGCTTCCGGTGCTGCCGGCTTTCGGCACGATACCGTCATTGACCCCCACAAAGAACAGAATCCGGATATGATTTAATCTGGTGCGTTCAATATCTCCAACTGTCACACGGTCATTTCCCGGCGGAATCATACCGACCTTTGCCGCAGAAAATCCTGCGTCCAGGATGTCTGTGTACTCCCGGATCGACATCTGCTCCTCCCCGAGCAGTGACGTGACCTTGTCAAAAAGATCCATCACGATCTTATAAATCTGCCCGTACTCCTGCGCTCTGGTCTGGTTCCTGCGCACGCCGTTGTACTCCGTCTCCTCCGCCTGTTCTAAGAGGAACTGCTTCTCCCTAAGCTGCGCTTCAATGTCCAGCGCGGTGATAAACTCATACAGTCCGTAGGTCTGCTCCGCAACCGTGTATTTTTTCCCGGAAAAAAGTTCGCACAGCGGCTCAAACGCCAGAACGATCCGCTCCCGCGCCCGGTTCAAAAGAGCCATCTCCTCCTGCGCCGCCTCCGGATAGCGGGCATCCCGCTTCATCACAGATGTCCACTTCTCACTCCAGCGCTTTCTGCCGCGGATTCCTTTTGCAAGCACATAATTCTCCAGACGGTCAATCACATCCTCATCATCCGCCCAGGCTCCAACGCCGTCCTCATCTGCTCCGGCTTTGGCTTTTGCGCCGTCCTTATCATTCACCCCGCCTCTGGCTTTGGCTCCTGCGCCGTCCTCATCTGCCGTCTGCTCCGTGCAGCTCTCCGTCAGAAGCCGTCCCGCCAGACCGCTCCGAAGAAAGCGGAACACACTCTGGTAGGAGAAATCAAACTCCACGACCTCAAGCGCCGCGCGGATAAACTCGATGAACGGATGAAACAGAATGTTTCTCGTCTGGTCGATAAAAAACGGGATCCCGTACTGTGCAAACGTCTCCGGAACGTAGTTGGCATACTGTGGCACGTCTCCGGTCACCACCGCAAAATCCCGGTAACGGTAGCCCTTTGTCCGTACCAGACGCACAATCTCCCTTGCGACAAAAGAAAGCTCCTGGCGCGGATCCTTTAAGCTGGTGATGCTGATGTCATTAACCGGCTTTGGCCACTTCCGGTACATCGGACGGAACAGATTCTGTTCCATGAAAAACAGCTCCGGTGCATTTTCATAGCGCCTGTGCTCTCCCGGCTCCATAATCACCGGAGAGAGTACCTCGCATCCCGCATCCGCCGCAATCTTAAGCAGTGTCTGCACGGTCTCCTTGCTCATGGAAAAAAGCTCGTGCACACCTCTGCTGTGGTAAAAATCCTCCCGGATATCCATGGAGAGCGACACGATGACGCGATCGGCAAGCGGCAGCATCACCCGAAGCAGCCGGTTCTGGATCGGGGTGAATCCCGTAAACTCGTCAAAGACAATCACACTGTCCCTGATGAGCTCGGATTCCTCCGCCACCTCACACAAGAGTGTCAGAATCTCCTCCGCCGTGATGTATTTCCCGTCAATATACTCCCGGAATCCCTCATACATCGTAAGAATATCCTGCATCTTACAGCGCAGGGTATCCCCGACATCCTGCCCGCCGAGAAAAGCACCAAGATCCTCCGGCGTGATATTGTACTGCGCCATCTCCGAGATCAGGGACTTGATCTCACCGATGTATCCCATTTTGTTGAGATTGCCGCCAAGCACCGAGAGTTCTTTTTTCTTAAGCTCCGCCACCTTGCGCAGCACCAGATTCTTGCCCGTCTCCTCTAAAATGACCAGATCCTGCATTCCGAGGTCATCGAACACACGGTACGCCAGGCGCACAAAACTGAGCACATCCACGTTCATGATGGCATGGTTGGGCTGGCGGCACACGAGTTCCCGCTGCGTCTGCATCGTAAACTGTTCCGGGACAAGCAAAAGGAAATTCTTCTCCGGTTCCCTTTCCGCTTCCTCCAATATCGACTGATATAAATAATCGGACTTTCCGCTTCCGGAATTGCCGAACACAAACTGTAATGACATAAAAAACGTGCCCCCTGTTCACAGCAATATTTTAACACAGGTGCACGCTTCTTCCAAATAATATTCTCTCTATTTTCTCTTAATTATTTCTGATGTCAGCCGATATATATAGTAGAGAAGGAACTCATTAACCCCTATCAGTTGTGATTTATTTGTCAAGGAGGATGATTGTCGCAATCTACTATGATAGTGTTTTCGTGTTACCCGTTCACCCCGTAAACCGGATCGACCGGCTTGCACCAGAGAGCAGAAAGCAGCAACGTTCCAAACAGCAGCCTTCTTCGTTCGCCACACTGCTGCATCAGGCAATGACGGTGACAGAGGAGGATGATGTTCATTCGTTCGATGCCACTGCCTAGAGAAAGGTTCTATGAATCAGACAAAAGAATTTCATAAGAAGGCCCCCGGTTGACAATCCAAGGTTTCGTACCTTTCCATTGCGCCTGGGGGGGTTCTTATGCCTGCAGGCAGGCTTCTCTTTTATTTTTCATACAGGAATTCTTCCGGCAGGGTCACATGAAAATCCTCTGCCAGATGTCTGAAGTCGTCCGGCTGTATCGTCTGGAGCTTATCCGGACGCATGGAGAGCGTCTTCACCAGAATCTCCGCCGATTTTTCTGCGGTGTGCATCAGACCGAACGTTAAGTCAAAGTCCTCGCCGGCAGCAAACATGCCGTGATGCGCCCAGATCGCAAGATCATATTTTTTCATCAGCTCGCTGGTCGCAACCGCAATCTCCCTGCCGCCCGGAACCATCCACGGCACCACGCCGACACCCGCCGGGAATACCACCGGACATTCCGTTGCCATCTCCCAGAGTTCTCTCGTGAATACGCGATCCTCCAGTGGAAGCACGAACGTCAGCGCAATGATATTGGTGGTATGTGCGTGATAGACCACGCGGTACTTCGGATTCTGCAGTTTCTTTACCTCCAGGTTCATCAGATGGCTCGGCAGCTCCGAGGTCGGTCTTCCGCCGTTCACCAGTCCCCACACGATCCGGTAGTTCTCGCCTTTTTCGTCCAGCTCAATCATGCAGATCGAATCTTCCGGCTTTAAGATGACGTTGCGGAAATATTTTCCGCTTCCGGTCACAAGGAAATACTCTCCTGCCAGATTGGGCACCGTGGTGCCGATCGGCTGCCACTCCTTTTCCTGAAAATTCCCCCGCACCGCTTCCACTTCCTCCGGTTTCACGCGGTAAGATAAATTTCCGCCGTTTCTCTCATGCCAGCCCTGCTCCCATCCATCGTTTGCCATGCGGATAAATCCCTGTACAAATTCTGCATCCAAAAATTTCATGATTCTCTTCCTCTCTTCTCTCTGATTCAGCTTCTATCTGCTTATCCTCTTTGGGTCAGTACCTCACGCTCGTAACGCTCGATTTCGTCGTAGAAATGAAGGTCGTCGCACACGCCTTCCCTGCGGCAGTATTCCTCCCAGATCTCGCCGATCGGAAGCATTTTTACCGCCTCGTGCATAACCATAAGTTTTCCCAGCTGATTCGTATCCTGCAGTTCCTTTAACATCTCATTCGGCGTGCACAGTGCCGTTAACAGGGCTTTCTGCCAGCTCCTGAAGCCGGTCGCAAGCGCCAGGACACGGTTGATGCTCGCGTCAAAGTAATCTAACGCCATGTATACACGGTCAAGCGCGTCATTTCTTACGATCTCTTTTGCCATCTCTTTCGTCTCGTCATCCAGGATCAGCACATGATCCGAATCCCAGCGCACGCCTCTGGTAATGTGAAGTGCAAACTCCGGGTAAAAACAGAGCATGGCAGGAATCTTGTCCGACACATACTCCGTCGGATGATAATGTCCGTTGTCCATGAGCGGCATGCAGCCTTCATGCTGTGCGGCGAAACTCAACGTAAATTCTGCCGAACCCACGGTGTAGGACTCCACGCCGATACCGAATACCTTGGATTCCACGCACGGCTTGACAAGCTTCCTGTCATACGGCTCAGATAAAATCTGCTCGATCGAATCCCTGTAGCGCAGACGCGGTCCCATACGGTCTGCCGGAACATCCTTGAATCCGTCTCCCGTCCAGATATTCATGACGCACGGCACACCGGTCTCCTTTGCAAAATATTCCGAGATGCGGATGCATGCCTTTCCGTTGTTGATCCAGAACTTTCTGGTCTCCTCATCGGGGCTTGATAAGGTAAGTCCGTCTTTTACTTTTTCGTGGGAGAAAAATGTCGGGTTGAAATCAATTCCCATATGATGCTTCTTCGCAAATTCCACCCACTTTGCGAAATGCTTCGGCTCTAAGGCGTCGCGGTCCGCAAATTCTCCCGGTTCAAAAATCGCATAGGATGCATGAATATTTAATTTTGCCGTTCCCGGCATCAGCTTCATTGCCTCCTCCATGTCCTCCATCAGCTGCTGCGGCGTTCTGGCGCGCCCCGGATAGTTTCCGGTCGTCTGGATTCCACCTGTGAGTCCGCCGTCATTGTCAAATCCGATCACATCGTCCAGCTGCCAGCAGTGCAGCGATACCGGAACCTTTTTCAACCGCTCGATCGCGCGGTCTGTGTCCACGCCAAGTGCCTCATACTTTGCCTTTGCTGCTTCATAACCTGTCATCTCGTTTCTCCCTTCTCTCCTTCAAACTTCTCCATTGTAAACGAATCCGCAATGCATGCTCTCGCCGCACTGAGGTCTTCAAATTCTCCCGCCGCAATCATCTGCGCGGCAAGGTTGCCGAGCGCCGTCGCCTCCGCCGGTCCCGCCTCGACCGTCTTTCCGGTGTATTCTGCGGTAAGCCGGTTTAAATACTGCGCATTCGCGCCGCCTCCCACAATGTGAATCTCTGGGTACTGTTTTCCCGTCAACGCCTCGATCTCCTCTGCCGTCCCGGCATAGCACTGCGCAAGACTGTGGTAGATGACCGCCGCCAGTTCCCCGATGGTCTGCGGAACCTGCTCCCCCGCTTCCCGGCATGCCCGCCTTACTTCCTCCGTCATGTTCTCCGGCGCCAGAAAGCGCGCATCGTTGACGTCGATACGCGACGCGATCGTCTCCTTCTCGGCGTGCGCACAGATCTCTCCAAACCCAAGCTCCGGCGCACTCTCCTTTCGGACGGACTGGATCATCCAGAGTCCCATGATATTTTTCAGATAGCGGAACCGGCAGTCGTAACCGCCCTCGTTTGTCATGTTGTGCGCTCTCGCCGCACTGCTGCAATCCGCCGTCATCCGTTCGGTTCCCATGAGCGACCATGTGCCGGAGCTGATGTAGAGCGTCTCTTCCTCCTGCGTCGGCACCGCCGCCACCGCCGAGGCGGTATCGTGTGTGGGCGGCAGGATCACCTTGCAGGAAAATCCCACTTCTTTCCGGATCTCCCCGCGCAGGCTCCCCAGTTCATACCCCGGCATCCGGATCTCCTGAAACAGCCGTCTCGGGTAGCCCAGCTGCCGAATCAGCTGCTCATCCCAGCCCTTTGTCACCGGGCTGACAAGCTGGGTTGTCGTCGCATTGGTGTACTCCTGCACTTTTTTCCCGGTCAGAAGAAAATGAAAATAATCCGGCATCATCAGCAGACAGTCCGCCTGCTCCAGCCATTTTGGATGCTGCTCCCTTACCGCCGCCAGCTGATAGATCGTGTTAAAGATCTGTTTCTGGATTCCTGTTCTGCGGTAGAGTTCTTCCTCCGTAATGTGCGCATACACTTTTTTATCCATGCCCTGCGTCCTGCCGTCGCGGTAGGCTGCCGCATCGCCGATACGTCTTCCCTGCCCATCCAAAAGGACATAGTCCACCGCCCAGGTGTCAATCCCCATGCTGTGCGGGATTTTCCCCAGTCTGGCGCACTGCTTCATGCCGTTTAAAATCTCCGCAAACAGCCGCTCGACATCCCATACCTTGTGCCCGTTCTTCTCCGTCATTCCGTTCGGGAAGCGATAGATCTCTTCCAATACCAGCTTCCCGTCTTCCAGATGGGACAGCATATGTCGTCCGCTCGACGCTCCGATATCCACCGCCAGATAATACGTCGTCTCCATCCCCCTGCTCCTTTCTCTTTCCTTCTCATTTCTGCTGTCAGCATAACAAAAATAAGGACCGTTTTTTAGGCTCTGATTCGACCAAAAAACTGTCCTTATTTTCCATTCTCAAATGTTCTCTATAATTCTCTATGATTTTTCATCAAGGTTCCCGGCATCACGTAAATTCATCATGCGGTACGCACGCGGCGTCACGCCGTACCGGCTCTTAAACTGCCGGAAAAAATAACTCAGATTCTCATACCCGACATCGAGCGCGATCTCCTCCACCGCCAGATCCGTCTCCTTAAGCAGATGCGCCGCCGTCTCAAATCTCCGCTGCTGCAAAAGCTCCTTGAACGTATCGCCGGTTTTCTGCCGGATCAGCTTACTTAACACCGAGACCGACTGGTGGGTATCTTTTGCGATCTTCGTCAGATTCGCATTTTTGCAGTCGCTCTTGATGTACCCGAGCACCGCCTGCACGATCGTCTCCTGGTAATCCATCGAGGAATTGTGGCTTAAATTCTCAAGGTGATTCAGAAGATATAAAAATACCAGTCCCATCGTATACTGGTTCATGACATCCTCATCGGAATGTTCATGCAACATGGATTCGATCATATTTTCCATGAGATTTTCCACCTGCGGCTGCTCCTTTAAGCGGAACAGCAGGTAGTGCGATACCGGATTTTTCTGTCCGAAAGCGCCGGCGATAAATTCCGCAAGCACATTTTTCTCGTGCAGCATGGAAAGCGGCACCTCAAAAAACTCCGGCAGCGCGATAAAATTGATGCCGATATCCTCATACTCTGCCCTACGGATAGCATGGCGCACCTGCTGGTTCAACATCAGCACATCCCCCTTGTGAAGCGTCAGCTCCTTCCCCTCAATGATGTGCGTGATGCTCCCCTGCACGACATACATGATCTCCACATAATTGTGCCGGTGCTCCGGGAAATCCACAAAGCGGCTGTGCGGACGCACGGTGATGAGCCGTCCCCGCTTTAACAGCAGTTCCCGGTCAATCTCCCCGATCGACTCTCTCGCATACAGCTGCCGCTCAACCATTCCCTGGCCCGCTCTGTACTTTTTTTCTTCCTCTGAAATGACCATCAGTTCGTTAAGAAGTTCTTCTCTCATCGCCGCTCTGCTGCCCTTCTGTGATATACAAAAAATCCAATATTCAGTACGATTCCCACCGTGGTGGACACCGGCGCCGCCAGACCGATCTTTGTGAGGCTCGCATTGGGCTGGCTACTCATCACGTAAGCCATCGGGAGACGTATCAACAACGTCTGGATCAGCCCCTGCGTCATAACCCAGAGTGTCTTGTTGTTTCCATTGAAATAGCCGACCATGCTGAAAAGGACCGCTGTCACAATCGTCTCCATTGAAAATCCTTTCAGATAATCATACGCGTTCCGGATGACCGCCGGATCTGTCGAAAAAATACCCGCCAGCAGATCTCCCTTTAACAGGATCAGTGCAAATACTACGCAGCCGATTGTAACACCCACGCCGATTCCGGTAAGCATGGACTTCTTTGCCCGCTTTTTCTTCCCTGCTCCTATATTCTGGGAGACGAACGACGCCATAGACTGCATCAGCGCACTCGGTACCAGCATGGCAAAACTAACGATCTTGCAGGCGACACCATAACCGGAGGACGCTTCTAGCCCCAGACGGTTTACAAACGCGCAGAGCGCCAGAAATGAAATCTGCGTGAGGAACTCCTGCAAAGCCAGCGGCAGTCCGATCCGAAGGAAGTTCCTGCACTGCGGATTCCATCGGAAATCACTTTTTACAATGGCAAACGGAAGATCCTTTTTCAGCAGAAGGAGCACTGCAAATACCACGCTGAGCGCCTGTGCCAGAACGGTCGCAATCGCTGCTCCCGTGGCATCCATGCGAAATCCTGCCACGAGGATCAGATCCCCCGCCACATTCACAATACACGCGATCAGTACGAAGAGTAACGGCGACCTGCTGTCACCCAGTCCTCTTGTACTATAAGCATGTAGATACATTATGTATGTATCCGCATGCTTATTTTTATTATAATAAAAGGCGGATAAGGCTAGTGCGGTGGGACATAGCTCCCGTTTTTTAGAGTTTATTCCGCCTCTTATTATAAGCATTCGTTTAAACAGGTTGGATTAAATACATCCGTGTAACGAACAAGTCTGAATGGTAATAAGTCTGGCGGAGAAAAGGAGGATTTGCATGAAACAAATAGTAAGTGTAGGAATCGATGTATCAAAAGGGAAAAGCACTGTCTGTGCCATGATACATCCTAATACGATTATTAAGGAATCGTTTGAAGTTTTGCATACCGTAGAAGAAATGTCAATGTTAGCTGATTACATCGGATCACTTGATGGAGAAATTCGTATTGTAATGGAATCAACAGGGCATTATCATCTTCCGGTTGCACAATTTCTGTATCAAAAAGGCTTTTTTGTATGTGTTGAAAATGCATATATTATACGACAATTTTCACGCATTATGCTGCATGGCGCAAAAACAGATCCGCTTGATGCAAAAAAATTAGCAAAGTACGGTTTGGCATACTGGAGTGAACTGAAACCATATAAATTTCATCCAAGCTGCTACACAGAATTAAGTCTATTATCCAAGCAGTATCAGACATACATAAAGCTTTTGATTGCTGCTAAACAGAATGTAATACATTTGATGGATGAGATGCTTCCTGGTTTCAAAGAAGCGCTGGATACAGCAAGCAGTGTTCAATTCTCAAAAGTGAAATATGTGGATTTTGCCAAAGAATTCTATCATGTTGATATGATAAAAAGCATGGGAAAAGAAATTTTTCGAGAGAATTATAAGCAATGGTGTAAAGAAAAAGGATACCGTTTCCAATCAGAAAAGGCAGACGAGCTTTTTCACTTGGCGGAAGACGGTATCCCTACACTACCAACAGAGTTCCCTTCAACCAGACTCTGTATGGAAGTAGCAACAGAGCAAGTAAGCCAATTAGGTTATGCTCTAGAACAAATATTATCACAAATGCAAAATCTTGCAAAGACTTTACCAGAATATCAAACGATACGCCAAATGGGAGGCATGGGTGAAAAGTTATGTGTAAGGTTTATAGCTGACATTGGAGACGTTCGACGTTTCCATAATGGCAAAGCATTAGTTGCTTATGCGGGAATTGATGCTCCGCCTTATCAATCAGGACAATATACCGGCACCAAACGTAGAATAAGCAAACGCGGAAACAGTGCATTAAGGAAAACCGGTTATGAGGTTATGAAAAGTCTGAAATCCCATCCGCCCAAAACAGATACTCGTGTCTATGATTTTATAATTAAAAAAGAGAATGAAGGAAAAAGTAAGAAACAAGCCAAAATAGCCGGTTTAAATAAGTTTTTGCAAATCTATTATGCAAGAGTAATGGAAATATATAAGAATATAGTATAGTTGCATAAGAAAAAAGCCTGAATAATCAGGCCTATTTCTTATGCAAAAAAATCAAAAATTGTGTTGACATCTCTTAACAGGTCTGAAAACTGCCGACAGCACATTATAAGCCACAATAAAGAAAATACCGCCGCCGCAAATGCGCACATAGGATGCCGTCAGATCCACCGCTTCCGCCGGTGCCTGCATAAGGACAGAGATCGGTTCCGCAAAACATACCATGACGACAAACAGTCCGACGGCGATCAGTGCGAACACGATCGCGGCGCCTCCGACCACCGCGCCGATCTGCTCCGGGCGTTTTTCTCCCAGGTAGCGCGCAATCAGGACGGTCACACCCATCGCCAGCTGAATCACCACGAAGGTGACCAGGTTTAACACCTGGCTTCCGGTAGACACCGCGGACAGCCCGGCTGTGGAGCCGAATCTTCCCACAACCAGAAGATCCACCGCCCCGTACGCCGCCTGTAAGATCAAGGCTCCCAGCACGGGCAGCATGAACGCAACCAGCTTTTTTAATATACTTCCCTGTGTAAAATCTGCTTTATCACTTGTCAAAATGTTCTCTCCTCTCACACATAATCTTATAAAACTTCTCAATCGTCCGAATCATGCCATCCGCTTCTTCCTCTGTAATATCAGACAGATCCGCCCGCAGGTCGTTAAAATAATACTCGTCGTACTTTTTCGAGAGCTCCTCTCCCTCCTCAGTGGCGGATATATAGGTCACACGGCCGTCATCCGGGGAAGAAATCTTACAGATATATCCCTTTTTTTCCATCTCTTTTACGGTTCGGGTCACACCGGGGCGCGGAAGATTGAGCGCATCGCTGATGTCCGATACCTTTACCCCGGTGCCCTGCCCTTCCAGCTTCCGAATCACATCCAGATATTGAATATAAGACGGCATCACGCCCGGCGGCAGAGGCGGAAGCATTTCTCTGATCCGCTTCGCCTGATAGCAGGCATCAAACATCCGCTTGATTTTTTCGTTCGTCATGATTTATCCTCCCAGCTCGTCGCTCCATTTAGTTATTAAAGGTAATTACCAACAGTAATTATTATAGACAGGATTTCCTTTTTGTCAAGTATGGACGCTGTTTTCCCTGCAAAACAAAAAAAGTGGATCTTACCACCGTTTTCTGTGATAAAATCCACTTTCTCTCATTCCTGATTCGTTGTTCTTATTTTTCCAGCCCGAAACAATACTTTGTCTTTGAGCAGTACGTATCGCCCGCTTTTAATACCGGTGATTTGAAGTTCTTCTCATTCACCGCATTCGGGAAATACTGCGTCTCCAGACAGAATGCATGGCGCCTGTCGTACTGCACGCCGCCCTTGCCGGTCTGCGGCGTGATAAAGTTGCCGGTATAGAGCTGGATCCCCACACAGTCCGTATACACATCCATGCAGATGCCGGACTTTGCACCTCTGGCACGCGCAGCAAGCTGCATGGTACCGTCCGCCTTGTCCAGCGCATAATTGTGGTCATAACCACCCGCATAACGAAGCTGCGTATCGTCCGCTTCGATGTCCCGTCCGATCTCCTTCATCTCCCGGAAATCAAACGGCGTCCCGGCTACTTTTGCGAGTTCTCCGGTTGGAATCGCCTTGGAATCAATGACCGGCGTATAGTAGGATGCGTGAAGTTCGAGCTTCTGCCCTTCCATCACGCCGGAATCATGTCCGTCCAGATTAAAGTAGGCATGGTTCGTAAAGTTCGCCACCGTCGTCTGGTCGCAGACTGCCTCATAGGCGATCGCAACCTCCCCGTTATCATCCAGCGTGTACGTAACCTTCGCCGTCATATTGCCCGGGAAATCCTGTTCCCCGTCACGGCTTACATAGGAAAACGTAATACTCTGTGCGCTCTCCTGCACCACATCCCAGATCACTGCGTGAAAACCGTGCGATCCGCTGTGCAGATTGTTCTCGTTGTCATTTGCTTCCAGCGAATAGTCTTTTCCATCCAGATGGATGCGTGCATGATCGATCCGGTTCGCATTGCGCCCGATCACAGCTCCGAAATAGCAGGTATTGTTCTGATAATCAACGGGTGTATCGTATCCCAGCACAACGTCATATACGTTTCCGTCTGAGCCCTTCATTGTGATCGATACGATCGTTGCCCCGAGATCAATGACAGAGAGCGTCATTCCCTGCGCATTGACAAGCGTGTACTCCGTGACCTCCCTGCCTTCCTTTGTTCTGCCAAAACTTCGTTTTTGCATACTGATCCTCATTTCTAAGCATATTTATTGCGAAACGGCAGGCCGTTTCTTCCGACGTACTAATTCTGTCCGTAGTAGGCATTTGCCCCATGCTTGCGGTAGAAATGCTTTTCCTTGATACAATCCGGCGCCGGCTTCACCTTCGGATTGATAAGCTCAGTGTTGCGTGCCATCTTCGCCACTTCCTCCAGTACGACTGCATTGTGGACTGCCTCTGCGGCATCCTTGCCCCAGGTAAACGGTCCGTGATTCGCACAGAGAACCGCCGGTGTGTACATCGGCTTGATGCCTCTTGTCTCAAAGGTCTCAATAATCACAAGTCCGGTGTTCTTCTCATATGCCTCGTCGATCTCCTCCGGCGTCAGATTCCGTGTGAGCTGGTGGACGATCGAGCCGACCATTTCCAGATGCCCGAGTTCTTCCGTGCCGATGTCGGTAAGGATCCCCTTGACTTCATCGCTCGGCATGGCAAAGCGCTGGCTCAGATAGCGAAGCGACGCCCCCAGTTCGCCGTTCGGTCCGCCGTACTGGGAGATGATGACGGAGGCCAGCTTGGGATTGGTGTTCTTGATCTTCACCGGGTACTGGAGCTTCTTCTCATAAATGAACATCAGTCATTGCCTCCTTCCTCCCAGGGCCACGGGTCCTTCAGCCAGGCGAAGCCGTCCTCCGGCGTCAGGTCCGTCTGCAGCAGGGGGCCGTACATCTTCTGGTACTTCTCACGGCCCTCTTTCGCCAGCTTGATATAGGACCAGTACAGCTGCAGCGCCTCCTGATCCTGGGCGTGGGTGGTGAGATACAGGCCCAGCTCGTCAATGGCAAAGTCCAGGGCCATCAGCTCCACCAGGGCGGTGTTGGCCATTTTCGTCTTGGCCTGGATGGCCGCCTTGAAAGGCAGGTCAAGCCCCGGGAACAGGGTGCCGGTTTGCAGGGCCTCCATCCGGCTGTACCGGACAGGGTTCTCCTCCTGCATGGCTACAAAGGGAAACACCATGGGTGCACAGGTGCCGGGCAGAGTGCCCTGGTTCGGCTGGCAGGAGCCGGACGGCGGCATGGAAGGCACGGACGGCGTGGGCGGCGTATTGGTGTTGGGTTTCTCCATCTGCATGGATGCCTCCTTCTGGGGTAGGGTGCGCATGGGAACCATGCGCCCATGCCATCCTATGCGGAGATGGTCCGGGAGGAGCCTGCCCTTGATTTCCGC
>OGGU01000858.1_pt1 | contig 21145 bp, 19 predicted proteins | sample 1571241 | NCBI WGS metagenome assembly OGGU01 (sample SAMEA2581934, study PRJEB24529) | metagenome | biome: Human gut stool | place: China | collected 2011
CCATGTAGCCGCAGGCCTCCAGGAAGGCCAGCATCAGGAACAGCACCAGCATCTGGGGCACGAAGCCCAGCACCGCGCCCACACCGGCCACGATGCCGTCATTGATCAGGCCGCTGAGCCAGTCGGCGGCGCCGGCGGACTCCAGACCATTGCTGACCAGCACGGGGATACCGGGGACCCACACGCCGTAGTCGGCGGGATCGGGGGCGTCAAATCCGTTTTCAGTGAGATACTTCACGGCGTCCACAAAGGTCATCTGCACCACGTTGTCCATCTTGTCCGCGCCCTCGGGCAGGGCGTCATAGTAGGCGGTCATGGTGTTGATGGCCAGGGTCTCCTCGTCCTCCACGTCCACGGTGGCGGTGGAGGAGCCGGGCTGGAAGCTCCGCATTTCTGCCAGCAGGGCCTGGGCGTCAAAGTCCTCGGCCTCGGGGTCGATCTCCGTGCCCAGGAAGGCGTCCACAGCCTGGATGGCGGCGGTGTAATCGTCGTTGACGGCGTTATACTCCTTGCTGCCGATGCCCAGCAGGTGCCAGCCGTCGCCGAACACGCCGTCGTTGGCCCAGTCGGTGGCGGGAGCGCCCACGGCTACCATGGCGATCCAGTAAACCAGGAACATCACCACGGCGAAGATGGGCAGGCCCAGCCAGCGGTTGGTGACCACCTTGTCGATCTTGTCGGAGGTGGACAGCTGGCCTTTGCGCTTCTGCTTGTAGCAGCTCTTGATGATCTCGGCGATGTAAACGTAGCGCTCGTTGGTGATGATGCTCTCGGCGTCGTCGTCCAGCTCCTTTTCGGCGGCCTGGATGTCCTGCTCAATGTGCTGCATCACGTCGGCGGGGATGCTGAGCTTCTGCAGCACCTTGTCGTCCCGCTCGAAGATCTTGATGGCATACCAGCGCTGCTGCTCCTCGGGCAGGGTGTGGACGGCGGCCTCCTCAATGTGGGCAATGGCGTGCTCCACGGGGCCGGAGAAGGTGTGCATGGGCACGGTCTTGCCGCCATTGGCGGCCCGGACAGCCTCCTCGGCCGCCAGCATCACGCCGTCGCCCTTCAGAGCGGAGATCTCCACCACCTGGCAGCCCAGCTCCCGGGCCAGCTCCTGGGTATTGATGCTGTCGCCGTTCTTTTTCACAACGTCCATCATGTTGATGGCCACTACCACAGGGATGCCCAGCTCAGTGAGCTGGGTGGTCAGATAGAGGTTACGCTCCAGGTTGGTGCCGTCGATGATGTTCAGGATGGCATCGGGGCGCTCCTTGATGAGGTAGTTACGGGCTACCACCTCCTCCAGGGTGTAGGGGGACAGAGAGTAGATGCCCGGCAGGTCCATGATGACTACATCTTCGTGTTTTTTCAGCTTGCCTTCCTTCTTCTCCACCGTAACGCCGGGCCAGTTACCAACAAACTGGTTGGAGCCGGTGAGAGCGTTGAAAAGGGTGGTTTTGCCGCAGTTGGGGTTGCCCGCCAACGCGATCTTGATTTGTTTATCCATGTGTCTCTCCTTTCGGTTAGCATAAACTAACCAGTGCTTAAAAAAATTAATGGGAGCCTGAGAGCCTCGGCAAAAAATTGAAATCATTTTTCGCCGCAACATGTGCGCGGAAAAAATACCTCTCAGGCTGCAAGCTTTTTGGCAGAAAAATCAAAGATTTTCTGCCAGGGTCATTCCACCTCGATCATCTCGGTGTCGGCCTTGCGCAGGCTCAGCTCGTAGCCCCGCACGGTCACCTCCATGGGGTCGCCCAGGGGGGCCACCTTGCGCACATAGACCTCCACACCCTTGGTGATGCCCATGTCCATAATGCGGCGCTTCACGGGACCTTCGCCGTGGAGCTTTACCACCTTGGCGGTATCGCCGATTTTAACATCCTTCAGTGTTTTCATTGTGCCTTCTCCTTCTTATATCATAATTTTTCTTGCCATTTCTTCGCTGATGGCTACCCGGGCCTCCTTCACCTTCACAATAAGGTTGCCGCCCAGGGCGGACACCACGGTTGCCGTGCCGCCGGCCACAAAGCCCAGATCCTCCAGGTGCTTGCGCACCTCCGGGCTGCCGCCAATGTGCCGGATAATGTTCTCCGAACCCATATCAGCCAGTGCCAAGGGCATCATTGTCATCCCTCCTGAATGTTTGATTACTCTAACTGCCTCTCAAAAGAAAAGCAGTTAAAATCCTTTAACTGCCGATAGTTTAATATCTTTAACCTCTTTTGTCAACCCCTCTGTTAAAAAATATTTAAAAATTAGCAGGGTGTCCAAAACGGCCGCATTTTGTCAAAAATTCCTCGTTAACGATGCCAATAGACGGGGAGAGCGGAGAAAAGAGGAAACCAAAAAGATGGAAGATTGGTGCGTAGGGGCCGATGCCTACATCGGCCCGCCCCCACCGCATTCCAAGTCAAATGCCTCCGGCGGCGCCCTTTCTTTCTGCGGCGAAAGAAAGGGCGGAAAGAACGCCGTCAAAACCAAGGTTTTGAAATCCTTTCCGCGGCTGAAGTGCTGCCTGTACCGGTCTCCTTCAGCCACGCGAATCAAGATAAGCAAATTTCGTGCCTTGCTTTCACATGGTCTTTGCGTCTACATCTGAGACGCGCTCCGCGCTCGTGCTGGCCCATTCTAACTGGGCTATTCTCTGCTTCTTTGGTAGGGCGGGGTGCCCACACCCCGCCGCCAAAATTCGCATGATCCCCTTGTACCCACCTGTCATTGCGAACCAGTGACCGATGTCACTGGCGTGGCAATACGCGCCCTATGCCCCGTTCCTGCACAGCCTTGTAGGGGTGGACGCCCCTGCCCGCCCTATGGGAATATGCAATATTTTGCAGGGCGGGGCCCATGTGCCTCGCCGAGCGTGGCGCGGGGGCATTTGCGCAAAAAGAGACCGCCCCTCCGGGCGGTCTCCCTTTGTGTGGCTAAATTTGAAGCCTCACAGATCCAGCTTTAAGTCGTCCTCTCCGATCCAGCCCCACTTGCGCAGCGGCAGGGCAATGAGCCAGCTCAAGATGGCAGGCAGCACGAAGCATACCAGCACCAGCCCGATCCAGTCCATAGCGGTGATGGCGGCCTTGGTCCCGGCCTCTATGTCCGCCAACCATCCGGTATACACGCCAATCTGCCCCACCAGACCGCAGGTGCCCATGCCGCTGGACACCGCAGCACCGTTCATCTCCATGCGGAAGATGCAGGTGGCAATAGGGCCTGTGATGGCGGAGGCCAAGGTGGGCGGGATCCAGATTCGGGGATTGCGGACGATGTTGCCCATCTGCAGCATACTGGTGCCCAGGCCTTGGGCCGCCAGGCCGCCCCAGCGGTTTTCCCGGAAGCTCATGACGGCGAAGCCTACCATCTGAGCGCAGCAGCCTGCCACGGCGGCGCCGCCGGCCAGGCCCGTTAGACCCAAAGCGGCGCAGATAGCGGCAGAGGAGATGGGCAGCGTCAGAGCGATGCCGATGACCACGGAGACGATGATGCCCATGAAGAAGGGCTGCAGCTCCGTGGCCCACATGATGGCCTTGCCCACGGCACTGGCGGCGGTGCCGATGGGGGCGGCAATCAGGGCTGCAGCGCCGATACCGCAGAGGATGGTGACAATGGGGGTCACCAGAATGTCAATTTTTGTCTCCTTGCTCACGGCCTTGCCGATCTCAGAGGCGATGATGGCCACGAACAGCACTGCCAAGGGTCCGCCGGCCCCACCCATGGCATTGGTGGCAAAGCCTACCGGAATCAGGGAAAACAGCACCATGGGCGGGGCATTCAGGGCTTGTCCGATGGCCACGGCCATACCCGGGCCCACCATAGCCGAGCACAGGCCGCCGATGGTGTAGGCCACTGCGCCGTCGCCCTTGCCCAGAGTGACGATGATGTCCGTTAAAAATCCGATGTGCAGCTGGGTGCCCAGCGTGTTGAGAATGGTGCCCACCAGCAGCGTGCAGAACAGGCCCTGGGCCATGGCGCTCATGGCGTCAATGAAGTAACGCTTGGGAGAGAAAACAATGTCCTTGCGCCGCAGGAAAGCGGATATTTTTTGCATGATACACCTCAAATATAATGGAGTAGTCTGGTGTCATGACACCTGACTACTCCATTATATCCTAATTGCGGGATTTGTCAATCCTCCAGCAGCATTCCTTTTTGCCGCAGGGCAGCGCACACCCGCTGAAAGGCGTCCTCATCCGGCACGGACAGCCGATGGGCGTGGATACCATCTGTCAATAGGCTCAGGGGCTGGGCGGCATTTTCCAGCATTTTTCGCACAAACTCGTCCACATCGCGGCGGCTGGAAAGCTGCAGCGGTGCTGTGATCTCTCCGTAGACCGGGTGCTCCACCGTCACGTCCAAAACGGTGCAGCCGCCGTCCACCATAACGTATAGCTCCTCCTGGGTCTGTCCGGGAGTGTGCTGACATACCACCTGGCGCACCGAGCCCTCCTCCGGCGGGATCACATAGCCCCGGGAGGTGGCCACGACATGTGTGCCGGCGGCACGGAGCAGGGCCACATCACCAACGATGATCTGTCGGCTCACGCCCAGCAGCTTTGCCAAGGTAGTTGCGCTGACAGGGGCACTTTCATCCCGCAGATAGGACAAAATTGCTTTCTGTCGTTCTTTTGTTGTCATGGCGAGACCCTCCCACTCAATAATATGCTGTATTATAACACATATCCGGAAAAAGAGCAATTCCATCCCGGGAAAAAATCAGCCGGCTGTCTGCCGAAGATGCTGAAACCTATATGTCTCCATAAGCTCCAGTGCCGGGGGCAGCAGGCAAAGTGCCGCCCAGGCCGTATAAAACAGGAAAGACATAGGCGTGATGGGCATCATCACCACCTGGGGCTTAAAGCGGATCATGGTTTGGTCCAGCAGCACCGCCATCAGCAGCACACTCATCAGTGCGCACAGCCCGATAACAAAGGCTCTGTCCCGCCCATCAAAGCGGTACAGGGAGTAGGCGGTGCGTCCCCGTAGGGAGCAGCCACGGCAGCGCATGGAATCTGAGGTGGTCACAATGCCCTCCGTGAGCCAGGTGAGCAGGATACTGCCCCGGCGCAGGGCGTTGTGCATGCGCTGGAAGATGTTTCCCTGCCCCTTGCCCCGGCCGATACCCCGCTGGGCCAGCTCGATGCGCTTTCGCTGTGTGTTCAGCCGAGGCACCATCCGCAGCAGGATGGATAAGTACAGGCTCAGGTGCGGGGATACCCGGCCCAGAAGATACACGATCTTATCGGTGGTGAACACGGTGTGGATGCAGCCCAGCCATAGGGCCGCTGCCACGCACACCATGGACCAGGTGCCGCCGCAGAGGAAGGACTCCAGGGTCACCTGGTTGCCGATAAAGTTTATTCCCAGCACCTTGATGCCGAAGTGGTGGTACGACCCATACCACAGGGCAAAGAGCAACGCAAAGGGCAAAAGTCCCAGCCCCGGTATCAGGGCCCGGAGGCCCCGGAGCTTCAGCAGGTATAAAAATGCACACACATAGCTGAGGGCCAAGTATACCGGCTGGCGGAAAAGGATGGCGCCTGTCAGCACCGCGGCAAAATATAAAAAGTTGATGGCCGGATGATAGCGTGAAAATTCCATAGCGTCAGGGCTCCATCATGCCGTACTTGATCTGAATGCGCCGCAGCCGCTCCAGCAGAGGCTTGCCGAACAGCAGCATGGTCAGGGCCACTGCCGCGCCGTGTACGCAGTTTACCGGCACACCTGCCAGGTAAACCGCCAGCACCGAGGCGGCATCATAGCTGGTGGCCACGGTAAAGAAGGTGGAGGTGTCCAGCAGTGGGCCCACCACCAGCAAAATGCCGAAAAAGCCGAACACAGCCAAAATGATGACGTCTTTCCAGCCCTTGGGGGCCTTTTTCAGAATGCCCCACATGGCAAACAGCCCCGCCAGCAGTCCGCCGATGCCGTAGGCAAACATTTGCCACGGGGTCCAGGGCCCCTGGCCGAAAATAAAGTTGCTGGCAAAGCCGCTGATGGCCCCGCACAGAAAACCCGCCTCCGGCCCGAAGGCGATGCCCGTGAGCATAACGATGGCCAGCATGGGCTTGAAGTGAGGCACAGCGGCAAAGGCGGCCCGGCTGGCCACTGCCAGGGCGCATAGCACCGCTAAGATCACCAGCTCTCGGGCCTGGGGCTTCCGGCTCTCAAAATGCAGGAAGAAGGCTGCCGTGGTCAGCACGATGATGGCCAGCCCCGCCAGGTAGTATTTCCGGTCAAAGCGGGAGAAAACCAGCACCGTCAGCGGCACCAGCACCAGCAGGATCACAAGGCTCAGCCAAAAGCGCCAGGTAGTTTTTTTCGTGTTCATGTCAGCTGATTCTCCTTCATCAGTGTCACCACATCCTCCGCCGTCACCGCCTGGGGGAACAGGTGCCGGCTCATGCGGTTGGCTGCGGTGGTGTAGAAGCTGTTTTGGGCAAAGAAGCGCCGGGGTGTGTTGGTGGTGAGCAGCTGTCCGTCAAAGAACATGGACACGCTGTCTGCGTATTCCGCACAGAATTCCACATCATGGCTCACCATAACGATGGTCACGCCCTCCTCTGTCATCAGCCGGCGCAGGAGTCCCGCCAGCTGGCGCTTAAAGAAGCTGTCCAAACCCTTGGTGGGCTCATCCAAAAGCAGCAGCTTCGGCTCTGTCAGCAGTACCTTTGCCAGGGCGGAGCGCTGCTGCTCACCGCCGGACAGGTCGTAGGGATGGTGCTCTAAAAGCGCCGTAATGTCGCAGAGCCGGGCCATGTCCGCAATGCGCCGGTCCTTATCCGGGCAGGAGGCGGGGAGCATTTCCTCCAGATCCTCCCGCACGGTTTTCTTCACAAACAGGCACTGGGGGTCCTGAGGCAGCATGGCAAGCTTCCCGTGGAATAGATCCCTGCATTTGGCGGTGTCCTGACCGTCCACGCGTACCTTGCCCCGGTAGGGCCTGCAGATGCCGCACACGGCCTTGAGCGTAGTGGATTTACCCGTTCCGTTGCCGCCTACAATGGAAAAGAGTGTCCCCTTAGGTACCCGGAAGCTGATGCCCTTGAGAATGTCCGGGCTGTCCTTTTCGTAGCGGAACCAAATTTCCTTTACCTCCAGGGCCGGGTCCCGGATCTCCTCCGGGAATTCCGGCTGGGGGGGCAGGGTGTCGCGCAGCTTTTTTCCGGCGGCCTTTTCCGTCAGCCAGCTGCGGCCCTCCCGCACCGTCAGGGGAGAAGCGGCGCCCCGCTCGCCTGCGCCGTAGAAAATGCGCACCGGGGCAGGCATAGCGGTGAACATATCGCTCTTATGGGTGTAGAGAAGCTGGCCCACCTTTTTGGGATCATCGTCGGCCAAAATGCGGCCGTTTTCCATAACCACGCAGCGGTCGGCGGCGTGGAAGATGTCCTCCAGCCGGTGCTCGGTGATGAGCACCGTGGTGCCCAGCTCCCGGTTGATTTTTTTCACCGTGTTGAGAAAGTCTGAGGCGGCGATGGGATCAAGCTGGCTGGTGGGCTCGTCCAAAATCAGCACTCTTGGCTGCATAGCCATGATGGAGGCCAGGTTTAAAAGCTGCTTCTGCCCGCCGGATAGCTCTGCCACATCTCGGTGAAACCAGCCTTGAATGCCGAAATAGCTGGCCATTTCCGCCACCCGCAGGCGCATGGTTTTCTGGTCGCAGCCCAGGCTCTCCAAGCCGAAGGCCAGCTCGTGCCACACCTTGTCCGTGACGATCTGACTGTCCGGATTCTGCATGACGAAGCCGATTTCAGACGACTGCTTGCGTAGGTCCGCCTGGTCCAAGGGCGCGCCCTCATAGAAGATAGATCCCGTGCGATTGCCGTGGGGGGTGAGGACAGTCTTCAGGTGCCGCAGGAGAGTGGTTTTTCCGCTGCCGGACTTGCCGCACAGGGCGATGTATTCCCCCTGCTCCACTTGCAGGGAAACCTCCTGCAGGGAGGGGTGCTCCGGGTCTGTTGGGTAGGAAAAGGTCAGATTTTCGATCGCAAACTGTGCCATAGTATAGCCTCCCGAATGGAATAAAAGGTGGGGATCAGTAAAAGTGCGGCGTAGGACGCAAGGCCCAGAATAGGCCGGAAGCCGGCCACCCTCGCAATAGCTATTGCCGGGATAAACGCCGCCCGGGCGCTGCCGCCGGCGGCGGCATAGATGGCGGCGGCCAGGGCCGCCAATATCAGCCCGGTGATAAACCGGTCTCGCCCGGTAAAGCGGTAAATCTGAAAGCTGGTGCGCTTGACCGGGACTCCATAGCCCCGGCAGCGCATGGAGTCGGCGGTGATGACGCTGCCCTCCAGGGCCCAGCCGGACAGGGACATAAGCACGTCCATGCCGCCCTGGATTTTCTCCCTTCGCGACCCGGCGCCGCTGCGCCCGATACACTTGCGGGCTCCGGCAATCTGCTTTCCCTTTCGCCAGTAGGCGGGAATCAGCCGCAGCACCATCACCAGCACCAAGGAAATGGCGGGAATCACCGCGCCGAACAGGCTTGTAAACTTGTCAGAGGTCATGACGATGCCACCGCACAGGAACCACAGGCTCACCGCAGCAAACATCATCCCCGCGCAGCCGCCGTAGCACAGGGCTTGCCAGGTGTAGGGACGGCCGAACAGGGTAAAGAGGATGGTTTCACCCAGGGTGTTGAACAGCGGGTTTACCGCCGCCACCAGCACCATGGCTATAAGAAGGAAGCCAAGGGTTTTAGCGCAGCGCGCCCGGCGCAGCACGGCGTAGTACGCCCCTCCGCACAGAAGGGAGACCAGCAGATACGCCGGGTGAAACAGCACCACCGTCAGCACGATGGCCGCCGCAAAGAACAGGAAATTCACCGCCGGGTGGCAGCGGGAAAGCACATCATAGTCCTGCACGGTCATAGCCTCCTTTTCATGTGTGCCGTATAGTTCAGCCCATACTGGGTGCGCCTATATCGGTGCCCAGGCCCTTGCAGGTGTAGGCCCACACAATGGTCTCGCCGCCCTCCAGCTTGTAGCTGGAGCAGCCGTAGTTGGGGAACCAGCCGTTCACCTTGTACATCCAACCGGATTGCTGTCCGCAATCAAATTCATACAGGTGGTTAATGCCCTCAATGTAGTAGCTGCCGTATAGGGGGGTGTAGCTGTATTCAATCTGAATATTCCGCTCATCGCAGATCCGGTTCAGCACATCGAAAACGGTCTCTCCGGCGGTAAAGGAAACGGTGGTGGCAGCGAGAATGGTGCCGTTATCGGGCACATAAACGTCCAATCCCGGCGTCAGATCCTTCATATTGTTTAAAATAGTGTCGCAGCGGATCTCAATGGTACAGGTCGGCCCCGCCGGCTGAGGCTTTTCGGGCGTATCCGGAGTACCAGGAGTATCGGGCTTGCTGGAGGTATTGGGCTTGTCCGGCTTGCTCGATACATCGGGCGTATCGGTCGTGTCCGGGGTCTCCGGATTTTCGGGCTGGATGACATCCGCCGGTACATTCCGTCCGTCCAATACGGCCTGCACCTCATCTGCCGAGCAGAAGATGCTCTCCCCGCAGCCCAAAACGCAATCCAGGGCAAAGGAGCTCAGGGCCTGCAGATCCATATCCTGCACGGAGAGCTCCTGGCCTACATAGCAGCCGGTTTTCCCGGCGGTAAAGGTGTTCTCCCCGTCGCTGACGGCCCCGCCCAGCACATATATGGTTTCAGATCCCGTGCGTACGGTACACACCAGCACGGTATTTTGCAGCGTGGCGTTGTGTTCACCGTACTGCAGGTTAACAGGCTTGTCTCCCACCTGGCAGAAGGCCTCACCCGTTACCAGGCGCACCTGCGCCTCCGTCGCTGACACGATCTCCAGCTGGCTTCCCTGGGAGAGCATCAGGCTGCCTGTGCCTGCTTCCACAGCCACATATCCGCTGGCCACGGATATCACATCGCCTTGGCGCAGCTGCGTCTGCCCCTTGAGCTCCGAGGCGATGCCGCCGCGCTCCAGATTGGCCAGGCCCTTGCGCACGGTAGCACTGATGGCCGTGGCCTCACCCTCCGGGGCGGCCTTGTCAAACCAGCCCAGATGCCGCCCGGCCAGAAGAACGGCCACTGCGGCGATGGCGGCGATGACAGCCACCATAATGATATTATAAACCGTCTTTTTTTTCATATTTACCTCTCCGGGGCAAAAAAAATCCCCCTTTGGGGGCATAGTTATTCCATATCGGTCCTGCCGGCATCCCCCAAGAGCCAAGGACCTTCTGATTTGGGGAAAGTATTCCGGCTCCGGATGCCTGATGCCGAGCCCTTCTCAGGGCAATGCTGCCCCAATGGCCTCGGCGGCATATAATCCGTCTACGGCGGCTTGGTACCGCTGGGATGTGACCCATTCCGTTCCGCAAATCACCTGTCGTATATCATACCGCAGAGCGGAATGGTATACTGCGGCCACATTTTCCGGGGCCCACCAAAGCGGGAAGAAAAATGACAAAACATGAAAAACATTATGGCCGCTTGCAGCTATTATACCATATGCATTTCATCGGTGCAACCGTCAATCTTCAGCCTTTTTCTCGGGATAGTTGTTTTTTTCATGGCGCCGGCATACGCAGCGGTAGATCAGTAGCCCCACCAGGGATAAAAGCAGTGTTCCGCCAAAGACAAGGGCCGCAAACAGGTAGCTCCTGCCGCCCAAGGCGCTGCCGCCCACGGTGGATGTCAGCACCGACGGCAGCCGGCCCACGGAGCATAGCAGCAGCCAAACACCCCACCTAATATCCGTCAACCCCGCGAAATAGCACAGCAGATCCTTGGGTGTGCCCGGCACGGTGAAGATCAGCCAAAACAGATAATCCCGCTTGGGAGAATGCTTGAGAAAATGCAGCTTTTCCAGCTTTTCCGGGGAGAAGAAGATCTCCGCCATAGGCTGACCCAGCTTGCGTACCAGGGCAAACACAATGACACTGCCCAAAAATAGGCCCAGCATACATAAAACACTGCCCCACACACCGCCGAAGGCATACCCGCCGCAGATTTCCAGGGGCTCCCCGGGGATGATGGCCACCACCACCTGCAAAATGCACATACCCACATAGACGATCATACCCCATAGACCCAGGCTGTCCACCCATTGACGGAACAGCTCCGGCTGCTTGGCAAATCGGATCATGGGCCGCCCCACAAACCAACACACCGCCGCCGACAGCAGGATAAATACCGCCAGCGTGCAGGCGGCGGCGATCTTTTTTTGTTTTTGGGTGAGGGACGGTTTCTGCGGCATAGCGGTCTCCTTTTAATGGGCGGAAAAACCTGCGGTTTTTTCTGCCAAAAGACTTGCAGTCAGCTGCGGGCATGATTTTGCCGTTTACGGCAAAATTCCACACCGGCAGCCTGCGGGGAATTTTTTCCCCACGCATATGTCGCGGTGAAAAATGATCCCCATTTTGCCGCCTGCAGGCGGCAAACGCTGCGAGACTATTACAAATGAATTTCTATTCAGTATACCATAGAATACCATGGAAATATAAATATTCCGTGAATAAAAGAGAAAAAAACTGTCACATTTTCGCCGAATGTAACATTTTGTTTGACAAATGCCCGCTGTATTCCTTATAATGGGTTAACATAAAAACAAGACAACCCCCAAAAGGAGAACCATATGGATATTTTTGAAAAATGCTATGCGCCCTCCTTAGCTAATGAGCTGCAGGAAAAAGGCATTTATCCCTATTTTCACGCCCTCCAATCCCGGCAGGATGTAGAGGTTATGATGGAAGGCAAGCGCCGTATTATGCTGGGCTCCAATAACTACCTGGGCCTCACCACAGACCCACAGGTCATGGAGGCCGGGATAAAGGCACTGGAGCAGTTCGGCACCGGGTGCAGCGGCTCCCGTTTTCTCAACGGCACCCTCCAGCTGCACCTGGAGCTGGAGGAGGAGCTGGCCCGGTTCCTACATAAGGAGGCGGTCATCACCTTTGGCACAGGCTTTCAGTCCAACGTGGGCATCATCAGCGCCCTGGTGGGCCGGCACGACTATGTGATCTGCGACCGGGAGAACCACGCCTCCATCTATGCCGGCTGCCAGATGAGCTACGGAAAGATGCTGCGCTACCGCCACAGCGATATGGAGGATTTGGAAAAGCAGCTTGCCCGTGTGCCGGAGCAGAACGGTATCCTTATCGTTACCGACGGCGTGTTCTCCATGGGCGGCGACATTGCAAGGCTCCCGGAAATCTGCGCCCTGGCCAAGAAGTACGGCGCCCGCGTCATGGTGGACGATGCCCACGGCCTGGGTGTGCTGGGCGATGGCGGCCGCGGCACCGCAAGCTTCTTTGGGCTGGAGGATCAGGTGGATGTGTATATGGGCACCTTCTCCAAGTCCCTGGCCTCCCTGGGCGGCTATATGGCGGCCTCCGGGGCGGTGGCGGAGTATGTGCGCCACGCCTCCCGTCCGTTTATCTTCTCCGCATCCATTCCTCCTGCCAACTGCGCCACAGCCCTGGCAGCCCTGCGCAAGCTGGAGCAGCATCCGGAGCTGCCGGAGCGGCTGCGGGAGCTGAGTCTTTATGCCCGCAAGGGCTTCACAGACCGGGGCCTAAAAATTCGGGAGTCTGCTCTCAACGCCCCCACACCCATCATCCCCATCTATACCTATGATACCATGCGCACCCTGAATGTAGCCAAAAAGATCTACGAGCGGGGCGTGTATGTGAATCCCACCCTGCCCCCGGCTACTCCGGAGGGGGAGGCCCTGCTGCGCACCAGCTACATGGCTACCCATACCGAGGCCCTGCTGGACGAGGCCATGGATATTATGGCGGAGGTGCTGGTTCATGAGTAAGATCGCAGTGGTCACCGGCGGTACCTCCGGCATCGGCAAGGAAACGGCCCTGTTTCTGGCGAAAAACGGCTGCACGGTGTATGAGCTGAGCCGCCGGGCAGAGGGCGTGGCGGATCTCCGCCATATCAGCGCCGATGTGACGGACGAGGCCTCTGTTCGCCGGGCTGTGGAGCAAATTTTGCAGGAGGCCGGGCAAATTGACATTCTGGTGAATAACGCAGGCTTCGGCATCAGCGGGGCCGTGGAGTTTACGGACACGGAGGAGGCTGAGCGTCAGTTCAATGTGAATTTCTTCGGAATGGTGCGCATGAATCGGGCTGTCATCGCCGCCATGCGCAGCCGGGGCGGCGGTCGTATCGTGAATTTAAGCTCTGTGGCGGCGCCGGTGCCTATTCCGTTCCAGACCTACTATTCCGCCTCCAAGGCCGCCATCAATTCCTATACCATGGCCCTTGCCAATGAACTGCGGCCCTTCGGCATCACCGTCTGCGCCGTGATGCCCGGGGATATCCATACCGGCTTTACCGCTGCCCGCCGCAAGGTGGCTGAGGGGGATGAAATTTATGCCGGCCGTATCAGCCGCTCCGTAAAGCGTATGGAGCATGACGAGCAGACCGGCATGGCTCCGGCCAAGGCTGGAGCCTTTGTGGGCCGCGTGGCCCTGAAGACCGGCCATAAGCCGCTGTATACCATCGGCTTTGCCTATAAGGCGGCGGTGTTTCTGACAAAAATTTTGCCTGCCGGGGCCCTGAACTGGCTCATCGGCAAAATCTATGCCAGCTGAAATGATTATAAACGGATGCCGTCTGCATTAGCAGGCGGCATCCGTTTATCGGTGCAATTATTTTTGCTGCTGCATTTCTCTTTCGCGCTCCCAAGCGGCGATGACCGCCTCCATGGCGGCGGAGCGGAAGGACATAGACTCCAGCTTGCGGATGCCGGCGATAGTGGATCCGGCGGGAGAGCATACGGCGTCCTTCAGAGCCCCGGTGTGTTCGTCGCTCTCCAGAGCTTGGGTGGCCATGCCCAGGAGCATTTGGGCCGCCATGCGCTGGGCCTTTTTCCGGGGCAGGCCGCACAGCACGCCGCCATCCGCCAGCCCCTCCAGAAACAGGCAGGCATAGGCCCCGCCGCAACCGGCCACGGCGCTGGCAGAACCCATTAGCCCTTCCTCAATCTCCTCCAGGAGTCCTGAGGCGGCCAAGGCGTCCAGCACCGTCTGCCGCTGCCGGTCCGTGACCTCGGCTGAGCAGGTGTAGGTGGTCATGCCTGCCCCCACGGCGCAGGCGGTGTTGGGCATAATGCGCACTACGGGATAGCGCCCGCCGGCCATGTCCTGCAGAGCCTCTATGGTCACGCCTGCGGCCATGGACACCAGCACGAAGGGCGTCCTGCGCCCGGTCAGAATAGGCTGCAGGGGCAGGAGCATCTGCGCCATAGTCTGGGGCTTCACACCCAGAAAGATCACATCACAATCCCGGGTGATGGTCTCATTGTCCGCCGGGATCGCACCCAGCTTCTCCGCCAGAGCCTGGGCTTTTTCCGGGCTGCGGTTGGACAGCAGAATATCTTCCGGGCCGATGGCCTTGGCGCAGGCGGTGGCCAGGGCGCCGCCCATGCAGCCGGTGCCGATAAATCCATATTTCATAGGACAATCCTCCTTGCTTTTATAGTCGAAATTTTATCACAAAAAATGGGGAATTGCAACCGAATGGCTCCTTTGCTATAATGAAAAAAACGGCAGCGGCTCCCGCTGCGGAAACGGAGAAACGGAATGCTGAAGTCATTTACACAGGCAGCGGCGGATTACTGCGCCGCCGCAAAAAACAGAACGAGGCAGAGCGTTCCCTGGCTGCTGATTTTGGGGATTTTGGCGGGGATGTTCATTGCCCTGGCGGGGACGGCGGCGTCCGTAGGCGGCGCACTGGCGGGGAAGATCGCCTCCGCCGCGATTTTTCCGGCGGGCCTGGCCATGGTGATTTTGGCGGGGAGCGAGCTGTTCACGGGCAACTGCCTTTTCCTTCTGCCGCTGCTGCGGGGAGACATCACCGGGGGCAGGACCATGGGCAGCTGGGCCGTAGTATACTGTGGGAACCTCATAGGCAGCATTGTGATAGCATTTGTTGTAGTACGATGCGGTGTTTTGGATAGCATCGCACCCGCAGCCATTGCCACAGCTGCCGCCAAGGCGAGTTTACCCTTCGGCGCGGCCTTTTTGCGGGGAGTTCTGTGTAATCTCCTGGTGTGCCTGGCGGTGTGGATGGCCTTTTGCGCAGGGTCCGCCGGGGGCAAAGTGATTTCCTTGTACGGGCCCATTTTTCTGTTCGTCCTGTGTGGCTTTGAGCACAGCATTGCCAATATGTTCTATCTCCCGGCGGGGATCCTTCTCTCCGGTGGGGCGGAAGTGACATGGCTGGACTTCTTGCGGAATCTGGGGCCTGTGACCCTGGGCAATATGGCAGGCGGCTGCGGCCTGGGGGTTATACTCTATATGCTGTATGGGAAAAGCTCCCAATAAAAAAGATAAGGGTAGTCCCCGAGGGACTACCCTTATTTTCTCATAAGAATCTGCACAGCAGAATGGGGAAAAGCATGGCCGGCACCAGGTTCATCAAGCGGATCTTGGTAAGGCCCAGCATATTCAGGCTGATGGCCAAAAGGAGCAGGGAGCCGATGGAGTTGATCTCCGCAATGACATCCGTGCCCAGCAGGGGCGCGAGCAGGGAAGCCGAAAGGGCGATGAGCCCTTCCCACAAAAATACCGGCACGGCGGAGCAGAGTACACCCACACCCAAGGTAGAGGCAAAGATCAGGGCAGAGATGCCGTCGATGACCGATTTGGAAAAGAGAATGGTATGGTCCCCCTGCAGGCCGCTGTTCAGCGCGCCCATAATGGCCATGGCCCCCACGGCAAAGACCATGGTGCCGTTGACAAAGCCGTCGGTGAACCGCCCCCTGCCGCCGGTTTTCCGCTGCAGCCAATCGCCCAGACGGATCACCGCACTGTCCAGGTCCAAAAGCTCGCCCAGCAGGGTCCCCAGCACCATGGAGAGAATGGGGACCAGGGGCTTTTGCGAGTCATCAATGCCGGGAACGGCAATGCCGATGACCACAAGGGCCAAAGCGCACATCAGCGTTTTTTGCAGCCGATCCGGCAGGAATCTGCCTGCAAACAGGCCCACAAAGCCACCGGCTGCGATGGCGGCCCCATTGACCGCCGCACCTAATAGAATCAATGTTCTGCCTCCTTTTTGCACAGCTCCTGCACCACATAGCCACCCAGCATGAGCCCTGCGCAGGATGGTACCCAGGCCACACTGGCCGGGACGCTGCGGCGGCCGGGGTCTGGGGTGTCCAGCTGGCGGATCTCGGCGGCCTCCTCAGGGCTGAAGACCACCGGCAGATGGCGGATGCCCCGGGCCTTCAGCTCCCGGCGCATGACCCGGGCCAGGGGACAGCCGGAGGTCTTGGAAATGTCCGAAATGCACAGGCGGGTGGGGTCCAGCTTGTTGCCGGTGCCCAGGGCGCTGATGATGGGGATGCCCCGCCCTTGGGCTTGGGAGATCAGGTCCAGCTTGCAGGAGACTAAATCAATGGCATCGATGATAAAATCGTATGGGGCGGCGAAAAACTCCTCTCGATGCTCGGCATCATAGGTCTTGTAAATGGTATGAATGCGGAGGGCGGGATTGATGTCCAGGCAGCGCCGGGCGGCTGCCTCCACCTTGGGCTGGCCGATGGTGGAATGCAGGGCATAGAGCTGGCGGTTGATATTGGAGGGACTAACGGTATCCCGGTCCACAAGGGTCAGCTGGCCTACGCCGGAGCGAGCCAGAGCCTCCACGGCATAGCTGCCCACGCCGCCCAGACCGAATACCGCCACATGGCTGCCCGCCAGGGACTCCATGGCGGCATCGCCCAGGATCATGCGGGTGCGCAGAAAAATATCTTGCATAGTAAAACCTCAAAAAAGCAGGCCGGCGAAGCAAATCGCCGGCCTGCTCAGCTTTCAAAAAAATCTTGTCGGGGCTGCGGGAATAAATTGAGAAAAATCAGCCCACATACTTCATGCCGGAGCCTTCCGTGATGGTGTAGTCCTGCTGCAGGGATTTCAGCCACGTGTTCATGGCGTTGTTTTTCATGGTGTTGGTGACGCGAACCTGCCAATAGGGGAGATCCTGGCCTATAAAGTATATGATGTGATAGCCGTAGCTGGTTTCCACGATGTCGGTATCGCCGGCCTTGCGGGCGGCATCAAAGCACCAGTCATTGAAGGCGGTAACCATCTGACCCTTATAGACCTGCTCATACAGACCGCCCTTGGGAGAATCGGCGGAATACTTGTCAGCCAGCTCCGCAAAGGAGGCCTCGGTGGCGGCACCGTCCTTCCACTCCTGATAGACCTTTTCCGCCTCAGCCTTCTTCTGGCTCTTCAGGTTGGCCAGGTCCTGCTTATAGGAGTCGGACTTGGAGTCCAGGGTGGAGCTATCCACCCGAATCAGAATGTGGCGCACGTCTACAGTGTTATATTCCTGGCGGCCGACGCTGTGGAACTGCACCACATAGTAGTTGGTGCCATCGTTCAGCACGGCGGTCTCTCCGGCGGTGCGGGCCTCGTCAAAGGCCCAGGCGGAAAGAGTGTTGCCGTTGTTGGCGCCGTCGGTGACGGAGGAATAGGAGGCGATGTCATAGTCCTTGGCGATAGCCTCCAGGCTTTCGCCGTTTTGGAAGCGGGTCAGAGCGGCATCAGCGCCGTCCTTGGCGGCGGCAATGGCAGCGTCCATCTGCTCCTGGGTGGCGTCTACGGTGTTGCCGTTTTCATCCTTGGTGGCGGAGGTGGTGCCGCTGAAGCGGATATAGTCATAGGCGGCAACATGGAAGGTGGATTGGTTATCCTGGTAATACTGCTCGATCTGCTCATCGGTATAGTTCAGGCTATTGAGATGATTGTTCTGGAAGGCGGAGAGCAGAACGGAATTCTTGGACATTTCCTCGAAAACACCCGGGGTCACCAAGGTGCCGTACATGGCCTTGATATAATTCTTATAGGAGTAACCGGCCTTTTTGGCGGCCTCCTTGAAGGTCTTGATAAGATCGTCATAGTCGGCCTGCATATCGTCCGTCCAGGTGAAGCCGTCCTTTTCGACGGCGGCCAGCAGGGATTGGCTGGACGCCAGGTTAGACTTCGCCTTGTCAAGCAGGTACTTATCCCAGGTGATGCCCTCATCGGTGACACCCAAAAGGGCTTTGGCCGTATCGGACATGGTCTGGCCGGCCAGGCTCTTACTGGTGTCAATACCCATATAGCTATAATAATTGGAGGAACGGACCTCGGTATAAGCGGCGTAGTAGCTGTACTGCACCTGAGCGGCGGAATAATTCTCGTCCCCGATGGTTAGGGCGGTCTTGCCGCGCTGAATCACATTGGAGTTCCACAGCAGGACCAAAACGGCTACCACTACGAAAGCCACGGCAACGGCGCCATAGAGCAGCGTAGACTTGCGCTGCTTGGCCTTTTCCTCCGCGGCACGGACGGCCTTGGGGTCTGCAGCACCGCTGGCGGCGAAGGCCTGGCGGTTCTTTTTTTCTCTGGATGCACTCATGGATGGTTCATTCCTCTCGTTTGGTGATATATCATTCGGACAAATAGGAGTAACATTCCCTGTCATTATATAGGCTTTGCACTGCTTTTGCAAGAGAAAAAAGAAAAGTGGAAGAAAAAGTGGTATAGGGCAGGGACTGCTTGCCCTGCCGTGAAGGCACTGTGCGTAACGGCGGTGACGCCAGCTGGCAAGAATCGATAGGGTGCCGCCGACGGGCAGCTGCCGGCACCTATGAAAAATAAAAAAGGGGCGGACAGAATCGTCCGCCCCTGCAGGGCTTGCAAAAAAGATCCCGCCCAGGGGGCAGCAGCCAAGTTATAACCTGCACCGAATCAGCAGGTGGGTTGTCTCCAACATGCTTCGTTGCTTCCAACTTCCAGCCGCAGACGGCAGCCGGGAGGCCTGCAGTTCACATATTGATCCGACATCCCCTATAACAAAATGTGAGGATAAACAGACTGCTGCCCACCGGACGGGATCGGTCAGAGGCCAGGGGCCGCCGGCAAGCTTATTGTAGCATATGCCCCGGGAAAAAGAAAGGGGTTTTCGGCGGAATGGTCAGGAAATTTCAGGAGCGGGGAAAAGCTGCCATTGCGAAGCCGGTGCGCACACTGGCTGCGGCAATCCGCATCCAAATCGATAAAATCCAATATTTTGAAGCGGATCAGGGCCGAAAGAGCGGATTCCCACGGTCGCTGCGCTCCCTCGGAATGACAGGGGAATGATTGCCAGATTTATTCCTCGTCCTCCAAAAGCTGCTGAGTGAACAGGTCAAAGACCTCGTTCAATTCCTCATCGGTATCGGGGGTGGCCAGCAGCTCCTCGCCGTTTTCCATTACGGACTTTAGAATCACCAGGCCAAAATCCTGGGCGCTCTCTGCTTCCTCCTCCGTGTCTGCTGTGGGGAAAAAGGCCATATAGGTCACACCGTTATGCTCCAGGGCGTCCACATATTCCAGCTCGATGTCGTTGCCGTCCTCGTCGGTAATGGTGATGAAATTGGGGCCGAATTCGTCGCTCATAGGGGAATACCTCCTTGCTTATGATAGGAAACACTATAATGTATTTTGCTCCGGATTGCAAGAACGGTTTCAGACAAAAAATGGCAAATCAGAAACATTTAACGTGTAAAAAATAATTGTAATTATGTGATTTGCAAGTATAATCGCATATTTTAGACAAAAAAGTTCTTTATTCCAGGTTGACAGCCATGGTAAAATAAAGTTTATAGTGGATTTTAACCGTCGTTTGCCCTTGCTGATGGATGGTATTAAAATGATTTGAATTTAAAAGAATACACAAAAATTCCGAAAGAAAGGAAGGTGCCCCGTTATGAGCCAACACAAGCGAAGCGAACATCGCCTGGGAAACGAGCTGAAGCAGAGCGCCGAAAAAATAAAAAATTCCGCTGAGAATCAGCTGCACAAGATCCAGGGAGAGGGCCATACCAAGAGATCCCCCCGGGAGGTACAGACCAGGCGGCGCAAGGCGTGGTTCATTGTGGGGACCATCTTTGCGGTGCTGCTGCTGACGATAATCTTTTTCTCCATTCTGTTCTCCATGTACATTAACCGCACTATGAAGAACAAGGTGGAGGTGGATTTGGCCGCCTATGACCTGTCCCTGGCCACCGAGATGTACGCCAAGGATTCCGACACGGGGGAATACAAGCTGTATCAGACCCTGTATGACGGCGAGAACCGCATCCTCCTTACAAGCGACCAGATCCCTCAGAGCCTGCGGGATGCGGCGGTGGCTATCGAGGACAAGCGCTTTTACAAGCACAAGGGCGTGGATTGGAAGGGCACCGCCCGGGCTGTGCTCAGCACCATCACCGGCAGCGGCGTACAGGGCGGGTCTACCATCACCCAGCAGCTTATCAAGAACATCACCGGCAACGACGAGACCACCGTCAAACGCAAGGTGACGGAGATCTACCGGGCGCTGCAGCTGGAAAAGCAGTACGACAAGGACGTGATTCTCGACACCTATCTCAATACGGTGTATTTCGGCGAGTCCTGCTACGGTGCGCAGACGGCGTCCCGGATGTATTTCGGCAAGGATGCTCAGGACCTGTCCGTGGCGGAGTGCGCCAGCCTCATCGCCATTACCAACAATCCCTCCCGCTATGATCCTCTCATCAGCGATTGGACCCTGGAGAACAACCGCAGCCGCCAGCTGCTGGTGCTAGAGAATATGTACAAGCAGGGCATGATCAAGGAGAAGGAGGACTATGAGGCCGCCTGCAACGAGGAGGTGGTCTTTACCAACGGCTATAACTGCCTTGGCCAACAGGTGGAGGGCTATGTGGCACCGACCGTCGAGGAGGAGACCGGCGAAAAGGTGACAAAGGCCAACAACTCCTATTTCACCGACCAGGTGATCGAGGATGTGGCGAGGAAATTCGTGGAGATCTATGACCTGCAGGACAGCAAGCCCGACAGCGAGGGCAAGGTCATCAGCGCCTATGAGAGGGCCGTTGGTATGGTGTACAGCGGCGGCTACAAGATTTACACCACGCAGAACCTGGCGTACCAGAAGATCGCCGAGGAGGAGTTTGAGACCACGGAGTATCAGGAGCAGACCGACTCCTACGACCAGCCCCTGCAAATCGCCATGACGGTGATGGATCCGTATACCGGTGATGTGGTAGCTATGGTGGGCGGCACGGGCGTAAAGACTGCGGACCGGGCCTGGAACTGGGCTACGGAGGTGCGGCCCTGCGGCTCGGCGGCCAAGCCTGTCAGCACCTATGCCCC
>OGGU01000862.1_pt1 | contig 21079 bp, 15 predicted proteins | sample 1571241 | NCBI WGS metagenome assembly OGGU01 (sample SAMEA2581934, study PRJEB24529) | metagenome | biome: Human gut stool | place: China | collected 2011
CAGTATTATCTGCGCTTTTGGCTTAGCATCTGCCGCACCTCGCTCGCCGTATCGGTACTTAGAATTATGCGGTATTGCCCTAAATATTCTAGCAGTTCTGTGATGTATGGTTTTATTACAGGCGGGCTATTAGTTCCTAAAGAAAGGCGTGGACAAAACGGAGCACGGCATCCAATGTCCAATCATAGCGTATGAAAAATAAAGATGAGAAGAATACAATGACAGAATCACCGGATGTTATCATTGGTGAAGTTCTGCCGGATGAAAAGGCGGACGGCAAGAAAAAGCAGCTTGTGCCCAGGAAAAGTGACAATGTGGCGTTTGGCTCTTTCATCACGAAAAGCAACGATTTAATTCAAAGGACAAAGTATTCCCTGCCCCGCAACGAACAGAAAATCCTTTTTATGATGCTGTCCAAGATCGATCAGCGCCATGATATGGATGCATCGAAGTACTATACCATTTCGTTTGACGATTTTGCAAAGCTTACCGGGGTCAATGCGTTGGACAGCGGTTATGCAAATTATCTGCGCAAAACCATTGAAAACCTGGAAAACCGGATGTTCTGGGTTCCCCTTGGGAATGATCAGTACAAAACGATGTCGTGGGTGAACCGTGGTTCTATCGTCGATATGAAGAAAAAGACGATCAGCATGCGCTTTAACCCAGATATCTGGAAAGACATTGCACAGCTGACAAGCAATTATACATCCTATAGCATTGAATACCTGCTGATGATGCAGAGCACCTATTCTATGCGTGTGTATGAGATCATTTTGTCATATGACAACGGAAACAGAGATTATTCCTATAACAATGGGTTGATTTTTGAACCTGTAACAGAAGAAGTTCTGCAAAAGTTCCCCAATAAGCGGGAAGAACTGAAAGGGTTCAAATATAAGCGGTTTGATATGGAAGAATTCAAGGGTATGCTTTCCATGCCTACCCGTGATGAAATCAATAGAAGCAAGGGCAAAAGCAGAGACAGTTCCGCGCAAAAGTTCAGCCGCGATAAACCGCTGACGGAAAAATACAAAGTATTTTCCGACTTTGAAAAGAACGTTCTAGCAATGGTCAAAAGCGAGATCAATGAGATGACAGACCTGTGGTTTGACTATGAGCCGGTGCGCCGCCGCGGGGTTCGGAAATACGAGTTCCTTTATATCTTCATCAAGTACAAAAACCGGGAAGAAATGAAGAGCGTCAGAGCGTTCCATCAGGAGCATAAAGGCGCTGATACAGAAGTAAGCAGAAAACCAAGAAAGCGCCGCAGCTCGGTCAGCAAAGAAGCACTGGAACAGTACAATCAGCCGCTGAAGGAAGCCATTTTGACGACAACCTATCGCCTGGCACGCAATGAACTGGCGGTAAAGGCGCAATATCAGACCTATGAAAAAAAGCTGACACCGGAAGAGCGAAACATCTTCATCGATATTTTCACATATACGTCAAAAATATTGACCAACACAAAAAAGCGGGACCAGGCAGAGGAAACGCTGGAAGCGTTGAACCGGATTATCAAAGATAATAACGGGCTAAAAACTTGGGCATTGGGAATGAGCGTTAAATATAAAGCGATGCTTGAACGCGCAAAGGAAAGAAAATCTGCGCAGTATTACCGCACGGTGGTTTATAATGACATTATAGAAAATTCTGCCGCGATCATCGCTGACGGCACAAAACGCGCAGCATTACTGGATGGCGACAGAACGGATCTTTTCAAGTTCGATTGGTCGCAGTTTGATGAGTAATAGAACGTAAGGAAGTATAAGAATGAAAAAGAGGTTTGCAAAAAGCAGACCTCTTTTTTGTTTCAGAAAAAGCGCGAAAACAAACGAATTGAAAAAAATTGACAACAGGTACTTGAGTCGTGACAGGTAAATCAAGAGGAAAAGAAGGCATTATCCCCAGGATTCGTGTTGACATGACGAGCGGGTATGCTATAATTAGCTTATTAAGACGAACACTTTACAGGAAAGAACAGAAGGAAAAGAAGAAAAGATTGCCAGCAATATCAAATAGCAACAGGTACGCAAGTCGCCGCATAATAGTTACAACAAAAGAGAAAACTTTACTTTATGACAACATGTACCTAAGTCTTTCCGCTTTATAATCAACCAACGAAATGAGGGAACGCCAATGGCAGCACAGATCATTACGATCGCCATCGAGAAAGGCGGAGCAGGAAAAACGGTCACTGCTTCTAACCTCGCCTATCTGATGGGCGATGAGGGTAAAAAAGTCCTTTGCATCGATACAGACCCGCAGGGAAACCTGACGAGCGCTTTGAGCGGCGGCAATGGAATTACCAGCGGCGTTTATAATGGAAGAGCTCTTTTTGATATGTTTGATGGCTTCCGTTATACCAAGACGAAGGACTATATCACCGAAACGGAATACGAAAATGTAGATATGATCCCCTGCAGCGCGCAGACGCCGCGGATCAACCAGCGTATTCCGGGAATTTTTGAGGATGCACAAACCTACTTCAAGCCGGGCGACCCGAAGTGCCTGACGAATATGGGAGAATTCCTCTATTACTTTTTAAATCAGGTCCGGGAGGACTATGATTACATCATTATTGATACCCAGCCGACCCGTGATTCACTCTTGCTGACGAATGCAATCAATGCGGCGGATTATGTGCTGATTCCCTCTCTTTGTGAGGCAAATTCGCAGGAATCGGCGTTCCGTACTTATGCACTCTGCAATGAGCTGCGGAATACCCCCGGCAGCCATCTGAAAGGCGTTGGCGTAATTCTTACGATGGTAGTGAAAAAGGCAGCTACTACAAAAATTATCCGCGACCAGTGCAAACAGGTTTTAGGGGCTTCTCTTTATAAAACGGAGATTCCCAGCGGCCTTAGTGTGAATATGTCGGTTACGAAGCATCTTCCCGTATGCTATATGGCAAAAACACAGCCGGTTGCGGTGGCCTATGGCAAGGCTTACGAAGAACTAAAGGCTCAGCTTGCAAAGATAGGGGTGAACTGAAATGGCAATGAAAAAGAAGATGAAGGGGAACATAACGTCCCCTGCTCTCCCCGGCAAAAGTATTCTTGCAGAGGTAAACAATAATGAGGCGGGCAACATCTATAATAATTTGTTCGCTAAAAACAGAAAAGTTGAATACGATAATAAATATATTGCGTTGGTTAATATCCGAACCAACCCGGATAACCAGATTTTCCGTGTAATGGATGACGATGAAGACATCCGCATTTTGGCGGAAGATATTAAGCGCAATGGGTTGATGCATAACCTTGTTGTATTCCCTGAACAGCGCGAAGAAGGAATGGTATATGTTTTGCTTTCCGGCGAACGGCGGTTTCGTGCATTGAATTACCTGCAAGAAAAAGGCGATGCAACATGGAATATTGTGAATTGCAATGTTGTGATAACACCTTTGTCTAAAAATGAAAGAAAAGTGCTACTGTACAGCGCAAACCTGCAGGTCCGCGGCGGATTCAGTGATGAAGCAATTCGCCGCCAGGCGATTGCGGAATTTATCACCTGCCTGCAAAAAGAACCTTATAATATGAGCAGAGAAGAAGCCCTTGGCGCGACAAAAAGCGTCAGTACCGTAAATCCACGCACGATTGAACGGGATGCGCGGATCGAAGAGAAGCTGGAGGGCAAACTAAAAGAACTTCTAAATGATAAATTTTTAACGAGAAGCGAATGTGAGACTTATCTGCGGTTTGAAGAGGACATACAGGATGAAATTGCGGAGCGGTTTGCCAAATTGCAGGAAGTAGATTGCCATAGCAGCGATACAGAAGATGCGGGAAAGAACTATGTAGAGGTTCTTCGGGACAATCTGCATGACGCATTCAGAGAGCTGCTATACGATGCACAGCGGCAGGGAACGAACAAAGAATACGAAGCTGCTTATAAAAAGGCGATTCTTTATTTTGATGATGGTCTCGCTGAACTGAAAGGGAAAGCGGATGAATACGGCAAAGCTAAGGTAAGCAGCCAACCGAAAGAAATTTCCGCCATCGATTACGTGGGCAAAAAAGAAGCCGCCAGGGACCGTGCGCGAAAGGAACACGAGGTTACAGAAACCAAGAGCAGCATGATCCAGAAAAGTGTTCCCCAAATGGTCAAAAAATTGAATAAGGCATACAGCAGTAAGGCATTTGCAAAAGCGCTGAAAGGTGTATCCAAAGAATCCCGTGATGCAGATGTTGCGGCGCTGAATGAAATCATCGAGATTTCGATGAAGCTTAAAAACATCATAGAATCAATCGATTGATGCCGGTGGACACAATGAAAAAAGAAAGAGTTCTGATTCGTTTCCGACCGGAAATATATGAATGCTTTGAATTGGAAGCCGCTTATCAGGGGCTTCGCGTGGGAACGATTGCCAATCAATTATTGATCAGTGAGCTCAACAAAGCAGCAAGCGTGAAACCAGAACACTGCGTTGTATTTGGATCGGAAGACTACGCTGCGATTCCGGAGGGCAAGCGAAGCAGCTATTATGTGTTGCCAGAAAGCAAAGATATTATAGAATATCTGCCGGAGCAAACCGGAAAGCGGGGCGCAAAGCCGATCAATAAGCAGGTTACATTTTATCTGATGGAAGATCAGCTTGAAACGTTGAAAAAAATTGTCCGGATTCAGGATATTCGCAAATCAATGGACCATGGGCAAATTGTAACCTATCGCTTTGCCGTGTTGGGGCTGCTGCTGAACAATGAAGCGCTGGATAGAAAACCTCCGGTTATACATTAAGAGGTAGAAAGAAGCACGAAAGAAGCCGCAGGTATTGTGCCGGTGGCTTCTTTATTTTATATATCATACAACAATATTAGAAATGACAACAGGTACTTGAGTCGGAGAATGGTGAAAAAGTTTTTATATCGGTATCGGAACATAAATTATGCTGCTTTTGTGTAATCGCTTCCAATATTAAATAAGGGCAATACCGCATCATGTCCCATTCGGGCAGCAGGCTCATGCACATACCCAGTGCAAAGAAAACTGTACCGATCGTGCCAAGGATCATAGCAACAAAATTAGACTTTTTCATCGTGAATTACTCCTTTAAATTCTATTGTTGTTCGTTGTTTTCATCCTCGACTTTTTCGAGGAACCTGTCCACAAAAGCCGTCTCGATGGCCTTGTAGGCGTCCACCACATAATTTTCGACACCTTTATATGTGCCGACGGTCGCGCTCTCGATTTTCTTGTGCGTGTCAATGATGGACTGCCCGATTTTACCGACCTTCAATTTGTACTGCGCCATTGTGCTTCACCTCCAATCCCATTTGGTCCGTTTGTAAAGGGCCGCCCATGCGAACGCAGCTGCGCCGGTTGCCGTAAGTGCCGATAAGCATAACAGAATTTTTTCCATATGGAACACTCCTTTGTGTGTCTGTTTCCTGATGACGCACTCAGTATAGACCTCGTTTGTTTGCCTTTTGCTTGGGTTTTGTTTGAGAAATGTTAATTCTGAAAAAAATTAAAAAAAGACCGACATTGCGCGGCGTATCTGCCTGCACAATGTCGGTTTTGCTTATTTTCTCTCGGCCAGCACGACCGTAAAGGTCGAGCCTTTGCCGGGGGTGCTTTCTATCTGCATCTCTGCGCCGGTCAATTCCAGAATCCGCTTGACCAGCGCCATGCCAAGGCCATTGCCCTCGGTGGAGTGGCTCGTGTCGCCTTGGTAGAATTTATCGTAGATGTGTTTTATCGTCTTTTCATCCATGCCGCAGCCGGTATCGGTCACGGAAACATAAAGTTTGCCGTTCGCCCGCGTTTGGCGCAGGGTAATGCTGCCGCCCTGCGGTGTGAACTTCACCGCGTTGGAAAGCAAGTTCGTCCACACCAGTTCCAGCAAGCCGGGGGCGGCCTGTGTGTAGGCGGCATCCTCTAGGTCAGCGTCAAATTCAATGTCCTTGCGCTCCCACGCATCCTCAAACTGCACGGCCACGCTGCACAGCTGGGCGCAGACGTCATAGACTTCTGCTGCTGGGCGGATGGTTTGCTTTTCCAGCTTGTTCAGCTTGAGCATGATAAAATGATCAGGAGCCGTTTCCAAGCTGATGTAAGCAAAGAAATGGCTCCGGGTTTCGTCCTGTCTGCGCTACAAAAGATATACATCGCATATTAAGGTGCTAATTTGTGAATAATTATCCTTGTTCTGCAATTTTTGTGTTCGCATCTTCGCACGGTTCCTTTATAATATAGGTAATACAATATAAAGGAGTCCCTTGACGATGCGAGCAATAAACCTTAAAACCAACCATCTGACAGCGCCTGTCGGTATTGACGCCGGGCCGCTGTTTTTGTCTTGGCAGTGCGCTGACGGCGTGCGCCAGACCGCCTATGAAATTCAACTGACCGCGAACGGTGAAATGCTTTGGCACAGCGGCAAGACGGAAGGTGCCGCCATGCACGCTGACGTCCCAGCGGTGGGCGGCTCCCGCGTGAGCGGGTGCTGGCGCGTGCGTCTGTGGGATGAAAACGATGTCCCCGGCGCGTGGAGTGAGGCACGCTTTGAGACCGGCCTTGCACAGTGCGACTGGGTAGGGGAGTGGGTGGACCCCGAGACCGAGCCAATCGACATCCCCGGTGACGATGCCATCAACGCCTTTGCCCGCCCCAATTGGGAGCGCAAGCAGGCAGAAAAAGAAGCCGCGGGCAAGGGTGCAGCCGAGTCGTACAAGCCCCATCGTCTGGCATCGTACCTGCGCAAAATTTTCACTGCGCCCAAGGGCGAGGCACGGCTGTACATTACCGCCAAGGGGCTGTATGCGGTGTGGCTAAACGGCGCGCGTGTCGGGGATATGGTTTTAGCCCCCGGCAGCTTTACCGGGAACAAGCATCTTGGTGCGCAGACCTACGATGTGACCGCGCTGCTGCACGAGGGCGAGAATGAGCTTTTAATTGCTCTCGGTGATGGCTGGCACCGCAGCACGGGCGGCGTGGATGGCGACCGTGATTTGTTCGGGGATACCCTGGGCGTGCTGTTTCAGCTGGAGGTGGACGGCAAGCCTGTCTGCGTTTCCGATGACACGATGCAGGCAACGCAATGCGGGCCTATTCGTCAGAACGATATGCAGCAGGGCGAGGTCTACAATGCACGACTTGAGGGCGAACTGACCGGCTGGCACGGTGTGCGCGCCTACCGCGATGACCTGCCCATTCTCGGTATGAATACCGTGCCGATTCTGGAACACGAAGCCTTCCCCGGCAAGCTGCTGCAAACGCCCAACGGCGAGACCGTGCTGGACTTTGGGCAGAATATTGCCGGTTATGTGGAGATAACGCTGATCGCCCACACCGGACAGAAGGTCAAGCTGACTTGCGGCGAAGCGTTGGACGAAAACGGAAACTTTACCCAAGAAAACTTTCAGGACCGCAACCGCCACAAGGAGGGCGGCACCGCCCAGATGCTGGAGCTTATCTGCAAAGAGGGAAAAAACCACTTCAAGCCCCACTTTACAATTATGGGTTTCCGCTACGCCAAGGTCGAAACCGACGCCGATTTGACCGATGCCGTGTTTACTGCCTACGCCGTCTACTCCGATATGGCGGTGACGGGCGCGTTTACCTGCGGAAATGACGCGGTGAATCAGCTTGTCAAGAACAGCATCTGGAGCCAGAAGGGCAACTTCTGCGACATCCCCACCGACTGCCCGACCCGCGAACGCGCAGGCTGGACAGGGGATATGGGCGTGTTTATTGAAACCGGCCTGACCCTGATGGACTGCTACCCCGTGGCGGAAAAATGGCTGGCGGAGTGCCGCCTGAACCAGTACCCGGACGGGCGCATGGCGAACATTGCCCCGCCGAACGCCCGCCCCGGCTATATGACCCCGATGCTCTGCATGTCGGCAGGGTGGGGCGATGCGGCGATTTTGGTGCCGTATGCGATGTACAAGCGCACGGGTGACCGCAAAATTCTGGCGGACAACTATGAGATGATGCAGCGCTGGTACGCTTTTTTGCTGGGGCGCGCACAGCAGACGACCGATGAGCAGCAGGGCGGCGATTACGCCAAGTACACCGTGCTGAACGGTATGGACTACGGCGAATGGTGCGAGCCGGGCATCACCCCCATGCAGGCGATGATGAACCCGCGCAAGAGCGTGGGAACGGCATATCTGGCCTACTCTGGGCGCTTGCTGGCAGAAGTAGCTGATGAACTGGGCAAGGCGGACGATGCTGCCAACTACCGCGATACTGCCGCCAACGCAGTGAAAGCCTACCGTGCAGCGTTTACCGAGAACGGCGTGATCCACTCTGACCGCCAGTGTGAGTATGTCCGCGCCATTGCCTTTGCCCTGCTGGGTGAGGAAGAAAGCAAAGCCGCCGCCGAAACGCTGAACCGGATGGTTGCCGAGAACGACTACCACCTGAACACAGGCTTTTTGTCCACGCCATTTTTGTGCGATGTGCTGGCAAAATACGGCTATGCGGACACTGCCTACAAGCTGCTTTTGCAGCCCGACGCCCCCGGCTGGCTGTATGAGGTCGGCAAGGGTGCCACGACTGTTTGGGAAACATGGACTGGCATTGACGAAAACGGCCAGCCGCATGAATCCCTGAACCATTACAGCTACGGTGCCATCTGCGGCTGGCTGTTCGGCGGCGTGTGCGGCATCCATTACGCGGACGGCGTACTGACGATTGCCCCGACGCCCGACAAAGCGCTGGGCTGGGCGAAAGCTGCCTACGATTCCCCGGTCGGGCGCATTGTAAGCGGCTGGCGATATAACGGCGATGCGGTAGCGTATGAGTTTGAGATCCCCGCCAACCTGACCGCCGATGTCACCCTGCCCGATGGGCGTAAGCTGACCCTTGCCCCCGGAAAGCACACAGTATAATAGGAAAGCGCCTGCCCTGCCGTAAATTCTACGGCAGGGCAGGCGCTGTTTTTGATAGACTGGAATTGATTTACTTCTTTTTGTCATTGAAGTAGATGATAAATGCACCCATTACTGCAATAGCAATGAGCAGTCCAAACTCAACCCAATTACCTAGAAATTCAAGTCCTACAACCATACCTAAATAACCAACAATCAATGTAACGATTGCTGCCAGAATTGCTTTACCCATAGAATCACACATCCTTATCAAATTCCGATTTCCTGCCCTAAGTATATCACATAAAAAACCAAATTTCAACGCAGGTAAAATAAATCCCCTGTCCTTTCGGGCAGGGGATTTCGGTTTAAGTATACTGTTTCAGATATTCGGCGCTGAGTTGCAAACTCTTTATGGGGGAGTTATCCACCCAGTTGCGGTGGCTTTCCAAAATCACGGCATCTACGCCGACAGAAAGCGCCTGTGCCATCAGGCTGTCGAGATCCATATTGCCGGTACCCAGCTCCATGCTGTCGGTTTTCAGAATCGGCGTCACGGCGCTGCCCGAAATGCGGGTGCCGCGGTCGTTGATATGCCACAGCTTCATGCGGGTCCCCAGACGCTGCATCCACGCAAGGGCATTCGCGCCGCCCTCGGTGAACCAGTAGCTGTCAAACTCAAAGTTGACGAACTGCGGGTCGGTTTCCTCCAGCAAAATGTCGTAGGCACGCTTTTCGGCGTTGACATGACGCAGCTCACAGTTGTGGTTGTGGTACAAAAGCTCCACGCCCTCGGCCTTCAGCGCCTCACCCGCCTTGTTCAGCCGTGCGGCAAGGTCGTGCATCGTGGCTTCATCGCCGTAATCAAAGCGATACATTCCGGTAATAACGACATACTTAGTGCCAAAGCTTTTGGCTTCGTCCGCCACCGCTTTGGCATCGCGCTCCAGACTGCCCAAATCGGTGTGCAGGCTGACGACCTGCAGCCCCGCTTCTTTGACCAAAGCGTGCCAGTCGAGATTGCCGCCCTTGCCCACGGGCATGCCCGCCGCCTTGGTCAGCAGCCGCACCATAAAGCCGATGGGGTGGATCATAAACCCGCACAGCTCAATGCCGTCATAGCCTGCGGCTTTCATGGCGGCCAGCGTCTGCCGTGCCTCGTTTTCGTTGCTTAAAACGGTTCCCAGCATAAACTGCTGGACTGCCTTTATGGGCATGGTTCAGCCCTCCATTTTGATGATTTCCCCCGTTGTGATGCCGTTTTCGTTGAAGCTGTCCACACAGACATAATAGGTCTGCCCGGCCATCAGCGTGGAAAGCGTGACCTCATCGGCATCATAGACAAGCCAGCTCTGGTACAGCTTATCCGGTGCAATGCCGTAGCGCACATTGCAGCCCTGCGCGTTCTCGATGTGCTGCCAGCTGATTTTGCCGTCCAGCGCATCCACGCGCACGGCTTTGGCGTCGGCTTGGGCAGGGCGGTCGCCCTCGCCGTTGCCGAACACCCGCAGCCCGCTGATGCGCAAGGTCTGCCCGTAAGGCAGTGCGCCGCCTGTGACACGGACATACCGCGCGCGGATACCGCCGGCATACTCATAGTAACCGTTGGAGCATTCGCGGGCAACGTCCTCGCGCAGCGTCCAGGTCTCGCCGTCAAGACTGGTTTCCACGGTATAGCAAGAAATCTGCAGGCGCGTCTCGATATGCCGCGTTTTGCGGTCATCGCCGTAGCTGTCGGCAGGGAAGTCCACGACGAGTTTTTCATCGGCCATGTTGACCTGAATCGCGCGGACATCATAATCACGGCCTAAATCCACACACAGCCATTCGCCGGGCTGGTCGCTGCCCGCGCTCCACCAGCGGCGGCAATCTTCGTCCACGGCGTTGGCAGGGTCGCTGCCCTCGGCGGTGGAGGATGCCGTCACGGCCTTGCGGTAGCTTAACAGCATCCACTTGGGCTGCTGGCTGGCGGCATCGAATTTGCCTGCCGGAATTTCATGCGGGTAGTCGGCGAAATTCTGGTTGCAGAACAGCACGCCGTCTTTGTCAAACCCGGCAGGAAACAGCCCTACGCGGCGCTCAAAGTCGTGGTTGACCGAAATGCGCATCGTGGACGCGTGCCAGTAGTTGCCGTATTTGTCGGCAATCGTGCTGCCGTGGCCTGCGCCGGTCATAAACCCGCCCGGCTTGGAGGAAAACGGGTTGGACGCTTGCAGCGTGAACGGTCCCAGCGGGGACTTGGAGGTGTACACACCATCGGCGTAGGTGTTGTACTGGGTGCCGGGGCAGGCGTATTGCAGATAATACGTACCGTTGTGCTTTGTCATAAACGCGCCCTCAATGTAGGGCTTGCCGATGGCGTGAAACATGGCGGTCAGTGCCTCAGCGTTCAGCCCCGGAATCTGCGCCATCTGGGGCGGCAGCTCCAGCTTGCCGGTCGCCTCGTTATAGAACGGCTTCATGGATTTGTAAAGCACGCTGCTCTCTTTATCTACAATGCCGTTGTTGCCGGGGCGCTCATAGCCCAATTCTTCTTCGCGCCCGAAAATCAGTTCTTTCTTTTCCCCGATGGGCGTCATGGTTTCGGGGTCAAGCTCCACACCCCAGATGGGCGAGGTGTTGGAGCAGCCCCAGTAGAAATACACGCGCCCGTCATCATCGCAAAACATATCGGGGTCCCAAAAGGCGAACGGGGCGCTGACCTCGGTAAACGGCTCGGTCAGCGGGTCAGCCGTGCGCAGAATCGGGCAGTTACGCCCCTTGCGGCTGGCAGAAAAATAGAGATAATCGCCGACCTGGCGCACATCGGGCGCGTAGTCATAAATCAGCAAATCGGGGTCGGCGTGGAAATCCCAATGCAGCAGATCGTCCGAGTACCAGAACCCGGCCGACATCGACACAAACAGGTAATATTTGCCCTTGAAATACACCAGTGTCGGGTCAGCGCCCTCGCGGAAACCGGCGATGCGCTCACCCTCCTTCATGTGCTGGTAACGGTAGCCCAAATCCAAGGGGTTGCAGTAGGTTTCCATAAAATCACACATCCTTTTTGATGCCCTGCAAAACGCGGTTCAGCTGCTTGATGCTCTCGGCGTCCGTGCCTGCCTGCTTGAGCATACTCTCCACGGTCATACGCTGCATGGCGCGCTCCATCATGGCAACCAACGCGGGATTGTCCTTGACGGCGGCGGCGACATCACCGCGGGCGGCAGCCGCCTTGTCGGTGATGGCTTTCAAAACGGGTCCGACCTTGGCGTCTGCCATGGCAGCTGCCATATTGTCCTTGACGCTCCAGCAGGTTTCGTCCAACTCGCCGTCAAACCAGTTGTTCACGACCTGACGGTTGGACATGGCATAGGCGGGGTTCGGCTCGGCAACCTTGTTGACCAGAATCACGCTGGAATACGCCCCTGCGCGCGCCTCGATGCTGTGCTTGCCGGTGATGGGTACGTTAAAAACAAACACTTTGTCGCCTTTTTTACTTTCGACCAAGTGTCCGTCCTTATACAGCGAAACCTCCGGCAGGTTGGAGTAAACCTTGATTTCGGTCACATCCTCGGTGCGGTCCACATAGCGGCTGCCGCAGGTATGCACAAAGGGCTGCTTGCTCCAGTAGGCTTTGTACAGGTAGAAGGCATCCTTCTTGATTTTGCGGTCAAAGGTGACAAGCCCCTTCTGGTTTTCGCCGTTTTTGCCGCCCTCATCGCGCCCGTCGGCGGCAAAGTCGAACATATTCCAGACATGGGTCGCCCACAGCCACGGGCGGTCAGCAATCATTTTTGCCATGTGCTCGTGATAGACGCACTGGTAGGTTTCGGTATAGTCGCCCTTTTCGGGGTGGGCGCTCTGGTAGGCGGGGTTTGCGTCCGCGCCGTACTCTGAAAAACCGATGCAGCGATTGGGATATTTGGCGTGGTAGGTATCAAAAAAGTCATCGTTCTGGTCAAGCTCGCCCAAGTACCAGCCAAAATACAGGTTGTAGCTGTTCACATCGGGAATTTCCAGAATCGGGCTGGTAATTTCCAGCATAAAGACGTTCGCCATCGTGGTCGGACGGGTCGGGTCAAGGCGGTGCGCCAGTTCGTTCAAGGCGCGGTGGTTTTCCAGCAGCTCCTCATTCACAGGGCTGGCGGCGGTAATTTCGTTGGACAGTCCCCAAACGGCAATGCAGGGGTGGTTGTAGTTCTGCACGATGAGTTCTTCCATCTGGGTCAGCGTGTTGGCGCGGCCATTGTGCATGTGCATCGTGATGTAGGGGATTTCCGCCCAAATCACGACACCCTTTTCGTCGCACAGATCATAGAATGCCTGCGCGTGCTGGTAGTGGGCAAGGCGGATGGTGTTGGCGCCCATTTCAAGGATCAGCGCCATATCTTCTTCCATCATCTCGCGGGTGATGGCAACGCCCGCGCCCTTGCGGTCCTGATGGCGGGAAACACCACGCAGGGGATAGGGGCGCCCGTTCAGGATAAAGCCCTTCTGCGGGTCAATTTCAAACTTGCGGCAGCCGAAGCGGGCGGTCTCGGTCTCGCCATTGTCCAGCCGCGCAGTTACGGTGTAGAGATACGGGTCATCAAGACCGTCCCACAGGCGGGCGTGCTCCAGCGTGAACACGGCTCTGGCGGTGCCGTCCTTGACGGCGGCGCTCGTCTGCTGGCCGTCAAGCGTGAAGTTGACGCTCTGCGCGCCCACGACGAACGCCTCCACAGTCACCTCACAGCGATGCGCGGCAAGGTCGGTCACAACGGGCGTAACCTTGATGGGCACCGCGCCGTTTGCGGCAAGGGCAAAATGAGCAGCGGGCACAACATGCAGCGTTACATCGCGGTAAATGCCGCCGTAGAAGGTGAAATCGGCTTTTTGCGGGTAAACGGTGTCGTTGTCGCTGTTGTCCACATTCACGCGCAGCAGGTTGCTGCCGTTGCGCAGCGCATCGGTAATGTCCACGCAAAATGCCGAATAGCCGCCCTTATGCTCAGCAAGCTTTTGCTCGTTCAGGTAGACCTCGGCGGTCATGGCAACGGCATCAAACTGCAAAACGGCACGTCCGTTTTCCGGCAGGGAGATGTCAGGCAGCACGGTGGTGTAGCTGCAGGTGCCGCGATAGTAGTCATTGCCGCCGTCCTGCCCGTCCATGGCGTTCCAGGTGTGGGGCAGGGTGACGGTTTCATCGTGACCGTCTTTAGAAAAAATCCAATTCTGATTCAGTAAAATGGTCTTGCTCATAAAATGACTCCTTGTGTGTGGTTTTAACCTCAAAGAGCCGAAAGGGCTGCAAACCCTTTCGGCTTTGGGTAATGGGCTTACTGAAGCTGTTCTTTATAGAACTCAGACTGCGCAGCAGCCTTTCTCTCGGCAATGCGCTTCTGGACGTTGACCATCTCCTCCTTGGTCAGCGGGCAGCTGCGCATGGCAATCAGCGTAATGATCCAGCCGATGATAGGCAGAGCAAACTTGAGAACCATACCCATCCAGAAGATAGCGGGGGTGCAAGGATCCGTGGGCTGGGGCATCGTGGCGGTGTAGCCCAGCAGCGCCACCGCGCCGGTGGCAATCACGGCGGCAAAAGAGGTGATGAGTTTATCGACCAGGCTGTAGGTGCCGGAGACAACGGCGGGAATATAACGCCCGCTGCGGTCGAGCTCAAAGTCAATGGCATCGGCCATGTACGAGGTGTTGGAGGTGGTGATGCACATATTGGAGCCGTTCTGCAGCAGAGACAGAATGACATAAATAATCATAGCGGGGCTGCCCATGACACCGATCTGTTTGGGGTCAATGACAATGAAGAACACGACCATAACAGCGGTGATGACCATGCTGATGCAGGTAAAATTGACAATGCCCTTTTTGCTGCCGTGCTTGCCGACATACTTGGCACCGAAAGCGGCGAAGAAGATGGACGGCACCATGCTGATAACCGTCAGAATCGTGCCAAGACCTATATTGCCGATGATAATGCCGCCGAGAATTGTGTTGATGATGGCCTGGCTGCCGACCTGCTGAGCCAGCTTGTCGGATGCGTTGGACGCAATGTAGCACTGCAGCGGCTTGTTGTGCTTGAGAACCTCAACAATATCGGCCATCTTCAGCGGTTCGGCTTTCTTGGTGCCGACAAAGCTTTCGGGTTTGTCGAAGGCGGAAACGCCGAGGCATACCAGCAGGGTGCCGATGGCGGCAACAATCAGGGTGATATTGCAGGCAGCGGTCAGAAATGCCTGATTATAGGTGCCGCCGCACTTGGGCAGCAGGACGACGTTGAGCACCATGGACATAACCATCGGCACCAGATAGTTGAATGCGGTCGTCCAGACGCCGAGGGTGGGGCGCTGGCGCGGGTCATTCGTCATAATGGCGGGAATCGTCTGCGCGGTCATGTTGCTGACAGTGTAGCCGATGATGTACAGGACGTACAGCAGGGCGAACACCGGCAGCCCCAGCCCCTTGGACGAAAAGCCGGTGAACATCGCGTAGAGGGCGGCGGCCTCAATCAGGTAGCCCGCGACCAGCAGCACACGCAGCTTGCCGAACTTGGTGTTGACGCGGTCATACACAAAGGCCAGCAGCGGGTCGGTGATGCCGTCCAGAATACGGGAGCAGGTCAGAATAATGCCGACGGCAGCGGTCGTGATGCCGTAGCCGATGCTGGCCGAATAGCTGGCCATACCGATGAGCGAGTAGACGCTCATACCGACCAGCGCGTTGCAGGCGTAGCAGATGATTTGCCATGTTTTGGCGCGGCGGTATTGTACGCCGTCAACTTCTGAAGCAGTGGGTTTCTTCTTGAACATTTTGTTTTCCTCCTTAAATTCCACAGTTTTTTTTCTCGCTGACACCACTATACCAGAAGCAAAACGGCAGCAGGGGATAAAAATCAGCAGACGAGAAACAAAAATTCGCGCATTATTTCAAGCAACACGAAATGTTGTCCCGATTTGCTAAATAATACCCTCACGATTTGCGCTTGTTATGCTATGATACAGGTACAAAAGTTTCTGGATTTGCTTTAGACAGCACAGGTAAGGAGAAAATTATGCAGAAATTTGAAAAAGGTTTCTTTGTCGGCGCGGCCACTGCCGCCCATCAGGTCGAGGGCAACAACATTCATTCCGACTACTGGGCACAAGAGCAGCTGCCCCACACCAGCTTTGCTGAGCCGAGCGGCATTGCCTGCGACCATTATAATCGGTATGAGGAAGATATTCGACTGCTGGCGGATGCCGGGCTGAACGCCTACCGCTTTTCCATCGAATGGGCGCGTATCGAGCCGGAGGAGGGCAAGTTCGACCCTGCCGAAATCGAGCATTACCGCAAGGTCATTGCCTGCTGCAAGGCGCACGGCGTTGAACCTGTTGCGACGCTGCTGCACTTCACCAGCCCCAAATGGCTGATTGCCATGGGCGGCTGGGAGGCAGAATCCACGGTCGAATACTTCAAGCGCTATGTCAGCTATGTGATGGAGCAACTGGGTAGTGAGCTGCACTACATCTGCACCATCAATGAGGCCAACATGGGCCTGCAGCTGGCGGCAATCTCCAAGCGGTTCCGCCTGATGGCAGAGCAGGCTGCCAAGGCTGCCGCCAACGCGGGCAAATCTGCCGAGGGCAGCGTGCAGGTGGGCATGAACTTCCAGAAGATGATGGAGAACATGAAGTACGCTGCTGCTGAAAACGCCGCTGTGTTCGGTACGCCGCAGCCGAAAATTTTCGTCAGCGAGCGCACGCCGGAGGGGGATCTGCTGGTTCTGCGCGCCCACGCCGCTGCGCGGGAGGCCATCAAAGCGATTTGCCCCGGGGTCAAGGTCGGCCTGACCCTCTCGTTGCATGACTTGCAGGCCCAGCCGGGCGGCGAAGCCTTTGCCGCAGCCGCGTGGGAGGAAGAATTCACCCACTATCTACCTTATATAAAAGAGGATGATTTCCTCGGCGTGCAGAACTACACCCGCACGCTGTACGGTGCGCAGGGGCAGCTGCCTGCCCCGCAGGGTGCCGAGCTGACCCAGATGGACTACGAGTTTTATCCGCAGGCGTTGGAAAACGTCATCCGCAAGGTGGCCGCCGACTTTAAGGGTGACTTGATCGTGACCGAAAACGGCATCGCTACCGCTGATGATACGCGCCGCGTGGCGTTTATCGAGGCAGCCTTGGCGGGCGTGCAGCACTGCATCGCCGATGGTATCCCGGTCAAGGGGTACTTCCACTGGAGCCTGATGGATAACTTTGAGTGGCAGAAGGGCTATGCCATGAACTTTGGCCTGATCGCCGTGAACCGCGAAACGCTGGAACGCACCCCGAAGCCCAGCCTTGCGGTGCTGGGCGGATACGCCAACGCATAAAAATAGCAGTGGTTGTCTGTACGGCAGCCACTTTTTTGTGGTATACTGGTATAAAAAGAGGGTGATTCGATGGATGTTTTTCAAAATATGGAGCTGTTTTCTGAGCTGATCCAGTGCGGCGGCAACATTTATACATGGTGCTATAATGCCGATGGCAGCCTGCTGCAGAGCAACTGCCCGGAAGCGGGGTTCCTCTCCGGCACATTTGACCTATTCGGCTGCAAGAAAAAAATGCTGGACTACGGCAGCCGGCACACAAAGCCCGTCACACTGGGCACGGCCATTGGCATGACATGGGCAGCTGCCTTTGAAAAGGACGGCAGTGCGCTGAAACGCGCCTGGGTCATCGGGCCGGTGTTTTATCAGGATGTTTCGCTGCGCGGGATCGAGCAGGGACTGCAATACTATAACCGTCTGGAGACGAGCGTGGCATGGTCCATGCAGCTGTACGAGGCGTTGAAAACCGTACCGGTGCTGCAATGCACAGTCTTGCACCGCTACGCTCTGATGATGCATTATTGTCTGACCGGTAACCATCTTGCGATCAGTGACATTAACAGCGAGGATTTGACGCAGGTACGCAATGCCGTGCAGCAGCCTGCCCATGATCGCCACAAGGTCTGGATGGCAGAGCAGGGACTTCTGCAGATGGTGCGCACCGGAGACTTGAACTACAAGCAGGCGCTTTCCGCCAGTATGGGCATCAGTGCGGGCGTGCCTGTGCGCAGCGATGACGCTTTGCGCCAGAGCAAGACCAGCATCATCGTGTTTACCTCGCTGGTATGCCGTGCCGCCATCGAGGGCGGGCTTTCGCCGGAGGAAGCCTACGCGCTGGGGGACAGCTACATCCAATCTGCCGAAAATGCAAAAACGATGGACGACCTCGATCCTCTGGCACTGATGATGTATGACGACTTTGTCCGGCGCGTGCATAAATGCCGCACAAACCCCAACCTCAGCCAGCAGGTGCAAAAGTGCGTGGACTACATTGAGATGAACCTCGATAAAAAAATACGCGCTGCAGATATTGCAGCGCTGGTGGGCTACACGGAATATTATCTGACCCACAAATTCAAGGAGGAAACGGGCTTGAGCGTGACAGATTACATCAAATTTGCCAAGATTGAGCGCGCCAAGGTTTTGCTGAAAAGCACCGACCAGACCGTGCAGGACATTGCTACTGCACTTTCTTTCAGCACACGCAACTATTTCAGCCGGATTTTTCAGGAGGTCACAGGCCAAACCCCGATGGAGTACCGCGAAAAGTAAATGCTTATCCAAAAAACCTCTGCCAGGCAAACAGTCTGGCAGAGGTTTTTATGTTTTATTCTTGTGTCAGCGCCCGCGCCATTCTGACCACGCGGGAGGCATTGATTTTTACCTGCTCCAGCGTCACTGCACCGCTGGCGATGCCCTGCAGCAGGTTGTCATAATCACCCTTGTTGCCGGGCATGAACAGGTCGCCGCCTGCTGCAGCTACATACTGCGCCTGCGAATCCCGGTGGGCAGAGCGCGCATCCCCGGCAATCGGTGAGACCCAGTCGGTCATGACGATGCCCTCATACCCGAACTCGGCACGCAGAATATCCATAATCAGCCCGCGGCTTTCGGCGGTGTGGGTGCCGTTCAGCAGATTGTAGGAGGTCATAACGGCCTTGGGCTGGGCTTCCCGCACGCAGATGCCGAAGCCCTTTAAGTAAATTTCACGCATGGCGCGCTCGGAAACCATGCTGTTGTTGCGGGTGCGGTTGTACTCTTTATTGTTGGCGGCATAATGCTTGATGGTCGTGCCGCAGCCCTTATGAGCCTGCACACCGCGCGTCATGGCGGCGGCCATCTTGCCGGAGACGAGCGGATCCTCAGAGTAGTACTCAAAGTTGCGCCCGCAGCGGATCGAACGATGGATGTTCAGCGCCGGGGCAAGCCACAGATGAACGCCGAAGTGCTCCATCTCCTCGCCGACGATGCCGCCGCACCGCTGCACAAAATCCGTGTCAAAGCTCTGCGCCAGCGCGGTGCCGATGGGAATGGCCGTGCAGTATTGGGTCTTGATCTCGCAGCCGGCCTTCGGCTTGCCGTTGCCGCCCATCAGGCTCATCACCAGTTTCATCGGGCCGGACAGCATTTCCATAATGGAATCCGGCACCGAGGCATTGCCGACAGCGTGCTTGCCCTTGCCGTCCTCATAATACTCCTTCGCAAGGCGCAGACCGGCAGGGCCGTCGGCCATGATCAGCCAGGGAATGCCCTTGACAGTGCTGCAGCTCTCACCCGCCGCACCGCAGACATGGCGGCCTGCTGTGCCGATCATCGAAGCAAAGCCCTTTGCGTTCGGATCAAAATTGCCAATCAGAAGCAGGGCGGCGTCCTCCTTGGTCAGGGCGTCCACCTCGGGCAGAACTTCCTCGGTGTGGTCGTAGGCTACCGTTTCACAGGCAATCGCGACCGGGTCGATTTCGATGACCGGCACACCCGCCGGGCGTTCCATCGTTGAGGCAGGGGCAGTAAGGTCAGTGAAATCTGTGCTGCCAAGCACATTATTTGCCTGCAGGGTCGTGACTGTCTTGTCCAGATGCAGGACGGCGGCGGGGGCGGTTTCGACGCTGCTGACACCGACACGGACAAGGTGATCACCGGCCTCGAGAATATAGGAGGCAGTTTCGGTATCATAGGCTGCCATCTCCGGCAGGGTAAAGGAGCAGGTGACCGATTCCGTTTCACCGGGGGCAAGCTCGTGCGTTTTGGCAAAGGCGCAAAGCTCCTGCCGGGGCACATCGAGCTTACCGGCAGGCTTGCTCAGGTACACCTGCACGACCTGCCGCCCCGCCATAGTGCCGGTGTTTTCCACGGTAGTACGCACAGTGACCTGCGCACCGTTCGCCTCTACCCCGGCAGTCCCAAGGCGGAACTCTGTGTAGGAAAGCCCGTATCCAAAGGGGAACAGAGCTTTTTTGCGGAAGGTATCAAAATAGCGGTAGCCTACATAGATGCCCTCGCGGTAGCGGGTTTCGTTCATGTCCTCAAAGTCGGGCATTTCGGGGTATTCCTCAAAGGCGGCCCAAGTGGTCGTCAGTTTGCCGGAGGGATTGGCCTTGCCCAGCAGAATATCCGCCAGCGCACCGCCGGTCTCGACACCGAGCTGGGACAGCAGCAGAATGTTGCGCACGCTCATAACGGGGGAGAGATCCACCACGCCGCCGACATTCAGCACCAGCATAAAGCGGGTGAACTTTTTGTCCAGCGCCAGAATATCCCGCACCTCGGAATCCGTCAGGCGGATGTCGCCCTTGAGCGGCGTGCGGTCGTTGCCCTCACCGGAAATGCGGGAGACAACATAAATTGCTGCATCGCCCTCAGCGTTGAGCGGCAGGTCGTATTCAGGCTCAGGCATGACCTTGCCCATGCCGTAGAGGATGAAGTTCTGTTTGACGGCTTTGGCGTCCTTTTTCAGCTGCTTCAAAAAGGCCTTGTGGGCCTTTTTCCGCGCCTGCTCGTAGCCGGTGTGCCACTCCATCCCGGTCAGGGTAAAGCCTGCCTGCTGCAGTCCTTCCTCAATGGTTACGATGTAGCGTGAATTTACCTCACCGGAGCCGGTGCCGCCCCGGATCGTGCGGCGCACGCCGCTGCCATAGGCGGCAAGGGTGCAGGGCTTTTCCAGCGGGAAGCTGCCGTCCTTTTTCAGCAGCACGGTGCAGCCCGCCAAATCTTTGCGCAGCGCTTCGATGTGGCGCAGCTCATAATCGGCCATTGCAGTGGTATTTTTCATGGAAAACATCCTCCTTTTTCATTAGTATACAAGAAATATCCTCAGGCAGGGGAGAAAACATTTCGTGTTTTGAGATAATAATTAGGGCAATACCGCACAATTCCCGCCTAACGGCTCAAGCACCGCTCCGGCAGCTGCCGCACCTCGCTCGCCGTATCG
>OGGU01000868.1_pt1 | contig 20998 bp, 19 predicted proteins | sample 1571241 | NCBI WGS metagenome assembly OGGU01 (sample SAMEA2581934, study PRJEB24529) | metagenome | biome: Human gut stool | place: China | collected 2011
AAATTCAATCCGTTCGACTTGAAACGTTCTGCCGGAGTTGGTGTGCGTATCTTCCTGCCGATGATTGGTATGATGGGTATTGACTGGGGTTACGGTTTCGACAAGGTATTTGGTTCTAAACAATATGGAGGAAGCCAATTCCACTTTATCTTAGGACAAGAATTCTAATGTATCATCAAAAACTAAACGTTATGAGAAAGTCTGTTCTATTAATCATGATGCTGGTTGCCGTCAGTATGGCAGCCAACGCACAAAAATTTGCACTGATCGATACGGAATATATTATGAAGAATATTCCGGCTGCTCAAAGCGCTAATGAACAAATGCAAGAAGCTACGAAGAAATATCAGGCTGAAGTAGAAGTCTTGGCAAAAGAGGCACAGAAAATGTTTCAGGACTACCAAGCGAAATCGTCAACTCTTTCTGCTGCACAAAAAACAAAGAAAGAGGATGAAATCGTAGCCAAAGAGAAGGCTGCCGCTGAACTAAAACGTACTTATTTTGGTCCGGAGGGTGAATTGGCAAAGATGAGAAACAAGCTGATTACTCCGATTCAAGATGAAATTTATGAAGCAGTAAAGGCTGTATCTCAACAACATGGATACGACATGGTAGTCGATAGAGCCTCTGCCGCAGGCATAATTTTTGCAAATCCGCGCATTGATATCAGCGATGAAATATTAAGAAGATTAGGATATTCAAATTAATTTCATACATTTGCAACTGGAAATAACTAAAAATCATTCAAATAAATTATAGAACTATGCTAAAAAAAATCGCACTTGTAATGTTGCTTGCACTCCCAATGGGTGTATTTGCACAGAACTTAAAATTCGGTCATATTAACGCACAGGAAATTATCACTGTGATGCCGGAATTCACAAAGGCTCAAAATGACATTCAGAATTTAGAAAAACAACTTACTGCTGAACTTCAAAGAACCCAAGAAGAATTCAACAAGAAATATCAGGAATTCCAGCAAGCTATCGCTAAGGATTCTCTTCCGGCTAATATCGCTGAAAGAAGACAGAAAGAGTTGCAGGATATGATGCAAAGACAAGAACAGTTCCAGCAAGATGCTCAGCAACAAATGGCAAAGGCACAAAATGATGCAATGGCTCCTATTTACAAAAAATTAGATGACGCTATCAAGGCAGTTGGTGCCGCTGAAGGAGTAATTTACATCTTCGACCTTGCAAGAACTCCAATACCTTATGTTAATGAGACATTAAGCATCAACCTGACTAACAAGGTAAAAGCTAATCTCGGTATTAAATAAGCAATAAGAGTAAGAAATTCTAAAAGGGAAAGGGAAAAGAAGCACAGACTTCTTTCTCTTTCCCTTTTTTTCATGTACATTTGCGTATATAAATTCTCATCCGTTATGAAACAACAGTTACCCTATCCCCCCGGACCGATCGGAGTATTTGACTCCGGATACGGCGGACTGACTATTCTCAATAAGATAAGAGAGATATTACCTGAATATGACTATATTTATCTGGGAGATAATGCCCGTACACCCTACGGAACACGTTCTTTTGAAATCGTATACGAATTCACTCTACAAGCAGTCAACAAGTTATTTGAATTGGGCTGCCATCTTGTTATATTAGCTTGCAACACAGCCTCTGCCAAAGCATTGCGTAGTATACAGATGAACAATCTACCGAAGATAGATCCGGAACGTCGTGTACTCGGAGTAATCCGTCCCACGGTAGAGTGCATAGGGAATATAACACAAAGCCGACATATCGGAATATTAGCGACAGCAGGTACAATCAAATCAGAGTCTTACCCGCTGGAAGTTCATAAACTATACCCCGATATTCAAGTAAACGGAGTTGCCTGCCCGATGTGGGTACCATTAGTAGAAAATAATGAAGCACAGAATGAAGGAGCAGATTATTTCATCCGGAAATATATAAATCAGTTATTGCAGAAAGACTCACAGATTGACACTGTGATTCTGGGTTGTACACATTACCCTCTGCTACTTCCGAAAATTCAGCAATATATTCCGGATAATATCCGCGTGATCGCACAAGGTGAATATGTCGCCGAAAGCTTAAAAGATTATTTGTGCAGACACCCGGAAATGGATATTAAATGTACTAAAAATAACAGTTGTTTGTTTTATACAACAGAAGCGGAAGATAAGTTCATCGAGTCAGCCTCGACTTTCCTAAACCAACAGATTAATGTAAAACGAATCACGCTCGAATAAAATTCTGGAAAAGAATAACTATTTATTGCCATTTCTTGTTATATTTGTAAACAACAACCCTTAATACCATAAGATCATGAAAGAAGAAGATTACAGCAAGTCGATAGAAGTATTCTCCGGCTCTCCGTGGGAGGCAGAAATCATCAAGGGATTATTAGAAAGCAATGACATTCGCTGCGTTATCAAAGATGGAATTATGGGTACATTGGCACCCTATATTGCTCCGGCAGTCTCTGTCCTTGTCACTGAAGACGAATACGAATCCGCCACCGAACTAATCAGAAGTCGAGCTGAAAAAGATAACGACTAATACACTTCAGGCCTTCTCTGATATTCTTCAGTGAATTGGCCTAGGAGGACCGTATGTATATTTTTCACCTCCCGTACCCAAATTGACACAGGGAGTAATATTGATGTGTGCACTTTCAAATATGATGAAGGAAGTCATCTGTTCTACTTGTAGATTCGTATATCTCATTATTTACTTTTTCTCTATCAGGATGCTAAGATAATTCTTTTCAGCCCGTTTTGGTAACATATCGATAAAAAGTTCTATATTTGTACTTTCAAATCGTCAGTAAATTAGCAAAAATGAAACAGGTATTTACACGGGTTGCAGTAAAGGTCGGTAGCAATGTATTAACACGCCGAGATGGGACGCTGGACGTTACTCGTATGTCAGCGCTTGTTGATCAGATAGCAGAATTGCATAAATCGGGAGTGGAGATTATTCTCATTTCGTCAGGAGCAGTAGCGTCAGGACGTAGTGAAGTATCCCCACAAAAAAAACTCGACAGTGTAGACCAACGCCAATTGTTTTCTGCAGTAGGACAGGCAAAGTTAATCAATCGTTATTATGAGCTTTTCCGCGAACATAATATTCCTGTTGGCCAGGTATTGACTACAAAAGAAAGTTTTGGCACACGCCGCCATTATCTCAATCAGAAAAACTGTATGACAGTGATGCTTGCAAATGGAGTAATTCCGATTGTAAATGAAAACGATACGATTTCTGTCAGTGAACTGATGTTCACCGATAATGATGAACTATCCGGACTCATTGCCTCGATGATGAATGTACAAGCATTGATTATCCTCAGCAATATAAACGGAATTTATAATGGTTCTCCTTCAAATCCGGATTCTTCCGTCATTCGTGAGATTGAGCATGGAAAAGATCTATCCAACTATATCCAAGCTTCCAAGTCCAGTTTCGGCCGAGGGGGGATGTTGACAAAGACCAATATAGCCCGCAAAGTAGCAGATGAAGGGATTACGGTAATTATCGCCAATGGGAAACGAGATAATATCCTGGTCGACCTGCTTCAACATCCGGATGAAACTCTCTGCACACGATTCATTCCTTCCAACGAACCGGTATCCAGCGTAAAAAAATGGATTGCCCACAGTGAGGGATTCGCAAAAGGTGAAATTCACATTAATAAGTGTGCTACCGAAATACTAAATTCTGAAAATGCAGTCAGTATTCTTCCGATCGGTATTACACGTATTGAAGGAGAATTTGAAAAAGACGATATTGTGCGTATCATGGATTTTCAGGGAAATCAGGTAGGAATAGGGAAAGTAAATTGTGATGCTAGACAAGCAAAGGAAGCTATAGGAAAACATGGTAAAAAAGCGGTAGTACATTACGACTATCTATACATTGAATAATTAATCGAAAGAAAAAAAAGTGTATGGTTACTAACTTAAACGAAACCTTCGCTGCCGTACAAGCAGCTAGCCGTGAATTGGCAATCCTGGATGACACAATAATCAATCAGATACTAAATGCAGTAGCTGATGCAGCTATTGCAGAGACACCGTTTATTCTGGCAGAAAATGAAAAAGACCTCGCACGAATGGATAAGAATGATCCAAAGTATGACCGGTTGAAACTGACAGAGGAGCGTTTGAAAGACATTGCCACAGATACACGTAATGTTGCAACGCTTCCCTCTCCCTTAGGAAGGGTGTTGAAAGAGACCATACGCCCCAACGGAATGAAACTGACCAAAATCAGCGTGCCTTTCGGAGCAATAGGAATCATCTACGAAGCACGACCTAATGTGAGTTTCGATGTATTCTCCCTTTGCCTGAAAAGCGGAAATGCCTGTGTATTGAAAGGAGGAAGCGACGCCGATTATTCCAACCGGGCCATTATCTGTGTTATTCACGAAGTACTAAAAGAATTCAATATCAATCCACATATTGTCGAGCTACTCCCAGTCGATAGAGAAGCTACAACAGCATTACTAAATGCAGTAGGTTATATCGATCTGGTTATCCCCAGAGGAAGTAGTAACCTTATCAATTTTGTACGCAACAATGCAAAAATCCCGGTCATTGAAACAGGGGCCGGTATTTGCCACACTTACTTTGATGAGTTTGGAGATGTAAGTAAAGGGGCAGATATTATTTATAATGCCAAAACACGCAGAGTCAGTGTATGTAATGCATTGGACTGTACTATCGTACATGAAAAAAGACTGGATAAGCTTCCTTTGCTTTGCGAAAAGTTAAAAGACAGCAATGTGATTATATATGCCGATCCGCGAGCCTATCAGGCATTAGACGGCCATTATCCTGCCGAACTTCTGCAACCTGCAACGAAAGAAAGTTTCGGCACAGAGTTCTTGGACTATAAAATGGCGGTTAAAACAGTGAAGAGTTTTGAAGATGCTTTGAGGCATATCCAAGAAAACAGTTCCAGACACAGCGAATGCATCGTCACAGAGAACAAGGAACGTGCAGCGTTGTTTACTAAAATAGTAGATGCTGCTTGTATATATACTAATGTCTCTACGGCCTTCACCGATGGAGCCCAATTCGGTTTGGGAGCAGAAATAGGTATCAGTACCCAGAAATTGCATGCACGTGGTCCCATGGGATTGGAAGAAATGACCTCATATAAATGGGTCATTGAAGGAAATGGACAGACAAGATGGTAATATGTATGTAATAGTGAACTATAAACTGTGAATAGCAAACAGTTGAAAGATAAATCGTATAATAACGAATTAATTATAGAAAACATGAAGAAATTTACTTGTGTACAGGACATCGGCGATTTAAAATCAGCCCTTGCAGAAGCATTTGAAATCAAAAAAGACCGCTTCAAGTATGTAGAATTAGGACGTAACAAGACATTAATGATGATCTTCTTCAATTCCAGTCTACGTACACGCCTCAGCACACAGAAGGCCGCTTTAAATCTGGGAATGAACGTAATGGTGTTGGACATCAACCAGGGTGCATGGAAACTGGAAACAGAACGCGGTGTTATCATGGACGGCGACAAACCCGAACATTTACTGGAAGCCATCCCCGTCATGGGATGTTACTGCGATATAATCGGAGTACGCTCTTTTGCACGCTTCGAGAATCGTGATTTCGATTATCAGGAAACGATTCTGAATCAATTTATCCAGTATTCGGGACGCCCCGTATTCTCTATGGAAGCAGCAACCCGCCATCCGTTGCAAAGTTTCGCAGACTTGATCACCATCGAAGAATACAAAAAAACTGTACGTCCGAAAGTGGTTATGACTTGGGCTCCGCATCCGCGTCCATTACCACAGGCTGTTCCCAACTCATTTGCCGAATGGATGAACGCCACCGACTATGATTTCGTCATTACTCATCCCGAAGGCTATGAACTGGCTCCACAATTTGTAGGAAATGCCAAGGTGGAATACGACCAAATGAAGGCTTTCGAAGGAGCCGACTTTATATATGCCAAGAACTGGGCAGCCTATGCAGGCGACAATTACGGACAGATATTGAGTAAAGACCGAGAATGGACTGTCAGCGACCGACAAATGGAAGTGACTAATAACGCTTTCTTCATGCACTGTCTTCCTGTACGCAGAAACATGATTGTGACGGATGACGTTATCGAAAGTCCACAATCTATCGTTATCCCGGAAGCTGCTAACCGTGAGATCTCAGCGACAGTCGTCTTAAAGAAATTACTTGAAAGTCTATAACATCATGTTCAAAAGTAAACTAATAATCATATTGCTATGCCTGTGCGTTGTTGCAGGCATAGCAAATGCCCAAGAAAAAAAGCCTCAAGTAATACAGTCAGAACCACAATTAGAAGATATCTATAATGTACTGGAAGCTATGGACATTCACATGTTCCGTTTTGAATTAAAAGAGTTTCTGAACAAAGTATATACGGTCACTGTCTACATGGATGAGTATGAGAATGGAAAATCCCCCAAACAAGTGCATAATATCAGACTCGGGAAAAACATTCAGTCTTTAAATGCAGTACCAGAAGAACATCGTCAAGCTTTCCGGGAAATAAAACATATTCCGGAAGGCAAGAACGAATGGGAGAATATCAAAGAGATGTCAATATATCTTAGAAAGTCCAATGATTCGACTTCAGTTTGCACTATTAATGTACCGGGAACGATGAAAGGTGGTGCACCATTAAAATTACAGGCAATAGAAAAATACCACTCTTATATTTATTACCCGCGCCTATTTAAATTTCAGCCTATACAAGACACAGACCATTTGAAAATTCCTTTAATTTTATATGGTTCCGCTTGGCTGGACAAGCAACATGACATCATCCGATTTTGTGGAGAAAGAGAAATTGATCCGGAAATGAAAGCAGAAATCCTTAAAGACATACCCCATTATTTTGTAATAGGAATAGAGCTTAAAGCTGAGAAAGAGTGATCAACTTTTTATTTTTAGACATGGACTAAACGAATAGACAATTCTCTATTAATATCACCGCCACACCGTCAAACCAATTAATCCATGTCTAAAACCTATATTTTTCACCACATCGACTAATGCTCAATCTCCTTGCCTGCCTCCTGCCAAGAATTGAATCCCTTATCAAGTTCAAAGACCTTATACCCTTTCTCACTCAGAATATTCGCAGCCTTTTTGCTCCGCTTGCCGCTACGGCAATACACAGCTACCGGTTTATCTTTTTGCAACAACGAGTCTGCCATTGAAGCAAAAGAATCATCCATTACATTGATATTGATTGTCTTTGCAATATGTCCTTCCGAATACTCTGCCAAAGTACGGACATCCAAACGCTGTATATCCTCATTCTGAATGAGGTTATCAAAATCATCCACGTTCATAGACTTGAAATCTCCTTTCTGCTGACAAGAGAAAAGAGAAGAGAGAAATAAAAATAGTCCCACAGCTAGTTGATTCATTTTAAACATCATACTCTATTATTCAATTCTTATCCGGAACATATTCAAATCCGGGGTTACAGTACTTACCAGATTCTATTGCAGTGCCGTCCTTATCATACGTATAATATTTGAACTTAATCGTTATCTTTTGACCGGGATTCTCTGCATCCGCATATTTATCCAAAGGAACAGAGAGATAAGCACGACGATTGTAGTACTCCTCATCACCATTCGCATCATGGTACAATAACATATTTACAGTACCATTTGTTTCAAATTCGGACAAATCTTCCACTATGCCGAAAACATGCTGTTTACCACCATTAACCTTGAGATTCAGAATCATATTCAGATAACCTCTTCCCAACCAGATACTGACAACATCTACCGGATCATGCTTTAACCCGTCTTTATAAGTTGGATCATCTGCCGGTTTAGGTGTCGGCGTAACAAGAGATTGCAAAGAATAAATCACAGCTGTAGCCGTGTGCCCGTTCGAAAGCGTTTCATAATTACTCATTACACGCCTGGAAGTATTTGGCGAAATAGCAGAACCCGTACGATCTTTAGATACAGTCAACGCTTCCCCATTATCAGGAATCAACGTCTGTATACTACCATCCGTTCCAGCCTTCACTGTTACAAATTCCAATTTAACCGACGGATAATAATAATCATCCTCCCCACAAGCGGACATCAGCAAAAGTAATCCCCAAAACCAGACTATATGTAACTTTCTTATTCTCATCGACACGCAGCTAAATGGTTTATTAATGGATTGGCATACATTAATAACAACTTCTCACGCAGAAAAGCTTCATCCTTATTAGGAATCTCTATTTTACCCAATTGTTGCTCAATATAGCCTACAAACTGCTGTTTCTCCTCCTGCGAATAAATCCCGGTAAACTCTGTCGTCCCATTCAACCAGTCATAAGCGACGTAATTTCCCGGATACATCCGGTAATTACGATAAATTCTCTGATCAATACAAGCAGAAATAGCAGCAAACAACTCCGGTTTCGGTAACGAGCGGTCTATTTGTTCCAGTTCATCATTTATGCAAGAAGCAACTTGAAAATGCACCTTACCTTTATATCCGAAAAGCCCGGTTTGCATATTAATCAAGTCGTCCTGTGTTGTTTTTTTATATCCTTCTATATCCCTTTTCAACTGAAATTCACGTGCTTTCAGGAAGTCGCAAGGATCATATTCGTATGAAATGGCAAGCGGAGCAATATTCATTTCCTTCAAGCGATCTATCAAATCTCCTTCACCTCCCATTGCCAGCATTTTCAGGACACTATCTTGCGTGCGGTCATTAGAATCCTTCGCCCGTCCTTCACGCTGTGCAATCCAAATAGATTGATTTTTCTCTGCAATGGTATAATGCATATATCGGGACATCCGCGTCGAAGCCTCCAACATCTGGCGCATCGTAAGTGCCCGCTGAACAATAAAAGACTTGTTGACACGCACCAGCTTCTTTATCCAAGGATAAATAAGTAAGTTATCACCAATAGCAATCTCTACCGTATCCATTCCCTGATCGACCAACAGAATAGAAAGGAAGCCTGAATCCAAGATAATATCCCTGTGATTTGAAATATATGTATAGGCTTTCTTCTTATTCGGCAAAGCATTGTGATCTAATGTCAGCCCATTTGTATGTTCTTCTGCTATCTTCCACAAAATACCATAACAAAATGCTTTCTGGAAATCAAGTTTCGTCTTACACGTACGCATTTTCTGCGCCAGAAGTTCAAATGGAACGTTCGGTATAGCTCCGGTAGCAGCTTTCCGAAAAGCCGGATCGGCAATCAGTTCCTCAAAGATTTGAGGAAGCTCCTCATCATTATAAGGACGAATCTCATTAAACTCTGTCAGATCCATAACGGTAATTAAAATTTATTTTCGATAATATCAGTCATCACATCCTTTATCTCCAGACCGGCAGCACGTACTTGCTGGGGAATAAAACTTGTCGCAGTCATTCCCGGAGTGGTATTCACTTCAAGAAGATTAATCTTTTCACCGGCTGTAACAATATAATCCACACGGATAATGCCGGAACAACCCAATATATCATAGATAGCCGAAGTCAACATCTGCACCCGGTCGGTCAGTTCGTCCGAAATGCGTGCAGGAGTTATCTCGTCTACCTGCCCATTATATTTAGCATCATAATCGAAAAACTCATTATGAGTCACTACTTCCGTAGGCGGAAAAACCACTGACTTTTCCTTGGTTTTATAACAACCGCAAGTCAATTCCGTACCTTCCATAAAAGCTTCCACAAGCACTTCTTCCGCCTCACCGAAAGCTTTAACAATAGCCGGTTGGATTTGTTCTTTCGTCTTCACCTTCGTAACTCCAAAACTGGAGCCACCCAGACTTGGTTTGATAAAGCAAGGCAAACCAATCTTTTCCAAGACATCCTCGTCGGACACCGATTGTCCCTGACGCAATAACAATGATTCGGCAATACGCACTCCAAAGGCTTTCAGATATTGATTGCAAGCGAACTTATCATAGGTAATGGCAGCTGCCAACACTCCACAACAAGAATACGGAATACGCATCATATCGAAATAACCTTGCAAACGTCCATCCTCACCCGGCGTACCGTGAATGGTGATATAAGCAAAATCGAACACAACCTTTTCCGTTCCGTTCATAAAACTAAAGTCATTTCTGTCTACCGGTACTTTATTTCCGTCCGGTAATTGTACCTCCCAGCGACGGCCCTCCATCTCTACGATGTACAAATTATACTTTTCCTTGTCAATAAAGGAGTAAATACCCTGTGCACTACGCAGGGAAACTACGATTTCAGAGGTATCCCCTCCTGCTACGATAGCAATGTTGCGTTTCATTCTAATTCTCTGTTACTTATATAGCCTCTCCACTTCTCGATAAGCCGGGCCATGTCATCCGGAAGTTCGGAAGTAAAATACATCTCCTCACCAGTGACGGGATGCACAAAGCCCAACGTCATAGCATGCAAAGCCTGTCGGGGACAAGTGTCAAAGCAATTATTTACAAACTGTTTGTACTTACTAAAATGAGTACCTTTCAATATCTCATGACCACCATAACGCTCGTCGTTAAACAGTACGTGCCCGATATGTTTCATGTGAACACGAATCTGATGAGTACGTCCGGTTTCAAGTATGCACTCCACCAAAGTGACATATCCCAACCGTTCCAGAACCCGGTAATGGGTGACGGCATGCTTTCCTTGTGTGGGGTCGCTTAATACCGCCATCTGCATGCGGTCTTTCGGATTCCGACCGATATTCCCTTCAACAGTGCCTTCGTCATTTTCCACAATTCCCCACACCAGCGCATTATATTTACGTTTGGTGGTCTTGTTATAGAATTGAAGTCCTAAGTGTGTTTTGGCATCGGGGGTCTTGGCCACTACAAGTAAGCCTGAAGTGTCTTTGTCTATGCGATGGACGAGTCCCACCTGCGGGTCGTTCGGGTCGTATTTGGGATTGTCTTTCAAATGCCAGGCAATGGCATTGACCAGTGTCCCGTGATAATTGCCGCAACCCGGATGTACGACCAGTCCGGCAGGTTTATTAATCACCATCAGGTCTTCGTCTTCATAAACAATATCCAATGGAATATCTTCGGGGATAATATCATTGTCGTAACGCGGACGGTCCATCATGACAGTCAGCACATCACATGGCTTTACCTTATAACTGCTTTTTACCGGCTTGCCGTTTGCCATGACGAAACCGGCATCGGCTGCTTTCTGGATTCGGTTGCGCGAAGAGTTGACCAGTCGTTCGAACAAGTATTTATCTATTCGTACTTGCGACTGACCTTTATCCACTACCACCCGGAAATGTTCATATAGCTCCGAAGGGTCTTCCACCACTCGCTCTATATCATCCAGTGTATCATCTATTTCATCCGCATATTCTTCTGTCATCATCACTTTTTGGGGAAAATAGTTAGAACCAAGATTTGTCTACTACGGGAGTGTCATCGTCACCGATAGCTGTAGAGTCTGTCAAAGTCGAGTCATTGGTTAACTCATCATTGCCATTGCCCACATGTAGGGTCAATAAAGCTTCGTGTGGAACTTTATCGCCGGCATTCAGGGTACGGCCTTTATAAGTGACACTGTATACCCAGTCTTTTTCACCGCTGATGTATTCCGGTTCGGTGACTCTGAAGCCTAATGCACGCAGTTTGGCTTCGGCTTGGCGCAGTGAACTGTTGTCCATGATATCGGGAACACTCACTTTGGGTGCACTGTCCATATTGATGGTGAGATAGACCGTTCTTCCTTCTTTTACTTTTGAGCCTCCGGCGGGATTCTGTTCCAATATGGCACCGGGCGGCATCCCCTTGACATAACTGGAGTCGATGGCGACCGCTTTGAGACTTTGTTTATAGATTTCGTTCTCGGCCTGACGCATAGGCAATCCTTTTACATTGGGAACTACCACTGCTTCACCATGGCGGGTGTAGTTGTCAAGCCATTGCAGTGTTCCTAAAGCTATTGCTATCACAACAATAATCATGGCTACCAGGTTGAGCCAAAAGAAGCGGTTGCTCTTGAACGAAAAGAATTCTTTAAATGTTACCATAACTAGTTAGATTATTCCGCGTCAAAGATACGACAAATTCAGATTTGTTCCTATATTTACAGTCGAATATCATCTGTTAACAGCCGAATATCTTTTCTTCTTTCTTCGAAGGCTGTATTTACATTGAAGCGTTTTTTGCGTTTTGCATAATTATAACGGATATTTTTGTACCTTTGCGCCCCGAAAAATAACCTATTCCAAATTCAGGATTAACATTTTAAGCAAAAAAGATGACAAACGAAACAACAAATGAACAGGAGGTCTTATTATTACGTCGCAAATTGGACCTTTTGTTGCGTACAGGAAAAATGCTCATGGAGAGCGCTGCGGATACTAACCGCATTGAACGGAACATGAAGCGTGTTGCTGCCTATCTCGGCATTCCCGAGGAGAAGTTACACATTGATATCCGGTGGACTATGTTGATGGTCAATGTGAGTGATGAGAAGCATTCTTTTTCCAAGTTTCAAAAATGTGAAAAGCATGGCATTAACATGGAGGCTATTTCCAAAATCAGTAAATTGTCATGGCGAGCCATCGAACAGGATTATTCGTTGGATAAGTATGAAGAAGAACTGGAAAAGATTGCTCATCAGAAACGCAATTATACTCCTTACGTTGTTGCCATCTGTACCGGATTTGCCTGTGGCGGATTCTGTAAATTGTTTGGCGGGGACTGGATTGCTTTCTTGATAACTGCGTTATGTACTTTTGTCGGTTTCCGTACCCGTGCCCGTTGTATAGAGTTCGGTATAAATGTGTATATGAGTATTGCTATTTCGGCATTTGTCTGCACGTGTCTGGCGTATGCCTTTTCGTTTACGGGATGGTCTGTAACGCCTTATCATCCTTTGTTGGCATGTACGCTGTATATTGTTCCGGGAGTTCCGCTAATCAACTTTGTGGATGATATGATTGATAATCATTTGCTGGTAGGTATCACCCGTGCCGCCAATACGGTCATGATGGTTGGTGGAATGGCATTCGGTATTGCTTTTGCGATGAGGCTTTTGGTGATGAGTGATGTAACGATTGACCAGAAATTCAGTGAATTGAGTATGGTACCGCATGACGGATATTGGGTGTATGCTATTGCTGCGGCTATTGCTGCGATGGGGTTTGCCACTATCTTTAATATTCAGCGCCGCCTTTTGTGGGTGGTGGCTATAGGCGGAATAATTGCCGTGTGTACCCGTAATTTTGTTAACTTTGAATTGGGATACGGTCCGGTTATCGGTTCGTTTATGGGAAGCTTTGTGGTCAGTTTGTTGGCTGTGAAGGCAGTACACTGGTTTCATGTGCCGAATCATGTGTTGACAATTCCTTCGGTCATTCCGATGGTTCCGGGAGTGTTGATGTATCGTTCCCTGCTGGCATTTATTAATATGCACGGTGTGATAGGCGAGGTGACAAATGCTTTTTCAAATGGTATTAATTCCGCACTTATTATTTTGTGTATATCATTGGGGGTTGCTGTACCTAATATTTTTGCACGCCGTTATATTGCCAAGGACCGTCAGAAATTTCTTCAAAAAGAACTGGAAGAGCGTAAAGCGCGAGGCAAATTTATTGAGTGGTAGTCTGTTAATGGATTTATAAGGCACTCCGCATGGTAGTTAAGTTTGGGAAACTTGCTCTGTGCGGAGTTCTTTTTGATACTAAAAAAACAATTATTATTCCCGATAGTGATTGATAATCTATATATTTGCATTAAATCTATGCATTATTAAAATATTATATCATGAATAACCTACATTCCGGCTTACTTTATTCGTTGACGGGTGTCACGGCTTTGGCATCTATGTCTTCATGTGCTTCTCAGAAAAAAACAGAGGAGCAGAAACCTTTTAATATTGTCTATATCATGACAGACGATCATACAGCCCAGATGATGAGCTGTTATGATAAACGTTATATGGAAACACCTAACCTTGACAGAATTGCTAATGACGGGGTGCGCTTTACCAACAGTTTTGTGGCAAACTCTTTGAGTGGTCCCAGCCGTGCCTGTATGATAACCGGCAAGCACAGTTGTGCCAATAAATTTTATGATAACACGACTTGTGTGTTTGACTCTTCACAACAGACTTTCCCAAAACTGTTGCAAAAAGCAGGTTACCAGACTGCTTTGGTGGGTAAATGGCATTTGGAGAGTTTGCCGACAGGATTTAATTATTGGGAGATCGTACCCGGTCAGGGAGATTACTATAATCCCCGTTTCATTACCATGCAAAACGATACGATAGAGAAACAAGGTTATCTGACAAATCTCATTACTGATATGAGTATAGACTGGATGGAGAACCAACGCGATAAGGATAAGCCGTTTTGTATTTTGATTCATCACAAGGCGATTCACCGCAACTGGTTGCCCGAGTTGAAGTATCTGAATGAATACGAAGACAAAACCTTCACTATGCCTGATAATTTTTATGATGATTATGAAGGACGTCCGGCGGCAGCTGCGCAGGAAATGAGTATCTTTAAGGATATGGATATCATGTATGATACCAAGATGCTGGATATGAATAAGGATTCACGCCTGAAATCGGCTTATTTGAACTTTATCGGACGTCTGACACCGGAAGAGCGCAAACAGTATGATGATTTTTATGCTCCTATTATTAAGGAGTTCTATCAGAAGAATCCGCAAGGAAAAGAACTTGCCGATTGGAAATTCCAACGTTATATGCGTGATTATGCCAAGGTGGTGAAGACATTGGATGATAATGTGGGCCGCGTGCTTGATTATCTGAAAGAAAAGAATTTGTTGGATAATACACTGGTGGTCTATACTTCCGACCAAGGGTTCTACATGGGTGAGCACGGTTGGTTTGACAAACGCTTTATGTATGAAGAGTCCATGCGTACTCCATTGATTATGCGTCTGCCGAAAGGATTCGACAGAAAAGGAGATATTACCGAAATGGTTCAGAATATAGACTATGCGCCTACGTTCCTTGAATTGGCCGGTGTCCCTGTTCCCGAAGACATACATGGCGTATCATTACTTCCATTGCTGAAAGGTGAGCATCCGCAGAACTGGCGCAATGCATTGTATTATCATTTTTATGAGTATCCTGCAGAACATATGGTGAAACGTCATTATGGTGTGCGTACCGACCGTTATAAATTGATTCATTTCTACAATGACATTGATGTGTGGGAACTGTATGACTTACAGTCAGATCCGATGGAAATGCATAATCTTTACGGACAGGCTGAATATGAGCCCGTGGTAAAGGAATTGAAAGAAGAACTGCTGAAATTGCAGGAACAGTATAATGACCCTGTCCGTTTCTCTCCAGACAGGGATAAAGAGTAAAATACGATGATGAGATATATTTATCTGATTATTTTAGGCTTGTTTTTTTCCGTTATTAATATGGAAGCGAATAACTCCGCTTCCATATCTTTAGTACCTTGTCCGACCAATGTGGTGCCGGGCACCGGGAGTTTTCAATTTACTCCTAAAACAGTTTTTGCTGTAGAAACGGAAGAACAGGCTGCCATTGTCCGTTTGCTTTCCGACCAGTTTACTTGTGCGGCCGGTTTTACCCCGAAACTGAAAGTGGACAGTAAAAAGGGAAATTTAGTGCTTCAGACAGATAAGACTATTAAAAGTGAAGCTTATTGTCTGGAGATTACTCCCAAGAAAATAACCGTCAAGGCGTCAGATGCCAAAGGTTTCTTTTATGCTCTGCAGAGTATCCGCCAGCTATTGCCGCCGGCAATAGAAAGTGCGGTCAAAGTGGATGGTACGGAATGGATAGTGCCGGCAATGACCATTACCGATGAGCCGCGGTTCGGCTATCGCGGACTGATGGTGGATGTTGCCCGCTTTTTCGTCCCCAAGGAGAATTTGCTTCGTATCATTGACTGCATGGGAATGTTGAAACTGAATACGTTGCATTTGCATTTGGTGGATGATAATGGCTGGCGTATCGAGATAAAAAAATATCCGTTGCTGACAGAAATAGGAGCAAGCCGGGTGGAGCGCCCGGGTAAACTTTTCCCCGAACGCCGTAACCAGCGTCAGGGTGAACCGACAGTGGAAAAGGGCTTCTATACTCAGGATGATATTCGTGAGATTGTTGCTTATGCGGCTGCACGCCGGATAGAGGTGATTCCCGAAATAGAGATGCCGGCACACAGCAATGCAGCGTTGGCTGCTTATCCTTTGCTGGCTTGTCCGGTAGTGGATAAATTCATCGGTGTGCTTCCCGGACTGGGAGGAAATCATGCGGATATCATTTACTGTGCCGGCAATGACAGTGTCTTTACTTTCCTGCAAAATATAATTGATGAGGTGGTTGCATTGTTTCCTTCCAAATACATTCATTTGGGTGGTGACGAAGCTCGTAAAACCCATTGGAAAGTGTGCCCGCTGTGTCAGGCGCGTATGAAGAAAGAAGGACTGAAGAATGAAGAGGACTTGCAGGGCTACTTCATGGCGCGTATGAGCAATTATGTGAAGAGCAAAGGGCGTGAAGTTATGGGTTGGGATGAACTGACAAATACCAAGATTCCCGATGGTGCCGTTATCTTTGGCTGGCAGGGATACGGGCAGGCTGCATTGAAAGCAGCCAGACAGGGACATCGTTTTGTGATGACTCCGGCACGTGTGTTGTACCTCATTCGTTATCAAGGTCCGCAATGGTTTGAACCGGTCACTTATTTCGGCAATAATACATTGAAAGATATATATGACTACGAACCGGTGGAACGAAGCTGGACGACGAAAATGCGTTCATTGCTGATGGGTATACAGGGATCTATGTGGACTGAGTTCTGCAACAAGCCCGAAGAGGTGGAATATCTTATCTTCCCCCGTCTGGCAGCAGTAGCCGAAGGAGCATGGACTTTCCCGGTGTACAAGGACTGGGACAGATTCTTGGCGGCTTTGGATAATTTTACCGGGCATCTTGATGTAAAAGGAATTACTTATGCCCGTTCCATGTATAATATCCAGCACAAAGTGACTCCGATGGACGGCAGTCTGCAAGTAGAGTTGGAATGTATCCGCCCCGATGTGGAGATACGTTACACCACAAACGGAAGTCAGCCCACTGCCAAGTCTTCTCTTTATGAACGCAAATGGCAAGTTACCACTCCTCAAATCATCAAAAGCGCTACTTTTAAAAACGGTAAACAGATGGGGCAGACTTTGACTTTACCCATTCAATGGAACAAGGCAACGGCTAAACGGATGCTACGCAGCAATCCGGTGGAGCGTGTGATGGTGAATGGTGTTCGCGGCAGTCTGAAATATACCGATTCGGAGTGGGCTTCGTGGACCCGGAATGATTCCATTGCCTTTACGCTGGATTTGAGAAAGAGAGAGCATTTGAATAAGTTGGTATTGGGCTGTATCAATAATTATGGTATGGGAGTACATAAACCCAAACGGGTTGAAGTATGGCTTTCCAATGAAGATATTGAATATTGGAAAGTAGCTTCCAAAGAGCTTGATCCGGAGGAAATATTCCGCGAAGGTACATTTATAGAAGAGTTGCCGTTCAACTTGGATGATACCGGTCGTTATGTGCGTGTCATCCTCTTTGGGGCAGGTGAATGTCCGCTTATCCACGTGCGTCCGGGACAGGAAGCGCGTGTATGTGTGGACGAATTAATAATAGAATAAGCAAAAAAAACTTTAGAACGATGAAGAAGCGAATAACAGAAACCTTGCTGGGACTTTTGGCTTTTGTATGCTGTCTTCCCATGATGGCACAGCAACACCCCGAATGGCAGAGCCAGTATGCTATCGGATTGAACAAACTGGCTCCGCATTCGTATGTATGGCCTTATAAGAACGCAGGCGATGTGCGGAATGGAAATTATGAGGATTCTCCTTACTATATGAGTCTGAACGGAAAATGGAAATTTCATTGGGTGAAGAATCCCGATAACCGTCCGAAGGATTTTTATAAGCCTTCATTCTATGACGGAAGCTGGGCGGAGATCAATGTACCGGGTAACTGGGAACGACAAGGCTATGGAACGGCCATTTACGTCAACGAAACTTATGAGTTTGATGACAAAATGTTCCATTTTAAGAAGAATCCTCCACTGGTGCCTTATGAAGAAAATGAAGTCGGCTCTTACCGTCGCACATTCAGCATTCCGGCAAGCTGGAAAGACCGCCGTGTGGTAATTTGCTGTGAAGGGGTAATCTCCTTTTATTATATTTGGGTGAACGGCCATTTACTTGGCTATAACCAAGGTTCGAAGACTCCTGCAGAATGGGATATCACGGATAAGTTGCAGGAAGGTGAGAATACGGTTGCCTTGGAAGTATACCGTTGGAGTGCCGGTTCCTATCTGGAGTGTCAGGATATGTGGCGGCTTAGCGGTATTGAGCGTGATGTATATCTTTACAGCACTCCCAAGCAATATATTGCAGATTATAAAGTAATTTCGTCTTTGGATAAGAAAGAGTATAAAGAAGGTATATTCGGACTGGAGGCAACTGTTGAGGGACCCTCTGCTTCAGCTTCTTCTTTGTCTTATCGCTTGGAGGATGCTGCAGGAAGAACCGTACTGAGGGGAGAGCAGCCGATTAAGTCGAGAGGCCTCAGTAACTTCATTGCTTTTGAAGAACAACGGATACCGGAGGTAAAGCCTTGGAGTGCAGAGCATCCCAATCTTTATACATTGGTTTTGGAACTAAAGAACCCCGATGGAGAAGTTTCCGAACTGACCGGTTGTATGGTTGGTTTCCGTACTTCGGAAATAAAAGATGGACGGTTCTGCATCAATGGGGTGCCTGTGCTGGTGAAAGGCACCAATCGACATGAACACTCCCAATTGGGACGTACCGTGAGCAAAGAGTTGATGGAAGAAGATATTAAACTGATGAAACAGCATAATATAAATACTGTCCGTAACTCTCATTATCCCACTCATCCCTATTGGTATCAGTTATGCGACCGCTACGGACTGTATATGATTGATGAGGCGAATGTCGAGTCTCACGGTATGGGATATGGTGCGGCATCTTTGGCGAAAGACTCTACTTGGCTGCCTGCTCACATGGACCGTATACAGCGTATGTATGAGCGCTCAAAGAATCATCCTGCCATCGTTATCTGGTCATTGGGCAATGAAGCCGGCAATGGTATCAATTTTGAACGTACTTATGATTGGATGAAATCTATAGAACAGTCTCGGCCGGTGCAGTATGAACGTGCGGAGCAGAATTACAATACGGATATCTATTGTCGTATGTATCGTGGCGTAGATGTACTCAGGGCGTATGCACGCCAGACCGAACCGAAAGTTTACCGTCCCTTTATAATGACTGAATATCTGCATACAATGGGTAACAGTGGTGGCGGACTGAAAGAATACATGGATGTTTTTGAGTCCGAACCTATTGTGCAAGGTGGCTGTATTTGGGATTGGGTGGACCAGTCTTTCCGCGAGATAGATGAAAACGGTAAATGGTATTGGAGCTATGGAGGCGATTATGGTCCCGAAGGAGTGCCCAGTTTCGGCAATTTCTGTTGTAACGGACTGGTGAATGCCGCTCGTGAACCACATCCTCACCTTATCGAGGTAAAGAAAAACTATCAGTATATTAAGTCGGCACTGACAGACCGACGCAATCTTTCGTTAAAGGTGAAAAACTGGTACGATTTTACTAATCTGAATGCCTATACGCTGCATTGGCAGGTGGTAGGTGATAATGGAACCGTCATCAAGGAAGGTACTCACAAAATAGATTGTGCTCCCCATGCAACTGCTGATTTTGCTTTGGGTCGTATAAAGTTGCCATCGAATATCCGTGAAGCATATCTCAATCTGAGCTGGACGCCTGATACGCCTCAACCTTTTATCGGAACTGATTTTGAGGTGGCTTATGATCAGTTTGTCTTGCCTGCCGGCAAGAATTTCCATGCGCAGGTTTCCAAACCGGAAGGAGAAGTGAAATGGGATATTGACCGGCAAACAGGAGCCTTGCGTTCTTATATGTATAATGGTAAGGAAATGCTGGCATCTCCCGTTGTGCTGAGTCTTTATCGTCCTGTCACAGATAATGATAACCGTGAAAGAACAGGTGGTGCACGAGCTTGGAAAAAGGCAGGCTTGGACAATTTGGTTCAAAAAGCGACTTTTGTCGAATCGTCTGCAAAAGGCGGCAAAGCCAAAGTGGAATTGCTGAATGCCGAAGGTCGTAAAGTGGGTACTGCCGACTTCCTGTATACGTTGAGAAAGAATGGTACACTGGAAGTGAAAACAACGTTTGTTCCTGATACGGCCGTTATTACTTCGTTGGCGAGAGTCGGCCTGGCTTTCGAAATGCCGGATACTTATAATCAAGTTTCGTATTTGGGACGCGGTGAGCATGAAACTTATGCAGACCGTAACCGGTCGGGACGTATCGGCATTTACCACAAAAATGCAGAGCGTATGTTCCATATCGGCAGCATTCAGGCCGGCAACCATATCTTTAATGATCTCATCCGGTTCCTCGAAACGGGGATTGTCGGAGGTCAGGATCAGCTGGTCGCTCAACTTGGCCGCTTCCTTCGCCATGATCGGGCGCTTTCCTTTGTCGCGGTTGCCGCCACAGCCTACGACTGTGATCACACGGCCGTTACCGTCCAGCACCTCATGAATGCCGCTCAACACATTCGTCAATGCATCAGGCGTATGGGCATAATCCACGATTGCCGTATATCCCAACGGAGACTGGATCGTCTGGAAACGACCGGAAACCGAATGCAGATCGCTCAACACGACCAACACTTCTTCCGGGTCCTTGCCCAACGAGACAGCCGCCCCATACACTGCCAACAAGTTATAGGCATTGAAACGACCGACAAAACGTGTCATCACCTCACGACCGTTAACCAGCATTTCGGTTCCTTCGAAATGGGATTCCAAGATCTTTCCTTTGAAATCTGCCAACGTACGCAGCGAATAAGTCAGCTTCTTAGCAGCCGTATTCTGTAGCATGACAAGGCCGGATTTAT
>OGGU01000869.1_pt1 | contig 20982 bp, 18 predicted proteins | sample 1571241 | NCBI WGS metagenome assembly OGGU01 (sample SAMEA2581934, study PRJEB24529) | metagenome | biome: Human gut stool | place: China | collected 2011
AGCGGAGCGTCACCACATCCTGATCCTCGCCGGAGATCCACACCGTCTGGGGTTCGCGGTCGATAATGAGGCTTCCGTCGCTGGATACCTCCTCGCAGATATAAGTGCCCTTTTTTAAGCCGGTTACAGTGAAGGCTCCATTGGGCCCGGTCACGTAAGTGCCGATAACGGTGCCGCCCGTGCCGCTGGTATTACCGCTCAAATAGCGCAGCTCGAAACGGCAGCCCGGAATACCTTTCCCACTCTTGGCATCATATTTGAAGCCGACCAACGCACTAAGCGGCACATTGCGGATAATGATGGTCTTGCTGGTGTTTTCTTCCAGATAAAATTCCTGCACGCTTTCGCCGTCAAGGTAGCCGAAGCCTTGCGGGCAGGACTCTTCAACGATTTTGTACCAGCCGCGTTCGGCGTCCGTCAGGACCACCTTGCCCTCCTCGTTAGAATAGAACACACCGAGATTATGCATCTCGCCGGTGGAGGTGTTGTCGGACGCATAGTAGATGTGCAGCTTTGCACCGGGGAGAGGGTCGGATGTCACGCTGTTCTGCTTCAAAATCGTCAGGGTCGGCTTGATCGTGTTGAAAAAGGTCACTGTGCGGGTGCAGCCGGCCTCCAGATAGATCACCTGCGGGATCTCAGAGAGGACCACGTGAGACGGCCCGCCTGCCTCTGAGATGCGGTAACTGCCCACGGGGAGGTCCGCCAAAAAGGCGCGGCCCCGCAGGTCTGTCGTGACCGTAGTCTCAAAGCTGCCGTCGATCTGCTCGATACGGTAGGTCACGCCCTCAATGGGTTCACCGTTGGCGATGTTCTTCTTGATGATCTCCAAACCCGGCTTTTCGTAGTCCACAAAGGTGACTTCGCTTGTTTTGCCGGGGCGCAGTGCCACAGTCTGCTCGGTATTGCTCACGATGTACGGTTCCGGCACGGATTCTTCCCGTACCACATAAACATCAGCAGGGATGGACGAGAGGGTGGCGGAACCGTCCGTCCCGGTCGTGACGGAGGTGGAATAGCTGCCGGTAACGGACTTAATGGAAAACACCGTGCCGGCAATTGGTTTGCCGCTCATGGCGTCGCGCTTGATGATCTTCATATCGGGCAGCTCATAATTAGTCGCCGCAACGCTGTATTCGCGGTCACCTTCGGAAACATCTACATAAACACTTTTGGGCGTGGGATCAACACAGAAGCCGTCCGGCGCGGAGGTCTCGACAAAGCTCCAAAGGCCGGTCGCGGCGTCCTCGACATAGATCTCACCCTGCGCATTGGTGATGTCGCTGCCGACGATCTGCCCGTTGAAATAGATGCTGAAACGTGCACCGGCGAGACCGGTTGTGGTTCCACTAGCAGTTTTTTTCAGCACGATCTTGCCAACGCCTGCAGGCGGTGCAGGTTCTTCTCCGCCGCCTCCGGGCTTATCCTGAGTGACCAGTTTGCGGGGACCATAATAATTGAAGAATGACTGATTTTTGCGGTTACTGGAAATTGCGTACACCGCCCATTTCGCACTCTCGTCCTCCACAATGGATGCAGACTTACCCTGTGCAGTGTACTCTTCAATCTGGCGCTGGAACTCGGCGTCCTCCTGTGATTTCTGCTCCAAAAGCCAGTCGATGAGGCTCAGATACAGATCATAGGTGTCAGCGTTGGCGTAGCCGCCCGCGTCGCCGTCTCCACCGGGCTCGCCTTTATAGCTTTGGTGATCCCACACATACGTCTGCACGGCCATAAAAAGCTGGCCAACATTGGATGCCTTGCAGTCGTTGAGGTAGGTCATCATCCATTTGACGTTCTCGACGGTCACGGCGTCCATTTCACTGAGGCCGCTGTTCGTGACAGCCGACTGCAATACGGCATCTGCGTCCGCGCCGGTACCGGACGTCCATGTAAAGGAATTCAGGTACGAAGGCGTTGCGTAATGATAGCCGAGGCCGCTATCCATGCAGTACACGAGCTTACCGTCCACAAGCGGCGGGCGGTAGCTGTATGGGGTACCGTTGGCGAGCAGGCGCGTGCTCCAATATGCCTGGTTGGTGGTAATTTTGAGGCCGGAACCCGTGTTCGACGCGGCAAAAGCCGCAGTCGGCAGCAGGCTCAAGACTGTCACCAGCGTCAAAAGCAGTGACAACAAGCGATGTTTAATTGACTTCATGTCTTTCTCCTTTCCAAAAAGCGCAATAAAAAGAGCAGATCTTGACGACCTGCTCTTGCGTGAAAGTTGATGATTTATTTGTTTGTGGGGGTATCCACCCGAGTGACGGAGCATCCATCGTAGAGGAAAAGCTGGACACAGTACCAGCACGGGTCACCAGTGTCATTGACACCTCTTGCCAGCCCAACGCCAATCTCAGATAGCTTTGGGTTGACCATGTTCTTGTTGTGGGTTGTCGAAGCGCTCCAATCTGCCACGGCCCGTTCGGCAAGTGTCTGGTCAGACAGCACCCAATCTGCGATGCGATGGATATTTTCGGCCATGTAAGGACAATCCGTGGCGGTATTGAATTTTCTGCCATCCGGCCTTGTGTGAGAATAGACGGTATGCGCAGCCATCTCATTGGCGCGGACCTGCGCCGCCTGCATGAGCCTGTCGTTGACGCGCAGCACAGCAACGCCATTTTCGCGCCGCAGCGCATTGGTGCAGTCGATGATGTCCTGTTTTGCGGTGGCAACATCTGTCTGCGAAGGATGTTCCATGGGCTTTGCCTCCGCAGACTTTTCTGGCGCTTCGCCGGTGTACGGCTTTTCCGATTCGACCTGCACACATTTGGCATCGCCGTCCCAGCAGACATTGAAGCCGACCTGTTCGCCAATGTCCCGCAGCTTCACATAGTTGTTTCCTTTGATACGATAGGCTTCCATCTGTACTTCCCGTCCATCGACAAATATACGGTGGGTGCTGCGCTCTGCCATGATCCCGGCGGCATAGGCCGTGGTGGTGACGCCCACCACCAACAAGCTGGTGAGAAAACCTGCCGCAAAACTTCCTCTTTTCATGGTGTGTACCTCCAAATCCTTTGATGGCTTCATGGTATCGCGGATACTGCCGTGTGTCAAAAAACGAGGAAAAGAAGCACAGAAAAGTTTTTCACATCAATGTTAAAAACTTTCTATTGGGGGAAGTTATTAACATTGATGCTATTTTGCAAGAAAACCGCCCTGATTTCTCAGAGCGGTTTTCTTCCTGTTGATGTTTGATTCGTTCTTATGCGGGAAAACATTTCGTCGGCTGTGTATCGGACAGCAGATAAAGCCGCAGCATTTTCGGCCTCGCCCAGCTTTCGTTCGATCAGATCAACGGTATCCATCTTCTGTTATACGATGGCGCTGAGATGATCCCAGTCAATATCGCTGTCCGCGACAAAGCCGCTTTCTTCTGCCGCCTTGATGCGCTGTGCCTCCTCCGGCGTCACTTTTGTGAAGTCGGGGTCCCATGCTTTTACCAGCTTCTTGATGAATTCATAGGCAAAGTTTTTATCTTCGTCAGGCAGCATATCCATCATGCGGGCAGCGTCAATAGCCATGTCAGACATAAATACTACCTCCTTACTTGTAGATGTCTCCTCGGTTTCCGATGTCAATAATGAATAGAATGTCGATCTCATTATCAACACCATACTTATAAATGATGCGCCACGAGCCAACTCTGAGCCGTTTCCGGTCATCATTGTACCCCTGCATGACCTTAATATCTCCTTTCGGGGGAGTCAAGGTCAAGTCCTGAATCGCCGCCCTAATCCGGGCAACGGACTTCTTATCCAGCTTGCTCAGAAATTTCAGCGAATCCTTGGAATACTTGATTACCATGTGACACTTCCTTTCGAGGATAGCTTCTCATCCTCTACTTTATTTTATCAGGCCACTGCCCGCTATGCAATGATTTCTTGCTGTCACAAATCGTTAATTTTCTATGACCATCACAGCATCTCATCATTTTTCCCGAGCCTGCACGCACCAGCGGTAACCCGGCTGATTCATCACGCAGGTGACAAGGGTGATGATGTTCTCCGTGCTGTCGTTTAGGACGCTGGTATCGTCCACGCCGATCTTACTGACAGAGTACACCTCATAGCTGCGGGTGCCGAGCTGGGTGGTCAGCTTGATGGTGTCGCCAATGTCGAGGGTGTGGATCTTTCCGAAGTGGTTATTGACGCCGCGATTGTGGCCCGCAATCGCCACATTCCCCTCCCAAATGGAGGTGTTGGCGAAATGTCCCGCGCCCTTGCGGAGCGCATCCGCGTCCGTCCCCTGATACACCTTGACGGACAGGCCGAGGGTGGGGATTTTCAGCGTACCAAGGTGGCCACCGCTATAATAGAGGTCTTTTGTGACCGTCGTGTGCTTCACCGGCGTGTTGGTGCCGATTGCCCCACCAGTGATGCTGCCGGAAGCGGAGGGCGGCAGGACGGTCACACCGCCTGTGCCGCTGACCGTTCCCGTGGCCGAACCGCTCACAAGGTTTGGCGTCAGCAGTTCTCCGGCGTTCAAGGTGTAGGAGGTGGGAGAGCCAAAGGCAGGCGGGATATAGGCGGCGTTTTTGCTGCGGTCGGTATTCGCGGGCTTGTCCATCGTGACATAAATGGTATCGTCCGAGGTAGGGCGTCCGAACAGTCCTGCGTCCGGGCCGTCAAAGTGATACTCCAATGCCGATGCAGGCATGGAAAAAGCCGCCAGCATACAGCAGGCGGCCATCAGCGTGGTCAGATATTTTTTCATGCGGCATACCCTCTTTTCTTATTGATGTAGTGGTGATAGCCCTTATAACCGGCATAGCTGCAGCCGCCCAGCGCCGCCGCTCCCACGGGGAGCAACAGCCACAGCCAGTTAAAATCAACTCCGCTCTTTGCCGATGCCGCAGCACCGACGCTGGAAAAAACGGCGGTGTAGACCACCGTATCACAGCTTGTGCGGGTGATGTCACCCTTATAGTCCGCCGTGACGGTGTAGCCGGTGGCATATTTGCTGATGGCGGTGCCAGTGTAGCTTGCCACAGCAGTGTAGCGAATGGGAATGCCATAGCCGTCCGTGGGATCGACAGCCGCCTCCTGCCAGCTCACATCGGCAAGTGTCAGGGTGCGGCCATTTTCGTTCACGGACTTGGGGACAAGGGATACATCGGCGTCGGACAGATTGGGATAGGTGCGCTCCGCCGTCACCGTGCGGCTGCTGGTCCCATAGCCTACCGCCTCCACCTGAATGGTGGTGTGGTCAAGGGACAGGACACCCTCGTAGCCGTCCTCGGTCTTGACCTCCAGCTTCGGTTCCAGCATTTTCAGAATTTCCGCCATATCTTTGGTCTTGCTCTCCAGCGTGACCACCTCGATATGCTCCCGCGTGTCCGTTTCTGTCTGGTCGTTTTTCAGCAAATCAAGGAGCGTATAGGTGTGGCCCTCACGCTCAAAGTCAGCGGTGGGGATCGTGGCGGGATCGTCCTTCGCGGTCAGGTAGTAGACCTTTTCCAAACGATAGGCGCCGTTTTCCTCGCTGGCTCTGACCTCGGCGGGATAGGCGGAAATGCCGGGTAGCGTATCTGCGGCAGAGATCATTGTGGATACCGTATCGGCATCTGTCATGGGCTCTGCGGCCAGCGCCGCAACGCTCATGCTGCACAGCATCAGCGCCGTGCAGAGTGCAAATGCAAGTTTCTTTTTCACGCTTCGTCCTCCTTCCTCAGCGAACGGGCCGGTTCTGTTCCGGCTGCTTGCGCTCCTGCGGAGAGATCTCACGCTGAATATCATTTTGCAGCTTGCGGAAATACTTTTGCAGGCTGTCCACCACGCCGCGGCGATCCTGCACCTCCATGCCGTCGAATACCTGCCCCACGCGGCTCACATCGGGCTGCGGGGTCTCCACGCCGAAATTGCGACAAAGCATATAGCTGACGCTCTCGGCGTCCATGGCGCAGTCCTCGCGGGTATAGTAGGGATAGCGTCCGTGGTCATGGATACCGGCGTGGACGATCTCGCGGGAGAGCGCCGCAAAGATCTTGCTGTCGATCAGGCGGCTGGATACCGTAATGCTCTGCGTCTTAGGATCATAAACGGCGTCCTGGTACATGGTGCTGCTGGTGACCACGGGAACGGGGGAGCTGTCCAGCAATCGGCGCAGGGCGGCGTCCATTTCCGGTGTATTGTCTTTCAGGCTCAGTGCCGGAACACCGGCCTTGCCGTGGGTCTGCGTCACATCAAAAACACGCCCGATCTTATAGCCGTGATACTCCCGCCCGTCCTTCACATAGGTATCCGACACACGGATCTTCATGCCGTTCTCATCGCGGTTGACGCTGCGCCCCAGCCGGTTCCACACCTCCAGACTGTTGATGTAGGTGATCTCCGGGTTCTGCGCCATCGCCAGCATCACATTGGATGCGCTGTATCGCGGGTTGATGGCCTGCGTATCCAGATAGTGGAGGTATGCGCCGGGTTCGCTGGTGACGCGCATGACCGCATCGTCGGAAAGCTGCCCCAATTCCTCGCGCTCCGCTGTTTTCTTTGCCTTCCAGTCCTCGTCCCTCTGCTGCTTCTGCTGGATCAAATCGTCTAACTTTGCCATGTTCGTTTCTCCTTCTCAAAATCAATTTATTCCCGCGTAGGCATCGCCTTTTGAATGGCTTCCCGCACGGTGTCCTTGGCGGGAGCTGTGCCATCCCGTTCTGCCGCGGCTTGCAGCGCCATCAGACGGCTGCGGACAGAGGGGCGGGCATCAGCTTTCTCCGCAGCCGGTTCCGTAGACGCTCTCGCACCAGTCCCGCGCTTGATTGAGCTGTTCTCGGACGGAGCGCGGGCGTTCTCTTTTTTTGCGGCAGCGTCCTCCTTCACCGGGGCGGGATAACCCATGCGTTCAAAAATGCGGTTGATCTGCTTGGCGTCCTTGGCTTTTGCCATAATTTCTACCGTCCCGGTCTTTTCCACCTTGTTGACGATGGGGTAAAACAGGACGCCATAGCGTTTGGCTTCCATCTGAAAGCCCTTCAAGTCCTCCTGCTTGACGGAAAAGATCGTCAGCTCCTCGCCGTCGTGGATCAGGCGCTTGAGGTTGGTTTTACCGGCGAGCTTCTGATTGTCGTTGGCAAGGGCAATCAGAAGGGCGGCAAGATTTTTCGCCCCCAGCCCTGCCAGCTTGAGGGCACTCTCGGTGATCTGGATGCCCTCACGCACCATCAGGTCAGCGGTTTCACCGTTGGTACTCATGCTCGTGTTCCTCCTTGTTTTTTAGATTTTCCTGCCGTTCAGTCTGCGCCTGCTGGCACTGCTGGGATACCCTCGGAATGTCTGCCTGTATCCTGCGGCACAGACGCAGCTCCCCGCGCTTTTCCCGCAGGGCGGCAGTCTGCTGTTGGATCTCCGCGCTGTACTTGGCTTGTGCTTCTTCATCGCTGGTGTTCCTCCTTTCCTGATAAAGTGGTTTTCTCTGTTCCTCCAACAAGCGAATGTCCCACTCCAGCACACGGATACGCTGCTCCAGCTCCGCTTCGGTGGTGATCCCGCTTGATAAAAGATATTTGAATTGCTGCTCATACCGCTCCAAATGAATGACCTCCCGCTTGACGGAAAAGGGCAGTTTGGGCGGCAGTTTTTTCCGCCTGTTTCCCCGCAGCAGGTAGAGGTAGCGGAGATAGAGTGCGTGAAAGCCGGTAATCTTCTTTTTTCGGACGGTGGACAGCTTACCCTTCATGCGGTAACGCTTGACGGGATGGGCGATGATCGGCGGGGCCATGCCACCGTGCCGTTGCTTAGAAAGTCGCGCCGTAATATCCGCTTCGGTGTAGCCCTCGCCCAAGCTGTCCAGGCGGATCGCCCGCTTTGCGCCGGGGGGCTTGACCGTGGTGTATTTCCGGTTGGGGCTGCGGCGTACCTCGTAACCGTTCTTTCGCAGCAGCATGAGAAAGGTATCGTAGGTGTAGGCTTGGTGGATGATGGCGTCAATGTCGGCGCGGATCACGCCGCGCACGGTGGGCTTGCCGCCCTGCTCCGCCTTCCACTCAGCGTAATGCTTGCCCTTGCCCTGCGGGGTGATGACGGATAAATCATTCTCCCGGCATAGCGCGTCCGAAGTGCCGCGCACATCGTTGTAATAACTCTCCGGGCTGGAATGATACTTGTGGCCGTCCGTGCGGGAAACAGAATTGACCACGATGTGATTATGCGGGTGGGCCTTGTCTAAATGGGTCCCGATGACGGCTTCAAAATCCTCACCGAATAATCGCCGCGCAAACTCGCACCCGATCTCATGGGCCTGCTCCGGCGTCACCTCGCCGGGTGCAAAGGATTGAATGAAGTGATAGCCGAGGACGCCGCCCATCTTTTTGTATATCTTTTTCGTTTTCTGCATGGCAGCAAAGGCGGTTTCGGCAGACCGGCAGTTCAGCGTGGTCACAAAGCGCACGGTATCGGTTTTCTCCGGGTCAGCGGTGTAGACGATCCTCTCATCCAGCTCGGTCTTTTCCCCATTGACGGCATACTTTATGCGGTCGTCCAGCCTTGCGCGGATGGCGAATACTTTGGTGTATGCCATGTCACAGCCGCTCCGCGATGTTCCAGATCGTTTCCTGCGCCGCCGTGATCGCGGCGATGTCCTCACCGCTGGCAAAGCCGCGGGCGTTGACTGTGCGGGCGATCTGATTGATGTTATTGCCGATGGCGGCAAGTTGGCGGCGAATCTCGGCGTATTCGTTGGGTGGCCTTGGCCGCATTTTTTCACCGGCGATCAATGCCCGAAGATAGACCTCCGTAGGGAAACCGGAAATTGCCACCTGCTCCTTTAGGTGCCGGTGTTCCGCTTCGTTCAATCGGAGAAGAATAGAGATAGATCGTTTTCTGATAACAGATTCCTCCTTGAAATAGGATGGGGTCTTAGGGGGCTTGCTCCCCTAACAAGTGCATTTGGATAGCCAAATGCTATGCTTGCGACTGCAACGCAGCCGCAGGCTGCGTGCAGCCCTGACCCAGCCGAAAAACAGATCAGCGCGCGTCCCCACCACGGGTTCTTACCCTGCCGCTGATTCCTTTCACAAGCTGGAGCTGGTCGTTGTAGTCCTTTCCGCGCCGTGGTGGGTTGTCGATGACCTCATACTCGGAAAGTTTCTTTTGAATGGCTGCGGATGCCGTCCGTCCCGGCCCGTCGTTATCCAGGCACAGCACGATCCGCGCCACGCCAGGGTTGTCCTTCAGGTATTGCTCCAGCGCCGCGGGGAATCGGATCGAGCCATCCTTCCGCGGCTGATAGATGCCGGAGAGGGACAGCGTATTGGCGGCGCGCCATTCCTGCCCACGCAGCTTCAGCAGCGTCAGGTAAGAAAGCGCGTCAATGGCGGATTCAAACACACAGAGTGTTTTGCCGCCGGCGCGGAGTGGAACGGCAAATGAGAATCGCTTGTCGCTGCCGGGAACTTCTCCGGCAAAGGTCGTGCTGGAGAGCGTCCCGTGCAGCGCACCATAGGCGGGCTTGCCGTCTTGATAGCCAACAAATACGCAGTTATGATGCGCGGCATCCTCGTAAAGCTGCCCGTGCTTGATGCAGTGATTGATGATCTCTGCGTCAACGCCCCGGCTCCGCAGATATGCAAAAACACGCCGGTTGTCGGCGTGTTTGGGTGGGAGGGTAAATTCAGTTTTCGGGAGCGGTGCGGTTGGCTCTGATTTGGGCAGCACATGGGGTAATTCTCCAAGGATGCGCTGAACGGCATCCAGAAAGGAAAGCCTCTCCACGCGGGTCAGATAGTCCAGCGCATTCGTGCCGCCGATGTTCCGCGACCACCAGCACCATTTTCCATTGGAGATTTTCAGGCTGTCGTGGGTGCGGGTGGCATAGGTGTCTCCGCCGATATGCACCAGTTCCTCCGGCTCAAACCGCCGCAGGTAGGTCAATAGGTCCATCTCGCGGGCGGCAGCGATCTGGTCTTTCGGAATATAAGGCATGGCGTTCACCTCCTTTCGGGCATATTGGGGGTATAAGAAAAGCGCAAGCATTTCTGCCTGCGCTTCCAATATGATTTATTTTTGAATGATTACGCTCTCTGCAAGTAAAACTCACTTTCCGCCACACGGATTACGAAATCATATTCCAGTCTGGTTGCCTTGGACATATTGATGTTGTACCGTTTACAGACTTGACGCAAGTGGGCAAAGTACTCTTTGTCCTCTTTTGTCAGTGGAGCTACCCAGCCGGTTTCAGCAGCGTGCTCCTCAATACGCTGGAGATATTCAAATCTTTTCTGATCCATCATCTACGCCCCCTTCAAGATAATCTGCAATAATGTCTGCTGCGGCATCCTCCCATATTACCAAACGAAACGGGTCATAAGACGCGACCTGCCTCGCTCCAAATGCTTCCGTATAATAAGCCAGAAGTTCACTTGTTTTTGCTTTGAATATCAGAACGCCGTCATAACCTGCGTTCAAGGAGATCTGTACCGCATAAGCAAACAAGGCCCTTGCAATTCCAATATATTTCTTTACCTTCTTTTCGGCATGAAGAAGATTTGCATTGCTGTGACTGGCATTCTCCAGATAGATAATTTCAACGGCCAAGCCATCCTCATCCATTTCGTATGACATCAGCCCCAACAGTTCATCATTGTCCGAACGGTGCAGAGAGACCTTATTGGGAAGCTGGCTCGCATAAGGCGTCGTCCAGTCGGTTTGCCAGCCTTTGGTTGTTGCCATATCCTGTTCAGTTGCAGCCTTTACGATTGCCGGAATCTTACCTCTTGAGGCGGCATCTAAAACGAACAAACTCAGCATGGTCATCCCACCTTTCACAATGTAGATTATCATAATCGAGCACAAAAAACAAGCACACCGCGTCAGTTTGTCGCAGATTGGCTTTCGCCATACGCCATCACAGCATTGACCAGCCGTTTAAATCTATCCTGATATTCAGGAGCAAAAAAAGGCCGTCAAAGATTTCCACGTGGGAATAGTAATACTTGCTGACTGCTTCAGTAACACCCTGCATATCCTGAATAGCTTCATTGGCAAAAGGGTCGCATATCCAAATTTGCAATGTGAACATTTTTCACATTGCTTTTTTCATCTACCTCACCTTCAGCAAATACATTTTTTATATGTTTCGTGATACCGCTGCGCTCTCGTTGGAACAGTTCTGCCATCTGTGCCTGTGTCAGCCAAACGGTTTCGTTTTCCATTCGGACATCAATTTTTGTCAAACCATCCTCGGTCTGATACATAATGATCTCCGTCTGTTCAGGATGGATGCTGTTTTTACTGATTGCTAAATCGTCCATGCATCGGTTCCTCCTATTGTTCTTGACTAAACATAGTTTCATGAGCAGAATACTCCTGCGCTGCCAACCTGTAATGGGAGGCCAGCAAAGCCTCTTTCATTTGCTCGCCAGTCGAATCGCCGTTTGCCCAGCAGTGTGAGAGCATCTTGGTATATTCCGAAACAGGGACGCCTTCGATGGCATTCAAGGCATCTGCCAGCTTTACCGCCTGAATTCTGCGTTCTTTTGCTCCATCCGTCATGATAACATACTCCACCGGACTTTTTCAGTATTATACCATGCTGGGGTCATTTTAGAAAGCTCCTTTAGAATTGAAATTACGCAATGTCCAACAATTACCGCTCCGGCGTGTTCTTTTTCACTGCCTTTCGTTCCACGCTGCGCTCCGGCTTAGCCAGTTCTTCCATTGCCGCATTGATCACGCAGGAGTGATTGTCCACAGCGTAAATGTCCGTATGCCCGCCCATCTGCTTCTGGAGCGCCGCAAAGTGGCCTGCGGCCTGACGCACCGGTGGGTAAAACCGCTCATCGCCTGTGCGCTGCGCCATGGTGCAGGCCAGCACGAACATACAGCGGTCCTTGCCGTAGGTGATTGTCCACCCCTTCAAAAAGACAGACAGCGTTCCATCGTTGTAGGCGTTGGTCGCACCCTTCTCAAAGGCTCCCGCACAGGTCAGCGTCCGATCCCTGCTGGCCATCCACTCAAAGGCCTCTCCGCGAACCACAGCCTCAGAACGGGTATTAGGATATATGGGCTGTGCGGGATCTCGATATTTTTCTTCGACTCTTTTCCGCAGAATATCATCCGCACAGCACGCAATGCTGTCACGAAAGGCGTCCATCTCATCCGTATCGCGGGAGAGCCAGTCTGTGTAAAGCTGCGACAGGGGATGCTCAAACTCGTTCAGCACCGTAAGCTGCCGCTCGGAGAGGCTTGTTTCATCCTCAAAAAGCATCAGCAGGTTGTCACGGCAAGCGATCTCGTAGGCATGAGAAATGATCTCGTCAGGCGACTGCGTTTTCATCTCCGCAAGAAACACCTCGTTTTCCTGCGACATTTTTTCGTATAATTTGGTTTCCAATTCGTCTTTTGTAGGCATGATGTTCTCCTTATAACTCAATAATACGGAAATCGCTCTCTTTTTCCATGATCTCGCTGCTCAATAATATCAATGGCATATCCGAGGCTGCCAGCCGTCTCAGCTTGCTAATGGAAAGCGGAGTTGGTGCTTCAAACAGGGCCACAATGCAGGCCCACAGGTCAACAACATGACAAAGGCAAACGATACGTTCCGAAGAAAAGGACTCTGCTACTTCGGGCAGCATCGTGCGTAATTCTTTCATGAGGCTTTCCTGCTCTTTTAGCATCTGCTGATGTATCTGGCGTTCTAACCGTTCTTTTTCCTGCTTTCTTTCCAACCGTTTCATTGTAAACGATCCTCCATTTCAAAAATTATCTTGCCAATCCCGCCCGCATCCGGTGGGCGTAATTGGCGACGCTATATCGTTTCATATATCTGTTCTCGGAGGGAGCCGGACTGTCAAAGTCCAGCCCCTCCATGCGGGGATCGGCGGTGCCGTCCAGTACCTCCTCCACCGGGATCACGCGGAGCCTGCCGGAGCATTTCAGCTCCCCGCCAAATACCCCTGCGGCACAGTGGAATCCGCGGTCACCGCACACCCAAAGCAGCTTCTTCCCGGCGGGAATATCCCCAAAGGGCTGCTTCAAAACAATGACGGAATGGGGTTCCGCCCCGGCTACCTCATAGTAGCCGGACTGCTCCGCCTTTTCGTATGCCTGGATCAATTTCTTGAATTTATGCTGCGGCTCGATATAGAACCAACTTTCCTGATAACCCATAATTTCCTCCGTTTTCTATTGGTTTTACCGCTCCAGCTGCGGTCTGCGGCGCTCCGGCGGTCTTTGATCCTCGTCTGGTTCGGCGTCTACGATCTCCGGCTCCTTGTGGTCTAAATTCAGCAGGGAATTCAATTCCTCCAGCCGTGCCGTTTTGGTGTTCAGCTCCGCCTCGCGGGGAAACGGCTTTTGTACCTCTGCCTTTGCGGTTTCCAACTGCGTTTGCAGATTGGAAAGCTGCTCGCGGCAGGTTTGCTCCTTGATGGGCAGTCCCTCCAGTGCATTGTCCATGCGCTGTAAATTGCCGAACACATCGGTTCCCAGCGTGACCGTGTGGCGGAGCTGCCCGATCATGGTCAGGCGGTATTCCCGCGCAAAGGTATCGAACGCCAGCTCCAGCGTCAGGCCGCGATAGCTGCCGATCTGTGTCGCCTCCGGGGAGAGCATCGTCTGGCACATGGTCAGCAGCGCCGCGCCCGCCTCTTTCTTGTCGGCATGGGTGACGCCCGCCAGCGTAAGCGGAGAGAAGCCGTCCCCATTGGGATGGGTATTCTCCTTGACCGTGGCAATATCCGCGCCATACCCGGCGATCCGTGCCTGCGTTTCCGCGATTTGCTTTGGAAAGCCCTTGCTGATGGCGTCCTCCAGCGCGTATTTCTGAGAAAGATGGTTGGCTTTCAGCAGTTTCAGCTTGGACACCTCAATGTCGAGATCCATCTTTTCCTTGATCATGGGGTTGCCGCTGGCCAGCGCCTTGATCTCGGCATAAGAAAGCGCCTGCTCATCCACATCTTCGGCGGAGCGAACAGGCGATTTGCTGGTCATGATTTGGCTGATAAATTTCTGCTTGCTCTCCACAAGCTGGTAAAGGTAGGCGTCGAAGGTGCCCTCGGTGACATAGCTGTAAATGTCCACCTCCTTATTTTCATTGCCCTGACGAATGATGCGCCCTTCGCGCTGCTGGAGATCAGACGGACGCCACGGACAATCCAGATGGTGCAAAGCGATGAGCTTTTGCTGGCAGTTGGTGCCAGCGCCCATGCGCTGGGTGCTGCCCAGCAGGATACGCACCTGACCGCTCCGCACTTTACCGAACAGATCTTTTTTCTGCACCTCACTTTTGGCGTTGTGGATGAAGGCGATCTCATTTTCGGGAACGCCCAATTCCAGCAATTTCGCGCGAATATCATCATAAACGCTGAAGGTGCCGACATCCTTCGGTGTGCTGAGGTCGCAAAAGATCATTTGGGTGGAGCGTTGGTCTGCGGTGCGCCGCCAGATCTCAAACACATTTTCCGCGCACTTGGCCGCTTTGCTGTTGGGATCGCTGGGAAGCATGGGGTTGACCAGCCGCTGATCCAGCGCCAGCTTGCGGCCATCGTTGGTGATGAGCAACATATTGTCCACGCTGCTGTCCACCTCGCGGTTGCGGACCTTTTCAGCACGCTCCGCCAGCGACGCCACGATCTCTTTCTGATACTCCGATGGCTTCAAGGCGATGTTGTGGTAATGCGCCTCCGGCACGGGGAGCTTGAGCATATCCGCCGTCTGAATGTCCGCCACATTTTTGAATACGCTCATCAACTCCGGCAGGTTATAAAACTTAGCGAAGCGCGTCTTGGCCCGGTAGCCGGTACCCTCCGGGGACAACTCGATGGCGGTGACGGTTTCCCCGTAGTTCGCCGCCCAGCTATCGAAGTGCTGCAAGCCCTGCTCCTCCAACGCCGACATCTGCAAATACCGCTGGATGGTGTAAAGCTCCACCATGCTGTTGGAAATGGGGGTGCCGGTGGCAAAGACAATGCCGCGTCCCCCGGTGATCTCGTCAAGGTAGCGGCACTTCATAAAGAGGTCTGAGCTTTTCTGCGCCTCGGTCTGGGCAATACCGCCCACATTCCGCATTTTCGTATACAAAAAAAGGTTCTTAAAATAGTGTGACTCGTCAATGAAGATGCGGTCAACGCCCAATTCTTCAAAGGTGACCACATCGTCCTTGCGGCTCTGGTCGTTCAGCTTGTCGATCTTGGCTTGCAGGCCCTTCTTGGTTTTCTCCATCTGTTTGATGGTGAAGTTCTCGGCTTTTTCTCGCTTGGCTTCGGAAATGCCCATCATGATTTCGTCGATCTGCTGTTCAAGAATGGCCCGCTGGCGGTCTACGCTCATAGGGATCTTCTCGAACTGCGAATGCCCGATAATAATGGCATCGTAGTCGCCGGTGGCGATCCTACCACAGAATTTCTTGCGGTTCTTGGTCTCAAAATCCTTGCGGGTAGCGACAAGGATGTTCGCTGCCGGATAGAGCTGCAAAAACTCAGTGGCCCACTGCTCTGTCAGGTGGTTGGGCACCACAAAGAGCGACTTCTGGCACAGGCCCAGCCGCTTTGACTCCATCGCCGCCGCGACCATCTCAAACGTTTTGCCCGCGCCCACCACATGGGCAAGCAGGGTATTTCCACCGTACAAAATGTGCGCGATGGCGTTGACCTGGTGCTTGCGGAGCGTGATCTCCGGGTTCATGCCTGAAAAGCTGATGTGACTGCCATCATACTCACGGGGGCGGTTGCTGTTGAACAGGATATTATAGGTCTTGCAAATAGCCTCGCGCCGGTCAGGGTCTTTCCAGATCCACTCGGCAAAAGCGTCTTTAATGAGTTCCTGCTTACTCTGGGCGATAGCGGTTTCCTTCTTGTTGAGGACAGCGGTTTTCCTGCCATCGGCATCGTACACATAATCAAAAATGCGGACATCTTTCAGGTTCAGGGTGTCCTCAATGATCTCATAGGCGTTGATGCGCTTGGTGCCGTAGGTGCTGATGGCCTTCACATTGCCGCGATCCTTGCTCTTGCCCTCGATACGCCACTCGCCGGTGATGCCGGAATAATGGACCTTCATGCCCCATTGCACGCTGCGTGGTGTTCCCAGCGTTTCAAAGATAAACCGGCGGACATATTCGGTGTCCAGCCATGTAGCGCCCAGCCGGACGGAGATTTCGCTGGCGGTGAGGTCGGTAGGCTGCACCTGTGCGAGCGCATCGGCGTTGATCTGATACTGCGGGTCCTGCTCCGCCTTGCCTTGGGCAACCGCCAATTTCTGACGCACATTGCCGGAGAGGTATTCATCTGCGGGCAGGTACTTTTCATTTACGCCCTCGGCGTAGTCAGGGTTGAGAAACACCACGCCGGTCAGCTCGGAAAACAGTGTTTCCTCATCCTTGCCGGTGAGCTTGCCCATGTATTCCATATCCACATGGGCCTTTTCGCCAATAGACAGCGCCAGCGCCTCCACCGCTGTGTCTACCTTTTCGGCGGGCTTGTGGCTGCGGATGGTGCGCTTGGTGAACAGGTCCGCCTTGCGTTTCAGGTTCCGGTCCTCGTCCAGAATTTCTAATGAACACAGCAGAAAATAGGAGCTGTCCTGATCGAAGGCAATGGCGTTGCCGCGGGAATTGATGAGTCCGTATTTTCTGGTGAAGGCATCGTAGAGGGCATTCAGCTTTGCTTGCTGCGCCTTGATTTCTTCATCGGGATAGTCCTCGGTCTGGTATTCCAACAGCGTCCGCACACAGTCCCGCAGCTCGATCATGCCGCGAATTCTGCTCTCTGCCGTCTTGGATACCTCCACCGGGTTCATGCGGCTGTTTTCACGGTAGTAGATCTGCCCGTCCACCAGCGTATAGGAAAAATTGCGGACAGCAGGGTCGGCCTCAACGGAATGATCCTCACCCTCCAGTTCTTCCTCCCGGTCATAGGCGGTGATCTCGCCGTGGATATTTTGAACAGCCTCCGCCAGCAGTGCTTCCAACGGCTGCTCCGGGTACGGCTCGCAGGTAGGCGTGGGGCCGAACGGCCCGGACACCATCTTCATCTCGCCCAGCACCATGTCGGGGTGGTCGATGAAGTAGCTGTTCATCTGGATGCCGTCCTCGTTGGTGGCAAGGTGTACCCATTCGGGTTCTATATCCACCATTCGTTCCCGCTTCTGCAAAAACAGAATGTCTGAAACCACCTCCGTGCCCGCCGCGGCCTTGAACGCATTGTTGGGCAGCCGGATGGCCCCCAGCAGTTCCGCTCGCTGCGCGATGTATTTTCGCGCGCTGGCGGTGCGCTTGTCCATGGTGTAGCTGGAGGTCACAACGGCGATAACGCCGCCCGGTCTGACCTGATCCAGCGCCTTGGCGATGAAATACTCATGAATGGGGAAATTCAGCCGGTCATAGCGTTTGTCCGGCACATGGAACTGACCGAAGGGAACATTGCCGATGGCAACATCGAAAAAGTTATCTGGGAAGGAAGTCTTCTCATAGCCCTGCACTGCAATACTGCTTTTCTGATAAAGCTGGCGGGCGATGCGGCCAGAGAGATCGTCCAGTTCCACGCCGTAGAGCTTGCTGCCGCTCATGCTTTCCGGCAGCATACCGAGAAAATTGCCGATACCGCAGGACGGCTCCAGAATGTTGCCCTGCGTGAAGTCCATCTGTCCCAAGGCGGCATAGATGCTGCGGATGACCACAGGCGGCGTGTAGAACGCCGTAAGCGTGGATTCACGGGCGGCGGCGTATTCGGCATCGGTAAGCAGTTCTTTCAGTTCAGCGTAACGAGGATTTTTCTCGTCAAAGAAGTCCGCCAGACCGCCCCAGCCCACATACTGCGCCAGCACCGCCTGTTCTTCTGCGGTGGCGCTGCGGTTCTCCGCCTCCACGGTTTTCAGGGTACGGATCGCGTCCAGATTGCGCTGAAAACGCTCCAGCGGTGCGCCCTCTCCGATATGGTCATCGGTGATGCGGTAGTTCCGGCCATCCGCGTCCAGTGGATAGGCAAGCGCACTTTGCTTTTTCTTTTTCGGCGGGGTGAGTACCGCAGGCGGCTCGTCCGTCCGCGGCTGCGGCGGGGCCAGCGCAGCGGGGGCCGCCTGCTCCACAATTTTCCGAACAAAGGAGATCGGTTCCGTGCGGAAGATGGGAAAGCCGACCTTTTGGACAAAGGTGATGTCTTGAAAGTTGACAACGCCGTGCGCGGTATCTATGCGGTCCACAAGGAAGGATCTGCCGTCGATCTCAAAGACCGTTTCGCCGGGAACAAGATTCTGTGCCGCAAATTCTGCGTCGGTAAGCGCTGGCTGCGGGGCAGGCTCGACCGGCTGCTCTGCGGCAGCATCTTTGGCGTGCTCCACATAGAGCCATTCCGCCTCCTCCTTTTCGCTGACCGCCTTTCTGACCTGCTCCAGATAATCCTCGGCCTGCCATTCGCTGGGGAAGGTCTCGCTGACGCCCTCACTATCCACATAGATTTCGTCCCGAATATCGTCCCAGACGGCGTAGCCGTCATCCGTTTCGATTACGCTGAACCGCTCATAGGCGGGCGGCTGCTCTGCGGCAAGCCGTGCTGCATCCTCTGTGACCTGCTCCACAAAGCTGCGTTCCTGCTGAGGGGCATCATGCCGGTGGTTGAACAGGCTGAAAGTGCCGTCCACATAAGCGGAAAGTCGCTCTCTTGCATGGCGGACGAAATCATAGAAACGGTCACTCTCGTCCGTCCCATCCAGCCGGGAGGTCAACGCCGCCAGCATTTCCGCAGTCTCGCCCTTATCTTGCAGCTGCTCCTCGATCATGGGAAGCGCATCGTAATAATCCGCACCCTTGGGATAGGGACGCGGAACATCGTCCGGCGCATTATAAAAACCGTTATAGACGGTTCGAGCCAACTGCCCACGCTCATATTCCGGGATCTTTGCGATAGCGTCCTCGCCGGGGAATCGTTTCTGCGCGATCAGGCGCTCATACTCCTTGACCACATTGGGGATCGTCAGATGGACGGTATCATATTTCTTGAAATTATAGTCCCGTTCGTAGTCCAGCCCCTTGTGTGTCTTGGTGTATCCATACCCGGCACGGCTGCCGCCGCTGTACTCGCCAAGGCTGTCCTTGATGAATTTCTGGCGTTCCTCCGGCGTGTGGGGATAGCAGAAATGAGAATATACGGCCAGTCGGCTATCCAGATGGTCACAGAGGAAAAAACCGTCGATCTCGTCCTGCGTGATGAACATTTTGCATTGGCGCAGGAAATCAGGCTGGGCGTTAAAGTGCCGCTCCGGGTAGGGCAGACCATCCAGCACAACACCGATCCGGTGGGTGTTGTAAGCGGATAGTCGCCAGTGCATAATGTCGCGGTCTTGGGCATAAGCGGCAAGGAAAGTGTGATATTCTTGTGCCAGAATTTGCAGCCCACCCTCTGTCTTTGCGAACGCAACCATATCCTCGTCCAGTTCCGGGTAGCCCTTTCGCTGGTCATGGATGGTCAAAGTCTGCGGGAATAGGCCCTGTTTGCGCCCTTCCTCGCTCAGATCGCGGGCGGTCATTAGGAGGGCGTCCATCGCTTCGTGCAGCACCTTATCCGGTGCCTGCGCCAGCTCGGACGCGGAGAGATATGTCCCCGCCTCCAGCAGTTCCAGAATCCGCGCCGACGCCTGTTCCCATGAGGCCACGGTTTTGCTGTATCCGGTGCGGATACTGTCCCCTTGGGCGAGGTGGATACCATCTTCCATAAACCACACGGCATACTTGCGGCCTTCGTATTCGATGCCGCGCCCATTTTCCGTGCCAAACTCCCGACGCAGGAACTCTTCATTTTCCTGCTCTGGCCGCTTCCGCATATAGAACACCGCGATGCGCTCTGCACTGCCGGGTTCGTTGCCGCCCGTGCAGAGCGCCAGATCAATGACCTCCTGCGGCACCGTGCGCGCCGGGGCCAGAATGCCGGAGGGCGCGTCTACCGGGGCCTCGTACACTGGGGCGTCGCCGCCCATGTCGAATAGGGCAAGCTGCTCTGCGACGATTGGGGCGTTTTGCAGGCCCAGCTTGATCTTGTACTCGCCGCGCTCAATCAGGCCCTCAGTCATTTCGGTGATGACCGACCATGAAAAAACGGACTCCGAGGTGCGGGAGAGGTAGCTGCCCTCCCACATAAGAAGTCCGTCTTTCTCGGCATGGTAGCCTGTCCGCACACCGTCGGTCAGTACCTCCACCCATATATCGTTGTAGCTGTTTTTTAAGAACTCCGTGCGTTCCGTAAGGCCCTTGTGCGCCTGAAAGTATTCAAAAATCTCCTGCCGCTTGTGTTTGCGCCCGCCGTCGTCCAGCAGATTTGCTTCGATGAGGTGCATATCCAGAAAGGCGGGCAGCTCTGCGGTATTTTGCCGCACGGCATCATGTTCCTGTGCAAAGGACGCAGCCTGCTCCTGTGCTTTTTCGTCCGGGTAATCACCGTAGACACGGAGGCACTGGCGTGTTTCGGCGTCATACACGGCAGCGCCGTCATAGGCAAAACCGTCTTCCTCCATCGTACCGGCAACATAGCCCTGCGCTGCTGCTTCTGCTTCCTCCAGCGTTTGATAGTCCAGCTTATCGTCAAAGCCGTTTTCAATATGGTGATAGGCTGCAACCTGATAGGGCTTGAACGGGCTATGGTCTGCTGCGTTTACCAGCTTCGGATAAGTTTCCTCTAAAAGCTCCTGATGCAGCCGGTTATGGAAGGCTGGCATATCAAAGTAGAGCTTTGCAAGCTGCAAATCGCCGCTTTCGTTGACAATGCGCCGGATTGCGTCTGCCCCTTCCATAATGGCATTTTCACGATCTGAATTGCGGCAGGCATTGACAAATGCTGTGTCTTTTACCAATGCAGCAGCAACCGTTTGCTTGTACTGCTCGAACAGTTCTTTTATGGTTAGTTGTGCCGCATCTATAACAGCAGAGGCAGGAAGTTCATCACTTCCTGCCTCTGTGGGTTCTTGGGTTGTCAGGCGTAGATCAAGTCGCTGAGCACCAGCTCCTCCGCGCTGTGCCGGAGATTGTTCATCAGGCCCGTCCAGCGCAGGGGATCGG
>OGGU01000872.1_pt1 | contig 20955 bp, 17 predicted proteins | sample 1571241 | NCBI WGS metagenome assembly OGGU01 (sample SAMEA2581934, study PRJEB24529) | metagenome | biome: Human gut stool | place: China | collected 2011
TGAGAGTATTTTTGATGATAATTTTAAGTTTACCATTAACGACTTGATAAACTCCCCAAACCCCAGTAGGGGAATAGACTGTGGTCAAGAGAGGAACTATGCTATTACTAGCGTATTTATATGTAATAAAACTACCATCATCATGCTGTGTATATACATGAAGAAATGGTGCATCATTAGGCATACGTAAAGGCGTTGGAACTCGATGCTCAGTAGTAAGAATCATATCTTTAGCACCAATTCCAGCATAGGTATTTTCTAAATCAGTAAGCGGAATACAGATTAAAGGCACATTAAAGCTAACTTTAAGAACCTCATCTACACCATTACGTTCAATACTTTGACGAATAAAAGTAGCAAAGAGCGACTTACATGCACTCTTTGCTCTTTCTTGAATGCTATGATCACCCGGCTTACCTAATATATTAGAAATTTTACTTCCTAGTTGATTAAGTGTTGCCATAATAATACATTAAACAATTCGCCAAGTTTTATTAGTTGAAATACCTAACTCTTTAGTTTCACCACGAGGGATGAATTTCATATGATTAGTTGAAAGTTCAAGTATTGGAGTATCTGGTCTAGAACCTTTTATAATAGGACGATTCTTAACGAGAACAACTCCATGCCAAGGACCACAATTAACATATTTATTAGTAACTCGGATAACGTTCTTTAGATTTTTTGAACCCCTACCACACCTAGGCGGTAAACTAGTTCTTGCGTAAATAACTGTCATGGTATATTAGTTTTTATGAGTGTCTTCTGTCGCATCTATAACCATAGTCATATTGCGAGAAATACGATTGTGATTTTTCCAAAATATTTGCATCATATCAGTACTAGGTTCAAAGTCTTCTTCAAACTCAACACTGAGAAATCCAATAGGCATATCAGATTTTAAATCACGAATAAGAATATTTACAGCAGTATTACATCCACGTGATCTAAGATCTCCAACATACATACTAGAATGATATTTAGTAAGATTGCTCATACGAAATACATACTTGCTATCTCTATATAAACGTAGAATCGTATAAGGCATTATAGATGTAAGAACATTATTATAACGAACCTTATAAGGATTTGTTATACTAATATCATAATCTTCTGCAATAACAGTAAATTTATCCATGTTAATACCATTACAAAATTTACCACCATTATGAAAGTATGCTATATAAACACCTTTAGCGTTTAGAGCATTCCTAACATTAGAAGCTATTTTATCTAATTGCATCCAACATTCAGCTTTAGATGCTAGAATATCAGTTGTAATCTTACGACGTTTTTTAGCAATCCATTCTTTAACAAAGACAACACCTATAGATGAAACGATAACACCAATCAAGTTTAATATAGCAATAAAAATACCACTCATTACACAATTTGTTTTATAATTCATATTTGTGTATTTAGAAAGTTGCTATAAACAAAAAAATCCAACTACTAGCAGAACTAGCAGTCAGATCAGGAATAATTAAAATTGCCTTAATATAAATAACATCTGTGACTAAATGCTATTGTATGAACTTCTTCCAAGGAATATCTTCATCTTTACCCTTAATATCAGCAAGCCATCTTTGGAATGCTATACCTTCATATCCATCAGGATCAGTGAGGAATAGATAAGCATAAATAGCACATTCATGATGCTCAGTAAATAAGCGACCATAGAAATCAGCGTATGCCATATTCATCACGTAGGTAACATCATGCCAGTTAGCATTGTGAATATCATTCATATTATACTTATGCCAAATCTCTTTAACCTCCTCTAAAGTATAATGATGATGAGTACCATTACGATTTTCCATTTTAGAAACAGCCCATTCACATAAGTCTTTAGTAAAATGCTTACCGTAAAGTTCTTTATATTTTCGACAATCCCTCTTTCTTACATCTTCGTTTTCGTGAAGCATTTCAGTATGCTCATGCGGGTCTTTCATCATGACTTACATTATTTTTAAGAGAGTTATCAATTTCACGTTTAAGGTTCTGAAAAGCCGTAGCTTCAAATTCAAAACCAAAGATATTTACAGAACCTTTTGCAGTAGCTTTAGTTATAGCTGAATCAAGATAACTATTAACTACTTTAGGTATCTGTTCATCTGGAATGAACTTAGATAACTTAGCCAATTGAGGCTTAATAATATAATCAAGTGTAGGCTCAATAATAAAATCTAATTCATTAAGAACATTATAAGTAGATAGATCTAAACCAAAGAAACTACTCATAAATTTACCAATACCTGAAGTAACAGGAATCTTAATTCCACCTCCAATAGTTTTAACTATAGGAGTAAGCCATTTACGTACAGCCACTGCAACAAGTTCTGAATTATTCATATTGCTCTAAGATTAAGCGTTAGCGGCAGGAGTTGTAGCATTCGGATCTGGTACAGCAGGACCAGCAGCACGAGCAGCTATTTCAACAACTGGACAAATTTGAGTTGCATCAATCTTCTTGATATAACGAACATAGTTACACTGACCATAATCAAAAATTTGATCATCAGCAGCTTTACGACGTTCAGCTTCAAGAGCGATAGCAGATTTCAAATCACCTCTAACATCTAAGAACTCACGAGCAACTTCTTTCTTGAAACACTCAATATCTTGTTTGTTAAGAGCAGACTCTTTATCCAAACGAGCAAGAGTTTCGAAAGTAATTCTGTCATTAGCTTGTCTAGTCTCACGTTCTTCTTTAACTAAAGCTAAAGCCTCTTTAAAAGTATTGATTCCAACAGAATCAGCATATCTTTCTGACTTCTCTTTAGCTAATTCAGACATTAAACTAGAAACAAATTGACTTTCAGCGAAAGCCGCAGTACCAGCAACTTGATTGTTACAACAAGCTCCACCAAACCAATTTTTCAAACCTAATCCTGCAAAAGCAGCAAGACCTAGAGAACCTGCAACAGTGTTGTAGTTAATTTATCCCTTCGGAACTTTAACCCCAGTTTCATTTTCATTAGTCATAATAATTATTTGTTTTAATGCACCTCGACATTGAGATGCACAACAAATATATTACTATAATCAGCAATGATAAGAATTAGACTTATAACATGAACATTAATATTAATACTTGAATTTTGTATTCAAGGATTCTCTTTTAGCAATTGCCTCATCAATTTTCGCATTAATGGAGGGAACACTAATGTAATTCATAAAAGTAACATAACCTATATGATAAACATCAGCAATTTTATTCTTCCAAATCCAACGACAACTTCTATCATCATTGATATAAGTTTTAGCAATATCCTGAATATCTCTAATTAACAAGAGTTTATTCAAATTAGTATAAGTCACAGGTGTCATACTGGGAAATTTAAATCATTAATGGAACATTTAGTCAATGATTTAAGCAAGCAATGATTTTCCTCAATATGACAAAATGGAGTACTACGCAATTTAGCAGTAGCACTCCTTTAGTCCGCGATCATACACTTTTAGAATCAGCAAAATGCCGTTTTATAGCTTTGAGTATAGGTTTGATAATTAAATCATACCCAAAGATACATATTAGAAAAGATAGCAGCACCGTTTCCAGTGAAGCATCTAATTTGTATAAGTAAAGCACCATAGTTACAATACCTACAATTAAGCTAACAAGAGACTTGAAGTATCTCGGTAGTTTCTTCTTAGCAATCTTAGTAGCAATCTCGTTAATACCATAAGTAACTAAAAGCACAATAGCAATAAAAGCAAAGCTTATAGAATTAAAGAGATTAAAAACAATTGTTTCTTCCATAGTTTAAACTGTATAAAAATCAAAGTTTACAATATATGTACCTACTGAATTTTTAAACATAGCAATAATTTTATTAGAAATAGGTACTGTTGGAAATCCATTTCCGCAAGAAATCATAAATTGAGAACCATTTAGACGTAGATTTATATAAGGCGATATATTTTGAGTTACAATTTGTAAATCACTAAGTTCATCACTAAACTCAAAAATTATATTAATACCACCAGAACCTATATTCTCAGTTTTATAATCTACAACGGTATGAATATTCAAACTAGTAGCATCATCAGGAACAATAACAGATGATGGGTTTTGACCTCCTAAATAAAATTCTTTAGAACCAATAGTCACATTAGTAGGTTTTGCTGATTGACCTGTAAGTCTAATAGATTTAACTTTAAATGCACCTATTTTCTGATCAATAGTTACGGTTTTACTTACCCCCCCTCCTGTTACGGTTATTATACCATTTCTAGCAGCTCCAGTATTTTTAGCAGCAACATCAAAACTGCCATCATTATTTCCACTAGTAGGACTAATGGAAACCCAATTAGGTTTAGCCATAATAATTACGTTTAATGATTAACTAGTTTATACAAGAAAAGGTCTAGTAGATACCTTAGTACCCACTAGACCCACAATATTCAAATGAAAGTTAGATTATGAAATCGTCCAAGCGGTATTGGTAGTAATCATAATCTGTTTCGTTTCACCAGCAGCAGCAAAAGTTAAAGAAGTCGGAGATACAGACAAAGTAGCATCACCAGCAGCTTGATTAACAGTATATTTCTGACCATTAACCGTAATATGTCCAGTACGAGTATTAACTGTCGGGTTAGCAGCAGCAGTAAACGTAATCTCAAAAGAATAAACATCATTTGCTCCCGGGTCACCTTCGATAGGTGCACCTGAATTATATTGCTTAGTAGCAACTACTAATTTACCAGCAGTCAACCAATCAGAAGCATCTGAATCAACAGCAAACGTAATAGAAGCCAAGTTAGAATTACCTGTAAACTTCTTAGCTTCACCTGTTTTAACGAAAGCTAAAGATTGAGTGGTAACATCCCAAATACTAGAACCTGACTGTTGTATTGCAACCTCTTCCGTTAAATCTTCAACTGCTACAGTAATAGATCCTGAACGACCTTCACGTCCTTTATAGACAGGAGCCGTAACATCAACTTGCGAATTACCTGTGCCTTCAACAGAAGATAACGTAATCCAGCTCGGTTTTGCTTTTAATGCATAAGCAGCACGCATAACCGGAGCACCAACTCCATCAACTAAGCCACCAATTTCCACCGCAATGGCTCTTTCATCTAAAGAAGAATTTGAAACCATAATAATGACAATTTAATTATTTATAAATAGATTTTGAGTTCCGCACGCTTCCACATCTCCTTCTCTACTGGGGTTTGCAGAGCGTTGCGGAACTCGTAAAAGTTTAAGAAACAGTCCAAGAAACATTAGAAGTTACATTAACAGTTTGAGTACCTCCTGATGCCTCAAATTCAAGACTTGTTTTATCAAGATTCAAATACGGATCTTGAGCAAATGTTGCAGTATATGTTGCATCACCAGTTACAGTAACTTCTCTTGTAGCATTTGTATTACCATCACTCCATTTAACGAAATGATAACCAGAATTAGCTATAGCTTTTATTGTAACTTTAGTGTTGTAAGCATAAGTACCACCACCATTAACAGTACCACCTGTACCAGCCGTAATAGTTAAAGTGTAAGTTTTATCAATTACAATCCATCTAGCATACCAAGTCTTATCTCCTGTACATCTTGTTGAAGTAGTTAATTTAGTACCTCCTGTTGAAGCTTTGGTGTCATACCAACCATCAAATAAATAATCATTAGCAACAGTAGAATCTCTATTTGCGGTAGGTAATACAGTAAGTCTAGAATTATAATTTAATGTTTTAGTTGTATCACCTGTACCACCATTTGCATCAAATGTCCAAGTATAAGAATTGGCCTCCCAAATAGCATAATATGTAACATCTTTAATTACTTTAGTTGTAGTATAAACATTTGGAACATTAGATGCCGTAGATGTTCCCCAGCCTTTAAAAGTATATCCTGTTTTAATAGCTGTAGGTAATGTACCTAAAGTACTATTATATTGAAGTGTACGAGAAGATTCACTAGGTGTACCACCTTGTCCATCCCAAGTAACAGTATAATTTTTATAAGTCGGATTCCATCTAGCATACCAAGTTTTATTAGATATTACTTTTGTAGTAGTAGTTAATTGAGTTCCTCCACTAGAATTTGGAATATCAAACCAACCTACAAAAGTATATGTAGCAGCATTATCTTCATTTCTAGTACATGTAGGTAATGTTCCAACATTGGTATTATATTCTTTAGTTATAGTTGTTGATGATGGAGTATTACCACCGTTTGCATCAAATGTAAACGTATAACTATTGATAGACCATCTAGCATACCAAGTTTTAGTTCCAGTAACTTTAGTGGCTGTTGTAGCTTGAGTACCACCACTTGCAGCAGATGTATCAAACCATCCAACAAATGTATAACCTGTACGACTAACAGTAGGCAATGTACCAAGAGCTGTATTATAAGCTTTTGTTATAGTTGCAGGACTTACAGTTCCACCCCCATTTGCATTGAAAGTATGAGTGTAAGATTTAGTACTTCTAGTAACATAAGCATAATAAGTAACAGTTTCTTTAATTGTAGGAGTTTCTAAAGTTAATTCAGAACCAACTTTAGTTCCACCACTATTAGCAGCAGTATACCATCCAACAAACGTATAAGTAAATTCAGCTGTGTTATCAGGCATAGTCAAAGTACAAGATCCTTTAGAATTGTATGCAACACTTTGACTAGTTTTATTCAAAGTTCCATAAGTTGTTTGATAACTTACAGTATAACTTCGAATATTGGATGTCCAATGAGCATAAACAGTTGTGTCTTTAGCAGCCATCTTAGTGGCGGTAGTTACTTGAGTTCCTCCTGTTGCAGCAGTGTACCATCCAGCGAATGTATAAGTATATTGTGCATTAGAAGTTCTAGTAGGTGTAGGCAACGTACCATAAGCTGAATTATATTCAAGATCTTTAGACGTAGGAGTTACAGTACCACCATTAGGATTAAATGTTAAAGTATAACTATTAATTGACCATTGAGCATAATATGTAATATCTTTAGTTACAACAGTTGTAGTAGAAATTTTAGTTCCACCACTAGAAGCTGTGTACCAACCAAGGAATGTATAGCCTGTTCTAGTACAAGTAGGAAGTGTACCTAAAGCAGTGTTATATTCTTTAGTAATAGTAGAAGGACTAGGAGTACCTCCGCCATTGCCGTTGAATGTAGCTGTATAAGAACGCTTAGTAGCTGTCCAATGAGCATAATAAGTAACATTTCCAGTTACAGTAGTTGAAGCAGTTATTTGAGTACCGCCTGTAGCTGCCGTAAACCAACCTGCAAAAGTATAAGAATATTCAGCAGTTGAATTTCTTATAGGTGTAGGCAGTGTACCTAAAGTAGATCCATGAGTCTTATTTACATAAGCAGGATCAAGAGCATTACCTCCATTAACATTCCAAGTTACTCGATATGTATTTATAGTAAATACAGGAGTTATATAAGTATTTGCTGTAATATTAGATACAGTTAAAGGATTATCTGTAGCATCATTAGACCACTTAGTAAAATGATAACCGGTACTTGGAGTTGCAGTCCATATAGCAGAACCACCATAATCTACACTAGACTTGTTCACTGACGCAGTACCACCAGTAGTATTGGCAGTAATTGTAGTAAATGTCTTAATTATAAACTTAGCAGTTAAATTAATATTTGATGTAACAGCAAAGGTATAAGAGGTACTTGTAGAAACTCTAGTAGAACCATTATACCAACCAGCAAAATTATAAGCAGCCTTAGGAGATGCAGTTACAGTAGCATTCTTACCATGTTCAATAGTTTGACCAGCAGGACTTACTGTTCCCTTATTTATATCTTCTGATACAGCATTTACTGTATATGTTTTAATTTGATATCTAGCAACAAGAGTTCTATTAGCATTCATTGTAATAGAAACTTGAAGACTAGAAGAAATCAAATTAGAACCTTCATACCAACCGACAAAACTATACCCAGTAGGAGCAGCTTTCGCAGTAATTGTTTGCGAAGTGTCACGATAATAAGTTCCAGTACTAACTCCAGCATTCGATGTAGAACCAATAGAACATTCTCCAATATCCGTTATTGCAGTTCCAGAGCTATTAAGAGTAGTAGAAGAAACTTTTAAAGTAAACTTATCTTGCTCAGTTTGAGTACAATTTACAGTTTTAGTAATACCACTGACAGTAACAGTAACAATAGTAGTTCTGCTAGCGCCAGGATTTTTACTTGCAGTTAAACCAACAGTTTTATTACCCGTGCCACTCTTAGAAGCAGGGGTAAGCCAAGAAGCAATAGCCATCTTAGTACCCCCCCCTAATTATGATACCGTCCATTCGACGTTAGAAGTAACATTAACTGTCTGAGTTCCACCAACAGCTTCAAACTCAAGAGAAGTCTTATCTAAATTTAAATAAGGATCTCGAGTAAATTTAGCAATATAAGTCTTAGTTGCATCAACAGTAACACTAAAGTTTACATCATCTGAAACCTTAACTCCATCTTTCCACCAACCACCAAAACTATAACCTTCTGCCGCTGTAGCATGAATCGTTGCAGTAGTACCATCAACAAATTCTCCAGAATCAGTGGCTAAATTCTTAGCACTTCCGATTCCTACACCACCTTGCGTAGTATCATTAGTATCAGTTCTAACAGTTAATGTGAACTTATCGGGTTCAGGAATAAGATCACAATTTATAGTAACCTTAATATTCTTTTCAACAACAAAACTATACTCATTTTGACTATTTAATGGGACTTTAATTCCATCAACAAGAACATCTCCAAGAGTATAACCAACACTTACATTAACTTTAATTTTACAAGTTTCACCATCAGCATAAGTTCCAGCTCCATCCATTGTAGCACTTCCATTAGGAATAGCTTCATATGTAACTTGGAATTCATCAGGGGCATCAACTTCAAATTGAGCAGTTATAGTTTTATTGCTATCAACTGTAATCTCTCTTGTAACAGAAGTGGGAGCACCAGCATCAGTCCATTTCAAGAAATGATAGCCATTATCAGCTAATGCTTCAATTGTGACTTTCGTTCCATCAACAATATCTGTGAATGTATGAGAGCCACTATAATAATCACTCCAACTATTGTTTAATTTAGCTCTACACTTTCCACCTGTTCCAGCAACAACTGTGAGTGTTCTCATTACTATCGCTTCAAATGATGCAATGTGTACCGCATTTACACCCGATTTAGCTGTGAAGTTTGCAGGATTGCTTGATGTTTTCTCATTACCTGTAGTCCACTCTTTAAACATATAATTACCTTTAACTTGTGCTTCAATAGAGTAAATTGAACCAACATTAACATTAAAGGATTGTTCAGAACTAGACCAATTAGACCAAGAACCATCTCCTATACGATAGCGAGCTTCATTTGTGCCATCAGTTTGTACTGTAATAGTAACTTCTTCTGGTGGGATTTCAGCAAATGTACATGATAAACTTAAATCATCATGAACTGATTGTGAATATGGATTATCAGTAGATTCAGAACCGTCTATAGTCCATTTAGAGAAAGCAAAACCACTATCGGGAACAGCTAATACCTCTAATACATCTCCATCAGCAATACTAACAGAATGTGATATTTTAGCTTCCGAATAAGATCCATTACCAATTTTATATTTACATTTACCATTAGCATTTGCTGTAATAGTAACATTATGATTTGTTATTGGAATTTTAGAGAAGTATCCTTCAATTCTAGTAACTTGATTAATTTCAATAGAACTAGATATTTCAAGAACTTCATCACCATTAACATCCCATTTATCAAATTGATAACCAGATTCAGGTTGAGCTTCAAAATAAACTAAAGTACCAGCAGCAAATTCTAGTCCATCAATATTTGTACTCCATGAAGACCAAGAACCATCAGAAGTTTTATAACGAACTTGACCACCTAATCCACAACGTAGACTAAAATTAAACTCAATAGGAGGAACGTAAGCCTCTTTAAAATAAGCAGTATATGTTTTACGATCAAGACCTTCTTCTACAATAATGTTATTCTCATTATTTGGAAGAGTAGCACCTGTAGGAGAAATCCAATTTTCAAACTCATATCCGCTATTAGCTTTACCTTCAATAGTAACAATTGTTTTCTCAGCAGCAGTTACTTCATGTTGAGCAGCCCAACTAGACCAAAGACCTTGTATATCTTTGTATCTAACTAAACCATTTGCATTAGCTATAACACTAAACGTGAAATATCTAATGGCTTCAACAAAAGTAACTGTAACAGTAACATCTTGATTAACTACAACACTCCATGTACCATCACCATTATCTGTAATATTACCATCAGATGCAGAAACAGTTTCAACTTTCCAACCTTGAGCAGGAGAAGGAACTATAGTAGCAATCTGACCGACTTGATAAACTCCAGCTCCACTAGCTGTACCTTTACCAGATGGAGTAGTATTTACAGTAACTTTATATGTTTGAGGAGTATTAAGTTCAAAATATGCAGTATAAGTTTCATCTGAATCAACAATAAGATCATATTGAAGATTAGTAGAAACTAGAATACCTTTACTGTTTTTCCAATGAACAAAATGATAACCATCAATAGGAGCAGCTGTTATAGAATGTCTTGTACCTTTCGGGAAAGTACCTGCGCCAACAACATAACCAGCAGTTGCAGGATAAGCATCTACATTAATATAGAAGTTATTAACAGGAGAACCTTCTTTTTCAAATACGCCTATCAAGTCCATATCTTTTTTAATATTGAAAGTCCAATCAGAACTAATAGACATAATCTCATTAGAATGGTACTCTTTCCAACCCATAAAGTGATAACCAGGAGCAGGTTTAGCATAAAGTTTAACTTGACTACCAGCTTCAAATTGAAACCTAAATCCATCAGGACTTTCATCAGGCATAATATGAGAACCAGTACAACCCACAATACCACCTTCTTCCGGAGAAGGAATTAGACTAACTCTATAATAATTACGTTCGATATGACCTGTCTGCAAGAAATCTTGAAGATCTTTAATATAAGTCCAAGCTCTAATATATGTATCTTGACAACCACAAGTATTATTTCTAACACCACGACTAGGATGCACATAATTAGCTTTAAGACCTATGCAAACTAAAGTATCATCTGTGAGAGATTCACTACCAACAATTAATTCTCTATCAATTGCGATAATATTACCATCTGTAGTCAGATTAATCTCACATCCTTTTTCATCATACATATAGTAACAACCATCAGTACGATGATAAAAGAAACGAACGTTATGCTCACGCTTAGGAAATGTACCCGGAGGAAGAACTTGTTTTAACTTGACAATTTTAATATTACATTCCATAGCATTAAGTTTAAACGAAAATAACTACGTAGAACCGTTAAGCTCCACGTAGTTTACAATAGCAACTTAATCAGTTGCAGTATTTAATGCAATGGCATTATCTCCACTGCCTTTAGCTAAAACCTTAATGGCTTCTAATTTAGCAACAACTGCATCAATAACAGCTTCAGTACCAATAACAATTTGGAACTTACGTGGACTATTATTATCAGCAGCTATTTCAGGGAATTGATTAAATTCAGCAGTAGATATAACAAGATATGCAACCTTATCAAAACCTACTTTAGGATCAGCAATACCCCATGCTTCTTGCCACTCTTCATTCGGATTCCAACCCATATTAATCAGAGAATAACGTAAGTCTTCATCACTAAGAGCAACATCAGCTAAGAAACCAGATAACTTAGTATGTTCAATAGCAATAGTTCCATTAGCTTTTTGATCAGCTAACAAACCAAATACATTAACAGTAAGTTTCGTAGGTTGTTTAGCAATAACTGTAATATTAACACCTTGGGTATCTTTAGCAACTGTAATATCAAACAACTCTTTGTTATAAGCCGTAAGACTCATTGCTTTCTTAATCTTCTCAACAAGACGATCAAGAGTATCAGTTGCATGAATACGAACAAGTATCTGTACAATCTGAGGATTAGGATTAACAGTTAAACCGTGACGATACGGTTCAGAAGAAACAATTTCAATGGCACCACAGAACTCAGCATCTGCATTATATACAATTCCATCCGCAGGTTTAAGAGCGGGATTCGTAATACCTTTAAGAACAACAGTTTCCTTTTGATCAGCTTCAGTATATTTACGAACATTATAAGTGAAATTAAAAGGGTTAATATCAACACCTCTTTGATTCACATACCCGCCACTCTTAGTAGGAATTGCAGACATAATTACAAAAGGCTCAGGTCTAGTCCCAGTAGTTTGGAGTTGAGTACCATAAGCAGTACAAATGCCGATTTGACCATTAGATAACTTAGTATTAACAGTAATATTATCGACAAATGTTTTTCCGTAACTAACAATTCTCATAGTAACGTATTATTTTAAAGAATTACTTTCATTTATAGCAACTTGATAACCTGGATCTTTAAGGATACCAAGAAGTTTTTGAGTTGCAAGATCAATAATCTCAGTTTTAAACGGAAGTTCAGAAACTTCATCTGTTACAATATTAAACCTAGTAGGTTTACGAAGATATGTAATAGCAACATCAGTGATAATGAATTTATCATCCATATCTACGAGCAATCGATCGTTCTCTATTACACATATTGGATGTAGATGTCTATTAGCTCGATTATGATACGTTTGTAACATATCCATGCGTTGTACATCTGAAACTAAATCCATGCCCGCAAATCGGCTCTCTCGTACTTCAGTTATCGTTCCATTAGCAGTTATAACTTCATATCGCCCTGTATAACACTCGTTGTTGAATCGGTCTAATTTAATATCATATTTATCACCAACTACTATTAGTGTTGGCGTATCAAAGTAAAATATGAGCGATTCAGGGTAATATGAGCCTCTGTAATGTTCGTAGGTCACATTATAACCTTTTCTAAGTAATACAGAAAGCATATAGTTGATATACTCAAATAGACCATCTTTATGATAGATTTTAGCAGGATAATGAAAAGTAATATTATCAGCTCCAATTTGAATATTGAAATCTTCTATATAGCCAGGAATAGTTTTAAATAACTCACTAATGCTTACTACATATATTCTAGTAGTAACAGATTCAACATCTCTATAACGTTTAAACTTATCGAATATAACACTTGCTGTATAAGAAACACCATGTAGATAATTCGTAGGCAAATAAGCAAATCCTCTGTTACCCTCATTTGAAAGAAGGTAAAGAGGACTTCTATATGTATCTTTTAAAACCTGTAAATCATCGTAATAGCGTCCGCTTTCTTCAAAGGCTTTAATCTTTTGCGTAAGCAGTACGTCAATAGCTTCATTAAGAGCAATATCAATATACTGCGGACGAATGGATTCTTGCCTATTAGCATTAATCTGCTGAATCTTTTCATTTACAGCGATATGTGCTTCTTTACAACTACTATACATACTGACAGCTTTTTATTAATTTAGAACCGAAGCTTTATAAGCAGTGAAAAGTTGAGCTTTATATTCAACATTCTCAGGAGCAGCTAAATAAGCCATAACACCTTCAACTGATGAACCAAGAACAACTTCCGGACGCACAGTATCAAAGTAATTATCACCATCTTTAGTGATAACTTGTGCAGCTAATAGCTTATAGACCTGTGCCATTGCTTCTACATTCTTATTATCAAACAGAGAAATAAACGCATCTGCATTTGTTTGTGAAAGTTCAGCTACAGCCGTTTGCAAATCTCCATGTTCCATCTTGATAATCGAAAGAGTATCAGCAGGAGCATTACAAATAAGCATATTGCGAATGCGTTTGTAAGAAGCCTCATCACCTGTGAATAACTGAGCCAACTTAGTAGCAGTATTAACAACAGTTTTGGTTTTAGCATCTTTCATACGTTTAACATCCTTAATACTATGCAAATAAAAACGAATATTAGTTGATTTCTCAACATCTTCCGGTTTATTAGCAACAGTAGAAGTTAGAAGAGCTAAACGCCAAATGATATAGTCTTGAGGTTTAATTGGAGTCATATACATATATAGATTCTCTTCATGAACCGCAATACCATCACCAAACAGCATAGCGTCAAAAATAGCTTTCTCTAATTTATTCGGAGCAATATCCGTATTAATGCTATTTTTTTTAGCCCATTCAAAGATAGCATCACGCTTAATAGGATCATTAAGTGAAAACTCCCAACCAGTTTCCAATTTATAACCCTGAGCAGGAACTTCTACGGTAGAATTCTTTAAATGCTTAAGAACGAGATCTTGAAAATTAACATTACGACTATCAGAAGAAGCTCCAATAATAGTAGGAAGAATAGAAGCCATTTCAGCAGTTTTACTAGATAAAGTAAGAACAGCCTTTATACTAGGACCGAAGATTGTATTAAAAGCACCAATACTTTTCTGATTCACTACTTGAAACATAGTAGGATTCAGCTTTAAAGCTAAGGTTATTTTGCGTGAGTATATCATATAGTTTATACTTTAATCAGTTTATACTTTACAATAATCGTAATGTACGCTTATTCAAAAATCATTTCAGCCCAGAAAGAAGTAGTACCATTAAGCATATTAATACCTTGAGAAGACATAACCTCATAAGTAGCAATATCCTCACGTGTACTTAACATCTTATTGTAAGCACCCCATTCTTTCGGAAGAGGAGTAATACCTTGGTAAACACCATACAAGTATTCACGACCTTCTTCACAAACAAGTTGGATATTAGGTTCACCTGAAGTATTATCAACAGAGTGATCCAAGAATACCATAGTATATGAAGTAACAGGGAAACCTCCATACATACGACCGTTCTTACGATCCATCTCAGCACGAGAACCGCTATCGAACAAGTCAACAACTTTAACTGAAACGGTAGCTCCAGAGTAATGCTTATATTGATTAAAGTAAGCACCATAACTCAAAATACCACCACGACTTTGAATCTCTTCTGCACCAAGTTTATCGAAGTAACCGTTACCAATAGCTTCATTCTTGATACATTGTTGGAACATCTTAGAACCACCTTTACCGGTATAAAGAACAATATTCTTATTACTCAAATCAATATCGTTACGAACTTCAAAGATACGAGAAAGAATCATATCAATAAGCTCAATAGTCATGAATGAGTATTCGAAATAATTTCCGAATGCAATAAGAATATCACGAACTCCAGCACCACGAGGAATAGGTTTATTTGAATGCTTTTCTTGGTTATGAATAACACCATTAATATCACGATTGTAAGAAGAGAACCACAAGTCTTCCTCTAACAAACGTCTGCGCATAAACTCGAATTGACGCATTTCATAAGGCATCCAAAGAGTACCTTTAGAACCATCATCATAATCAAGTTCAAACTCAGTAACGATATTAGCGATATTACCGGTAATAATCTTAGAGAAACGATGGAAACCAAATTGATTAGTCATTTCACTCCAAGATTCAGCAGTACTACGAGAACCAGTTGATAATTCACCAGCAATCGTAGGAGCACCCATACCCCAATATTTACCTCTTTCAAAATTGCTAAGATCAATGAATTCATCTGGATTACCACCAAGTATGATCATTTCATAGATATAACCACCACTTGCAGTTTGCTCACCATCCGTCTGCATACGTACAAGATGTTTTCCATCAGGAGTAATAGCAGAGTATTGATAAGGAATCCAGTTATCTTGGAACTCAGCTTTAAAAGACATAAACCCTTTACCGGGTGTTTGAGTAGGCGTAATTAAACGCACAATCGGGGAAGTAACAGTTGGTTTCCCCATAATCTTCCATTTATACTGAGTATCACCAGCATTAATAGGTTTCTTACGAGAGATATTCCCTTGACCTTCTGTAAGAGAAAGAAGAGGGAATTGATTACTGTTCCTACCCCAAAGATAAGTAAGAGATTTATTCAAATCGACAGCACCAAGAACATTAAAGTTCAATAGCATATCGGCATCAGAGTAAACCTCTTTGGAATACTGTTTTTTTCCAATTTCTCTAAGCATAGTTACGATAATTATTTATTAGAATCAACAATACCACCGGGAACAACAGGACGTCTATTAGGATTAACTTTAGCCGCTCCACCTTGGGTAGATACCTTAACTTTAGGTTTACCACCAGAAGTAATGTTCAAACGACGAACATTCTCTTGTCGTATAGATGCAGCAGCAAGTTGACTAATATCAGCACCAAGTAAATTCCGCAGTGCTACCATAGCGAACGTTTCATTATCAGCAAGCATATCAAAAACATCTTTTTGAGCTTGCGTATAAAGAGAATCTCCAATTTCAACAACAGGAGCAGTAAGGTATTTTACAAGATCTTTACGAGTAAGAATTTGTTCTTTACCATTTACAGTTCTCTTAATACCAGCTGTCGGAATAGCAAAACCTCCAATAGTACCTTTATTAACAATCTTATCATAAAGCGAATCAGGAACATTAAGCACCTTAGCTTTACCATGATCATCATAAGTAATACCATAAGCTTTATCTAGTTCATCTTGTTCAGCTTTCCATTGCGCTTCTTGACGAGCAGTAGCTTTTTCAATTTCACGTTTCTGATTAGCAGCAAGATAATCAAGACTTTCTTTAGCTGTTTCATTTAAAACTTTATCGGCTTTAGAAAAACGAATAATACGATCAATTTGAGCATCTGATGTACCTTTACGTTTTTCAGCTGAACGAATAATAGCTTCAAGTTGAGCTTCAGACTTATCTTCAATACTCATCGTAGTCCAATCAACATGATTAGCAAAACCTTCGAGTGAACCATAAGTTTGCTTATATAAAGCAGCTTGATGAATATCAGGATTAGCACGGAAGAAATTAGTAATAGCTTCTGATTCAGCTTGATGTCTAGCAATTTCAGCAATATCTGCATCACGTTGAGCAAGACCTTCAACAGTCATATCATATTGCTTCGGAGTACCATCAGCGTTTACAGGAGTTAAACCAGAAATAGCAGAAATAGCAGAAACATCAATAGTTTCTTCTTGTTGTTCAGCAGCAGCAAACTCATCTAATTGAGCTTTAGTATAAACAATTTGTCCATCTTTAACCGCATTACCTTCTGCATCTAATTCATATTCAACATCACCATCATCAGTTGTAAGAATAATCTTATTAGCATCTCCAGTTTCTTTATTTGCATCTTCATTAGCTTTAGCAGCAGCTTCTTCTTCAGCTTTACGTTTAGCTTCTTCTTCCGCAGCTTTGCGAGCTTCTTCTTCAGCTTTAGCTTTATCCTCTGCTTCTTTAGCAGCTTTAGCAGCTTCTTCGGCAGCTATTTCTTCAGCAGTTTTGGTAGTAGTACTATCAGTAACACCACCGGGAACAATAGGATTTGGCATAGTGTTTTTTCTTTTATAAATTAAGTTATAACAATGACAAATGTAGTAATAATAAATGTATTCAAAACATCAATAGAAATATAATCTTCAAAAGCGTCATCACCGGACGTTACAGAACCTTTAAATATTCCAATTAATTTCCATTGATTTTAGGCTCAAATGTAGCCATTAGAGAACATTAATTTTTAGCTGATATTGCAATTCATTTTTCTAAAAATCGTGGCTCACGTTAAGACTTTCGTGGCTTATTCGCATTGATTCGATTCATGCGCTTTTGCTCTTCAAACTTGGCACGTTCTAGATTAACTCTGTCAATATCTAAGTTTAACTTAGTCATTTTAAGATAAGCATCAAGAGTGCCATCATTACTCTCATCTTCACTAATATAACCGTTTCCATCTTTATCTACTTGAAGTTTTGCATCATTAACAATAATCTGAGTAAGATTACTATCAGCCGCAATAGCTTCTTTAGAGTCACGATCTAATTGAGCTTGTTCAGCATCAAATCTGCGTTGAGCTTCGGCATTAGCAGAACGCATTTGTTCAATTTCCGCATCCCACTTCTTTTGAATCTCTTCCTTTTCAAGTTCAAACTTACGTTGAGCTTTAGCAGCTTCTTGAATATATTTGCGTAAAGAAGCAACGTTATGATTACAAACAGCTTCAGCAGCTACATCAAAATTACCATTCTGTGCAGCACTAAAAGCAATTTCTTCAAGTTTACGAACTTGTTCATTGAGTTCAGCAGAATTACCAACAAAGATACCAAAATTAGAATTAACAAAATCAGTTCCATTAACTCTAACTTGAACAACTTCATTGGTATTAGGATCAATATAAGAACCTTCAAAGTCATCAATCCATGCAATCTTGGCAGCATCAAGATTAGCTTCCATATCACGAGAACGAAATGAATCAAATATCTTTAGTGACCATACAGATCCCATCAGAGCTTGATTAAGTCCCATCTCAGTAACAGCTTTACCTGCTCTAGCTTGAATATCTCCTGCACGTTGATCATTCATATTAGCTAATTCATACGCTTCTTGCTTAATAGATTGCTTAATTTGATTAAGAACAGTTAAGTAATTAATCATAGTAGTATTAGCAATCTCTTTAATAGCTTGAAGTGAAGGTTGTTGCTTAGCTATTTCGCTGTCATCAAAAACTAGAGTACCATCTCGATTAGCTGCATCAAGACGCTCTTCCATAGTCATATCATTAGTATCAGCTAAGAAACTTTCAGGAATCAATAGCCATGAACGGAACTTCATAATAGTACGTTCTTCTACTAATGTATAAAGACGATAAAGAGCAAGATAAGGTAATAAACGATAAGGAATAGGTTTAGGATTGTTAAGAAGCATAAGACGACTTAAACCATTATAAGGTAACTTACAATGATTAAGATTATTAACTTCTTCACGTTGAACTACACATGGCTGAGCTTTAGTATATATCCCCCAATCTTTATCACCAAAGCGATACGCTTCCCAACATTGAAGAACATATGTGTATTCAATATCAATATCACCTATAGTTGGATCTAAAACATAATTTTCACTTACCACTTTTTGTTCAATCTCACCATAAGAATTAGTATAACTAAGAATACCACGTTTCATAGGAATCTTAAATACACAATGATGAGCTTTGAGAACCCCGGTAGAGGGCAAGGAGTGGTAGGGAGCGGAACTCTGTGTATCAACAGTAGGATTAAAAGCAATCTCTCTAGAACGAAGCATTAAAGGAGTAACAGCATATTCGCCAGTACTTTCATGATTATGAATTATATCCTTAATATAAGCAATATCTTTTTTAGAAAGAATCTCTTGATATTCACCAATAATATCATTGATGTTTACCTCAAACTCTCTCATGCCATAATCATCATCTTCAACAAAAAGATTACCACTATCAATACGATAATACTCAAGAGGAGAAATAATTTCAAAGATAACATCATTATATCTTACATCACGATAAGAATATACGCTTTCAGTACAGAACCAATAATAGAATGCTTGAATATATTTCTCATTAGCTTTTATGAGAGAATTAAGTAGATCAAGAGTTCTCTGACCTTTAAGAGCTTCCTCATCAATCCAATCTTTAGCAGCTTCTTTCATAAAATCCTCAGCTGATGGAAGTTCTTTAGAAGGTTCACCTGTTTGAACTCCATTGGCATTCATGATGTTTATAAATTGCTGACGAAGAAGAGAATCAAGTGCAACTCGAAGATCTTTATTACGCTTGGTTACAATATCAATATCAGCATTATAAACTTGATAATTATTATAGGTGTTAATGAACTCTCCTATATATTTCTCTTTAATAGGAGTAATAAAATCAACATCTCTAATCTTACCGGGCAAATCTTCTTTTCTACCATTAACAGAATTATAAGTCGCCATAACATACTTATAAGTAGATTCATCTACAATACCGTTAGCGGCATCAAGAAATGCTTTAATTTCTGCTTTATCATTATTTGAATGAGCAGTAGCAATAACCCAATCGCACATAGCTTTAGTCCATTTCGGAGTACGCTTAGTAGCTTCTGAAACAAACACATCAGGTTTTTCTAAAGAATTAGGAATCTTAGAAGCATCCATTTAACGACGATTTAAACGATTTGCAATGCGTCTGTCATTATTCTCTGTATTACCTTCAACAAGACGCTTAGTATTTAAAGAGTCTGCAAGAAAGACATACATAGCAACAATAGCAGCACTAATATGGTCAAAGTTACCTTCAGCAGTAAATCTCTGACATTCAAGTAATAGACGAACACTACCAATAAACTTTAGTCTACGAATAGGATTCCCCTCATCTGTATAACCTAAAGGTTCATAAATAAACTCCTTTAGCATACGAAGACCATTATACTTTTTATCACCATCACCAATCACAATACCATAATCATTATTGTTAGGATTAACTAACTTACGACTATTCATGTTAGTTGGATCAAGCATTAAATAACGTCTTAGTTTATATTTAATGAAGTTAGATACCGTTTCACCTGTACCAGCTTCGGGACAACATTCAGCATTATATAAAAGACACATACCCATTGCAACTATATCATTTTGCTCCATTGTATCCATACGACCTATATATTCGCATACTAAGAGCTTTTGATTCGGATATGGAGTAATTGTATTACTTCTCATCCATACTTGCGCAGAATAAAGAGAATGTTTATCTGTAACGTCTTTTTGTGCCTTATCTACCTTATATGCGTCCACTACTGTAAAATATAAATCTTTAGGTACTTCTCCATTTACCAAGAAAGGGCGATAGTACATTCTAACGCAACCATGAGTATCATCACGAGAACCATGTGGAACTTGATTCACAAATTCATGGAATTTACCTTTACCGAATATATCCCGTTTAATACATTCAGCTCTAGGTATAAATTCAGCTCTATTTGCACCTCCTAAATCATTGACAACAATCCAACCATCTTGAAAGAATCTAGTAGCATTGTCATTAATTAAATCTGAAACATGAAGATTCAACTCCGGAGATGCGAACATATTCTCCGTTGTATTAATGAATGCTTCGGCAGGAGTATTAGCACGTTGAGCTTTATAAATTATATGAGTTTCACTATCATTATTATGAAAATGATTCTCTTTATCTTGTTTAT
>OGGU01000884.1_pt1 | contig 20784 bp, 9 predicted proteins | sample 1571241 | NCBI WGS metagenome assembly OGGU01 (sample SAMEA2581934, study PRJEB24529) | metagenome | biome: Human gut stool | place: China | collected 2011
CTCAAATTTATCGACAGCTTTGCAGGGAATTGTGCCGGGATTGTCGGCTGTACAATCGTCGGGTCAGCCGGGAGCCGATAACGCTTCTATCGAGATTAGAGGTATCGGTTCGCTCAATTCATCGACTTCTCCGTTGGTGCTAATCGATGGAGCAGAAGGCGATATGAATCGTATCGATATGAATACGGTAGAGTCTATTTCGATTTTGAAAGATGCGGCATCGGCTTCGATTTATGGTTCACGGGCGTCGAATGGTGTCATTTTGATTACGACCAAACGTGGAGCCGAGGGTAAAGTAAAAGTAAATTACAATGGTTATGCCGGGTTTTCGACACCGACCTACTTGCCCGAACCTGTAAGTGCAATCGAATATATGACTCAAATGGACAAGGCTTATGTCAATAATGGTCAGGATCCTGTGTATAAAGATATTATTGAGATATATAAAACTCAGGGAGCCGATAATTATAACTATTACGATACCGATTGGAAAGATTTGGTGTTGAAAGATTCGGGATTCCAGCAAAGTCATTCGGTGAGTGTGAGCGGTGGAACGAAGCTGTTGAATGTATTTGCCAATGCGGGGTATTATTATCAAAACGGTATAATTCCTAATAATAGTTTTTCGCGTGCTACATTACGTTTGAATACCGATATGCAGGTTCGGAAATGGTTGAAGGTCGGAGTCGATGCCCATATACGGCAAGCTACTGCTATACGTCCTTCTCAGGATTCTGCCGCAGGTATTATCGGGAGCATTCTTACCATGACTCCGATTACATCGGCATTGAACGACGATGGTACTTATGGTTACGGAAGAACCGGATATAATCCTTTGGCCATAGTGAACGACGGAGGTACTCGTAAAGATGTGGCTCCCGAAGTGACTTTCAGGGCTTTTGCCGAGTTTACTCCGTTGGAAGGCCTTTATTTGAAAGCCGACTATACTCGCCGTCAGGTGAATTCCGAGGGTGCTGTATTTATACGTCCTTACGATACTTATGAGGGAGGCCGTTTCATGATGACCTATCCTTCGACGAGCAATAATGGTACTCGACAAGAAGAACGTACGAAAACAGTGAATCAGCAGTTCATTGCTCAGGCTTCGTATGAGAAAACGATAGAACGTAATTATTTTAAGGTAATGGGCGTTTTCCAAGCAGAGAAACTTGATTATAATTATCTATTAGCCAGTCGTCAAAATTTCCAATACGATGGCTATGAAGATTTAATGCATGGCGATGCAACTACTGCCGGTAATTCCAGTAACCGATATGAACTGGCGCAGTTGTCTTACGTTTATCGGGTAAATTATTCTTACGATAACCGGTATTTGATAGAATTAAACGGGCGTTATGATGGAACTTCCCGTTTCCGCCCGGAGAGTAGGTGGGGATTCTTTCCTTCGGCTTCGGCCGGTTGGAGAATTTCGGAAGAGTCGTTTTTCGAGCCTGCAAAGACTGTGGTGGACGATATGAAACTGAGGGTTTCGTATGGTACAATGGGTAACCAGTCTATCGGTAGCTATTATCCCTACGTGGCAGCAGTAAATAGTTTGTCGGGTACGGTCAATTATTGGTTCGATAAAAAACTGACGACCGGAATCGCTCAGGCTCAATTGGCTAACGAATTGATTACGTGGGAAAAGTCTAAACAGTTTGACGTGGGCTTGGACCTTACTTTATTCAAATCTCGTTTGTCTTTGACCGCCGATTATTATATTCGTAACATTAGCGGAATGCTTCAGCAATTCGATCTGCCTGATTTCGTAGGTATGAGCGCTCCGTGGCAGAATGCCGGTTCTATGCGCAATAACGGTTGGGAAGTTTCGATCGGTTGGCAAGACAAGATAGGCGATTTATCGTATTATGTGAAAGCGAATCTGTCTGATGTAAAGAATACGGTTACCAATCTTTACGGGAAAGAATATGATTCGTCACCGACGATTACGCGAGAGGGAGAAGCACTTGGATCGTACTACGGTTATGTCGCCGACGGTTATTTCCAAAGTCAGGAAGAAATTGATATGGCCGATTGCGTGTATGGAGGGAACAAAGCGAATATCAAACCGGGTTATATACGTTATGTCGATGTAAATCACGATGGTGAGATTAACTCCAAAGACCGAGTTATCTTGGGTAATTCCACGCCTCGTTATGAGTATAGCTTTACGCTTGGCGGCCAATGGAAGGGAATCGATTTGTCTCTGTTTTTTCAGGGAGTCGGTAAACGTGATTTGTATTATTCCGGAGCTGGGGCAAGACCTTTGGTTCAAAACAGTACGATTTTCAAGAGCCAGCTCGATACGTGGAGCCCCGAAAACCCGGATGCGGAATATCCTCTTTTGTTAGTCGATGCAGGTTCTACAAATATGAATAATATTGTATCTTCATTTTGGATCAAGAGCGGAGCCTATTTGCGATTGAAAAATTTGACTGTGGGTTATACCTTGCCCAAGAAGTGGACGAACAGAGTGTCCATTGATAATTTGCGGCTCTATTTCACGGCTTCTAATTTGTTTACGATCAATAGTGGTTATAAAGGTTATGATCCCGAAACCGGTGTAACCAGCGGAGCTATGTATCCGGTGATGAAAACATTTAATTTCGGTATAAATCTTGATTTCTAAAAAATATGATTATGAAGACGATAAATAAGATAATAATCGCTCTGGCGGGGATTGCCTTCGTGGCATGTTCCGATTTTCTGGATACTCAATCTCCCTCTTACGACAGCGGTGGAATTTATGAGAGCGAAGCTGGATTGAAGGAAGGGGTCGTAGGTATTTACAATCTATTGTATATGGAGGGGACGTTTACGAACTCGTTGCATCGTCCTGCTGTCGTCACTATCGATAATTTTACGGGATTGAGTATGGAGAGAGCTCAGAATACGACCATTGGCGCAGGTTCGGGGTGTACTCCCGACAATAGTAGTATATTGGCGTATTGGTCTGGTTTGTATAAATTGGTTGCACGAGCTAATGCTGTAATTTATGGAGCCTCGGGAAATATTGAAAATATGAGCGATGAGGCTAAACGTTACTATGCCGAGGCGCGTGTATTGAGGGCTTATGCTTACTATAATTTGGTCGTTGCTTTCGGTGATGTTCCGTTTTTTACGAAACCGGCTACCACTGAGGATTATAATGCATCTCGCACTTCGAGACAAACAGTTATGGATTTTGTTATCGAAGAACTTGGGTTGATTGCCGAAGAAATGCCCTGGACGGCAACAGAACGCGGCCGCGTGGATAGAGCTGTAGCTTATGGATTGCAAGCGAGAGCAGCTCTGTTTGCCGGCAGCCTTAATTTCGGTGGTAAAGCGATGGATTATTTTCGTACTGCTGCTAATGCCGCTAATCGAGTGATCGGACAACGTGATTTGGCTAAGAACTTTGCCGATTTGTTTACCAAAGAAGGACAGACAAAATCCGATGTGCGTAATGAAATGTTATGGGAGTTGATGTATTCCGACCAAATGGTAAATAATACGAATAAATATCATTGGGTTGCATTGGGCAATGGTCCTCGTATGTTCGCTCAGACCGGACAACATCCGGGTAGTCTATTGGCCGATACGTATGAGTGCATCGACGGGCTCCGTATCGACGAGTCTCCATTGTATGACCCGAAAGCTCCGAATAAGAACCGAGACCCTCGTTTCGGTGCTACTTTGAAAATGCATGGCGATACGATCGACTATTATACGGCTTCGGGCACGAATAAATTTATAGTGGAAGCTTTTGCCAATCAGACTCAAATGTACAACGCGGCTTTAAAAAGATGGATGAAAACGAATAATCCCGATGTAAATGGAACGGCAGCATGGACGAGTTTCGTGTCCAATGGTTGCGGTTATTTATGGTACAAATATGTAGGTGGACTTACCGAAGATTATTCGACGGTTACTTGTAATATTGCTATTATGCGATATGCCGAAATTCTGCTCACTTATGCCGAAGCAAAAATAGAATTGGGAGAACTCGACGATACGGTTTACGATGCGATTAATAAAGTGCGTCTTCGTGCCGGCATGCCAGAGGTTTCGTCCGATCGTAAAGGTAATATAGATAAAATGCGTCAGTTGGTACGTCGGGAAAGAAAGGTAGAATTGGCGATGGAAGGATTACATTTTGCTGATATGAGGCGCTGGCAAATTGGCGATTTGGAAAATTCCAAACCAAGTTATGGAGCGCCTTTGTCGACTGTGACGTATGCAGGTATGGAGGCAACCGATATTCCTAATTTCAAAACTAGCGACCGTCACGATTTGAACGATATCGCTTCGTATGATGCCTATTCGGATAAATTACACGTGAGGGATCAAAGTCGTTATTGGGACGATAAATTCTATTTGTGGCCGATCCCGCAATCAGAGAGAAATAAAGACCCGAATTTAACACAAAATCCAGGTTATAATGAATGATAAATGGTTCTTAGGAGCGAGAAGGGTATTTTTTGCCCTTTTCGCTTGTTGGGTAACTTTGCCGGCTTTTGCAACGCATAGAGCTTTGGTAGAGGAGACTGCTGATGCAGTGAAAGTTGGTAATGGCAGCGTGGAGTTGATAGTCCCGAAAGAAAAGGCTTTCAATATTCAATCGATGAAATTGAACGATGGAGAGGAAATGGTCGTTCCGTCGACGAATGCCATACCGTGGGTACTCACTTATAAAGGTATTCAAGGAGAAAATCCCATGTTGTTTCCCGAACATGGAGTCTATAAAGGTTATGAGGTGATACAAAACGATACCTCTGCTTCTGTCGTGTTCGTATGGGATATGCGTTTATCGTATGAGAAACGTATGTATCCTATTCGTATGAAAGTGACGGCTACCGATCATTCCGAACTGTTGTATTGGGATTTGACCGCCGATCTTCCTAAGGGTTGGGTTATTTCCAAAGCTCAATTCCCGCGTATAGCAGTAGTTCGCCCAAAAGATGGGAAGATGATTACTTCTGCCGGCTGGGGGAATGAATTTGATATGGCGACAGGAGGCGCCTATAAAGTAACTTATCCATCATGTACCGGCTCCATGCAACTGTTGTTGATGCATAACGGGGAGGGTTCTTTTTATTATGCGACCGAAGATCGTAATGCTTGCGGAAAGGAATTGCGGGCCGTGTGTGGAAGCAAGAGTGTTACTTTTGTGACGGAGGTGGTAACTTCCGAGGGGTGGACCGATGCCACGACCGGGCGTTTCGATTTGCCGTGGACTACTGTTGTCGGCTATAATCCAGATGGCTGGCAAGCTGCTGCACTGCAATGGTACAGGCCGTTTACATTTACATGTGAGTGGGGAAATAAATCATTGCAGTCTCGCAATATACCGCAGTGGTTGTTGGATAAAGATTTGTGGATACGTTCGAAAGGTGTTACCGATACCGTTATGGCGGCTATCAATAAGACGATCGATTTTTTCGGTGAAGGTATCGGTGTACATACCTACTATTGGCATAACTATCCTTATGATACACATTATCCCGATTATTTCCCGGCTAAACCGGAGTTTGAAGGAATGATTTCTACCATTCAAAAGCGGAAATGTCATGCCGTCCCTTATATAAACGGTCGATTGTGGGATCCCGCAGCCGATAGTTATACAGCTTTGAATGGAGCTTCTGCATCTTGCCGTAAGGCCGACGGTACGCTTTATACCGAAATTTATCCTACGTCGAAAGTTTTGAATACGGTCACTTGTCCGGCTTCAAGTCTGTGGCACAAGATTATTATCGGATTGGTCGATAAAATTCAAAACGAATTGCATACGAACGGGGTGTATATCGATCAGATTGCGGCTGCGGCTCCTCAGCCTTGTTTTGCGAAGAATCACGGACATGCCGCAGGAGGCGGAGATTTTTGGTATAAATCGTATAAAGCTTTAATCGATTCGATTCGGGGCAATCATTTGAGAAAGGATAATATTGTGTTCTCCGAAGAAAATTCGGAATGCTATATTCCTTTGTTCGATATGTTGTTGACAGTGAATACTCCCCATGCCAATTGTAGTATCGTGCCGTTGTTTCCTACGGTCTATTCCGATCGGGTAATAACTTGCGCCTACACTTATACTCCTACTGCCGACGTGACAAAAGGCGAGTTCCGTTATCAGAACATGCAATGTTTCCTGTACGGTTCTCAACTCGGTTGGGTAGACCCGACTCTATTGATGCGTGACGAGGCGAAGACAGAGGCTACCTTCCTGCGCACTTTGATGGAATTACGAAAGAAACAGCACGATATCTTTATCGAGGGACGATATATCAGAGAGTTTGTTCCCGGTGGTGACAATCCGCAGATCGATGTTCCCACTTTCGGAAAGAACCATGTGGTGATGGGTTCTGAGTGGCAGTCGAAGGACGGGCAACGTGTCTGGTATGTCGTAAATATGGATACACAGGCTCATGAAGTTATTTTACCATCTGGAAAATCCTTGAAAATGAAACCTTTATCAGGGAAAAGAATAAATCTCTGATAAAAAATACTATATAACCAAATTTTTTACACAAAAAATTTGGTTATATAAATATTAGTCTATATATTTGAACTGTTAATAAATTTATTTATTAAATAAGTGATATATATCAAATAAATTAAATAAATGAAAAACATATTATTAACTTAAATTGATCTAGAAATGAAGAAACAATTACTTTTAAGTGCAGTTGCATTATTCTCTGTTGTGGGAGTCTCTGCACAATTAGCAACAATTACACAAGAATGGAAAACGCCAGTGGGTGATGCTACAAACATGCGTCAAGGAACGTATGCGAACGGTAAGTTTTATATTCAGAATAAAAATGATGGTACTGTCGATGTATGGACTAAAGACGGAAAAGAATCTACATTAACTTCCACGCAAGGTAGTATGGGTATTTGTGTCGATGATGCCGGTAATATCATCGTGCAGAATGAGACCGGAACTTTCGGGACTCAGACGGGAGATTCTCGGCCTATCCGTATTTATCCTGCGGCAGGAGGAGAGGCTGTCGATATAACCTTGATATTGCCTTCTATGGGTGTAACCTGCGGACGTAGCGATTTTTTCGGAAAAGCTTCGGGTAACGTATTGAGCGAAGAAGGAGGTACATTCTATTTGTTGTGTGCAAATAGTCCGTATGTTTATATTCTGCCGATCAAGAATGGTGCACAAGATGTGGACAATATGAATGCAGTCGATGTGTCGGTCGCTTTTGAGAATAGCAATGACGGAACGTTAAAGGGTACAGCCTCTACTCAGACGATTGCTTATGAATATGATGGTGATATCATTATTCATGAACGTAAGTGTGGTGTGAAAAGAATGCATATCGAAGAAGACGGAAATGCTACCAAAGTGAAAGATTATACGATTGTTCCTTTGAAAGAAGAAACGGAAAGTATGACATGTTTTCCTACCGATATGGTTGGAAGCTGTTTCTTTACGATAGGAGATGAAGATTATCTGGTATATAGTCAGCGTTATTATTCGACAGAGGTTGCTTATGAGTCGGGCTTTGCTGTTTTACGTTTGAGCGACGAAGAGAAAGTGGCCGAAATGAAAAGTCAAGGAACGAATATTTTGGCCAATCCGGCGTTCGGACAGTGGTTTGCCGCAGTACCTGTTTCCGATACACAAGCCGAGATTTATCATTATTTCCCGGCCGCAGGAGCCAATAATGCGTTTATTTCGAAATATATATTCGATTTAGCTTCTTCGTCAGTAGAAGGTGTAGAGACTACCACGGCTAAGGTCGTTGCCAACCACGGAGAGATCAATGTAATCGGTAATGCCAATAGCGTGGAAGTTTACAACGTGGGAGGTATATTGATTAGCAAAGATGAAATGAATGTCAAATGTAATGCGGGTATCTATCTTGTAAAGGTAGATGGAAAAGTCTCCAAAGTGATTGTTCGTTAATTTAACAATCGATAAGTCAAAAAGGAGACACTTCATGAAGCGTCTCCTTTTTAATTCCGTTTCATAAACCAATAAATAAAAAACGATGAAAAGGCTGATTTCCTGTGTCCTTGCACTATTATATGTCATGGCTGGTTTTGCATCCGGCACGTGGATATTACATGGAAAAGAGTATCGAGTAGATACATTGTATCATGCCTATATCGGTCCGGGTACGACTCAGACTTCGATAAAATTGGCTGGTCCTGTCAATTTGCGTGTATTTTATACAACGACCGATTTGAAAAATGAAAATGTCGATGTGCGGGCTATCAAACATAAGGACACGCTCACGGGGCTTGGTACGGTATCGAATGCAGCGGAATCGCACAGTACGAGCAATCGTTCTTATTTTGCCGGTATCAACGCCGACTTTTTTTCGAGTTCTATGCCGTGCGGAATCACCGTAGTCGACGGTGAAGTATATTGTAGTGACCAAGCCAGTGGTTGGTCCTTGTTCGGAATCGATGCCAACAAAATTCCTTACTCGGGAGGAGGCGATTTTTATGTAAAACTTACAGCTCCCGATTATAGTACGGCGGAGCTTAGTGCTATGAATTTGGAACGAGAGACGAATGGTTTGGTTTTGTATTCTTCGAGAAAAGGAGCAAATACAGGAACCGATAGTAATGGTTCGGAGGTCGTTTTGATTCCCGATGGTGAAGGAAATTTTTTGACACCGGGTGCAACTGTGAGAATGAGAGTTCAGGGGAACCCGAGCCATGCGGGTTCTATGCCTATTCCCGATAATGGTTATATTCTTTCGGGTAGTGGTACGAAAGAATCTTTTGTAAGTAATTTAAGTGAGGGCGATGTGGTCGAAGTTCGTTGTGCGATTCGTTTTAATGGATTTACCGGAGGTAAAATACAACAGGCATTAGGTGGTTGCCCTATGCTTGTTTCGGGAGGTAAGGTTCTCGATACGGAAAATGCACTCGATCATTTGACTTCGGCTCAACCTCGTACTGCCGTAGGGTATAATGCTGAAAAGAATAAGCTGGTGATGCTCGTAGCTGATGGTCGAAGCTCTATATCGGTAGGACCTATTTCAAAAGTTTTAGCCGATATTATGATTTATGCGGGCTGTTCCGAGGCTATGAATTTCGATGGGGGTGGTTCGTCGACATTCTATGTAAAAGGCGAGGGAGTCATTAACCAACCTAGTGACGGTTCGGAACGTTCGGTGACCGATGGATTGTATTTGTCTACCGATGCTCCTCAGAATGATGTGACGATAACGACTATCCGCTTTATGGATTACTCCAAGACTTTGAATCAGGGAGATGCATATACCCCGGTTATTTATGGTTATAATCAGTATGGAGTATTGGTCGATAGAAATGTAGAGGGTGTTACTTTGTCGTGTGGTTCGAGTTTGGGTACAATAACGAATGATGGAACGACATTGAATGCTTCGGGTAGCGGTACTCACATGTTGACTGCTGGTTATGGAAATTTGACTACCACATTGTCTGTGACGGTGATTGGGGAAAGCGGAATTTCTTCGGTCGATAACTCGCAAGCATTGATGATTTATCCCAATCCGGTAGAGCAGGGTACGGCGGTTTCGGTAGATTTGCAGGAGGTTTCCGACGCTTTGTTGTCTGTGTGTCGGAGTGATGGCGTATTGGTAAGTCGTATTGCGGTAAATGCAGGAGAAAAAAGTGTGAGCTTTGATACTTCCGAATGGGATAGAGGTATGTATATCTTGAATGTTATCCAAGATAAAAATGTGAAGTCTCTGAAATTGATAGTAAAATAACGAATAGTTTTTGTGTATGAAGTGTGCAGATAGAGTTTGGATTGTTTTAGGCTTTTTGTTTTGCTCCTTAGGAAGTGCGGGAGGAAGTTTGCGTTTGGCAGAGGATAATATAGATGAGATTGTCAAACAAATGTCGCTTCGTGAAAAAGCAATGTTATTGGTCGGATGCGAGTCGTTGGTTTCAAAAGATTCATTAACAGTTTATGTGCCGGGTGCGGCTGGGTATACAAAGTCCTTTCCGCAATACGGCATACCTTCGACTGTCATGGCCGACGGTCCGGTGGGAGTACGTATTTTTCCTATTAAGGTCGATGGAAAACGTCATTATTGTACTTGTTTCCCGTCTTCGACTTTGCTGGCTTCTACATGGGATACTCAGCTTGTGGAGACACAAGCCGGAGCAATGGGCAAAGAGGCTGCTGTTTATGATGTCGATGTCATATTGACACCCGGAATCAATATTATGAGAAATCCGTTGTGCGGGCGTAATTTCGAGTATTTTTCAGAAGATCCCGTTTTATCTGGGCTAATGGGAGCCGCTATGGTGAATGGAGTACAGAGTCGGGGTATCGGTACAAGTTTGAAGCATTTTGTCGCCAACAATCAACAGGTGAATAAACTGAATAACGATTCTCGTATCCCGGTTAAGGCTTTGCGTGAAATTTACCTGAAAGGGTTTGAAATCTGTTTGCAGCACTCGAACCCGTGGACGGTGATGTCGTCCTATAATAAGATCGGTGGAATATTGACTCAATCGAATGCCGAATTATTACGAACTGTTCTTCGGGAAGAGTGGGGGTATGATGGTTTGGTCGTATCGGATTGGTACGGGAAAAGGAATAGTCCAGAGCAATTAGAGGGTGGTACTAATTTGTTGATGCCCGGAGAAAAAGCTCAACTTGAAGAAATAGAGGCCGGAATAAAGAGCGGTGCTCTTTCGATGGAGGTTATCGATGATGCCGTGAAGCATATCCTCGACTATGTGGTAAAGACCAAAGCTTTTCGAAGGGACATTCATGCCGCATTACCCGATTTGGAACAGCATGCTGCATTATCCCGTTCGGTTGCCGGACAGGGTATGGTACTTTTGAAAAACGACAGTTGTGTATTGCCGTTGAAAGGGATAAAAAATATTTCTCTTTTTGGTGCAACCGCTTATCACTCGATTGCCGGTGGAGGAGGCTCTTCTAATGTGAATAAATCTCATATTGTCGATATTTCGACAGGTCTCGAACAGGTAGGTTTTGTCTTGGATCGTTCTTTGAAAGACCTCTATACCAAGTATAATGCTTACCAAGAGGCATTGTTGGTCGACCCGAAGGCAACCGATTGGGAACGTCTTTCGTATCGTCGGTATGTTTATCCAGAAATGGATTTGATGCCCAATAAGACACTGGTTGGGGAGCAAGCTAAATCGAATGATATGGCTGTTGTCGTGATAGGAAGAGGTTCGACCGAGGAGTCGGATAGAAAAGTGCATGATGATTTTAATCTTTCCGATTCGGAAATTTATATGATCGACAAGGTCTGCGAGGAGTTTCATGCTCGAAATAAAAAGGTCGTTGTATTACTTAATATCGGAGGTGTGGTGGAAACAGCTTCGTGGAAGAATAAACCCGATGCGATTCTTTCTGTTTGGTTTCCGGTACAGGAGTGTGCTGTGGCAGATGTATTGACAGGAACTGTGAATCCGTCGGGGAAACTTCCGATGACATTCCCTGTAAGATATTCGGATATTCCTTCTTCTAAAAACTATCCGACTGTGGGAGAAACTCTAAGCGGGGAAAATTTTGATTATACCTCTTACGAAGAGGGGGTATGGGTAGGCTACCGAGATTTTACAACTGCGGATAAAGCGGTTTCTTATCCTTTCGGGTATGGTTTATCTTATACCGAATTTTTGTATAGCGAACCCTCTGTAAAAAAAGAGAAGGGCAGGTGGGTGGCTAAAATAAAGGTTACGAATGTAGGAGCGGCAGAAGGTCATGAGTCTGTTCAGGTTTATGTGGGGGCAGAAAATAGAGCTTCGGAAAATCCTCTTCGTGAGTTGAAAGCTTTCGGGAAAACAAAATTGCTGAAACCGGGAGAAAGTGAGATACTTACAATGAATTTTACAGATTATGATTTGGCTCATTTCGATGAACCCTCTTCGTCGTGGGTATTGGAGAAGGGTCTGTACAAAGTAAGTTTCGGGGCTTCATGTGAAGATATAAGGTCGGTTCGGGATATAAAAGTGAAAAAACAACAAAGATGGGGTGTTAATCGTGTACTTAATCCTGTTGTCCCTGTCCAGACGATGACGATAGATTAGATAATTAATAATGGGAGATGAAGATAAAGTCTTTTTTGTGGATATTGTTGTTCGGGGTATTTTGCTCGAACAGTATGGCCGAGCTTCCTAAGGTGATAGCCCATCGGGGATATTGGAAGACACCTTCTTCGGCTCAAAATTCTTTACGGGCACTTGAACTGGCCGATTCGATAGGTGTGTACGGATCGGAATTCGATGTTTGGCTGACGAAAGATGACGTATTGATTGTAAATCATGATGCTGTTATAAACGGTATGGATATAGAGTCGTCTTCGTCGAAAATGTTGTTGAAGCAAAAATTGAAGAATGGAGAGACTGTTCCTACGCTTGATGCGTTTTTGAATAGGGCTAAAAAGTTGAGTGTGCGTTTGATTTGTGAATTGAAGCCTCATAAAGATAAACAGAGAGAGGCCGAAGCCGTGAAACGAATTGTGGAGATGGTCAGAAAAAAAGGTCTCGAAAAACGGGTAGAATATATTACATTTTCGGCCGAGGGTTTGTTGGAACTTATCGAGCAAGCTCCCAAAGGTACACCGGTGTATTATTTGAACGGTTCTCGGCTACCGAAAGATTTAAAGTTTATAGATGCGGCGGGACAGGACTATCATATCAATGTGTTTAGAAAGCACATCGGGTGGATAAAGGAATGTCATGATTTAGGATTGAAGGTAAATGTATGGACGGTCAATTCTTTGGAAGATATGCAGTGGTGTATCGATAGGGGTGTCGATTATATTACGACTGACGAGCCTGAACGGTTGCAAGAATTACTTCGTTCACAGCGGTCGTTTCATGATGTAGCAGGCTTTCTTCCTGTATATGGAAAATTAAGAGATTGTAAGAATCCATTGTACTCTCGGCTTTCTTCCGATATGCAGCCGACAGTGCGTAAAGCTTTGTGGAATTTGAGCCAGAATACGGCCGGATTGTATGTTCGTTTTAGAACTAATTCTACGAGTGTGGGAGCTAGATGGACAGTTAAATATAATAATCAGTTCAATCACATTACAGCGACGGCAGTCAAAGGGTTGGACTTGTATTGTCTGCAAGACGGGAAGTGGCAGTTCGTGAATAGTGCTATTCCTACCGGGAAAGAAAACCATGTGACGATCGTTAAGAACATGTTACCCCAAGAAAGAGAATTTATGCTCTATTTGCCGCTTTATGACGGTATCGATAAGCTCGAAATACGTATCGCCCCGGGGGCGGAGATTGTTGCGTCGGAGTTGAACAGTCCCGATCGAGAGAATCCCATTGTGATGTATGGGACGAGCATTCTTCAAGGAGCCAGTGCATCACGTCCGGGAATGGCAGCTACTAATATTATCGGTCGCCGTTTTGACAGAGAAGTCGTAAATTTAGGGTTTAGTGCAAATGCTTTTTTAGATAAGGAGATCGCCGAATTGATGAGCGAGGTGGAGGCTTCGGCATACGTATTGGATTTTGTGCCGAATGCGTCGGTCTCTCAAATAAAAGAGCTGACAATTCCCTTTTATCGTATTTTGAGAAAAAAACATCGGACGACGCCTATCATATTCGTGGAAGACCCTCAGTTTCCGAGTGCTGTTTATAATCGGGTGTTGGCCGATGAGATACGTGAAAAGAATGAAGCTTTGCAATTGGTCTACAAGGAGCTGCAAAAAGAAAAGGAGAAAAATATATATTACGTCCCGTCTCAGGCTTTGATAGGCGATGATTATGAGGCGACGGTCGATGGAATCCATTTTACCGATTTGGGACAATTTCGTTATGCCGAGTGTATAGGCGATTGTCTGGAACGAGCATTTAGAAAAAATACCATAAAGGATTTGGCGTTGATTTATCAGGGCGGAATAAATCGAATGGACTGGACGGAGGAACAGTTTCGTCCGTATGTAATGCATCAATTTCAAGATGGCCGAAAAGAATGGCTTTTTGACGGATTTCTCTTTTTGGAGTTTAGCGATGGGAAAGGCCGGCGTTATGCGCAAGGTTACGGTAAGGATGCAAGGAAGCAAGAATGGGAGTGGTTGTTACAAAGATTATTCGAGGAGGGAAAATCTTTGTCTGCTCTCGATGCTTGTATTGAGACTGTGAAAAAAGAGATAGGCGAGCCCGAATTTCGTCATCGGGTTGTTATCGGGTTACCAGCTGCCATGTTTAGACAGAGAGATTGGGGTGAATTGAATGGTAAAACATTGTGCTTTTTGTATCGGGAAGACCAAGTAGCCGCCACACGGTGGTACGTCGATAGGGTTTTGGAGTCTTTCCGTAATGCCAATTATAAGAATTTGGATCTTGCCGGTTTCTATTGGGTGGACGAGGATATTGCTTATAACGGTGATTTATCCTTGTCGGTGAGCGAATATATACATTCGAAGAATCTATTGTTTTATTGGATTCCTTATTGGAAAGCAGTGGGTTATGATAAATGGAGAGAGCTTGGTTTCGATATGGCCTATCTTCAACCCAACCATTTTTTTGAAGAAAATATTCCAGATTCGAGATTGGAAGAGGCTTGTAAAGAAAGTGAAAAGAACGGAATGGCTATTGAGATGGAGTTCGATTCTCGTGCATTATCTGATTATGAGCCGGTTTCTTTTCGTTCTCGAATGAAATCGTATATCGATGTTTTTAAGGATAATGGAGTCTTTTCTGATCTTCCGATTGCATATTATAGTGGAAGTAGAGCCATTTATGAAATGTATAAATCCGAAGATGAAAGAGATAAGGAAATCATGGACGAGTTGTGTGAATTGATTGTAGAACGACATAAAAAGTAAAATTATGAATAAGTTGATGAAAAGTTTATGTGGAACATTATGGATTGCTTTAATGTGCCAAAGTTGTGATTCGGCCGAGAGTTATGATCCGCCTATCGACTTGCAAAAGAGCTGTGTGGTGGAACGGATTGGAGATGCTCTTTATGTATCGTCGAAACTTGATGAAAGTAACGATATCGTATATGTATTTGAGAAATGTATGTTCAATAAGTTGTACACTTTTTCGAAGGTGGGAGTTGTTGCGAATAGTTCGAGTAAGCCGGTCGCTCACTCTCAAGATGTTGCAAGTATGACCTTATTGAATGAGGCAACTAGTGATAACATTGGTCCGTTTGAATTGATGGCTGGTGGTTGGTGTGGGGGTAATCATTCTTATGCAGATGATAATACGACCCGAACGGCTTTTACAGATAAAGTCATTATTAAATGTAACGATAAAGAGTTGACCGGAGATGCTGTGTTGAATGCTACCGATGTGAGAGTGTATGTGTGGAGTTATATTTACAATCCGGCTAGTGCCTATCAAGAAGATGGGAAATATCTTTTTTCCGATACCTTGTGTAAGGAGTTTAGCAGTTATAATATCTGCCGAAATACTATAAATGTAGAGGTGACTCATACCTATATGAATAAAAGTAGTGTTACTGTAAATCGTTATTATGGCATGCAATCGATGTTTAAAGACGAAGAATATACTTTTACGCCAGAAGGTGAATATATAGGTTGGATTCCACAGGCACAGGTCGATAGGTTTACAAAGACCAATTATCCTAATTTTCACCGATTTATAGAGAAAAGTTCGACCGCTTATCAGTCGGCACACATGTTTAATGAAGGTTTGGGAACAAGAGGAGAGGTTGATGCTTCGGACGTAGTATTTATCGGTAATTCTTATGGAAAGAGTTATCATAAAGTCATAGGCAGCAAATCGCGTTCGAAGGGTGATACGGACTATTGGAAAGGGGCTTATACGTGGTTTGTCTCTCCTGTGGCAGATGATGAAGATTTGCTTTGTTATTGCGGATATATCAGAGACAAAGAGGCTGTTTACATAGATTTTAAAAAAGCGGCTAATAGACAGATTGCTTTGCCGGAACGTTTTGTTGGTAAAGACTTTGCAATTTATGAAAGTAGTGAAGGTGTTTCCTGTAAGTGGAGTGAAACACAAGGAACTATAAGTGTAGTAGCGAATGAGGCAGGTAGCTGTGTAATCGTGTTTTGAAATGGTATAGTAGATGTAGTAGAGGCTGAACTTCAATAAGTTCAGCCTTTTTTTATTAAATTGTTATTGGTATTTGATTTTTAAATGTAATTCATTCCTTTTTAAAGTAATTGGGGTGGATTGTTATAGATGTATAAGCAGGGATAAATTTTATGTAAGGTATCGGAGTTTCATTAAAATTTAGCATCTTTGCATGAGATGTGAAAATGGGATGCGGTTCGGCATGATTAATAAAAGACAGATGAACGTAAATAGTCCTTGTCCGGGGTATTTTTCGGGAAGGAAATTTATAATTTTGTAAGAAAGAGAGATAATATAGAAATCGATGAATAAGATTGTAGCGAAAGAATATTTTTCGGAAAAAGTTGTAAAGTTTGTCGTAGAAGCCCCTCTGATTGCGAAGGCTCGTAAAGCAGGTCATTTTGTTATCGTGAGAGTCGGTGAGAAGGGCGAGCGTATTCCGCTTACGATTGCTGCTGCCGATGTCAAGGCCGGGACAATCACTTTGGTCGTACAGGCGGTAGGAAAGTCTTCTTCGAAATTGTGTGCTCTTAATCCCGGGGATTATATTACAGATGTAGTAGGTCCGTTGGGCAGGGCGACTCATATCGAAAAATTCGGTACGGTAGTTTGTTGTGGCGGTGGTGTCGGTTGTGCTCCCTTATTGCCGATTGTTGCGGCGATGAAGGAAGCCGGTAATCGGGTGATTACGGTGTTGGCCGCTCGCACGAAAGAGTTGATTATTCTTGAAAAACAAATGCGGGAATATTCAGATGAAGTAATAATTATGACCGATGATGGTTCGTATGGTAATAAGGGTCTTGTGACACAAGGTGTAGAGGCTGTCATCAATCGGGAGAAGGTAGACCTGTGTGTGACCATAGGGCCGGCGGTGATGATGAAGTTTGTTTCTCTATTGACTCGAAAGTACGATATACCGACGGTTGCATCTCTGAATACGATTATGGTAGATGGAACCGGCATGTGTGGAGCATGTCGGATTACGGTGGACGGAAAAACTCGTTTCGTATGTATAGACGGGCCGGAGTTTGATGCCCATCAAGTGGATTTTGACGAAATGCTTATGCGATTGTCTTCCTATAAAGATTTGGAATCGAAGTAACAAGTTTTGTTATATTTATGAATAAAGAAGAATTATCGGCACAACGTGCCGAAAAATGGAGAGAAGAGCTGCGTAGAAGTAGAAAGGCTAAGGAGCGTACCGATATACCTCGGGTGAAAATGAAAGAGCTCGATCCTGCTTACCGCATAACTAATCGGGAAGAGGTGAATTGTGGGCTTACACGTGAACAAGCCGTTTTGGAGGCTACTCGTTGCCTCGATTGCGTAGAGCCTCTTTGTATGACTGGTTGTCCGGTTGGGATCAATATACCAAAATTTATTAAAAATATAGAACGGGGTGATTTTTTGTCGGCGGCTCGTACGTTGAAAGAAACGAGTGCTTTGCCTGCGGTGTGTGGGCGAGTATGTCCACAGGAACGTCAATGTGAATCGAAATGCTTTTATACTCAAAAATTGAAAAAAGAACCGATCGCTATCGGTTATTTGGAGCGTTTTGCTGCCGATTATGAACACGCTTCGGGAGAGGTCGCTCTCCCTGCCATGAAGCCATGTAACGGAGTGAAAATAGCCGTAGTCGGTTCGGGTCCTTGTGGACTTTCTTTTGCGGGAGATATGGCTAAATGGGGATATAGAGTCACAGTGTTCGAGGCTTTGCATGAGATAGGAGGTGTTCTAAAATACGGTATACCCGAGTTCAGATTGCCCAACGAGGTTGTCGACGTTGAAATAGAGAACCTTCGTCGTATGGGAGTCGAGTTTATGACCGATTGCATTGTCGGGAAGACGCTCTCGTATGACGACCTTCATGAGATGGGATTTAAGGGTATCATGGTTGCCAGCGGAGCCGGCTTGCCGAGATTCATGAATATCCCGGGCGAGAATTTGAATGGGGTGATGTCGAGTAATGAATATCTGACACGAGTGAATTTGATGGATGCCGCTAATCCCGATTCCGATACACCGGTGTGGAGAGGTCGTAGAGTGGCGGTTATCGGAGGTGGTAATACGGCGATGGATTCAGTTCGGAAGGTTATGATAATCTATCGTCGCTCAGAGGACGAGATGCCAGCTCGTAAAGAAGAAATACATCATGCCAAGCAGGAGGGTGTGGAATTTTTGACATTGCATAATCCTGTCGAGTATATAGGGGACGAACGGGGAAGAGTTTGTCAAATGCGACTTCAAAAAATGGAGTTGGGAGAGCCGGATGCTTCTGGTCGGCGTTCTCCTGTTCCTATTCCGGGAGCTATCGAGACCATCGATATCGACGAGGTGATTGTCAGTGTGGGAGTTTCTCCTAATCCGTTGGTCCCTAATTCCATAGAAGGCCTTGAAGTAACTCCGAAAGGGACGATTGTCGTCAATGCCGACACATTGCAGTCTTCAATCCCTGATATTTATGCAGGAGGAGATATTGTGAGGGGTGGCGCTACGGTTATTCTTGCTATGGGAGACGGTCGGCGGGCTGCGGCTGCTATGCACAAGGCTTTGCAGGAGAAATAAATAAGTTTATACTAAAAGAAAAGGGCTGCATTGCAGCCCTTTTCTTTTAGTATATCGATGCCGATTAACTGGCTTCCCAGCCCAGAGCACTGGCCCCCAATACGGCGGCATCGCTCTCTTTCAATTCCGAAAGTACCAGTTTTACTTTTCCTTTGTAAATAGCAAGCAGATTTTTTTCCATAGCTTCGCGGATAGGACGCATGATCAGTTCGCCCGACTTTGCTAATCCTCCGAACAGGACAATCATCTTGGGGCTTGAAAATGCGATGAAATCGGCGAATGCTTCTCCTAAGATTGTACCGGTATACTCGAAAATCTCTTGAGATAGTTTGTCGCCTGACACGGCCGCATCGTAAACGTCTTTCGAAGTGATCTCTTGAATAGGAAGCTGCCGTAAAGTGGATTCGTCGTTGCGAAGTTCGAGGAATTCCCGAGCCGTACGTGCAACACCTGTGGCGGAGGTATAGGCTTCGAGGCAACCCGTTCTGCCACAACCGCAAAGGCGGCCATTTCCACGGCGTACGATTACGTGTCCGAGTTCTCCGGCAAATCCATCGTGCCCATAGACCATTTGCCCGTTAATGACGATACCGCTACCTACACCCGTACCGAGGGTAATCATGATAAAATCTTTTACACCGCGGGCAGCTCCATAGGTCATTTCACCGATAGCAGCGGCATTAGCGTCGTTGGTGATAGTTACCGGAATATTGAATTTTTCTCGTACCATTTGGGCTAAGGGGATTACGCCTTTCCACGGGAGGTTAGGTGCAAATTCGATTGTTCCGTTAAAATAGTTCCCGTTAGGGGCTCCTATACCTATACCGGCAATTTGATCGGTGACGTTCTCTTGCGCCAGAAGACGAGATAGTTCTTCGTGCAGTGCATTTACGTAATCTGTTATTTCGGTATATTTCTGAGTCTTGATAGAACCTGTGGCTAAGATAGAACCGCGGGCATCAACAATTCCGAATACTGTATTGGTACCACCTATATCAATACCTACAACATATGGCTTACTCATGGTTTTGTGTGTATAAAATTATTATTTTAGTTAATTTCACGATACAAATATAGCGAAAGATGATCGGTGGGACAAAATGAACAACAAGTTTTTTTATTTTGCCTTGTCCAAATCGAGACCTATATTTGATAAAGTCAAATATACGGATAAATTTTCGATGGGAGCCGCTTTTTTTATTCTAAAAGTTTTTAATAAATGAAATATCCTTTTTGATGGTCGATGCCATTTGAGCGAGTCATTGGTCGTTTGGTTTTGTCAATTGTAAGTTGGAGATTATAGGGTGTTGAATTGTAATGTCGAGATAACAAAATCGAGCTTTTTGTTTTGCGGTTAAAAAAAAGTATCTATATTTGCAGCCGCAAAACGGCACAATATTGCACAAACTGTGCAATATTGTGCTTAAAAGTATAAATTATGAGTTATAACTTATTAAAGGGAAAAAGAGGTATTATTTTCGGAGCCCTTAATGAAATGTCCATTGCATGGAAAGTAGCTGAAAAAGCTGTGGAGGAAGGTGCAACGATCACTCTTTCCAATACGCCTATGGCAGTGCGTATGGGGGAGGTGAATACATTAGGTGAAAAATTAAATGCTGAGATTATTCCGGCAGATGCAACCAGCGTGGAGGATCTTGAAAATGTTTTCAAGCGCTCTATGGAGGTCTTGGGGGGTAAGATAGATTTTGTGTTGCATTCTATCGGAATGTCTCCGAATGTAAGAAAAAAGCGTCCTTATGATGATTTGGACTACGATATGTTATCCAAGACATTGGATATTTCGGCTGTTTCGTTTCATAAAATGATACAGGTGGCTAAAAAGATGGATGCCATTAACGAGTACGGCTCTATTTTGGCTTTGTCTTATGTTGCGGCTCAGCGAACCTTATTCGGCTATAACGACATGGCGGATGCAAAGGCTTTGTTAGAGTCTATCGCCCGTAGTTTTGGATATATTTATGGTAGGGAGAAAAATGTTCGAATCAATACTATATCTCAGTCTCCTACCATGACGACTGCCGGTAGCGGGGTGAAAGGAATGGAATCGTTGATGGATTTTGCGAATCGTATGTCTCCTCTCGGTAATGCCAATGCCGACGAGTGTGCCGATTATTGTATCGTAATGTTTTCCGATTTAACTCGTAAAGTGACTATGCAAAACTTGTATCACGACGGAGGATT
>OGGU01000886.1_pt1 | contig 20758 bp, 16 predicted proteins | sample 1571241 | NCBI WGS metagenome assembly OGGU01 (sample SAMEA2581934, study PRJEB24529) | metagenome | biome: Human gut stool | place: China | collected 2011
CAGGGCCATTGTCAGCAGCCGTCGCTCGCCGGCGCAGAGTGCTAACACTCGATTTTTTCTATACTTGAACATCACCACGCCTCAGCAATAAACCAGCTCAGAAAAGACAACCTCCTCCGCGCGGCTGCGGATACTGTTCATCCGTCCGACCCATTCCATCTGATCCGCAGCCTTCAGCTGCTCGGTGACGCCTTCGGCCTTCTTCATTTGCTCCACGATCCGGTCGAGCATTGCCTGTGCCGACTCGCCGATCTCCTCCAGATGCGGCTCCAGAGTCCCCGTCAGCAGCATCCCTGTGTAGATCCCGTCCATGTGTGTGCGCAGATATCTCCTCCGCGCCGCAGCAAACCTGTTTTCCATACCGCGCCTCCTTCATATACGCATTGTTTCTGGTCTTCCTTCGCGTATATGATAGCCCGGCGCTACACTAGAGTCCAATGTGCAATAATCGGATTTGCAGTCTTGACAACGGGATATATTTATTTTGCACCGGCTATTGATTTGTGCGTTTTTATGAGTATAATAGATATTGAAATGTGTGTGTCACGAGATGTGCAACCAATTGAATTATGTGTTTTCCGGCGCGTTGACTATGCTGAAAAGTGCGGAGGTGCGCAATGTTATATCGAAAAATCCAGCCGTATATTGAAAGCTATCTGAAATCCGATTCCAATAAGGTGCTGATTATCGACGGGGCGCGGCAGATCGGAAAGACGTTTATTATACGCCACGTTGGGCAGCAGCTCTTTGAGAACTATATCGAGCTGAACTTTGCGGAGGATTACAACGGCCCCAGGCTGTTTGAGCAGGTCCGCACCGTCAAGGACTTTTATTTTCAGGTCAGCACGATCGCCGGCGAGAGAATGGGAGAGAAGAAAAACACGCTGATTTTCCTTGATGAGATCCAGGCGTATCCGCACCTGCTGACCATGCTCAAGTTTTTGAAGCAGGACGACAGGTACACCTATATTGCCAGCGGGTCGCTGCTGGGCGTGACCTTGAAGAAGACCACCTCGATCCCCATCGGGAGTATTGAGATCAAGCGCATGTTCCCGCTGGATTTTGAGGAGTTTCTGCTGGCAAACGGGTTTAATCGGTTTGCCATCGATATGATGCATGAGAAGTTCCTTACCGGTGAGAGTCTGGATGCCGCCATGCATGAGAAGGTAATGGATCTTTTCAAGAAGTATCTGCTGATCGGCGGGCTGCCCGATGCTGTAAACTCCTTTATTGCAGACACCAATATCGTCAAGGTGCGGACGATCCATCGGGATATCCGCGCGTTCTATGCTGATGACGCGTCAAAGTACGAGGCGGACAACAGCAGGAAGCTGAAGATCCGCAGGATCTACGATATGATCCCCTCCAATCTGGAGAGCAAGAAGAAACGAGTGGTCTTTCAGGACATTGAGGACAAGCGCGGCAAGCGTTTTTCCGACTATCAGGATGAGTTTGAATATCTGATCTCCGCTGGGATCGCCCTGGACGTCAACGCAATCACCACCCCTGTCTTTCCCCTTACGCAGTCCGTCGGCAAAAACCTGCTCAAGCTCTATCTGAACGACGTGGGGCTTCTGACGGACGTTTTGTACGGCAGCAATATCCGTGCGATCCTGGACGATGAGACGGGGATCAATCTCGGCTCTGTGTATGAAAGCGTGGTGGCCCAGGAGCTGGCGGCCCACGGCTTCAAGCTGTTTTATTACGATAACCGCAGCAAGGGAGAGGTCGATTATCTGATCGACGATTACGACAGTCTCTCCGCCGTCCCCATCGAGGTCAAGTCCGGCAAGGACTACACCGTCCACAGCGCGCTGAATACTTTTGTAAAGAACGACGATTATCATGTGAAAAAGGCCTATGTTCTGTCCAACGCCCGCGAGATCACGACGAACGGCAAGATCACGTATCTGCCGATTTATGATGTGATGTTTTTGGAAAATGTGCCAACGCAACAAGAAATGAATTAATACGCTACCAACATACAGAGAATTTTGGAGGAAGCAAATATGACTTACCTTGATAGGGCAATTAAAGATGGATATGCCATTATCACCGGCCCGGAGAATAAGCAGAAGATCATCTATGTCACGTCTGATAATCACACAGAAAACTATAACGATCCCGAGGAAAAAGTTCGGGCTGAATTCTGGGCGGAACTGATCTACGAATACGACTACCCAGCACATCGCATTAAGGTTGAGGTGACGATCCCGGATCGTGTACCGACGGACCGTGCGGATATTGTCATTTTCTCTGATGATGAATGCAAAAAACCGTATGCGGTTGTAGAGTGCAAACGAGATGGCGTTACAGATGCGGAGTTCTTGCAGGCAATTGAGCAGGGTGTAGGCAACGCAACGTGGGTAAAGCTTCGTGCAAGCTATGTGGTTATTATTGCTGGCGCTACTCGTCGGGTGTTGGATTTCTCGGACGATAGTACCGGCATTCTCGAACGAGAGAATAATATCATTGCCGATCTTCCAAAAGCCTATGGAAAACCGCAAGCATTCCGCTTTTACAGAGGTGGAGAATATACAGATGCAGACGGCAAGAAAAAGAAGGCCCCTGATATCCAGCCGGTTGCCAGGGAAGACTTGATTGCTGCTATCAAGAAGTGTCACAACACACTTTGGGGTGGCGGGCGCCTATCTCCTCCCACGGCCTTTGGCGAGCTCTGTAAGCTCATCTTTGTCAAAATCAGTGATGAGCAGAAGCCTCGGAAGAAGGGCGAACCCTACCAGTTCCAGATCAAAACGCATGAACCATCTTCCAAGCTGGCTGAGCGAATCAATGCCCTGTACGATGAGCAGAAAGTGAAAGATCCCGAAGTTTTCACTGACTCCATTAAGGTCGATGATCGGGTTCTTCGCACCGTTGTTTCCCATTTGGAAGCGATAAACCTGAGCAAAACAGATCTGGACGTTAAAGGTGTTGCTTTTGAGCAATTCATGGATGGCTTCTTTAAGGGTGATTTCGGACAGTATTTCACCCCACGTCCGATTATTGAGTTCGCTGTAAAAATGATGAAACCGAAGCACGATTGGGATGTGCTTGATCCAGCATGCGGTTCCGGAGGATTTCTTCTGCATGCGCTCGATTATATGCGTACTCAGGCAGGAAATTACTATGATATTGGTACAGTTGATTACTTTAACTATTGGCACGATTTCGCATCCAAGCATCTTTTCGGAATTGAGATCAACGATGAAATAGCCCGCGTTGCAAAGATGAATATGATCGTCCATGATGACGGCCATACCAACGTGATCAGCTTTGACGCGCTGGACAGCATTGACAAGATGCACGACCATAACCGCGGATTTGAAGCTGGAAAGTTCGATCTGATTCTGACCAATCCGCCGTTTGGCTCCACAATCACGAAGGCGGAAAAACCCTATTTGGCTAATTATGAATTAGGTAAAACAAAGGACGCTAAAGGAAAATATAAAGATCGTCCCCGACAGAGCTCCGAAATACTGTTTATTGAACGCATTTGGGAGTTCCTGAAGCCCGGAACCGGCAAGGCGGCAATCGTACTTCCCGACGGCGTTCTGACAAACAGCTCCGCGCAGTATGTACGCGATTTCATCTTGGAGAAGTTCCAACTGCTTGCAGTTGTGAGCTTGCCTCAGTGTGCCTTTGCCCATTTTGGTGCCGGTGTAAAGGCGTCCATTATCTTTGTCCGCAAGCGTAAAGCCGATGAAAAACCGGACGAGAACGAAGCCATCTTCATGGCAGCGCCGGCGCTGATCGGCTATGACGCCACCGGACGCAAAACCAATTCTCAGCTCGATGAGATCATTCAGAAGTACGAAGAATTTCAAAAGGACGCAACATCTTTTTTCGCATGACCCCCGATGCGAATGACCTTTGCGTCTTCGCTGTCAAACGGGGGTATATAGAAAGTAAAGAAATATATTGTAATCCGCTGTATCCGACTTATCTCTCGCTTGTCGAAAAGTATCAGCACAGTCCATATGCAAATGGAATATTGAACAACCATGTTGCTGTTAACCCCAAAACAGATTGTTCATTATTGTCAGATAGTTCAGAAGTGAGTTTCGTACCGATGGCAAATGTTCAGGAAAAGACGAATGTTGTTTCCTATGACATGGTTGCGTATGAGACCGTAAAGAAAGGATTTACCGTATTCCAACGGGGCGATTTGATTTGGGCCAAAATTACTCCTTGCATGCAGAATGGGAAATCCTGTATTGTTGACAAAATGCCCACAGAGATCGGTTTCGGATCAACCGAGTTTCATGTTATTCGTAAACGCAACGAGAATGTATATATGCCGTTTGTCTGGGCAATTCTGTCAAGCGACGATGTCTTGAAAGCAGCACAGGCTACATTTAGCGGATCTGCCGGGCAGCAGAGAGTGTCAGCGTCTTTTATTGAAAATTTCCCTGCTGTATTACCTGATTACCCGGTACAAGTCAGGTTGGTTGCGGAGTTGGAGGATAAACTAAATCTTCTGAATGGCAAGCTTCAACGGGCACATGAATTACTCCACAAAACCCCGATATATCTCATTGATAGGTTGGGGCTGACGTTCGACTTTTCTGCAACGCAGAAAATCACCTATGCAACAACCGTAGCGAACATAGAAGGGCGTATTGATGCTGACTACTACTCACCGAAATTTTCTCATTTTAGAAAGCAGATTGAAGCATTACCGTATCGGACTGTCAGTGTAAATGACATCAGTGAGAAAATCGTATCCGGCTTTGCAGCAGGCAAACAGGATCAGGCCGACAATTTGCCGGAGGATCAGCGAGTTCCTCATCTTCGCCCATTCAGCATAACACCTGAAGGCGAGCTGTCGTTTGAAACAAAGAAGTATGTGCCTAAGAGCCGACTAAAATCCGAAGATTATTGCAAAAAAAACGAGGTTATCTTCAACAATACTAATTCTCCGGATCTTGTTGGCAAAACGACCGTATTTGATTCAGATGTTCTTTGCGCAGCATCTAATCACATGACAAGAATAACCGTAAAGGAGGGTGTAAATCCGTATTACGTTGCAGCATTCTTTAATGTGCTGCTCAGCATTGGCTACTGGAAGCTGCTTTGCACGAATTTCAACAATCAAGCTGGTGTCAATACGGATACGCTGAAAAGGGTAAAGATCCCGCTCCCCCCGAAAGAAATACAGGATCAGATCGCAGCTGAATTGATGCAGCGTCGTAGTCAGGCTAATGTTCTTCGCAGACAGGCTATCAAGGAATGGGCAGATGCCAAAGCGCAGTTTGAGAAAGAGTTGTTGGGAGAATAGATAATGAATTCGTTATTCAAAAACATGCAGATAAACCAGCTCTCGGGACGACTCCGACAGATTGCAGGTACTCCCAACGTACTGAGTATGCAGTTTTCGGCTGTTGATGTTGCCGGTATTCGTGAGAGCATCATCACAATCGCGAATGAGTGCAAGGCAGATGATCCTCAGATTGCCCGACAGCTGCTCGCAGCAAAGGATATCCTGTTCGCTGTTAACCAATTCGGACAAGCGTTTATTAATCCATACGCTATCGGGGAAATCCTCTTCGGACTGGATTATCTTGCGGCCAAAGGCCAGGCACCATCTGCAGAGAAGCAAACAACTGCTGAGATTTGGTCCTACATACATCCACTAATACAGAAATCTTCAAAGAAACTGTTTGAGGACGGTCATTTCGCAAACGCGGCAGAGGATGCCTTCATTGAATTAAACAGCAGAGCCAAGGCAATTTACAAAAAGCTCGTCCCCAGTGCTGCAACGGTTCCAGACGGAACAGATCTAATGCATAAGCTGTTTGGCAGCAATCCGCTTCTCTGCCCTGTTTGCGATACCGGCACAGAAAGCGGGAATAACTATCAGCAAGGATTTCATTTTATGACAGCTGGTGCCATGTCTGCTTTGCGCAATCCGAAAGCGCATTCAAATGATGAAGTATTGACAGCAGAAGAAGCCCTGAGAAGGCTGATGTTTGCCAGTATGCTGATGTACAAGCTTGATGAAGCGGGTTTGTAAGAAAGAGAATTGCGAGGGATAGAGAATGATTCAACTTTCCGGAATCTTCAGTGAGTCTTTGGGCGGGACTTGTACAATTCGAGGATACGCCAAGTACAATGAAATCGTTGAACTGTCGTATCCACACCCGGGATACCAGCGTCCAGCAGAGGATGAACACGTTGCCGAGATTAGCTCGTTTATTACATCCGGATCTAATAGTTTTAGTCCAGAAGTTGTCCTCGCATACACGGCAAAGTACAACTATTACGCACAAGGAGCATCTTCTGAGGTGGATGCTTTAGCTGATATTCGATCCGGGAAAGGTTTTACATCGAATGTTGATGGTATAGCATTCAAAAAGGAAAAGGCGGCAGGTAATGGCTTCTTGTACACCCTTTCCATCCCTGACAAAAAATACGATCGCATTGAGGATAAGCCTTTCCGTAGAGTTGATGGTAATCATAGACTTTTAGCCATCGAAAAACTCATCGCCGAAGGGCAGATGCGCAGCAATTATCTAATTCCCTTCTGCATTATCGTCTTCCCAGATAATGTAAGTATGAAAGATGAAAAGATCATCTTTCACAATATTAATTCAAAAGCTGTACCCATCCGTTCGGAACGATTGCTGGAAGGTATTATTGTAGACAGCAAAGATGAGCTCTCTTTTTCTGATAAAGAACTAGATGATAGCTTTGGGCATGAATACTTGCTCGCTAGGAAGGTGTTGAAAAACAAGCCTCTGGCAATACGAAAGCTAAAAGCTATTCCTTGGATTCGATCAGATCTAATAACTGCGCTTATAGACATAATAGAAAGCATCCAAAAGCGATTCGGCAATATCCAGACAGCAGAGCATGAAGAGGCTTTTGGAATTGCATTGAGCAATGCTCTCAATGATGCAAAGCTAGGAGAGAACGGAACACTTCTAATATCGTCTGGATTGTTGTTCCTGCTGGTGGCTTTGTATTACAATATCGAAATATCCTCTCCTTCTGCTGACGCTGTTCAATACAAGGATAGGCTCTTAACATGGTCAGAAAAATACCAGATTACTGATGCGCAGATAGACACTGAACAAAATGCTGCAAGCAACGCAGAATGTATTGAAGCCATCTTCAATCGGTATGTTCGCTCGACAGAACAGACAATTTTCATGTCAAGGTGTTTTTCGGCAGAATACAATGAGACCGAAAATGCAATTCGTCGTGCAATTAATGAAATAAACAACGAAAAAAAGACAGGTATTATGCTCATAAGGGTAGATGAGCATCATGAAGGTACGACTGGGCAGATTTCAGATCGGATTTTTCGAGACATTGAGAGCGCAGGGTTAGTCATAGCCGATCTTAGTAGTGGCAAGTTGAATGTCCCGCACGAGATTGGTTACGCAATGGGGTTAAAAAAAGATTTAATTCTTGTACATAACGGAACATCAGAAGAGGCTGAAAAACACATCCCGTCCAATATCAGAATGTTTGAGCAAATCCGCTTTAATGGAGATTACCAAACGCTTCAGAATGAGATAAAGCGCCGCCTAATTGATTATTATAAGTTGTGAGTATTCTCATATAATAATCGACTAACTATGTGAGAGCGAGGTGTCCAAGATGGATAAAACAGGCGTGATTTACATACTGACCAACCCGTCCTTCCCTGAATATGTGAAGATCGGGTATGCGGATGATATTGACAAGCGGCTGCAGCAGCTGAACCGGAGCGAGTGTATTCCCTTCGCCTTCCGCGTCTATGCGACATATGAGGTCAATTCCCGGCTCTCTGATCTGAAAATCCATAGCATTATCGATAAGCTGAATCCAAACCTGCGCTCCATCGAGAACTTCAACGGAAAGCAGCGCGTGCGTGAGTTCTACGCCATGTCGCCGGAGGACGCCTATTCCATCCTGGAGGCCATCGCAGAGATTCACGGCTGTGCGGACAAGCTGAAACGGATCGATATGGACGAGGCCCAGAAGCAGGCAGAGGAAACCGCCCAGGAGATCGACGCCGAGCACAAAGAGCGCCAGTCGCCCTTCCGCTTTTCTATGTGTAATATCCAGCCCGGCGAAGAGATCGAATACTGCAATAACCCAGAAATCAAGTGCACCGTCGTAGATGATAAGACAGTTAGCTATCAGGGGCAGAGCTATTCGCTTTCTTCTTTAGCCCAGCTTCTCACTGGCAGCAAATACTCCGTCGCCGGCCCCCGCTATTTCAAATACAAGGGCGAATGGCTGAACGATATCCGGCACCGACTGGAAGGATAAGCAACTGTATTCTAACAAGATGATTACTTGCTGCGGCATGAGGGTTAGTATATGTATGAGAAAGAACTACAGAGAATACTGAATGCTTCACAAAACAATGCGCTTACTTTTTTCGTCGGTGCAGGCGTATCGGCACTCTCCGGAGCACCAACCTGGAAAGCCCTGATCCACGCAATAAGCGATAAACTGGGGCGAACTCGAAAAGATGAGTACTCTTCCGATGAGAATCTTCAAATTCCGCAGATGTTTTATTATTCTTTAGGGGAAAACAAGGAAGAATACTATAGGTTTGTCAAAGAACAGCTGTACTCTGCTTCCTTGCTGCCCAATACCATCCATCGGGAAATGCTAAACCTAAATCCAGTATCCTTTATTACCACCAACTATGACACGCTATTGGAAGACGCAGCAGTCCAGTATTGCCAAAGCTTTAAGGTTGTTTCACAAGATGAAGATGTTCCGACTATCTTTGGAGATAGATTTATACTAAAACTACACGGAGATTTCAAGCACAATAATTTTGTGCTCAAAGAAGAGGATTACCTCAACTATAGTGAGAACTTTAAATTAATTGAAACTTTGGTGAAATCCATTTTTTCCACCAACACCGTTGTTTTTATAGGATACAGCCTGAATGATTATAATATTAAACTGATTCTTAACTGGACGAAAACGCTACTTAAGGGTAGCTTCCGAGAGCCTATCTTCCTTTATGTTGGCAGCTCAGCCCTTACAGATACTGAGCTTATTTATCAGCAGTCGAAGGGGCTCACAGTTGTCGAATGGAATAAACTCATTACTTCAACCGACGATTATTTAGATCGCTACAATGCGATCTTTGCTGCACTAAAGAATCAATCTAAGTTGTCATTGGAGGGGAAATCAGAGGACGAAGCATTTGAGATCCTGTATAATTTGCTTCAACCGTTAGACCGTTTGAATGCCCTTCGAATCGAGGACGTTTCAAAACGACTGTATCCATATATCAGAATACGCGACGACGGAGTTATTGGCTTATCTCAAAGGGACGATCTTTTGTTAAAGAGATTCTTTGCCATTAATCTAATGCCAGATTCTCAACAGAATAACCTTACAAAAGATGTATTGGGAAAATACCATTGCATTCTCAATGTCTTCAGAAAAGCGAGAATACTTGAGGTAGAAGATGGTCACAAATACAGGCGTTTTGTTGCTGGCGAGGTGCCGTTTGCAGATAAGAATTGTATTCTGTTCGATTATTCTGCTATGCACGCATTTTCAGAAAAGACATATAAATCACTGGATAAAAACTATAAAAAAGCATTTTATCTATCTCGGCTAAGGCGTTATGACGAAGCGTTCTTTCACTTTTCTGAGATCGCAAAGCAAGCTTTTAAGGATTCGGACTATCTGCTGTACTATTTTGCGGAGTCCAACTGCATCAGCCTACGGAAAGTAATCAAGAATGTAAATACATGGTATCGCTGCTATGATCTTGATGCTGTCGAAGCATTGTCTCCAAATGACTCAGAGGCTGAAAACTTGTTTAGACGCCTTCCGGTAGAATTCCGAAATATATATGACAACCTCAGAGATATTCATAGTGCGAATATGCTATATAAATATTCGTATGAGGCTTTTACTGACGGACAAAAGCTTCAAAAAGCGATTGAGTCTGGATCAACAGAATTTGGCATGACAAGCAGCGGTAAGGCGATTTGCAGAGTAAACGATTATTTGCATTTCTTGCTCGGAAATGGAATCATAGCGGATGTGTTCTCCGAGTATAGAAGTGCAGTGAAGAATCTGATGTCCCTGTTAGTATACAAATACTCCACACAGGGAAAGAAAGTATTACATGAGCAGCCATTTCCTTTTATTGATGGAAATAATGTTTATTTTGATGAAATTGATTTCCACTGTTTCATAGAGTATTTTGACGCCAAAGAAATAATCGCACTATTAAGCAAATACCATATTGAAACAATCGAGTTTCAGAATATGGCTTCGATAGAGAACGCTGTAAACAACTTGCTGGATTACTACAGTTATGCGGTCAAATCTTCAAAAAATAACATTGATGTTATTGGATTACAAACGCAAATCAAGAATTGTCTCGCATTACTCAGATATGTTAGCATTTCACAGGGTTTGGTTGATAAGATATGCGGCTTCATCCTTACACAAGAGTTTCGGGAAATACTGATAAATGATAAGGTCCTATTCCTTGATCGCCAACTGGTGCACAGGAAAATGTACAGCAAAACAACGAGCAAAATCGTAGAGAATACTCTGATTTCGTATTTGGATAAACATATTGCTGCCTTAAAAAAGGGCGAGAGGTTTGAGTTGTTCTCAGCAAGCACGGGTATCAATTATTGCAATCTTGTCCATTACATTTCTGCACCAGAGGAGAAATACTATTCGCGAAGACTGTCTATGAGAATCTCGCAGATTATAAATAATAATCTGTCCCAGATGTATTATCAGATAACTCAGCACTACTGCGGATATGTTTCAAAGAATCAACAGAAAAAACTTATCACATGGGCTAACAAACTAATACAAATGAATTTTAGCTTTGATTTGTTTAAAATGCTTGTGCAATGTGATGCGCGTATTAGTAAAGCAGCTAAAACGCAACTGAAGGTATACCTTAAGCAAAGAATAGATGCGGCTAAAAATAAAAATAACAATGGCGTAGTCGTATATCCAACTAAACAACCATATGAAGAATTAGATCAGGTCGGTTATTGGTGTCTTCTCAATGTTCTCAAAGCAAAGGACTTCCAGGAGTTCCTCGGCAATAGTGAGGCGTTTGACTTCTATTGCGAATATGCGAAATTTGACTTTAGCCGGTTTGACGTTTCATGGCTATTAAACCTTTATCCGCATACGTTGGAACAGATAGCGAAAAATGCCAAGGTTAAAGAGCGTGTTCGAGTAGCCATAGCAACTACATTGGACGGGGAAGCAATAGCACCATCGGACAGTCAACGGCTACAAAGTATTCTTGTAAAGCATTTCTGTTAAGATTGCTCGCGTAAAAAGGAGCATATGATTTTGATAGAATGGGTTTCCAGCCCACTTGATTCGAAAAATTCGCTTTATTCACCCTTGAAGAGCGAATAAAGCGAATTTTCGGTGAATATTCGGCGAATTTTCAGTCGCAGAAGCGGCGAATCACACTTTTTAATAGAAAAACGGTTCTGAAAAACGCACTTTTCAAATTCTGCCGCTGATGCTACCTCTCAAGAAAGCTCTCAAACGGCGCGTCGTCGCTCAAAAAGGTATCCAGCATAAACCGTGCGCCGAAGCGGAAGCCGGTGATGAAGGTGTCTAGCTCGGATTCGCCCATGAACTCGGCGGAGGCGTTGCAGAAGCGGAGAAACAGCTCCTTGTTTTCGCCGACGAGCTGCTCGGTGAGCTTTTCCTCCAGGTCGTTCAGAGAGTCGGACGCCTTCTTCGCAGGGCTCTTAGGGCGATAGCCGCGATCCTGCGGGTCGATTTTGCCGTAGTACAGCTCCTCAATGATATTTCCCCTCATTGCCCGTCACTCCATTTCTGCAGCTCCCAGAGCCGGTCGATATGGCGGCGGGACTTACGGAGGGTCGCGTTGTGCTCGTCCGAGGAGAGCCAGTCGATCAGATAGCACTTCGGGATCATGTACTTGTGCTGCAGCGCCAAGGCGCGGAGCTTTCCGAAGCGGATCCACTCGCAGACTGTATGGCGGTTATAGCCGGTGAAATCCACAATGGCGGCCACGTCGATCACGTCCAGGTAAGCGGCGAGCTTACTTTCGTAGTAGCGCCGCGTCTTTTGTGGATCGTTGGGAAGGGGCGGTTGAATGCGGATCTTGTAAGGCTTCACGTCCTCGTTTCCGTATTTGTACCAGCTGGTGGGCACGATGTACCGGCTGGGATTGATCTCCCGATTGATCATAAAGTCGATGACGTCGCGTTTCTTGATGGCGTAACAGCGGGTTTTCTTCCCGGTGCAGACGTGGGGGATCAGATTGAACTGCAGCAGATAGTGCGCCGTCCGCTTGCTGATATGGCAGGCCTTGCGCAGCTGTTCCTTGTTCATGATCTCCGGGTATTGTTCGAGTTCCTTTGCATCGTATGTCATGACGAAGCTCCTTTCCGTATTTCGGTCCGAAAGGGTGCTTTATCGGCGCTGTTGAGGTCTCTGTTTTCTTGCCTGACTTCTTGCAAACGCGCAAGAACGGGGACTATTTACGCAAGAACGCGGTTTTATTTGAACTTTGGGGCGGTTCGAATCGCCTCCGGCCGATACGGGTCGGAATGTCCGCAACCCCTTGCGGCGTCTGCGTTTCTGCCTCTTAACAAAGTGGCCTGAAACGACCTGCTCCAGACGTGAATCTGCCAAAGTCTTACAACACTCGAAATCAGTTTGCGAGCAATCGCACGAGGGTTCGAATCCCTCCCGCTGCGCCAAGAAGAGAAGAGACACCGGACGGTGTCTCTTCTCTTTTTATTCCGGCTTCTCCCACTTCTGATAGAGGAAGCGCCTTCCCAGCAGCGCCGCGGCGTAGAGGAGCGCGGCGGTGAGGACGATGAGCGAGAAGTCACGCTGCATCTGGTAGCTCGTCGTCGCAAAGCCCTTGACGAGCAGGTGGCCGAGAAGATAGCACGCGGGGATCAGCGCGAGATGGCCGAGCGCTTTGCCCGCTTTTTTCCTGCGGCAGAGGAAAAAGGCAATACTCAGAGGAATAAGAAGTGCCAATGATAGCAAAACGTAATAGCCGAGCGCCAGCCGCGGCAGGGAAATGATGCCGCCGTCCCTGCTGCCGCAGAGCAGCACATCGTCCTGCCCATTGTTTGGTGAATAGTAGATCGCCGTGCAATTCGTGGCGTCGAGCGTGAAGAGCGTGCGTGCGGACTCCGTCTCGCCGAGCGCGTCCAGCAGCGCGTTTGCCTCGCGCTGCGCGTGGTCGCCTGTGTCCGACACGTCAAAGGTGCCGCACCACGTATCGAGCGGCGTGCGCCATGCGGTGATGAAGTAGACCGTCTTGCCGCTGTCCGGGTCCTGCGTACTCGTGACCTTTGTGCCGGACACAGGCGTGAGCAGATTGACGGAAATGCTCTCAATGCCGCTGAGATCGGTCAGCCCATCCGACATGATCGAGCCGTCCGCGAGCGCTCGGGGAGAGCGCGTGATCATCCACTCTGTCTCGTCATACGGCAGATACTGCGGTGCGGTGAGGTACGCGAACCCCGCCGTGGCCAGCGTCAGCGCGAGCGCGACGGCCAGCAGCACGGCGGTCAGCTTTTTGCGCCGAAGCTGCCGCTTCAAGTCGCGCAGCGGCTGCGCGCTGACGGGCGCGGGCTTCACGTCCGCCTTCAGCGCGTCGAGCTCGGCGCGGCAGGCTTCGCACTGAGCGAGGTGTCCGTCGACATATTCCTTCGTTCCCTCGCGCAGCATGTCTTCCGCGTAAAGCGGCAGAAGATCCTGCACGATGCTGCAATCCTTGTTCATTTCAGTCCTCCAATCTCTCGCGGATCATGCGCTTGGCGCGGTGGTAGGTCACGCATGCCCAATTTTCCGTCTTGCCGAAGAGCGCGCCGATGTCGCGAAAGCTCTTCTCGCCGTACACGCGCCACATAAAGACCTCCTTGTACGGCTCTCTGAGCGCGTGCAGGAGCGTCTGGATGCGCGCGGCCTCGCTGCGATCTTCAAGCGATTCCTCGTGGCGTTCCTCGGCGATCCGGCAGTCTTCGAGCGGCACAAGGCGCTTTTTGCGCCGCAGGTGCGAATAGTAGAGATTCTTGGCGATCTGGCAGAGCCAGACGCGCACGCTGCACTCGCCGCGGAAGCGGCCGAGGGCATCCATCGCGCGGAAAAACGTCTCGCTCGTCAGCTCCTCGGCGACGCTCTCGCTCCCGGAAAGCGAGAGAAGATAGCGGTACACATCGTCAAAGTACACGGCGTAGACCTCTTCAAAATCCGTCAGCACCCTCACCCCCTTCTGTCTATTAGACGGCGAAAAACCGGTTTTCTTACAAAAAAATCCGTCCCGATGGACGGATTTTTTCTTTCTTACGTTTTGATGACCTTTTTCCTGCCGCACTTCGGGCACGTCAGCTCGACCTTGCCCACGCCGCGCGGTACGCGGCAGTATGCGCCGCAGGAGCAGCGGACGTATTTGTGCGCCTTGTCGGCGCGGCGGGCCTGCGCGCCGCGAATGGCGTTGGACTTTGGCGTCCACCAGGTCAAAAACTTTGCATTCTCGGCCTGACGGCGCGCGAGATTGCGTGAAAAAATGCGGAGCAGCACCACGAACATCAGCACCGTGGACACAAAGTACAGCGCCTGCGACACGCCGCGCACATGAATGAAGGAGCTCACCAGGCTGAGGACGACCTCAAGCACGACGAGCGCCCAGCCCAGCGCGTCCACACCGTTGCGGCCGTACATGAAGCGGTAGAGGGCATTGCGGAATTTGCTCACAGTAACAACTCCCCGGAAAACCAAGATGGGTGTATTGTAGCACGGTTTGCAGGCGGGGGAAAGGGCTATCACAGAAAGTTTACAAAAAAGGGCCGCCCGTTTTCAAACGGGCGGCCTCTTGATTCGCGGGAGATCTCTGCGCGGAGATCAGATCACGCGAGGGCGCGGTACAGGAAGGTCACAGCGTCACCGCGGTTGCAGGTGCCGTTGGGATCAAAGATGCCGTTGCCGTAGCCGGTGGTGATCTTGTTGTTCACAGCCCAGAGAATGGCGTTGTAGAACGCGGCATGCTCGGTCTTGTTGACGTCCGAGAAGTTCAGGGAGCCGTAAACCGCGGGGTTGCTCTTGAAGCGGTACAGGAAGGTGACGATCTGCGCGCGGGTGCAGGTGGCGTCGGGCGAGAACTTGCCGTTGCCGGTGCCGGTGGTGATGCCCTGCTCGGTGGCCCAGATGATCGCCTTCATGTAGTCGGCGTGCGTGGTGGCGTAAACGTCAGTGAACTTGTTGGTGCTGCTGCGCGGCGCGGGAGAATTGGCGGCGCGCCACAGGAAGGTGACGATCTGCGCACGGGTGCAGCCCTGCTTCGGGGAGAAGGTGGTGGCGGAAGTGCCCTTGGTGATGTCGAGGTTGACGGCCCACTGGACGGAATCATAGAAGTAGTCGCCGGGTCTCACGTCGACAAAGCTCATGGTCTGCTTGACCTTGATGGCGAGCGTGCCCTCAGCCTTCTGGCCGGACTTGGTGCCGTAGGCGGTGAAGGGGATATAGACGATATCGCCGACCTTGGCAAACTTGGAGGTCACATAGGCCACGTCGTCGAGGTCATAGTGCTTGCTGCTGGTCTTGGGGTTGTAGTAGAACTCGTCCTTGGCGCTGACGGTGGAGTTGACGCCGGTGCTGCCGTTGTAGTAACGGTAGAGCGCGCCGGTGCCGTTGAAGTAGGAGGTGATGGCGCTGTTCTTGCCCACATCGAAGGTGACATAGTCGAGGTCAGCCTTCTTGTAGCTCTTGTCGGAATCGCGCAGGAAGTCGATGAACTTGTCGGAGCCGAGCTTGACCGCGCTGTTCACGCCGACCTCAAAGACGATGTCTTCCTTGACGACGGAGATCACAACGTTGCCGCTGTAATCCACGTCCTTGCCCTTGCCCTTGGAAGAGCCGTCCTTGTAGAGCTTACCGTAAGCGGTGAAGGAAATGGTGATGGTGTCCTTGGCCTTGGCGACGGACTCGAAGGTCACCTTGTCGAGATCTTCGACCTTGTCGTTTCTGTCGATCTTGCTCTTGCCCTCATAGAGGACGCCCTCTCTGGTGGAGTTGGGCAGGGAGAACTTGACGTAGCTGAGCTCAAGGGTGTCCTTTCTGGAATTGTAATCGGAGGAATCGTCAGCGATGTCCTCGAGGAAGGACTCGAAATCCTTCTGGGAGAAGGTCACGCTCTCACCCGCGACCACGCTGTACTTGATGTCATAGGACTTCTGATAGACGCTGATCACGCCGTAGTAAGCGGTGCCGTCCTTATCATAGGTCACGACATAAAGCTCGCACTTGCCGCTCTTATCAAAGTCGCTGCCGGACAGGGTGTAGAGGCTGTTGCCGGAGTAGGAGCTCTTGGTACCACTCAGCTTCTCGGAGTAGTCAGTCGGAGCCTTGCTGGGGTTCTTTGCAACAACATAATACTCCTTGTAGCCATCGGGGACGTCCACGCTGTACTTATAGTTGCTGGAGGTGCCGCTGGGCTGGGGATACTGGGACTCATAGGTGGTCTTGATGGGGGTAACGGGGATAATGAAGGTAATGTCAAAGCTGCCGAGCGCACTGGTGGTGGCGGTCATCACGATCTGCGCCTTACCGATGGCCTTAGTGGGCGGCGTGAAGGTAAGATATCTGGAGGTCATCTCAAACTTACCGATCGTGCTAACAGCAGGGGACTTTGCCGTCAAGGTATTGACCGTGACAGCAGAAACGGAAAGATTCAGGCTATCGGCAATAACCTTCTCCGCATACTCCTTGAGAGTGCTCAAGGTGTAATCCTGTGCCTTAGAGCCGCTCTCAACATCATCAAGCGTGTAATCAAGCGCAGAGACAACTACCTTGACCTGCTTGGTATAGACCTTGCCCTTGTACTGCGTGGCACCGGAATTGTTCTTGTCCTTGGCGGTGACAGTGATTGTAACCTCACCACCGGCAAGAGCGGTAAGCGTGCCGTCCTTGGAAACGCTAACCTTGGTCGTATTGCTGGAGCTGAAAGTGTATGCAGCGTCATCAACCGGCATGCCGCCAGTTTTGTCGGGGTAAAGCAGAATCTTCTTAAGCGAGTCATCGGTAGCACCCTTGGCCAAGTAGATGGTGATTTCCTTGGAGGGGTGCAGGGAATACGTTGCATCTTCAACCGTGACGTCTTTGGTTGCACTTTCGACGACATTATTCTCGTTATCAGGATCGTAGGAAACGACACACTTGAAAGAGTGGGTATTGGCAGCGGTTTGCGAAGTGGGCGTCCAAGTTAGCGTCTTGGTGGTCTGTCTTGCAATCAGGATATTATCACAGTACCATGCATAAGCCACATTGGACTCAGTGCCATTATAAGTTGCGGTGATCTGGGTCGTACCATCTTTGGAAATAACAGGATAGGTGGGGTCACTGAGAACGACCGTCACAGGGACGGGGGTAACAGTGATCTGCGCAGACTCATCGTTCGAGCCAGTAATAGTAAGCACGTTGCTGTTAAAAGAAGCTGTAGCAGTATACTCAGTACCCTGCTTGAAATTTACACTCCAAGTGCCAGAGGCAAATTCATTTTCATTATGCTTGGGAACAGATACCTTGCCGTTGCTGACAGGGTAGTTCTTGCCGCCAAAACCAATACTCTCAATAGCGGCGGCGAAATCGCCCTGCGGGTCGGTGACGGTGACAGTTGCAGTTGCAGTCTTAACAGCAGTAACCGTAACATCGTCACCTGTTTCTTGCGGCGTATAGGTGCCAGTCATTGTAGCAGTGCACTGAATGGTTGCATCGCCTTTTTTTACAATGCTCATCTTGTCACCAGAAATAGTAACAGCATTACCTCTGGTAACAGCCCATGTATATTCGGTCTGCGGATTGGTGACAGTATTATCTCCATACTTGAGCGTTGCTCCGCTTAATGATGCCTGGAGAGTAACGACGGTGTCACCAACTTTTGCAGCAATAGAATCGTTGGTGGCATTTGTAATGGTCAAAGTACCCCCATCAATTGTTCCATTGATGCTGTTGTCCGCCCTTGCCGGAACGATGACCAGACTCAGAATCATAGTCAACGCCAGCAGCGATGAGAGAAATTTCTTCATAATTTTCTTCATCCTTTCTCATTTTTGTGATTGGCTCTGCGCGCACAGAGCCGTTCTCATACACCGACATTATATCATGCCGTAGGAAATTAGGGAACAGGAAAACGCAAATTTCAGAAAATCTTTATTTTCCAAATTTTCCTGCCGCCCCCCCTGTATGTTATTAGACGCAGGAAAGGGGGGATTTGTTGCAGGAAAGGACAAAAAATTTCAAAATTTTTTTACGCCGCGAAAAACCGCACGTACACAAACACCCCCGCCGCAATCTGGCAGAACAAGATCGCCGGAATGCCGAAGCGGAAATACCAGTGGCGCGTTTTGTGGTGAAAGACGCGCATGCCCAAAAGAGCACCCGCGCTGCCGAGCAGCAGCGCGAGTGCAAAGAGTGTTTTTTCGGGGACGCGGCGCGCGCCGGGAATTCTGGCGCGGCGCTTATCCGCGCCGTAGACGAAAAACGTGATGAGATTGATCGCGGCGAGATAAAGGGCAAAAAATCTCACTTTTCGAGTTTTGCAAGCTCGACCGCCGCCGCCGCGCCGAGGCGGGCGTTGTTAAAGACGAGCTGAATGTTGGAATCGAGGCTGTCGCCGCCGGTGAGATCCTTGATCTTGGCGAGGAGGTAGGGCGTGGTGGCCTTGCCGTGAATGCCGTCCTTCTTCGCGTCCTCCACGGCCTCGGCGATGGCCTTGTCGATGACTTCCTTGTCCATGGAGTACTCTTCGGGAATCGGGTTCGTGACGAGTAAGCCGCCGCGCAGACCCAGCTCGCGCTTGACGTGGAAGGTCTTGGCAAGCTCGGCGGGCGTGTCGAGCTGATAGTCGACGCCAAAGCCCGACTTGCGGGTATAGAACGCGGGCAGCTCGCCTGTGCCGTAGCCGATGACGGTGACGCCGTGGGTCTCGAGGTATTCGAGCGTGAGGCCGAGGTCAAGAATGGACTTTGCGCCCGCGCAGATGACCATGACGGAGGTGTTTGCCAGCTCCTCAAGGTCGGCGGAGATGTCGAAGGTCTCCTGCGCGCCGCGGTGCACGCCGCCGATGCCGCCGGTGGCGAAGACGCGAATGCCCGCCATGTCGGCGATCATCATGGTGGTGGTGACGGTGCAGGCACCGTCCTTGCCCTGCGCGACGAGCACGGGCAGGTCGCGGCGGGAGGCCTTGGGAATGCCCGCGCCGGTGCGGCCGAGGTAGTCGATCTCTTCCTTGGAAAGACCCGCCTTGAGGCGGCCGCCGATGATGGCGATGGTGGCGGGGACTGCGCCCGCGTCGCGGATAATTCTCTCGACCTTGAGCGCCGTTTCGACGTTCTGCGGGTAGGGCATGCCGTGGGAAATGATGGTGGATTCGAGCGCCACGACGGGCTTACCGGCGGCAAGGGCCTCGGCAACCTCGGGGGCGATATCCAGATACTTGTTCATAGTTAAAATCCTCCTGTAAAGTAATAGGTGAAAGTTTCACGTTTACCTTTTGAGGTAAGATTTTAAGATAACACACAAATTCCGAAAAGTCAATCAAAAGCAGGGCTTGCAATCGCACAGAAAGTAGCATATAATAAGCGCATTATCCCGCGAAAACCCACAAAAGGAAAGGAAATTATTATGGAACGAGTGAGAATTGCCGCGATCTTCGCCGACAGTGAGCGCTACGGCGGCGAAAGCGTCACCGTGTGCGGCTGGGCGAAGACCATCCGCGATATGAAAACCTTTGGATTCATCGAGCTGAACGACGGCTCGTGCTTCCGCAATTTGCAGGTGGTGATGGACGCGAATTCTCTTTCTAATTATAAGGAGATCGCCGCGCAGAACGTCGGCGCCGCACTCATCGTGCGCGGCACGGTGGTGCTGACGCCCGAGGCCAAGCAGCCGCTCGAGGTCAAGGCGACAGAGATTGAGATCGAGGGCGCGTCCAGCCCCGACTATCCCTTGCAGAAAAAGCGCCACAGCGTCGAATATCTGCGCACCATTCAGCATCTGCGCCCGCGCACGAACCTCTTCTCCGCGGCGTTCCGCGTCCGCAGCGCGGCGGCCTACGCCGTGCATGAGTTCTTCCAGAGCCGCGGCTTCGTCTACGTCAACACCCCCATCATCACCGGCAGCGACTGCGAGGGCGCGGGCGAGATGTTCCAGGTGACGACGCTCGACCTTGAAAACCCGCCCCGCACCGAGGACGGCCAGATCGATTACAGCAAGGACTTCTTCGGCAAGAAGACGAGCCTGACCGTTTCCGGCCAGCTCAACGCCGAAAACTTTGCCATGGCGTTCGGCGACGTTTACACCTTCGGCCCCACGTTCCGCGCGGAGAACTCCAACACCGCGCGCCACGCCGCCGAGTTCTGGATGATCGAGCCGGAGATGGCCTTCTGCGACCTCAACGGCGACATGGAAGTGGCGGAAGCGATGATCAAGCACATCATTCGCCGCGTGATGGAGCGCTGCCCGGACGATCTGGCGTTTTTCAACAGCTTTGTCGACAAGGGGCTCATCGAGAGACTTAGGCACGTTGCCGAGTCTGACTTTGGCCGCGTGACCTACACCGAGGCCGTGAAGCTCTTAAAGGAGAGCGGGCAGAAGTTCGACTATCCCGTCGAGTGGGGCATCGACCTCCAGACCGAGCACGAGCGGTATCTGACCGAGGTAGTTTTTAAGCGTCCCGTGTTCGTCACCGACTATCCGCAGGAGATCAAGGCGTTCTATATGCGCCTCAACGACGACGGCAAGA
>OGGU01000903.1_pt1 | contig 20384 bp, 10 predicted proteins | sample 1571241 | NCBI WGS metagenome assembly OGGU01 (sample SAMEA2581934, study PRJEB24529) | metagenome | biome: Human gut stool | place: China | collected 2011
TCTACGGGGAAAATATCTTCCGGAGTTGTCCTGAAATACACGGAAGATATTTTCCCCGTAGAAGTCCAATGTCATACGCTGGCTATTGGGGAATAGTATTTCAACGGTGGTGGGGTTTATCTTTTTGGCACCGACAATGGGAGACAACACTTCTGTCTCTATCGCATTATTATATAACCTAGCCTGTATTAATGAAGGAGGTAACATCACAGATAGCCCCAATATAAACAAAAGTGATTTCTTCCATCTACTTGGTGTAGTTAGATTTCTCATATATTTTACAAATTAATGAATAATGTGAATCAGTTGCTAAAAATCAGCTGCTATATGCAACTAACAACAGTCACAAACCTAATAATTAAATTTTCTTTCTATTATACTCTTATTTTATTAATCAAATATAGCTTTCTCAGATAGACGTACCACCTGCCTACAATTATTCTTCAATTCAAATACGACTACCCGGTTAATACCTTTAGCTAGTATAGCAGCTGGTACCGGAATAGTCCGCTGAGAAATATTCTCCCAAAAAGAACCTATATACTGCCCGTTTATCCAGACTTCTCCCATTCCCCAGCCCGAAGTATCTAAAAAGATGTCTGTCGGAGTTTCTATCTCAAAAGTACCGCGATAGAAGCAAGGAGACTGTTTTGTTTGACAAGGGGTAAACTGGAGTTCTTCCACGTCACAGTCACGTATCAGGAGAGGTGTCATTTTCCAGTTCTCTATTTCAACATCTTCTAAAGTGATACTCCCGAAAAGTCCCTTGGAATTGTCCAATATCTCAGGTCCATAAGTAATACGTCCTATATTCTCTGCATAAAGTTGCAGATGATGTGTACCCGTAGAAACAGTCAGCTTAATATTCTTCTGATTATCAGTGATCCAGCCTTGTAATCTTCCATCAACATAGACTGAGGCATAGTCCCGAATATTCTCTACCGCCAATATTGGATCCACATCCTCCACAGTAATCTCCGCCTCATATAAAGCATAGCCGAACTCAATGCCCAATTCATTCATCGGCAGCAATCCCTCTGATTCCTGAACATCACCATACACTTGCTCTAAAGCCGCGACTTCCTGCATCGGAATCTCCTGTGCAGATAAAGTCAGTAAGGACAGGCAAAATAAACAACATATAAATAATTCTCTTCGCATAACTATTTTATTAAAAAGGATTGAATAAACTCTTCTTTTACAGTTGCTCGGGGAGCAAATTGGCCACTCTTCACATATTGATCAATACTCTTCAGCAATTGTTGAGTAGCAGGACGTTTATCCAGATCTTTCCGAGTATCAACAGCCAATACCAACAGTTTACCATTGTTTACCCTAGCCTCAAAGCCAATCCCTAGTTTCTGATTGGTTTCATAGCTATCTATTACCTGGATAAACGGACGAAGTTCTTGCGGAGTATCCGTCATATCAATCACTTTTGCATTCGTCAGAATATCCCACCACTGCCAATCAAGATGCTTTTCAGTGATGAAGTCTGCAAACATGGGCTGATCGGCATGAATAAGACAACCCAGTGTCGTTGGTGCCCATTTGAACATAATCGGATTCCAAAAATGATTGTGAAATACAGACTTACGCCCTTTCACTTTGTTCGGCTTCGGACAAAGAACAACTTTTTTCCCTTCTTGGAGATATTGTTTCGCTTTCGCATCATAGGTTGTTGTATATAATACATCAGGCGTTGTCTGCATCAAATCTTTATGATGGGGATAGACCCATATATCCCAACTATTATGAACTTTGTCACCAACGGACAGATGTATGGTTAATTTCTGCGGAGCAGTCACCGAATTCAACATATACTGAAACGTTCCAAGTGGAAAGACACCATAGTTTCCTATTCTTTGTGTCTTCAGTCTACCGGATTTCAGAACTCTGCCGGAAGCATCGGTAATCCACCACTTAGCTTTTGCACTTTTCAAGATAGAGGGACTATAATTATACACTTCTGCCTTCCCTTCAAAAGTTTCATCACAATAATAGGCTCGTTTAGGAAAACGTAGTAAAGCAACAGTGGGTGCACAAAACTCACGGAATTTTTCAGGAGTAATCAAACCTTTAGACTCCCAAAACGGGTCGAGAATACCAACCGGAGCATATCCCTGTCCTGTAAAATCATTCAAGGCCAGAAGTTGAAAACCGGATTTAAGAGAAGTACGAAGTTCAGCTTCAATAACATCTTTATATTCCAGTACAGTCTGAGCCCCTGATACACGGAAGAAATCATCTGCTTGATCCAACATACCGTTTGCCGCCAATGATTCACGGAAAACTTCAAAGTTTCGAGCTTGAACCGGACCGGTAAAATTTGGAATCTCCTTGAAGTTAGGATATATGCAACGCTGTCCCGACTCATGAGAGATCACAGGCACATCAATGCCCAATTCTTTATTTTTATCCCAATCAGTATATGGCCGTCCTTCGTATATAGCCATATGTCCTTTAGGCGTTTGATGAGTGATGTAAAATTGGTCAGACTTCACACGTGTACGGGCTGTCGAACCACTAAATAGCCTGCGTTTGTCACTGACCCTCCCATAATGGGTTAGTTCTTCTATAAAATCAAAATTACCGGTTATCTCATTACCATTACAGTAAAGAACAAAAGAGGGGTGATTACCATATTCTTTCAAGATAGCTTTTTGTTCACGACGGAAAAAGTCATAACGTTTCTCATCCGGTTCGGCATCCTTTCCCCACATCGGCATTTCCACTTCCAGATAAATTCCTAGTTTATCCGCTGTCCGAAATGCCGCAGCAGGTGGACACCAGGAATGGAAACGCATATGGTTCATCCCATAATCTTTCAGAATCGTTAATATACGTTCCCACGAAGCATCATCCACTGGAGCATAACCTGTTTTAGGAAATACTGCATTTTCTACTGTTCCACGCAAATGTACCCGATGAGCATTAATCAGAATATTGTCTCTATCTGCCTTTATTTCACGCATTCCGAAGGTAGCGGACTGTGTATGTTGATAGTTTGTACTACCCGTAGTCGTTGCCAAATCACATTGCAACGTATAGAGATTAGGAGTAAACTCATCCCACAACCGAATATCTTTACCTAACGCTATGATATCTTCTACGTAAAATACTGAATCATTCCCAGAAACCATTGTCTCTCTAGTCTGCTTATATTGTTCGCCGGAAATTGTAAAAAATGCCTTCCCTGTAACGAGTTTATGAGTGTGATTCAATATCTTCATCCTGACTTTGACTGAATGCTCCGATACATTCGGATACAGTTGCATATCCTCAATATATACAGGATCAAGAGCTACCAGTTTCATTTCCCCCAAAATCCCATTCCAGTTTATTTGAGTATATTCCGAATGAGCATGATCCCATTTATGGGTATTGTATTGATAACGATTATCAACGCATACAGTAATAAGATGCGTCTTACCCGGTTTCACGAAATCTGTCAGTTCGTGATTGTGGGGAACACTGATATAGTCTATTTTACTGACTTCCTTTGTGTCTACATAAATAGAACTCAACCAGTGTACGCGTTCGAAAGATATAAAAATACGTTTGCCTTTCCACTCTTTTGGAATAGTTATTTCACGTTGATACCAAGCCGGCCCCATATACTCATACACACGAGTCAAACGGTCAATGTGACGATAAGGAGATTTATAACCAATTTTATAGTCATCCGTAATCCCTGGTAGAAGGATGCTCTCCTGCAAGCGATGCATATAACGAATATCCAAAGAACCGCGTCGAAAATCCATCAGGTCAGTTTGAAATCCCCATTGACCAGACAGATCTATTTCTTGCGTCTGTGCCTTCAATAAAGATAACTGGGTTATCAATACAAATACAATAAGAATGGATTTAATAAACTTTTTTCTCATACAGTCTTGTATTAAAACATCATATATCAACAATTTATTTTCTACATAGAATAATTAATGATATTATTACTTTACTCTTATAAAGAAATAAAAAGAGAGCACTTCAAAAAGTATGAAGCCTGTTAAGCAACTACTTTAGAAAGTGCCCTCTGTGTATAAGGACCTATTTCAAACCGTCGGATTAGAGTTTAAGGCCAAGTCCAAATTCAGCTACTTGCGCAGATGAACCTCCTGAACTATATGACCTATATTGTACTTTAACATACCGATAGGTTGATTCTGGTATATCAAAATATTGAGTATCATATAAGTCTTCGATAATATTAATAACTTCATCATTTATTTTTGTAAAAGTTTCATTATCATTACTACCATAAATATCTACAGACAACACCTGTAAGTAACCATTATTCTGTTTCCTATGTTGCCAATAAAAATAATTGAAAGTTTGTGGCTGCTGCATATCAACAGTAAAATTTGGGTCTGTCGTACCCACATAAGCACCCATGGATTTTCCAGGTTTAATCATTGACAAATAAGTACTTTGTTTACCATCCAATATATCTTCCGGTTTTCCTGTATTTCCATCCGTTACATAGTTTTGTCCATTACTATATTTTGCAAAAGTAGTTACTGTCCAAGAAGTACGATCCAGCCTAATATCACCAATAATATTCAATGTTATAACATCCGTCACTCCACTTTCATCAACTGCAGCAACATTAATTTTTGCTTCACCTGCAGCAACTCCTTTAACCACACCTGACTCTGAAAGTTCAACGAATGCTTCACTACCTTCTGCAAGAGTAAAGGCCAGGTTTTGATAACTTGCATTAGTTGGTAATACTTTTACTACCGTATTCAGATCCAACGTCTCATTTATATTAATAGATTCTGGCATAGCACTTTTATCAATACTTTCAACCAGTACCGTCGGAGCCTTCCCTTGTTCTACAACAAGTTCCACTTGATGACTTTCATCATAAATCAAAGACATCTTAGCTGTACGCCCATTTATATTCTCCGACAAATCTACATCTATCATTATCTTACTATCCTTGATATAGCCCAAGCACCAACTTTCATGATTTATAATATATACCACACTCGCATCAAGCCCTTTGGCCAACGTATAGTCACATGTCAAACTTCCTCCTTCATAACCAATAGTCATTGGATCTGTTGACACAGTTATCCAGTTATCTGGAACGACAACTGTTTCTTCGTCATCACAGGCAGCAACAAAAAATCCTGCAAACAACAATAGTATCACTGATAATATATTATTTATATTCTTCATATTCTTAAATTTTAATTATTATAGATCATTTATTATTCAATCATTTATAATCATCCAAATTGATTTCCGTTATCTGATGAACGTTCGGATGTGGCATTTCATAACCTTTTCCGTTAATTTCCTCCTTCAACAGTTCAATCTGTTCTTCTGTGATTTCGAATGCTTTATTTCCATAATCATTCAGTGTAGTTTTAACCGGATATAAGAATCCCCACTTCTCAAAGAAATCGAGCATATTCAATCCTGAAATGTCACATACCTGACGTACAAAATCCAGCTGGTTCATACCTTGATTCTCACCCTTGTCACTCGGACTCTCATGAGTACGAAAATATTCATATAATTTATGATAAAAATCAGTTTTTTCTAATACATCTATCATGTACAGTTTGAGCTGCCAAAATGGTACAAGTTGAGTTTCACGAGTAATATTTGCAATACCAGGAAGACAATGAGGACGTTTACCATCCACTATCAATGATGTAGCGCCTTGATAAATATTATTATACGTTCCCAATGTCTGATCGTTCTCATCTTTCAACGTACATCCGTCAACCAACAACTTGCAAGGACGACCGAATGATGTCTGTATAAAAAGCGACATAATGTTATTGGTAACTTCAGTCAAACCGGCCCATTTCAACCCCGGACGTGTCTGATTGCAATGACCTACTTCATGCGCAGGTCCCCAACAACGAGTAGGAAAATTTTCTGGTTTACAGAACGGTTCCGCATAGTAATCACTAGCATTATAAACTGTACGATAATCTGATGCGTTCGGGCTCTTTGCCTTGTAGTCAATAGAAAAATGCATCCGGTTATTGAACATCTTACCATATTTAACAAGTCCCATAAACTCTTCCTCCAAATATACCAGACGATCCAAATTTTCAATAGTCTTCGTTATCTCTGTATTGTACTTTTTGAAGTCAGATATTCTCCACGTCAAATGTGAGTATTCTCCCAAGATATCTATTTCCTGATACTTTGCATTGTCGCGAATCTGAGCCCAATCACTTTCCTTGTTTTTCTGAATATCAAAATAACCGTTTACTTTTCCATTCGCAAAATGCACTTTTACCGTCTTTGCCTCAATATTCCTTTTCTGATCATTATCAGCATCTTCATGCCGGAGAGGAATGTCATCATTTACATGATTCAAAATATAAATTAAACCGCCGACCTCTACTGTTATCTCATTATATCCTTCCGACAACTCGTAGGTTTTCGAATTGTTGTAACCACCGTTCAGATCTTGAATAAGCATCGAAATTCTACCACCCTCATAAATATCATCGACAAATATAGCCAAGGTCTCACCCGCTTTTGCATAAATTCCAGTCGGATTATCTCTCAGGCTGTATTTAGATGTCTTATTAGCCGTAGCCATTACTGCTGGATTCTGGTAAGGACGGTAATCCGCCAATCGATAAGCAGACTCATAGTTTCCACTCAGCAAAGCAAGTCCCAATTCTTTCAAATATTCATTAGGGATTTGCTTAATCTGCTTTTCTGTCACGCCAGCTTTAAGCTGTAAACCCATATTATCAGCAAAAATTGTAGCTGGATCAAATTTATTACTACTAGCTTCATAAAATTCCATCTCAGCACAGCTTACTCTATCCTCATAGGCTTTATTTATGATAAAACGAACAAATTTGGCATCCTCCACAGGCTTAGACAATTTTATAGTAAATGGCGTATGCACCCCATTACCTCTTGCATAATCACCTATTTTCACAAAATCATCCGGTTTATCGGCTGTCGAAACTTCCACTGTAAATTGATCGAATGAACCCCATTTGTTTCCAGAGTCAGTACGTGGAGTATAAACGATACTATTCAGTGTATGCCCCTTCTCCAGTTCATACCTGATAGAAAATGGATATGAGACCTGCCCAAACGCGGAATTAAAATATGTTTTCTTATTTCCATCATAGGACATCTTTAAGGTCAACGGATTCTGGTCTGTATCTTTACCTTGCGTTTCCTCAGAAGTGGCCTCGCCGCCAATTACTTTTATTAATTTGTCAGCAGAACTGGGAGCTGCTTCTTGAGAAATTGTGATATTACATTTATGATTGTCATCATACATCAATGTCAATACAGAACTTCTGACTCTCTCTGCAAAAGAATGTTCGCATACAATCGTCATTTTACCATTTTCAACAAGGGCGGTCAACCAATCTTCTCCCTTATTACTTAAAGTTGATGCTATCTGGTTTATGTCCAATCCTTGCCCCAATACGAACTCACGTTTTTCTGTCCCTCCCTCATAAGGAAAGCTCACGGACTCTGTAGAAATTGTAATCCAATCATCAGGAATAGCCGAACTTGCACTGTCACTACATGAATAGCCTAAACAAGGATAAAGCAAAGATAATAAGATTACCCTCAACTTACACCAATGGCCTTTTATGATAGGTATTTTTGTATTTTTCATGACCTCATTTCGATATTTTACGTTAACTTATTTTATGCAAGAGTTTATATTTAAGGTAGTCCAGTATGAATAACATGTAAAGCAAAGGCAAAGTCGGAACAAAAGAGCCCGGTCTCTGCCTTTGTTTATCAAACTGTCATACGATTAATTCCATAACGGATTTTGAACCGTCAATTTACTCTTCTGCATTTCATTGTAAGGTACAGGATAAAGCAACATAGCTTTTGACCATGGATATCTATCTACCACAATACGGTTGTAGTATGAATCTTCACCAATTTTATCATAAAATTCAATTGCAGTGTTTTTAGCACTATTGTACTTTTTTACTGCTTCTTTACTGATGTCCATACCATAACGTATCAACAGTTTATTCTCATTATCTTTAATCCATTCACCAGTAGCCTCATCCTGTGACCATCCTGCACGCATCCATCTATGCATATCAAAATAATAGTTCCCTTCTCCCAACATTTCAATAATACGTTCACGATAGATAGCTTCACGCTGCAAATCCTGATTTCCTATTATGTTCTTTCCATAAGGTGCAGGTTTCGTAGCCAGTTCCTTATATCCGGGAATACCAGCACGTTCACGTACCAAATCCAGATACTTAATTACATTTTCATCGTTCGGATTTATCTCATTACATACTTCTGCATAGTACAAGTAGAAGTCTGCTAAACGGAAATAGATCCAAGGACGTCCCCAATCCGTTGGATACGATCCTTCTTTCAGCAACGTACGGTTATTAAACTTATAAAGTAAATAGCCTGCGCGTGCATGCATAGTGTTATCTCTATAGCCTGCACCACCTTTACTAAAATGAGCTCCCCAATCTGGGTAACTGCTTCTTTGTATATGCCAGCTCTTTCCTTCGTATGTAACATCAGCATAAAAACGGGGCTCGCGATTAACATACATATTGAAGATGTGCTTGTCTACATGTTGCTTATTATTACAAACATTTACCCAGTTCGTAAATCCGTTTTCATTATAATCAGGATCTTCACTAATATCCAATCCACTATTCGTAAAGAACAAATCGACAATATTCTGATAAAAACCTACATTACCCATAGCACTAGGAATATCTCCAGGGATTGTACGAGCTTCCATTTTAGCAGTGACGCCATCATTATAATCGTTATTTCCGTTAGCCCAAAGAATCTCATCGTTATAATATTGGAACAATTCATATATTGATGTATGAGGATCTCTCTCTTTGGAATAATAAAGATCCATACCATGTGCTTCGGCAAATCTCAACAAAGCTTCAAGATGTGTCTTGGCAATTTGCCATTTGTTATCATCACGATCGGGGAAAAGACGCTTTCCATCATGATTTGTCAAACTCAACGCTTCTTTATAGCCTCCATTAAACAGAGGAGAAGCTGCATATACCCACAAACGTGCACGTAATGCTAAAGCAGCCGCTTTTGTAGGACGCAGGATTTCACGAAGATTGTACATACTGTTGTCATGGCTGGTATCATCCCCTGTCCCTGTTTTTATCGTTTCAGGCAGATCATCCCTATATTCACCGTTTATAACAGATTCTAATAACTGATCAATGTGTCCTACCATTTCATCAACAGATGCACGTGCATAATCAAGGCTCTCATCTGATGGATCAGCTGTCTCGGGAATAATAGGTGTAGGACCATAGAATTCAAATAACAAGAAATAGTTATAAGCAAGCAGATAAGTAACATCCGCCTTATAACGGCGCATCTCTTCTACTGAAATATAACCGTCAGCATTGATCGGATCACCTATGCTTTCAGGTGCCATATCCAAAAAGATCATTGCCTGACGAATTTGTTTATAACAATTCCACCAACGGTTGTGAGTGGTACTACTAGGAGTAAAAGTATTCTGTCCGAATTTCAACACCTTAGGATGAGCACAAACGATTTCTCCTGAATAGATAGCTTGCGCATTAACGGTTCCATTTGAATTTTGCACATCCAAACCTGCTTCCGAATAGTTCGGACAGGTTTGATAGATTTCTCCATACCATTGTTTGATATATTTAGCTTTGGAAAACACTTCTTCCTTGTCCAAATTTTGAGCAAGTTCTTTAGAAACATCCAAATAATCTGAGCAAGAGGTCAACATACCTGCCATTAATACGACGGTTGCTGTACATACTGTTTTTATAATATTCATAATTGATTATTCTTATAATTGATTATTGGTTAAAAAGTCACATCAAGACCAAAAGTCCAAGTCGCGTTAATCGGATATCTTGCACCACTGTTTCCAATTTCCGGATCCCACATTTTAACATGATCCCACACAGCAAGATTACTTCCCTGCACATAAATGCGAAGATTCTGCATCTTCCATCTCTGCACCAATTTTTTATCAAACTGATAACCAAGTTCCACATTCTTCAGACGGAGAAAACTTCCATTTCTGTACCACCATGTACTATTCAGCGTATTATTGCTATATTCATTGGTATGTAAACGAGGGTATAAAACATTCATATTATTAGGATCACTTGCACTCCAATGATCGGCAGCTTGTACACGTGCAGAAGATTGATCTTTTCCATTAGCAAATGGGACAAAATAACTAGTGTTTGCTTTCAAGTTAACGGATGTTCTACCTACTCCCTGGAAAAATACACCGGCATAAATACCTTTATATTGTACATTAAGTCCGAAACCATAAACAAGTTGCGGATTATTTGGATAAATGCCACTATAATAAGTCTGGTCATTATCGTCAATAACACCATCACCATTCAAGTCTTTATATTTAATATCACCAGGCTTCACATCAGCAGCATAAGTAGCAATTCCATCTTTTAATTTGTAATTATAACTACCATCTGATTTTTCAGTAATAATAAAATCCTGATTGGTAAATAATCCTTCCGCTACATATATTTTATTTGTCCCGATAGAAGTACCAGTTTGAGCAAGCCATGGATAAGCCTGTGGAATCTCATCCTTTTCTATAATCTTGTTAACAGCATATGTTACATTACCTCTAGCTGAAAGCACCCAGTCTTTTCCGATATTATGTTTAACTGTAATACTAGCATCAAAACCTTCATTAGTCGTTACACCAAAATTCTGCCATGGATTTTGACGGAAACCAGTAGCCGTAGGAATAGTTACACGCTGAATCAAAATGTCTTCCCGTCGATTATGAAAATAATCAGCAGTAATATCAACACGACCACGGAATAATCCCATATCAATACCGAAATTGCTTTTCTTCTCTATTTCCCAACTAATATATGGAGCAGCAAATGTGTTTTCATAAATTCTTCCCATATCATTAGTAGGGCCACCATTAGTTCCGGGATTCAAGCCTACATTTTGACTACCGCTATCAGTCAATAACTCTCTATATACAAAACGGTTACCTCCTGTATTGTCATTTCCTGTAAGACCATAAGAAGCCCTCAAACGTAATTTACTAAGAATATTCAAGATATTCTCCTTTTGCATAAATCTCTCGGCATGTACATTCCAAGCAGCTCCTACTGCAGGAAAAACACCCCAACGGTTACCTGGAGCGAAATTTTCGCTACCTGTTGCACCAAAACTAGCTTCTAATACATAACGATTATCATAAGCATAAGTACCCCGCATTACAATATTCTGTTTACGATAAGGCAACAGTTTCAAACCACCAACGTCTTCTGCTCCGTTAGATTTTCTGGAACCTTGATATTGAGTTTCTTTTTGATTATATACAAAAGTTCCTGTAACAGCATGCTTTTTAGCAAAAGTACGTTCGTAATTCAATTGTGCTTCAATATATATTTTTTTAGTACCACTACTTGTACTGACAGAAGCTTCTCCAAGCGGGCTACCTTCGTCAAATAGTTTTTTGATAAGCAAACCGTTTTCATCTCTACCTGTGACGGTATATTTATCCGGACTCGTCGAACGTTTTAAAGTAGAACTGAAATCTGCATCAAAACTTATACTACCTTGAACAGACAGTCCTTTCGTTATGAAGTCGAGTTTTTGTCTCAAAGTTGCCTTAGTTTGCATTGCTACAGACCATTTCTTAGAATAACCGGAATAATTAAGTAAATTATAAGGATTATAACGTCCGTCTGCATCTGTATCACAAACTGCAGCAGTCCCGTCCGACCATGTAAAAGGTACCAAATGAGTCGGGAAAAGTATGATATGTTTAAAAATCTGGTCAGAAGAATTTCCGGGGTTATTTTGAGTTCTGTATTGTCCACTCATATCAACGGAAAGTTTGGTCGTCGGAGTAATATCCATATCTACATTGGAGCGCAAATTATAACGTTCCAATCCGATATTGGCATTGTAGTCATCCAATGGATTCGATTTAAACATACCATTTTCCTTATAATAAGCTCCTGATACAAAGAACTTAGTTTTTTCCGAACCTCCTCGCAGATTTACTGTATAACGTTGATTCTGCGTGTTATTAGATAATAAGTCGGTCCAAATAGAATTCGGGTATAAATCCGGATCAACTCCATCCCGATACCTTGCCAACGCTTCTGCACTGTATAGAGCGCTATTTTGCACATAATTATCCCAATTAGGATTACCCGCATCATTCCAAGACGCTTCATTCCACATTGATAAATAATCCCAAGAGTTCATCAACTCCGGCATACGGGTAGGAGTAGCAATACTATATTGTGCGTTGAAGCTGATAATAGTTTTTTGTGCACGCCCACGTTTTGTTGTAATCAAAACTACACCATTAGCACCTTCAGAACCATATACAGCAGTAGCAGCAGCATCTTTCAAGACAGTAAATGTCTCAATTTCATCTGTGTCAAGATCATTCATGCTACGAGGAACACCATCCACCAACACCAATGGACTCGTACCACCTGCGTATGAACTTTGACCACGAATCCAAAAATCGGCATCATCATTTCCCGGTTCTCCAGAACGTTGAATAGCAATCACACCAGCAACCTGACCAGCAATCGTATTTGATAAACTACGCGTTGGTATAGCAATCTCTGCAGGTTTCATTGTATTCACAGAAGATACTACACTTTCTTTCTTTTGTGAACCGTAACCAATAACAACAACGTCATCCAGATTTACATTCGATTCCGCCATAGCAATGTTGATAACACTTTTATCCTTCACTTTCTGTTCAACACTATTATAACCAATATAGCGGAATTCCAAAACTTCACCTTCTCTTGCTTTAATAGTGTATTTACCATCCATATCCGTTAATACACCGTTAATAGTGCCTTTCACTATTACTGTGGCACCAATAATAGGCTCCCCTGCTCCATCGGAAACGGTACCAGTGACAGTTTTGATCGCTCCTTTCTTAGAACTCAACGTTTCTTTAGAAGAAAGCGACAATACTATTTGTTTATTCTGAAATTTGAACGTAATATTAGTCGGTTCAAACATTTTACGAAGCGCCAGACGCACTTCTTCATTCTTGCAGTTCAGACTTACCAATTGTTCTGCATTTATTTCAGTCGCATCATAAGAGAACAAATACCCCGAAGCCTTCTCTACTCTTGCCATAGCTTCTTTTAAAGGTATTTTACTAAACGAAATGCTAATCTTCTCTGTACCGCTCTGAGCGAATATTCCTATAGAAAAGAGGCATACGATAATTAATAAATAAAATTTCTTGTATTCCATAAGTAATTTAGATGTTTTTTATTCCATAACATTTTTAATTCTAAGTGTTTTTCGAATTGATGTAAGATCATAGTTTCACATAGGCTTTCATATTTAAAGATTCAACAATATTGTTTTATATATTCTAAACAAACAATTACCAACCAGCATGTTCGTTCTTATTCTCACGCGAGTCAGCATTGCGTTTCTTTTCTCCTGTATAATTCCATTCAATTTCGTCCGTGTATTCTTTTCCGTTATGTGTTGCAACGGTTCTTATTACATTTTTACCTTGTTCCAGTGTTACATTATCAAAAACATAATGTACATCAGTATATCCCTTGCGAATACCAGTCAATTCTTTACCATTAAGATATACTATAGGAGTACCAATATTAGAATAAACTGTCACAGAGGTCTGTTTCCGCTCACGATCCGCATTTCGGCGCTGCGTCAAATACAATACAGGCTCCTTGCTCCAGTTAGCTTTATACCAATAATAAGAATCCTTCTTGATTTTCCGGTCAAAAGTCATCAAGCCTTTCAAGTTACGAGCAGGTACACCACCCCGACTCCACATCGGCACAGCAAAATCAAACATATTCCATAGATAAGAAGCAATGATATAAGGATGTTTCGAAATAACACTCCATTGATATTCATGCGTTTTAGTCTGGAATGTTTCCGGATAAAAAGGTTTTCCCCAATTCAATGCATCACCGAGATATTCAGTCTGATGTTCCAAATTGGCATCCGCACCATATTCTGTCAACATCAGCTTTTGCCACGGGTACTTTTCTTCCAATCCTTTCACCCATGGTTCAATATCTTGTAGCTTCTTCTCATACCATCCGAAATAGCGGTTCATCCCCTGAATATCTGTATTCTGATTCACTGCATGTTCAGCATGTCCGAAACCATTGACAGCTACAGTATAACGATCCGGGTCCTCTGTCTTGGCAAGATTATGAAGTGCTTGCGTCAGCCCGGCTGTATATTCGTGAGGTTGATATACCTCATTATGCAACCCCCAAACATAGATAGAAGGGTGATTAAAACTCTGACGAATCAACTCACGAAGCTGAGACTGCGCGTTTTCCGCTTCGTAGCCTGTCACACGATTCACAAAAGGGATTTCAGCCCAAATGACCAATCCCAAAGAATCACAACGAGAATAGAGATAATCTGATTGTTGATAATGGGCAAAACGGACAGTTGTGGCCCCTACGTCCATTATCTGTGCTAAATCAAAATCATGTTCTTTATTAGTCAAAGCACTTCCTAATCCCCACCAATCCTGATGACGGGTTACACCATACATCGGATATTTCTCATCATTCAAATAAAATCCTTTACCGGCAACAACCTCAAACTTACGAACACCCAAAGGCTGGATAACTTCATCAATGACCCTTCCTTCTGCTACCAAACGTGAAACTACTTTATACAAATAAGGATCTTTACGTCCCTGCCAAAGATGAGGTTTGTTCAATTTAAAAGTTGAAAAATAAGTTTGCGTTCCTTGAGGAGTTAATTCCAAAGGAAGGCGATGTGAAGCAACTCTCTTTCCTTCTTGGGTATAGAGAGTATTTTCAAGTACTAAATTCGCAGGAGTAAGGCTGCCATTGTCTAATTTTACTTTTACAGTAATATCTGCAGAACGTTTCGAAACATTTTTCTGAGTAATATAAACACCTGGAGAAGCACAATCGGTAACTGTTATATTATTTTGCTCAGTAACAATTAGCCATACCGGGCGATAAATACCTCCATACACTCCGAAAAGGCTATGATTCACCGGAATAACATCCGGTCGTGCGGTATTATCAGCTTTTACCATGATCTCATTCTCAGCTCCAAATTTCAAAGCTGTTCCTATCTCAAAAGCAAAAGCACTATAACCTCCTTTATGGGTTCCTACAAGCTTACTGTTAACATATACCTCGGTGTTTGCGCCCACACCTTCAAATCGAAGAAACACACGCTTCCCTTTCAATTCTTCATTAAAGAATTGTTTTTTCTTGTAATAGCCAACTCCTTCATAAAAAGAAGCAGCCTTTACCTGCATATCTTTAGCATTCCATGTGTGAGGCAGATTTACAGTTTCCCATTTCCCCTCCCATTGAGCAACAACTTTTACTGGGTCTTCCGAAAAAGGACCGCGTTTGAATAACCAACCTTCATTAAAAGAGGTCACTTCCCGGGCAGTGAGAGAGAAAAACTGCCCGATCAATACTAACAAAATGAATGTAAATTTGAACTTCATATTACAATCCTCTTTTGATTTATGTTAAAGCATCCCGATAAATACCTTTTGTTCCTTTAGCTGCACGCACCTTAAGCTGAATAACATAAGGTTCACCCGGATTCTTCTTGGGAACAGATACATTATATTCGTTACGAGCTGTTTCAACAACTTTGATATCTTCGTTAGTACCTAATAAAGAAGCTTTTTCAACTGAAATTCCTTTCGGGGTTTTTACTATCAAACGTTCACTATATGGTTGATTGAATACCACCATATACACTTCACCATTTTTACCGCGTGTGTAATATCCCCAATCCTGCTTGTCGAATCCGGCATAATCACAGGCATAAACGGCCTTTCCATAACGACTCATCCATTTGCCGATAGCAGTCGCCAAAGCTTTTTCTTCCGGACGAAAATCTCCATCTGCTTGAGGACCAAAGTTTACAACCATATTTCCTCCCATAGAAACAGCATGTACAATACGATCAAGTACTTCAATCGGAGTTTTGACATAACTCAATGACCAGTCTTTATGATATCCCCATTGGTTTTCGGGTACAGTCATACAAGCCTCCCAATCCCATTGTGTAACCTTAAGGTCTTTTACTGGATCGGGTAAACGACGTTCGTAACCTGATTCATAATCTCCCATCAAACGACCATTACTATCGAAATGACGTTTTCCTTTATCATCGGCACGCAGACGGCTATTAATAGTAACCCCCGGAAGCATCTCCTTCAGCATTTGTTCCACATGAGCTGTCCACCAACCATTCTTCTTAATACTTGCATCCCATGTACCATCAAACCAGAAATCTTTCACTGTAGGATAACGTGTGGCCAGTTCTTTCAATTGATTGTCTGTAAACTCCAGAAAACGGCTGAACGCAATACTATCTTCTTCAGATTTTATACTGTAACGATAATCCGGATGGCTCCAATCCATCACTGAAAAATAGAAATGTACATCAATACCTTCATCGTTGTAGGCTTTTACCATTTCACCCAACAAGTCTTTTTTATAAGGAGTATTCGCTACCGTATATTGAGTATATTTACTCGGCCACAAACAGAAACCTTCATGATGCTTCGTTGTTATCTTTACATACTTAGCTCCCATCTCTTTAGCCATTCTTGCCCACTTCTTTGCATCAAATTTGGTAGGATTCCATTGATCCATCAGTTTCAGCCATTCATCAGCAGGTACTTTTGCCCAACTCTTCAACCATTCAGCAGCCCCACCGTACATTTTTCCGTTCCATTCACCCCCAGGAATGGCATACAATCCCCAATGAATAAAGGCTCCCAAACGATTATCCCGGAATTTTTGCATTGCAGGATCCTGTCGCTTCCCCTCATTCGTTGCTCCATATTTTAAAGAGATTTCTTCTTTAATTCCCTGAGCGGAGGTTATCGAACCAATAGTAACTAATAGTAAGAATAATGTTATTAATTTGCTTTTCATGTGATAAGTTATATTATAATGAGTATAATTAGAAGTCTTTGATTGCTTGAAACCTTCTCATTTTTCACCGGTCATAGCCGCCACATCTATTACCGGGTTCTTTATAATCAGCCATATTAATTTCTTTTCTTAATGCATTGGTCTGATTTTCAGTAATTATAAAAATTTTATTTCCATATTTTTTTGTGCCCTTCATACTTGTTTAATTAACTTTTTGATTTTATGTACTAAAACTAAATTAAAGCGATGTAAAAGTAGAGGAGAAACACAATACCTATAAATACAAATATTGCAAAAAACAGACGTATGAATCCACATGGAAAAAATGAACACCTAAAATGGAAGATTTGGTCATATTTTAGCCTTTTTCTCCAATTTAATAAGACCTCTTATGTACAATATTAGTGGATGTCATGTATAATTTGATAGTAGATGAAAAACACATTATTCTTTCTTTCGACTTCTTACAGTTTGCGGAGCGACCCCAAAAAATGCTTTGAAAGATTTACTGAAATAACGTGGAGAAGAAAACCCTAACCGTATAGAAATCTCCGAGATATTTAATTCCGGATGGTTCTTCAATAAAGACATTGCCTCATCCAACTTTATTTTTAGAATAAACTCATTCGGAGTCAATCCGGTCATTTGTTTGAATTGCATATATAGTTTACTACGTCCCACACAGAGTTCGGAAGCAAGAGCAGTAACATCAAAAGCAGGATTTTCAAAGTTCTCCTTAATAATATTCACACATTTCGCTAATAATTCCTTATCTCTTTCATTTATAGCTTCTGTCACCGGAGACTCCGTAATGGTCTTACCTGCATAATGTGCTATCAAACGTTTTTTATTTTTAATCAGATTATTACAACGAGCAATCAATACTTTTACATTAAATGGTTTCGTTACATAATCATCTGCACCAAACATTAACCCCTCCACAACATACTCAACAGAAGTCTGAGCCGTTAATAAAATCACAGAAATATGAGAAAGTTCCACATTGGTTTTAATCTTATAACATAATTCTTTACCAGACATTTCAGGCATCATCACATCACTTATAATCAAGTCCGGCTGAATTTGTCGTGCCATTTCCAGTCCTTCACGTCCATCATGTGCAATATATACCTTATATATCGGCAAAAACAAATCTTCCAGCATAGACAACAATTCTTCATTATCATCTACCAAAAGAATAATGGGTTTATCTTCTTCCTTAATATTCTCTTGTACTTTCGTTTTTTCTTCTTCCACATCCATTATTTGTTCAAAGGGAAGCATAGGAACCGCCTCGGAAATAATTACTGACTCTCTACTTTCTACAGTAGCCATTTCTTCATCACTAAAATGACGATTTCCCAAAGGAAGAGATAACGTGAATTTAGTACCTTTTCCCACAGTACTTTCTACATCAATCTTTCCATGATGCATATTCATTATTCCTTTAGCCAATGCCAATCCTATGCCCGTTCCTAATGTGAACGAAGAAGAATTATCTGTTTGATAAAATCTCTCAAAAATCTTTGAAATATGTTCTTCCGGAATGCCGACTCCTGTATCACATACCGACACAATCGCTTGAGAAGCAAGCATTCTTACCTCTACCCTTATACTTCCTTTATTGGGTGTGTATTTAAAAGCATTCGACAATAAATTAAAAATAACTTTCTGTAATTGTTTTGAATCAAACCAGACAGAAATTGTTTCTTCTACATTATCAAAACGATACGTAATCTCTTTTTTTTGTGCATACTCATAGAAACACATATAAATCTGTCGCGTAAATGTGACCAGATTCTGTTCTTCAACCTTAAGTTTCAAATAACCTTGTTCCTGTTTACGAAAATCAAGCAATTCTGATATCAGATTCCGCATATGCCATGCATTTTTATAAATGCGAAGGATACGGTTATAAATAGTTGTGCCCAAATCCATCTGCATCAATACCTCAATCTGTCCAAGAATGAGTGTTAATGGGGTACGGAATTCATGAGAGATATTCGTAAAGAAAACCAGTTTGGCATGAGTCGCTTCTTCCAGTTGATGCGACAGTTGAATCAGTTGGTCACGCTGTTCCTCCAATTTATCCCGCTGTTCTTCGAGTTGCTTCTTCTGTTCTGATAATTCCCTATTCAACCGGTTCTTGGAACGGAGAGATTTATAAACGACAAGTAGCAATCCGGCCACCAATAACAGAATCAACAAACTTCCATACATGATAACCTGCTGGGTAGCTACCCTTGAAAGATAACCACTGATACGTCCGTTCAGTGTTTCGATTTTTTGGTCGAGTTCTGAAATATGAGTAGTCTGAAGTTGCATGATATGCGCATTGGTACGGTCGACAACAGCCGTATTCATCACCGTTTCGCGAGGATAAGATTTCTTTTCGAGAATGTTCATTGCCAGTTGCAGTACTTTATCTCCATTGGTAGGATAAATGAAAGTCGCGTCCAATACACTATCGAGCACGAGTTCCAGACCATTTCCCTTACCAGGCAGGGCGTCAATGCCTACAAAAATCATTTCTTTTTCCCGTCCGGCTTTTTTGGCAGCCTGATAAGCTCCCGGAGCTATTCGGTCATTATGCGCATACACAGCATCAATCTTCGAGTGACGTCGAAGCATACTGTCCATTTCTACTTCTGCCGGCCCACGCTCCCAAGCCGCATCTGCTTTATCAATCAGCTTTATCTCGGGAAAATGACTGATAGCAGCCATAAATCCCTGATGACGTTCCATGGCGGGAGTCGAGCCACTTAACCCAGTCAGTTCAACGATATTACCTTTCCCTTTCAGGCGGGAAGCGATATAATTGCCTACCGCACGACCGATTTCATAATTATCCGCACCAATATAAGCAGTATATTTATCCGAAAGAATTTTCCGGTCGACCGTGATGACCGGAATTCCTTTCCGGTAAGCCTCCTCAACAATTGGAGTCATGGGGGCAGCCTCATTAGCTGAGATGATCAGCAAATCCACTCCCTTATCCATAAAGTAATGAATATCTTCCGCCTGTCTGCGGTTATCATCACCGGCAGAACGTATCTCGACAGATACACCATCATAGAACATCGCTTCACGAAGTATCTCATCATTCATCTTATGTCGCCACGAATCATCACTACATTGCGCCACACCGATACGAAAACGGGGAGTATCCTGCCGACACGCCGTTATCCCAATAAGGCAAAGCAGTATTGCCGTCCAACGAAAATATCTCATAGCACTGTGCTTTTCTTTCTTCATCGTACCTCTTACCATACAAAATCCTATTCTATATCGGGATAAAGATAATGGTTTTCTCTTAAAAACAGAAAGTAAAAAGCCTCAAATCCGCTTTATTAACAAGCCTCCTTCTACCCGCAAACAGTGGCACAACAAAGCCAGATTTCATTAATAAAAGTATAAAGA
>OGGU01000913.1_pt1 | contig 20261 bp, 18 predicted proteins | sample 1571241 | NCBI WGS metagenome assembly OGGU01 (sample SAMEA2581934, study PRJEB24529) | metagenome | biome: Human gut stool | place: China | collected 2011
TTATGAGATCGTCAATGCCCGCAGCGGCAAGGTGGTGGACTACATCACGACGGACGCCCGGGGCATTGCGGCCAGCAAGGCGCTGCCACTAACCCGTTATCAGATTCGTGAGGTCACTGCGCCTGCGTATTGGCAGGTGTCCTCGGAAATGTTTGATGTCACGCTGGAATATCCCAGTCAGATCATCAAGCTGTCTGCCTACGATAAACCTTCCTCTCTGGGCGTTACGATCACCAAGCGCGGCAATAGTGCTGTGATGGCTGGCAGTCAGATGCGCTATGACTTCACCGTTGCCAACACCAGCAATGTGCCGCTGGAGTCATTCTTCTGGCATGACCGCATTCCAACGGATATTGCCAACGCAACGGTGCTGAGTACCGGCACCTACAGTGCGCGGCTTACCTACCGCATCCTCTATAAGACCAACTACAGCGCAAGCTATCAGGTGTTGGCGTCCAATCTGCTGAGCAGCAACAACTACAGCTTTGCCCTAAACGCCATCCCCATGCAGGCAGGTGAGGTGGTAACCGACATCTATTTTGACTTCGGAACCGTGCCGGTGGGCTTCCAGTCCGTGGCGAATCCCACTCTGAGCGTGATGGTCAAGGGCATGGCGGTCAATGGCTACCAGATGGTCAACCGCGCCGATGCCGGCGGCAAGTATCAGGGTACCTGGCAGACCGCAACAGCCAACTGGATCACCATTGTCCGCAAGATCGGCACTACCCCGAAACTGCCCAAGACGGGATATTAACTACTGAAAGGCGGCAACCAGCTTTACGCTGGTTGCCGCCTGCTATATACAAATTATGCTTCAATCATTGTGCGGAAATCGACTTGATGAGTACCGTTGTCAGAACACGCTGGCTTTCTCTGCTGCAGGATTCACAGAACTGATTTTTCATTGCAAAATCGACCGCAGAGGAAATGCGCCGAAGATCCTCGGAATCTAATGTATCCGCTGCAAGATGCTGCCATACACGGGAATAGGCTTTTCTCAGGCCTTCTGATGTATGATTATCAGAAAAAAAGGAGCCGAGAACTCCTTCAATCATTGCAATTTCCTCGCTCGTAAATATCAAAGCTATCACCCCATAACGATTTAATTATAACGAAACAATACCTTGATTGCAAGGACACTTTTCTTGGCTCGTACAATGAGTAACGGCAAATATCAAAAAATCTATTGTACTATGCAGCTTAGCTTTATTTTCATATGACAAAAAGATCGAAATTCCCGATTCCAGTATTCTCTCGTAAAAAGGAGCCGCTTTCTATGATCAGAAAATGCTACAAATTCTACACACTTATTATGACCCTGATGTGGGTTATGGCCGCGATGACCGCATCAGCCTTTGCCGTAGACGATATGTGGACTGTTGCCAACCGCATTATCGTAGATGTTTACACAAAAATTGTCGGCATCAGTACGGTGCTGGCAGGTTTAATGTCCGCCGTTGCCGTGATCGGAGCAAAAATTTCAAATAATCAGCATAAGACCGATCAGGCGTGGGATTGGCTCAAGCGCATTTGGGTCGCATGGGCCATTATTAACGGCATCGGCGCTTTTATCGCCTATGTTGCACCGCTCTTCAGCGGCCTTGCCACTCTGACGCCGTAATGAGGTCAAAGCTCCGGCGCAAAGGAGGTGTCCCCGTTGCTTGAGCTTATTTTTCAAGGCTTTCTCGAATGGGCCTATGGGCTCGCTCTGGAATGCTGGCAATATTTCTCTACGGCGCTGCTGGATATTATGAGTATGGATTTTGCATATCTGAAAAGCCACGCTCCCGTTGTGGACGAGATCATGCAGATCCTTCTGGCAGTTGGTTGGGCGCTCCTGATCGGCAATCTGGTTTTTCAGGCGCTCAAAAGTATGGCGGTGGGGCTTGGCTTTGAAGGAGAAGATCCAAAGCTGCTCTTTGCCCGCACCTTCGTTTTTGCGTTTTTACTGCTGGCAAGTCCGCAGATCTGCGAGATCGGGCTGAGTATGACGTCAAAGATCATTGAGCTGCTCCAGATTCCTGACGCAGTTAATGTCACATTTGTAGATGAGAGCGTATTCGGAGCCATAGGTGCAGCATGGCTGCTGGTCATTATTTTCGGCATTATCGTGATGTTCAAGGTGTTTAAGCTTCTTTTGGAGATTGCGGAGCGGTATGTCATCCTCGCCATGCTTACGATCACAGCGCCGCTGGCCTTTGCTATGGGCGGCAGCAAAAGCACCTCGGAGATTTTCACAGGCTGGTGCCGGATGTTCGGCAGTATGTGCCTTTTGATGGTGACAAATGTGATTTTCTTCAAAATGCTGCTGTCTGTTCTTGCCACAGTTCCCAGCGGTTTAGATGTTCTCCCGTGGATCGTGCTGATCCTCACGATTGTCAAGGTCGCACGGAAAGCAGACGCCATTGTAACACGCATCGGCTTAAATCCCGCTATCACCGGCGACTCTCTGGGAAGAGGACTCCCCGGCACGCTGACTTATATGGTGGTTCGCAGTGCGGCTTCTCAAATTACAAAGGCAGTGGGCAAGTCCGCAGGAAACGGCGGCAAAGGCGCTGCGCCCAACGCGCCGTCCGGCGGCCCCCGCATGGGCGGGCCCAGCGGAGGTCATGGCAACACGGCGGAGTATGTCCGGCAAAGCGCAGCGCAGCAAAGCAGCACAAATCAAAGCACATCACAACAGTCGTCTGCTGCGCAAAGCGCCTCAGTACATACAGGCGCGCCGCAATCACCCTCGCAGGAAAAGTCCGCCCCATCTGCTGCGCAGGACAGTATGCCTAAAAATTCGACAGCGCCAAGGCCCTCGCAGGAACGGAAAAGTTCTGTTCCTCTCGGCACACGCCGCTCTCCGACACATATCAAGGCTGCAACAAAGATACCGCCTGTCGGTGCGCAGAATGCATCCGGCAGACCCGGTACGGCAGGAAAAGCTGGCGCTTCGGCACGCCCCAGTGTGGCGGGAGCGGCAGAGACTCTTCAAAGCGGCGTGCGCTCCCCAGCCTCGCAGCGCATGAGAGTACATTCGCCAGAGACAACGCAGCCCGGCCGTGCAGGAACGTCGGCAGCACCATCCGCTTCCCGTATGAGTCAGATAAACGCACAAAAAGTACAGGGTGGAGCAACTGGTCAGGTGACGCAGGCCGCAGAGCACACAGGGATCACGGTGGGACAAACCACCGTGAACACTTTGCAGGACAACTCTCCAAGACCTGCGGCGGGGATTGGTGGCGCGATGCTTACCACCGCCTCTGTTCGCGGCGGAATACAGACCGTGCAGCAACATACACCCAATGCGCGCTATACGCAGCGGCCACCCAAGCAGCCAACCGGTCAGGCATCGCCGCCTCGGGCGGAAAGCCCGCACCCCGGCACCGCAGGAATGCAAAGCGCCGTTTCTGCGCAGCGGCCGTCTGGAGAACCGCGACCCGGCAGGAATGGTATTCCAAGCCGCACGGCAGTTTCTCCGGATGCACGGCAGCATAGTCCGATCCGGCAGGAATCGCGCAGTGCTTCCGCAGCCGCCGCGCCGACACTCAAAGGGACAGCGCCTAACCGACACCCCGACCCGGCAGGAACGGCGGCAGGCGTCCCATCGGCATCACAGTCGCGGCAGACAGTCAGACCGTCCGCACCTTCTGCGAAAAGCAGCGCGCAGCCCGGAAAGAAAGCGGTATCCACAACTGCGGCACTCAAAGGCAGCGTAAAGGCAGACGGCGATGTAAAACCGTCAAGAAAACAGCGGGGTAAGAAGCATGGATGAGAAAGACAATTCCCGATCTTCCCTTCAAACTGCGGCTGATCTTGGCCGTGCCGCAAAAGAAGCCTACCGGATTGCGCAGGCTGCTGCGGTGTCTGGTGTTCACGGTGCCGCTGCCGCTGCGGTAAAAGAAACCGTTCCGGCTCTGGTAAAGTTTCTCCTTGCCGTTCTGCTCATCATGATCGTGATCCCGATGGTAGTATTTACAGCGCTGCCCAATATTTTTTTCGGCTACGATTCCTCTGATACCGCTTCGGTGATCCATATGACGGAACAAGCCATGCGTATAGGCGGGGCGTATATGAGTCTGGATGATTTCGAGCGAACGCAGATCGACTCCATCGTAACCGGTATTGCGGCGGAATATGAGGCGGATGGAACGGCAATTGACCATATTGAAGTCAAAAACACGATGAAAGAGGATGACCTGCTCTGGATCATTGCAATCAATTCCGCCGCCTATGAGCAGGATCTGGACGCCATGAGCGCGGAGCTGATTCAGAATTTCTGCCGATCCACCCTGTCCTATCAGCCATCGCTTTCTCTTCTGGGTGGCAGCACCTCCGCAACGCTGGAGGTAGAGATCAAGCGGATCGATCCGGAAGAGTTGATGGAGCAGATGGGCTTCAATGAGGATGCCAGACAGTGGGCAGGTGCCCTCTTTGAAACGCTGAAGGATAGCGGCGCGCTTGAGAAGTACGGCGGGTACTTCAGCGCCTACCAACCGGATTACAGCGGGGATGGCTCCTATTCCGGCGATATTCAGCATGGTACAAGCTATGATAATGACATTGACATTTCCCGTTTTGTCAGCCCGTCTACGAAAAATAATCTCGACCTTGCCGCCTATGCGGTGCAGGCGTGGGAGAACAACTGGGGCTATGTGTGGGGAACTTACGGCAATATTCTCACAGAGTCCCTCTTTGCCTATAAAAAGCAGCAGTACCCGGACGGAGTCGGCAATTACGCTGATTTTATTGAAGCAAACTGGCTGGGACGGCGCACGGCAGACTGCATCGGCCTGATCAAAGGCTATGCGTGGCTGGATGCTTCCACCATGCGCATCGGTTATGCCGCAAACGGAATGCCGGATTACGGTGCGGATCAGATGTATCAGGCGGCAAAGAATGCCGGCATTCAAGGAACAGACTACGGCACGGTATCCTCCATGCCGGAAATCCCCGGACTGATGTTATGGAAAAGCGGACACGCCGGCGTTTATATTGGCGGCGGTTACGCAATAGAAGCCATGGGAACGCGAAAAGGTGTTGTGAAAACCGAAGTCAGCGGACGCGGCTGGCAGGGGTGGTGTAAGCTGCCCTATATCGACTATCTGGAGGTGGAGTAATTGGCAGAGACAACCTATTTACGCTATATACGGCAGAAATGCGGCATTACGCTGATGGAATTGGAAGAGCACAGCAGCTTCAGCAACCAGTATTTGAGCCTGCTGGAACTGGGCAGGGCAAACTGTACGCCCAGAAATGCGGAAACGCTGGACCGTGCCATGCTGGATATCATTCTCTCCCGTGCAGAGGAGCTGATGAAGCTGGCACAGATTTGCTATGAGCACAAAGGACATCTGTTAGATGCCGTGGAGGTGGATCCGAATGAACTATGAGGTCTATCACATTCCTACCAATTTTACAGATGCAGGCCGCGTTATGGGACTCTTTGAGCTGCGGAATCTGGTGGAGGCTGTCCTCCTGACGCTCCCGGCACTGTATCTTTGCATTGCTTTTCTTCCGCTGGATCTGACTCCGAAAATCATAGTGACGCTGACGATCATTGTGCCGCTGGGCGGCTTTGGGCTGATCGGCATCAGTGATGACAGTATGACACGGTGGCTGGGAAGCTGGTGGAAATGGCGGAGATCCCGCCGGATTATCTTATTTCGAGGGGAGGTCAGAAAATGAATCTCAAGGAACTGATTTTTGGCGAAGGCGTCCATACCGGCGGCAGCGGCGGCGTATACCGTGACAGCGTGCAGGCGTGGCTTCCAATCAAAAATATCATCGGCGGCGTAGTCATCACCAAAGATAACCGCTTTGTGAAGATCATGGAAGTGCTGCCTGTCAACATCTATCTGAAGTCTGCCATTGACCGGCAGAATATTATCTCGTCCTTTGCATCGTATTTGCAGATCGCGCCGGATGAACTGCAGATGATCGCCCGCACGCTGCCCGCGGACACGCAGGCGTATGTAGAGCAGATGCAGCGCTATGCAGAACAGGAGGAGAACGAAGCGTGCCGGGAGATGATCGAGGATAACATTCGGGAGATCGGTCATGGCATCGCCGGCGGCGCCATGCGGCATCGCTTTTTCCTTGTGTTTCAGTATGAACCCTCCATGCGGGCCAAGCGCAACACGGTGCAGGCCATCATCCAGCGGCTCAACGAAGAGGCCGACACCGCAAGGCGGTATCTGGATCTATGTGAACTGGAGGTATTGGAGCCTCAGTATTCCGATAATTTTGTGCTCAAGCTGCTCTATGAGATTTTGAACAAGAAAACCAGCCAGCGTGTGCGTCTGCCGGAGGGCGTTTTCGATATGACAACGGCCGTTCACGGCATTTATGAGGAGTAAGACGATGCAAGTAAAGAAAAAACCGAAAAAAACTGCAAAAGCAGTTCCAGAGAAGTCCAGAAAGAAAAAACAGCCTGGGGAGGGTCAGATCAAAAAGCAGCCTTTTTTGAAGCGGATGCTCTTTGGCGAGGAAAAGCCGGATCTCAGTGAGCTTGAAGCAGGCTCCACCACCATTCTTGACATTCTCTCTCCCACCACGGTGGATACAAAAAGCCGTGACTACATCATCGTAGACGACGTGTATCATGCTTATCTCTATATCACGGGCTACGGTTACACCACCACGGTTGGCACCTGCTGGCTTGCGCCTTTGGTGGAGGCTGGCGAGGGGATCAACCTGAGTTTTCTCGTCAAGCGTCAGCCCAAGGAAAAGATCCTCTCCAAAATTGCTCAGACCACCATGGTCAACCGCTCCCGTATGCGGGATGTAGGCGATACGCGGCAGGACTACGAGGAACTGGATAGTGCGATCAGCTCTGGCCTCTATCTCAAGGATGTAATGAACCGGCAAGGCGAGAATTTCTATTATATGCACACCTTGATCGAGGTGACGGCGCCTGATCCTGAAACGCTGGAACAGCGCGTCACAGAGGTGGAGAAGTTGTGCGTATCCGTGGATATGATCGCACGGCGCTGCGACTATAAAAACGAGCAGGCGTTTCTCTCGGCCCTTCCCATTCTGGCGCTTGATCCGGATATTGAGCGTAAGGCACGCCGCAATGCGCTGACCTCCGGCGTAGCGGCGGCCTTTCCGTTTGTTTCCTATGAGCTGAGCGACCATGACGGGATCTTTCTGGGACTGAACCTCTACAACCGCTCTCCGGTATTTCTCAATCCCTATGATGATTATAAGTACACCAGCGGCAACTGGTGGATCGGCGGCTCTACCGGTGCAGGCAAGACGGTGACGCTGCAATGTCTCGGTGGGCGGCTGCGGGAACAGGGCAAGCGGGTCATCATCATCGTTCCCAAGAAAGGGCATGAGTTCCGCCCCCTCTGTGAGCGTCTGGGCGGGCTGTATTTGCGAATGTCGCCGTCCTCCAAAGACTGCCCGAATCTGATGGCGATTCGGCGGAAATCGCTGGACTCCTACGCAAAGCTCAAAAATATCGCCGCGCGGGATGACTCTGTGCTGGCAGACAAGATTGCGCAGCTGATCATCTGGTTTTCTCTGAAGAAAAAGGATCTGAGCGAAGAGGATAAGAGCCGCCTTGACTCCTCGCTGGTGGAGGTTTATAAGCGCTACGGCATCACCTTCGACAACAGCACCATTGTCGATGAGAACGGAAATTTCCGCACCATGCCCATTCTCTCGGACTGGTATGAGATTCTTTATCAAGAGCAGGACACGCGGCATCTGGCAGTAGTGCTCTCTCGCTATGTCACCGGTTCGGCTGCGGCAATGGCAGGCCGAAACGACATTGAACTTAACAATAAGTACATTGTCCTCGACCTCTCTGGTATGCCGGATGATATGATCGCGGACGGCACCTTCTGGGCCACCAGCATCGCCTACGACCTCATTATGAACTGTGAGGACGAACTCTCGGCGCTTCTGGCAGACGAGTTATGGAGTCTTGTGGGTGCTACGGCAAACCCGCAGGCGGCCGGGTTTGTGCTGGAAATGGTAAAGACCATCCGTGGCCTTGGCGGGATCGCAGTTACCAGCACCCAGGGAATGCAGGACCTTTTCAGTCTGGAGGGCGGGAGTTACGGCAAAGGAATCCTCGATTCCAGCCGCATTAAACTGGTTATGCAGATGGAGGAGCAGGAGGCACGGCTCATTCAGGATAAGCTGAACCTTTCCGAAGATGAGGTTCGGCAGATCACCCGCTTTCGGCGCGGCGAGGGACTTCTCTGCATCGGCTACAACCATGTTCCCATTGCGTTCCACACGACACCAAAGGAATATGAAGCCATTACCACTTCACCCACCGATCTGCGCATAAAGCGAACGGGGCAAATCGATGAATGATCTAAAGCGGGATATGATGCGGATTCAGGAGCTGATCGGCAATGCCTTCCGACAGACCGGCTCTCTGGTTGCCCTGACAGACGGCGGGCAGATGAATCCAAACAAGCTGCAAAAGACATTGGAGCAGACGATGGAACAATTTGAAGCAGCCACTCTGGAACTGCGAAAACTCTGCGAGCGGTACGCACCGGGAAGCGGGGGCTTTGCGAAAAAGCCGATTCTGCCATCCATGGACGTAACGGGCAGCGTGGAGGCCTTTGGCTATGGCTGGCTCCATATCACGATCAATACGCTGCTGCCCCATTGCCGGTATCAAAGCCCAAACTGGCTCAGCGATACCATTCGGCGGCTGCTGGACAGCTATGAGGCGTGTGGAAAGGAATTGCCGTTTTTTGAGCGGGCCATGCTGATCATTGATGAGCATACCGCCATGGAAGGCCGGCATATTTTCGATCAGGACAACAAGGGGTGGAAGGCGGTCAGCAACGCCATCAAAGGAAGACTTATTCCGGATGATGACCAGCATACGCTGGCAGTCGCCCTTCTTTCTACGGCAGTGCAAAGCCAGGAGCGCTGTCATATCACCGTCCTGCCCCTGTCCGATGCTCATGACTTTTTCTCCGCACATTCCAGTGACTATGCCCTCGGAAACTTCTATTTCGGTGGATGGTGCTGATGGGCAAAGCAGGTGAAAAAGCTGCGAAAACACCCAACAGATTGCTGCCTGATTTCAAGCGCCTTGGAGCTGCTTTGCAGCGCGGCTGGCCTGTTGGGTGTCAGCGGGCTTGGAAGGCTTGAAACAACAGCTTTTTTGAGAAGTGTTTTTGGCCGGTTTTCGCATACTGACCTGTCTACTATGTGGGGGCAACAGGCTGCGCCCACATAGCGGCTCGTAAGGACGCCGAAATTGTTCTTGCGCCGTTTTCGGCGCAAGGGCGATTTCGGCGTTCGCAGGAATTGGGAAGGGAGTGGTTCATGTGTGCTTATGAGCGTAAGAGATATGGATGTTCTGAGGCTTCTCTGCTGGTGTCAAAATGTGCGTCCCGATGATTTGAGCAGTATCTCTACAGAAACAGAGCGTGAAAACTTGATAACGCTGGGCTTGATCAAACGCCATCAACGAAGTGACACGCTGCTTCTCACAAACAGCGGTAGAGCCTTTTTGCAGGCAGCCTTAGAGGGTGATGTTCCAAACTTGACGCTCTCGTACCATGATGCGGCGATTGAGCGGCGTGTGCGGCTTTCCGCTCTGATGATGACTGCTTACCATGCGGGGATCAATGTATTCACAATAACAGCGAACAGTCTGGCGGAGCCTTCCACGCTGTTTATTACTGCGATTACAAGAAGCCGCGGACACAATCCATGGGGCAGCGCCCGCGTCGGGGCGATTGCACATCTGGGCAGCACTTACTACGCGGTACATTATATCTATTCTGGAATCGGCCGCATGGCGGTCAATGACGAACTGGCAGCGTTTCATAATCACACCAATTTCGGCAAAGACACGCAGCGTGCCTTTCTTTTTGCCGGAGCTTCCTACGCTGACATCATAGAGGAACTCAAGGTGCGTGATGAAAAGCGGGATACCAAGCTGATCCGATACAGCGAAGCCTATCGAGGACTTCATTATCCCGTTCACCTGCTCTCCTGCGATGAAACAGGTGCGCGGCAGCTTCAGATCATGGCTGTTCCGGACTACCGCGTGAAGCTTGCAAAGCTGATGCTGCGCTCTGCTTACCGCCCTCCGCCGGAGGATGCTCCCGCGTGGGACGCCATCTACCAGAACCGCCCCTTCGTCATTGGAGCGGATATGAACCTGCGGCGGATTGATGCCGCCATCGCAAGCGCAAAAAAGAGGGGATGCCTGCCGATTTCACTGGCCGCCTTAGACGCTCAGGGTGACGCGGTGCTGCTGCGGCGCTATAAAGATACCGGCTACGCCGTCATCTATAAGGTGACAGAGAGCGTTCTGACGGAGCTGTTTGGCCGTCCGCCGTCGCTCTATCTTCCCCCTTGCACACAATATCTGACGAAGAAAGGAGCCGTGGTGGATGCCCCGCTTATCCAAGTTGATCGAAAAGATAGAGGATCGCCTCGCAAATAAATGGGGCTGCTGGTATGAACGAAATAAGGCCCGCGTGCCGCTGTATGCGGTGCTGGGCGGCATCGGCTGGTATCTCTACGGAATGTTCCTCAATTCCCTCAAGCTGGGAAAGGAATCCGTATTCAACACCACCGGTGAAGTGATCGAGAGCATTTGGGTATTCAACCCCTTCAAAAATCTCTTCGCTGTTTTTACGCCCTTTGGCCTTGGCGTTTCCGCCTTCATTGCCCTTATGGTCTGCCTCATTACGAAAAAAGGCTACAGCTGGTTTTCAGGCTACAAATTTACCCGGGACGCCCGCGGCTTTGATATCCTGCCGGACGGCACTCACGGCACCTCCGGGTTTGCGACAAAAAAGGAGCTTGCTGAGCATCTGGAGCTGGGCAGCGCCGAAGAAGTTACCGGAATGCTCCTTGGACGCATTAAGGCGCGGCCGGATGATCCGGAAAAATACGCCACCTACGTGGCGCACCGCATGAAGCCTGGGGAAAACAATAACATCCTCTGCATCGGCGCACCCGGCTCCTATAAGTCCAGAGGCTTTATCATTCCCTTCCTCATGGGCTGCGCGCAGCGAAGCAGCGGCGGACACCATGAATCCGTTGTCGTGACCGACCCCAAAGGCGAACTCTTTGAAAACCTTGCGCCGTATTTTCGGGAGCATGGCTTCTATGTCAAGGCGGTCAATTTCCTCGATATGGCGCACTCTGACGGTTGGAACTGCCTTGCGGGACTGGAAGCAAATCCTGACCTTGTAACCACCGTGGCCAACACCATCATTCAAAATACCTCCGGCCCCAAGGAGGCGGATGACTTCTGGAGCCGTGCGGAATTGAACCTCCTGATGGCACTTATCCACTATGTCTGCAATCTGAAGGATGCCCGCGGCAATCTTCTTCCGTTGGAGCAGCGCAGCCTCGGAGACGTCTATAAGATCCTCGCCTATAAAAGCGTCAACGAGATCAACCGCATCCTTGCGGAGCTGCCGCCGGAGCATCCCGCCAAAGGGCCCCACGGCCTCTTTCTGAAAGCAAGAGAAAACCTCTGGGGCAACATCATCATCGGCCTTGGCAACCGGCTCGCGGTTTTTCAAAATCCGCTGGTGGACAAGATCACCCGCAACCACGATGTAGACCTGCTTCTTCCCGGGCAAAAGCCCTGTGCGTACTTTGTCATCATTTCCGCGCAGGATAGCGCCTATCGATTTTTAAGCTCCCTCTTTTTCTCCCTGACCTTCCCGCAGCTCTCCAATTACGCCCGTCTCCATGGCGGGCGGCTTCCCGTACTGACAAACTTCTGCTTGGAAGAATATCTCAACATCGGCTACATGGAGGGCATCTCTGATGTTTTCAATTCCATCCGCGGCTTCAATATGTCGGTGCAGGTGGCGGTGCAGTCCCTCTCCCAATGGCAGGAAAAATATCCGGGGAAGGAATGGGAAAATCAGCTCGGCTCCTTTGACATGACCCTCTACATGGGCTGCAACGATATGACGAGCGCGGAATACTTTGCTAAAAAGTGCGGTAAGGTCACGATCTCCGTCACCAACAATCAGTTTCCCTTGGCACCGCTGTTTTCTCCCATCTACAGTACCACCCGCCCCTATTCCCAGACGCGAAGCAACACCCAACGAGACCTCCTCCAGCCCGATGAATTCCTGCGGCTCAATAAGTTTCTCTGCATTGTGATGTTCAACCACTATAAGCCCGCCCAGCTCTATAAGATCATGCTGGAGGAACTGCCGGAATACAAAAAGCTGAAAAAATGCAGCGTCTTTGACTATGTGCCGGAATGGAAAAAGAGAGAAGAAGAGGGTGCAAAGCATCGCACGGCAGGAAATCGCACATCGGCCGCTGCAAGGAACACATCGTCTGCTCCGCCCGCATCGCAGCCGTCGCCTGCATCGGGGAAACAGCCTGATATGCAGCCGCAGATTTCTCCAGTCGAAGAAGCCGCAACCAGCGGAAGCTCCTGCGGAAATGACAGCATGACGCCGGAGGAGATCGGCCTTGTGGAGATGACCTGCGAAGCCATTCTGGAAGGTGATGATCCGGAACTGGAAGAGATGGATGATCCTACGCGCATTCCACCCGGGCGCGGAATATGAAAAAGAGGTCGAGCAATCGGCCTCTTTTAAAGAAAATATTCCATTGTCAGCGTGCTGTCTGACCGTACTCTCGCTTTATGGCGTCAATAGAAACGACCCATTGCCTATATCGAAAAAGAAAGAGGAGGTGCCCGTTATGAGGGCAGCGAAAATGAAGGAGCGTCCAACTTTCCAACTGATGTGCCAGACAGATGTACAGAGTATTTATCATATGCAGATGCCGCGCTGGTTATTTTCTGATCCACGTTACTGCGAGATGAGTCTGGATGCCAAGGTGACCTACACCTTTCTCTTAAACCGCTTCCAGCTCTCGCGCAGGAACGGATGGGTCAACGAGCGCGGGGAGGTGTTTGTGATCTTTCCACGCAAAGCGCTTGCCAAAGAGCTGCGTATCTGTGAGCAGCGGGTCACGGCAGCTTTTAAGAAGCTGGTGGAACTCAAGCTGGTATGGGAAAAACGCTGCGGGCGGGGTGACGCTAACCAGATCTACTTGGCCCGTGTCACACCAATCGAAGATCCGGACTATTCCTGTGCACCGTTTGTCACAGAGGATAAATCGGAAGTGCGCGGTTCAAGAACCGCCGATTTAGATGGTCTTGCTGCCGGGGAACCCACAGTATCTTTTCAAGAACCGCAGAATCTGCTGTCCAAGAATCGTGAAGATTGCGCTTCAAGAACTGCAAAATCCGCGTTCCCAGAACCGCAGAAATTGACGCCAAGTAAGAAAGAAAAAAGAAAGATTGATCAAAGTCATATGGAAGTCCGTCAGTCTGTCAGAGCCCCGGTGCAGGACGGACGGACCGACGGGGACGCAGAAGAAGATCTTTTGGATATTTTGGACGGCTGCGAGCTTGAATGCTTCGCACCGGAAACCGCTCTGGTGTTTGAAAACGCCATTGAGCGGCTTTTTTATGCCGACAGCTTCCGTATTGGCAATGCCACGCTTCCGCAAAGCCGCGTGCGGGCAAAGCTCAGACGGCTGGACGGCATGATCCTGCGGGAGGCAGAGAGTAAGCTCCGCGCCAATCAGGAGCGGAATGTAAAAAACAGCACGGCCTACACCATGGCGGTGCTGTTCAACTGCATTGCCGAAAGTGAGAGCGATCTTATGCTCGACCCATACCTCAACACCATCTGCGCGGCCGTTTGAAGGGAGGGAAAACAATGCTGCTATCCAACCAGCAAAAGTATATCCTCGAAATACTCAAGGAGTTTAAGTACCTGCGTGTCCGCCAGCTCTATGCTCTGGTGCAGGCCCATTACCGTACACAGGGAATCAAAATTGACGCAAGACGCATGGAGATCATGCTTCGCCAGATGCGCACAGGCACCAATTATGTCTGGCTGCGGGGTGATGTGGTTTCTTACGGAGACCGCAGGATAGACCCTCGGCTATTGGAAGCACTGGACGTTATGCTGGAACTGACGAAGGCGCAGCCCGGATTTTACTCAAAAGACGGACTGCATGAACCGTTTCTCCTGCGCTTTACCGGAAACGGCAAAGGAGCCGGATACCTTTTCAGCGTGGCATGGCTGGATGCCGCTACTCACATTGCAACCGTCCCCCGTATGAAGGGCGAGCGGATCATCTGGATTTCCGAGAGCGGTTCCTTTGGAGAAATTGATCTGCCCCGGCATCACTTTTTCGCCGCCCGACAGAAGGACGGTACTCATCGCTTTTTTGGCTCCAATGAGCCGGAAAAAATATAACACTTAGGAGGAACATTATATGGCAAGGAAAAAAGTTACCCCTGAAGAAGAGATCGTAAATACTGCCGTTGAAGAAACTGCCCTGGGGAGTGTCCCTGCGGGTAGCGTGCTGCCTGACGAGGCAGGCGCAGATACCGGCGACGTTCCCGCAGAGTTGTCGGAGGTAGATCTTCCTGCGGAGGAAACGGCAGAGCAGTCGGAAACGCTTCCTGCAATGGAGGCAGCCGAGGCGAAACCGCTTGGACTTTCCACAGAAGAGAAAACTGCATCCCAAGACGAAAGCGATACCGCAGAGGAGCGAGTGGAAGAAGCGGAACTGCACGAAGAGATGTCGGAATTTCCGGATGCAGAGGAGAATTTGATTTCAGATTTGCCCACTTCTGTTCCGCAGGTTTCTGAGGCCGATGAAGCGGACTGGGGCTTTGGGGAACCGGTCCCGGAAGAAGCCGCAGCAGAAGCCGCGGAGGATGAATACCTGGCAGCAGATAACGCCGAAACGCTTGATGCGTCGGATGAAAAGAGCGAGCGCACGCTCTTCTACGAGCTGGACTTCAATGAACTGGATCGGGGGCTGAGCGAAGAGGAACGGAAAGAGTGGAACTCCATCTATGCCTCTTTCCGCGGCCGCAGCGCCATTACCGGAACGATTATCGGGGTGGATCTCTACGCAAGATACCTTCCGCGCAGCGAGGCAAGAATGCTTGAAAATAAGCGGGAGCTCTGTGCCGTTGTGGTGCCATATCGCATCCCCATTCTGATCCGCGAATCCGAAATGTGGGAACTGGGAGAGGAGCGACCCGACTTTGTGCTTCGAAATATGGTGGGGGCCAGCATCGATGTGATTGTCACCAAGGTGGAGCGTACCGCTAACCGTGCACAGGCGTCCCGCCGTCAGGCCAGTCGCAGCCAGCGCCGCTTTTTTGCTGCCCGTGAGGATCTTCATGCTGTCGGTTCCCGTATTACCTGCAGGATGCTGGCGGTCGGCCCCCGCCGCTGCCTTGTGGACTGCTATGGCTACGACCTTGATATGACCCAAAGAGAGATCCGCTATGCGGCCATCCCGGATCTTCGCACGGAGTTCCACCCGGGCTCAGAGATCGACTGCATTGTAAAAGAGTATCATCCTCGCACCGGTGAACTGATTGTTTCCGCGAAAGAAACGGAAGTCAACCCCTTCTTTGGTGCGGAGGAGCGTCACCCTGTAGGCTCCCGCCGCTTTGCGATGATCTCCGGAAAATATGGCGGCGGCGTGTTCTGCAACCTCCCTGATGGCGTGACCTGTATGTGTAACTACTCCTATCAGCACGAGGATGCGGACTTCATGGTGGGCGAGCACGTCATGCTGATGGTGCAGCGCTACGATCAGGAAAAGCTCCAGATGTACGGCAAGATCATGAGCAAGTGGTGATCTTTCGTAAACGTCTTGGATCTTGAAATCTGTTTGCAATTTGGTGATGCTGTTTTTGCTCTGTGTGCAGTACTTTCTGAACGTGCGAGGCGGAGGTGGTATCACTACCCTCGGAGCGTTTTGCATATTCTCGAAACGCCGGACGGCCGCTTGTCAAAGCGACTAACTTGCCATTTTCTGAGGTCGGGTGGTCATCATTGATTCCAATGGTGCAAAATGTGCTTGACAGGTACAGTCTACTTATGATAGACTTCAAGCATCAGAAGTCTATCATAAGTAGACCCGCGAAGAAAGGGGGCACACATGGACGGTTACAAACTGGGCGTTGTTGAGACGCGTTTTGCAGAACTCATCTGGCAGCACGAGCCGCTGACCTCTGGCGAGCTGGTGAAACTATGCGAACAGGAGCTGCAATGGAAAAAATCCACGACCTACACAGTACTCAAAAAACTTTGCGAACACGGTATCTTTCAGAACGAAAACGGCACGGTCACTTCTCTTCTCTCACAGGAGGGTTATAACGCCGTACAGAGCGAGAAATTTGTGGAGGACACCTTCGACGGTTCCCTTCCCGCGTTTCTGGCGGCTTTTACCACGCGGAAATCTCTTTCGGAGAAGGACATTGCGGAAATTCAGCGCATGATCGACCGCTGCGGAAAGGAGTGAGACCATGGCTGCCGTCTTTTTGAAGCTCTTGAATCTGAGCATTTCCGCAAGCTGGCTGGTGCTGGCCGTGCTGGTACTGCGCCTGATATCAAAGCGTTCGCCCAAGTGGATGAATGTTCTGCTTTGGGGCATCGTCGCGCTGCGGCTTATGCTGCCATTTTCCATAGAGAGCGCGTTGAGCCTGATCCCCAGTGCCGAAACGGTCAGTCCCGCGGTCGTGCAGTTTGACCCTGCGCCGACCATCACGAGCGGTGTAGAGATCATCGACGGGACGATCAATCCCGTCATAGGTGTCACCCATCGGTATGGCAAAGTAGCTCTCAAAAAGAACTTCTGCATTATTATCTGACAAGACATTAGCAGTAACTCCGTTTATTTTAACAACAACATTGTCTGCAAATTTTTTGGTTGTGGTTGCACGCACCACTAATTGATAGGTCTGACCTCCTTCAAAATTTTCGCCATATCCCAGAGTGTTCCCGTTTAACTTCCACTCATAGGCATTTCCATTCGAAAATACCGGCAGTGCTTGTTTTTTTATTTTTTGGAAAACTATGAATTTTTGTCCCGTTTTGATTTTCCTTGTTTTTCCTAATGAATGTTAGAAGTTTTTGACGAAAAAAATTTAATTCTGAATTGCCCTTAAAACTGCCTTATTCTACAATAATATTGCTACTTTTTAACGGCTGTTTATGCAATATTTCGCGATTATTGCATTTACAACCAACAAAAACAACCAAAATGCTGCAGAAGGGAGACTTACATTATGAAGCATAACATCCTTTTGGTGGAACCGACCATTAAGCCGAATGGCGTTGCCATCCTGTCAGAAAACGGCAACGTCTTTATGGCGCCCAATGGGGACAAGGAAACGCTTATCCGTTACATCAACGACAATCAGTGCGAGGCAATCTGCTGCCGTGTGGAGCAGATGACGGCCGAAGTCATCGATGCCTGCCCCACGCTCATGGTCATCGGCCAGCACGGTATCGGTCTGGACAATATCGACATTCCCGCAGCGACCGCTCATAAGGTTCGCGTTCTCAATGTGCCAGACAGCAGCCATATCACGGTGGCTGAGCATGCGATGACGTTCATTCTGGCGTGCAGCCGCTCCCTCAAGATCAATGACGACAGCGTTCGCAGCGGCGACTGGGCCACGAAGGATCAGCGCCAGACGCACGACGTGATGGGTAAAACGCTTCTGATTATCGGCCTCGGCCGTATCGGCCGCGCACTGGCGGCTCGCGCACAGGCGTTTGACATGAAGGTGATTGCCTACGATACCTATGTTCCCGCAGAGGCCGGCGCAAAGATCGGCGTGGAAATGTACACGGATCTACATACGGCGTTGGCGCAGGCTGATTTCGTTTCCCTGCACACGCCGCTCACGCCCGAAACAAAGGGGATGTTCTCCACTGCTGAATTTGAGACGATGAAGGATTCTGCCTATTTCATCAACTGCGGCCGCGGCCCTGTTGCTGATGAGGCGGCGATGGTCGAGGCGCTCAAAAATAAGAAGATTGCCGGAGCCGGCCTGGACTGCCTGGAAAAGGAACCGCCTGAGCTGGACAATCCGCTCTTCCAGTTTGACAATGTGATGTTCACGCCTCACATTGGCGGCAACACCATCGAGGCATCCATGCGCTGCTCGGAGATTCTTGCCAACACGGTTCTCAAGGCGCTCGACGGAGAGGAAACCTATAACTGGGTCAACCGGTTTTAAGCACGTCCTGAAAGACAGCGTTTTGTAACGAAAAAAATGAAAAGGAGTATTTTTATGATCGATCTTAGCGGCATTATGACAGCCATTGTTACTCCCTTGAATGCGGACCGCACGCTCAACCGGGAGCAGCTGAAAAACCTTATCGATTTCCAGATCAAAAACGGTGTTCACAGCATCCTCGCGCTCGGCGGCACGGGTGAATATCCTGCGCTGACGATGGAGGTTCGCAAGGAAACGGTGGATTGCACGGTGGAGTATGTCAACAAGCGCGTTCCCGTTATCATCGGTAACCTTGAAACCGGTATTGGCGAGAGCATCGCGTTCACGCAGTATTGTGAAAAGGCCGGCGCGGATGCAGTTCTGGTCATGACGCCGTACTATGTCCATGCATCCCAGCAGGGGCTGATTGATTTCTACACTGAGCTGGACAAGAACATTAGCATTCCGTTCCTAGTTTACAACATTCCTTACCGTACCTGCGTCAACATGAGTGCGGCCACCTTTGAGTATCTGGTGGACAACACGAAGCACCTCGTCGGCATCAAGGAGTGCAACAACAGCCCTGCGCAGGCCATTGACATGATTAACCGTGTTGGCAATCGAACGAATTTCCTCAGCGGTGAGGAGTTCCTCTCCATCATGCTCATGGCGCTGGGGGCAAAGGGCGCCGTTATGGCCTCTGCCAACCTGGTTCCTGAAGCCTGGGTCAAGATGTACGATCTGGTTAAGGAGCACAAGACGCAGGAGGCACTCGACCTGTTTGGCAATTACACCGAGCTGATTGCCGCCATGTTTGCCGAAACCAACCCCGGCCCGCTCAAGCACGGTATGGAGCTCATCGGTGTTCCCTGCGGTCCGACCGCGATTCCGCTGACACCGGTTTCTGAGCCTGCTGCTGCCCGTCTTGAAAAGGCGATGAAAGAGCTCAAGCTCATCTAAGGAGGCATTCTGCACATGCACCAGAACATCTCCGGAGAGAAGCTGCGCTTTGGCCGTATGATGGTCTATGCTGGGGCGGTGATGTCCCTGATGATTGGTGCGGCCTTTGCCACGGGGCAAGAGGTGCTGATGTACTTCGTCGCCTGGGGCAAGGACATGTTTGCAATCGTCGGCATCATTCTGGCAATTATCATCTGGATCTCGCTGAGCTTCTCCATTGCCGGTTCGCGCCATCACTTTCAGAAAAATGAGGAGATATTCACCTTCTTCTGCGGCCGGTACTTCGGAAAGGTGTACGACTATTTTACCGCATTTTTCAGCTACGCCTGCTACCTTTTTATGCTCGGCGGCGTAGGAAGTACAATGAAAGAGCAGTTCGGCATTTCGGCGGTGATTGGTATCGTGGGGCTGAGCGTCATCGTGATTCTGACCGTGTCCATGGGACTTCAGAAAATCACTGACATTCTTGGCTTTCTCGGCACTATTCTGCTTGTTGTCATTCTGCTGATTTCTGTTGTCACACTGGCCCTGCACTTTGGCCAGATTCCGGCCAACTACGAAGCACTCAATACGCTCGGCCCGGAATATTTCGGCATTGAAAAGTCCATAGCACCCAACGTACTGATGAATGCGCTCAACTATATGGGCACTGTTGTAATCTGGTTCATCACCTTTATTACTATGATGGCGGTGCAGAGTGAGCGCAAGATCGAGGTAAAGGTTGGCAGCGTGGTTGGCTCGGCTCTATTCATGGGCGCATTGCTGATTGTGGCGTTCGCCATGATCTCGGTGCTTCCGATTGTCGGCGCGAGCGATGTGCCGAGCATTGTCATGGCGGCGAACCTCTGGCAGCCTCTGGCCGCGTTCTTTGCTGTCATCGTGATCGGCGGCAGCTTTACAACAGCGGTTCCCCTGCTGTGGACGCCGGTTTCCCGCTTTGCAGAGGACGGCAGCGCCAAAGCGCGCCTCCTTGCCTTGGTGCTCGGCGTTATCGGCGTGGTGATTGCACTCTTTGTTCCCTATAAGACTCTGATGAATTACGTCATGAATGTCGGCGGCATGCTGGCCTACGTTATGTTCGCATTCGTTCTCTGGACGGACATCCGCATGTTCCGGGAGCGCAAAACCAAGGCATAATTTTTTAAAATTTATTTTTGGAGGAAACTACCATGAGCACTTTGACCGGAAAGAAAATCGGTTTCATTGGCGGCGGCCGCATGGGCGAGGGCATTTTCAGCGGCATTCTGAAAGCGGGCCTGATCCCTCCGCAGGATCTGTA
>OGGU01000929.1_pt1 | contig 19968 bp, 12 predicted proteins | sample 1571241 | NCBI WGS metagenome assembly OGGU01 (sample SAMEA2581934, study PRJEB24529) | metagenome | biome: Human gut stool | place: China | collected 2011
TCGTTACCCGTACCCCGTTTGCACGCGACCCGATGAAAGAACTGGCCGACGAATGCCGTAAGCAAGGACTGAAATTCGGTTTCTATTATTCCCTGGGAAGAGACTGGGAAGACCCTGATGTCCCCACCAACTGGCCGACCAAAGCCGGCAGAAGCAATACGTGGGATTTTCCCGATGAGGACAATAAGAACCTTCAGGCATACATCGACCGCAAGGTGCTGCCGCAATTAACCGAACTGCTGACCAATTACGGAGAAATCGCCATGATGTGGTTCGACACTCCCGAAATGGTAACCAAAGAGCAAAGCCGTTCCATCCGCCGGCTCATTGAGCGCCTGCAACCGCATTGCCTCATCAACAGCCGCATCGGAAACGGTCTGGGTGACTACCGCATCATAGAGCAGAAATTAATGAACGAGATAGACCCGAAACCTTGGGAAGCATGCCTCACCATGGGTGCCAACTGGGGATACAACAAATATGATACTGTCTACAAGAAACCCGACATGATGATTCGCAATCTGACAGACGTGGTCAGCAAAGGAGGAAATCTGTTGCTGAACATCGGTCCCAACCCCCAAGGCAGTTTTCCGCAGCAAACCGAACCCGGACTCAACGCTTTCCGCCAATGGATAAAGACAAACGGGAAAGCCATCTACGGCACTTCTCCCTGGCATACTTACGGTGAGACCTCGCCCCTTGCCCACGGAAAAAGAGAAGAGGTAAAAGAAGGGTTCCACGATGCCGTGTTCGATGGTACACCCGTCAATGCCATTCCCGATTTCAGATATACTGCCAAAGGCAACCATGTCTACGTTATCGTACGCCACGTGCCTGCCGGTGAGTTTACACTCCGTGCCTTCAAAGGCTACACCGACCGCATCAAGCGCATCACATTGCTCGACAACAAGAAAACCGTCGAATGGAAGCCGACCGAAGAAGGATTACGAATCTGCCATATCCGGCGCTCTTCCGATGCTTTCCCTGTCTATGTGTTGCAGGTAGAAATGCAAGCAGAATAAATACTCTCTTTTACTTAAAATTTCTTTTGCCGGTCCTTACTGCTTATCCTACACGTTCAGTGATAAAAAGCAAGAACCGGCTTTAAGCATTCCCCACCCTATGAATAAGCCTTTCACACCCTAAACACAGGTCTTTCCTTCCTTACATATATTACAGTCCGCCGTAACAGACCGTACAGTCCACTGCAACAGACTGTACGGTCCATTATGGTAGACTGTACAGTCTACTATGGAAGACCGTAATAACCGACAGGAGGAAAAGCCATAACCGGCAGAAGGAAAGGAGGTAATATACAGAAAGAAAGGACATAAAGGAGAGAAGAAAGAAGAGTACTCCCGCAAGCAGCGGAAACGGGCAAAAAACACAAAAAAATAAGGGAGAATGCTAAAACACCGAGACACTGTCCTGTTATACAGAGCAACAGTAGTCAGAGGTTTGGCACACTCCCTTATCAATCATCCTTCCGGACGAAAGACAGAACGGATTATTATTTAATCACGCCCAATTCCTTACCCACCTTGATAAATGCAGCAATCGCTTTATCCAGATGTTCACGTTCGTGACCGGCAGACAGCTGAACACGGATACGAGCCTGACCTTTCGGCACAACCGGATAATAGAAACCGGTTACATAAATGCCTTCTTCCTGCATCTTGGCAGCGAAGTCCTGAGACAGTTTTGCATCATACAGCATCACTGCACAGATAGCGCTCTGAGTCGGCTTGATATCGAAACCGGCAGCCAGCATCTTGTCGCGGAAATAAGTTACATTGTCCATCAACTTAGTATGCAGTGCATCGCTTTCTTTCAACATCTTGAACATTTCAAGGCTGGCGCCCACGATGGCAGGAGCAACCGAGTTAGAGAACAGATACGGACGAGAACGCTGACGCAGCATGTCGATGATTTCTTTTCTACCTGTAGTGAAACCACCCATAGCACCGCCGAATGCCTTACCCAATGTACCGGTAAAGATATCCACACGTCCGTAAACATCATATTGTTCAGCCACACCATGACCGGTCGGACCCACTACACCGGCAGAATGCGATTCGTCTACCATTACCAACGCATCGTATTTTTCTGCCAATTCGCAAATCTTATCCATCGGAGCCACATTACCGTCCATAGAGAACACACCGTCAGTAGCAATGATACGGTGGCGTTGAGCTTGAGCTTCCTGCAGGCAGCGTTCCAAGTCAGCCATGTCTGCATTGGCATAACGATAACGTTTTGCCTTACACAGACGCACACCGTCAATGATAGAAGCGTGGTTCAATGCATCGGAAATGATTGCATCCTCGTCGGTCAGCAGCGGTTCGAACAAACCACCGTTTGCATCAAAGCAGGCAGCATATAATATTGTATCTTCGGTCTTGAAATAATCAGAGATAGCAGCTTCCAGTTGTTTGTGCAAGTCCTGGGTTCCACAAATGAAACGTACAGACGACATACCAAAGCCATGAGAGTCCATTGCGTCTTTTGCTGCTTGGATCAAACGCTGGTTGTTTGACAATCCTAAGTAGTTGTTCGCGCAGAAGTTCAATACTTCTTCTCCTGCATTTACTTTGATATCAGCCTTTTGGGGAGTTGTAATGATACGTTCGTTTTTATACAATCCGGCTTCTTTGATGCCAGCCAGTTCCTTCGTGAGGAACTCTTTCATTTTACCATACATAGCTTTGATTTTTATTAAGTATTAAAGATTAAGTTCAGATATTTCTCTTCGACGGACAAAGTTCTTATTTTTTTTTGAATTTCTGCAAAAATATAGAGAAAACTTTGATAAAATCTGAATGCTTCTGCCTATCTTTGCTCTCAAATAGCAAACTAACGTATTATAATTACACTATGAAAAATGTATTGATTATCGGCTCTACCGGTCAGATTGGCTCAGAGCTAACAATGAAATTAAGAAGTATTTATAATGGTAACATCGTAGCGGGATACATCCCGGGTGCAGAACCCAAAGGCGAACTGGCAGAATCAGGTCCGTCTGCTATCGTTGATATCACAAACGAACAGCAGATTGCCGAAACTGTTTCAAAGTATCATATTGATACCATCTACAACCTGGCAGCTTTGCTGTCGGCAGTAGCAGAAGCCAAACCGCAGCTTGCATGGAAAATCGGTATGGGCGGTCTGTTCAATGTACTTGAAGTAGCCCGCACCATGAAGTGCGCCGTATTTACTCCGAGTTCTATCGGTGTATTCGGCAACAACACTCCGAAGGACAAGACTCCGCAGGACACTATCCGCAATCCGCGCACCATGTACGGTGTAACCAAGGTTTCCGGCGAGTTGCTGAGTGACTACTACAACATCCGTTTCGGTGTCGACACCCGTTCCGTACGTTTCCCGGGATTGATTTCTTACGTGACTCCTCCGGGCGGCGGTACAACCGACTATGCTGTAGATATTTATTATTCGGCAGCCAAAGGTGAAAAGTTCGTTTGTCCTATCGGCAAAGGTACTTACATGGATATGATGTATATGCCGGATGCTTTACGCGCCGCCATCGAAATCATGGAAGCAGACCCGAGCAAGTTCGTTCACCGCAACTCATTCAACATTGCTTCAATGAGCTTCGATCCTGAAATCATCTTCAACAAGATTAAGGAATACGAACCTAACTTTGAAATGGAATACAAGGTAGACCCATTGCGTCAGGCTATCGCCGAATCATGGCCTAACTCACTGGACGACACTTGTGCCCGCGAAGAATGGGGCTGGAAACCTGAATACGACTTGGATACCATGACCAAAGACATGCTTGCCAAGTTGAAAGAACGTTTCAAGAAATAAATACTGTCTTAAAGAATCCGACAGCCTTCATACACCGGTAAGAAATCCGGTTGTGAAGGCTGTTTTTGATTTAAAAGAAGCTATGGACAAAAAAATGATTTCAACAAACCGCAAGGTGGTTACATTTGGAGAAGTGATGCTCCGCCTTACTGCTCCCGACTTCCGCCGTTTCTCCCAGACCAACGAATTCATTGCCACGTATGGTGGCAGCGAGGCTAATGTGGCTGTATCGCTCGCCAACTTCGGGATTCCCACCGAGTTTGTCACCCGGCTGCCCGACAATGCAATGGCGCAGGCATGTATCGCATCGCTCCGTGCCAACGGGCTGGGTACGGAAGGAATCGTATTCGGAGGGAAACGCATGGGACTGTATTTTCTTGAGAGTGGCGCTTCGTTTCGCAATTCCAATGTGGTATACGATCGTGAAGGGTCTTCTTTTGCCACCCTGCGTCCCGGCATGATAGATTGGGAAAAGATATTTGCCGATGCAGACTGGTTTCACTGGTAGGGCATAGCGGCTTCACTGTCACAAGAGGGTGCCGACGCCTGTCTGGAAGCTCTACAAACGGCCGACCGCATGGGCTTAACCATTTCCTGTGATTTGAATGTGCGCAAAAAACTATGGAATTACGGGCGTTCGGTTGCCGATGTCATGTTGCCCTTGGTGCAATACAGTGATGTAATCTTCGGTGCAGAACCGGAATACAAAGAAGTTTTCGATATCGCTCCGGTAGGCTTTCAAGCTGTGGATACTGCTTATCCGTTGGATTTGAAAGGATTCGAGACATTCGGACAGAAAATATCGCATATAGTGCCGCGTTGCCGGAAAGTCTTTTTAGAATTGCGCAATACGATTACTTCCAACCACAATCTGCTTGCAGCCGTGCTTTATTCCGACCAAACATTAAAATATACCGGCATTTACGATATTACTCACGAAGTCGACCGTGTAGGTACCGGAGATGCTTTTGTAGGAGGAATGATATACGGTTTGCTTACATATCCCGACAATGACCAGAAAGCACTGGAATTTGCTCTTGCCGCATCTGCATTGAAAAATACCGTATACGGTGACTTCAATCAGGTGACTGTGGAAGAAGTGGAAAGTCTGATGAAAGGAAATACCTCGGGAAGGGTAACCCGATAAAGAAGAGAAGATAAAAAGAAAGGAGGTTTCCATGGCGGAACCTCCTTTCTTTTTATCTCTTGGCAATTATAATCCTTCTTATGCTTTCGCTTCTTCTCCAGGCATCTTATTACCCAGTGTCAGGTAAGCAACCGGAGCAGCAATGAACAATGAAGTCAACGTACCGATAACGACACCCAGAATCATTGCAAATGCGAAACTGCGGATACTGTCTCCACCCAATACAAAGATACACAACAATACAATCAATGTACTCAATGAAGTATTGATAGTACGTGCCAAAGTAGTATTCAATGAATCATTGAACAACTGCAAACGGTTACGTTTCGGGTACAAGCCGAAGAACTCACGGATACGGTCGAAGATAACCACCTTATCATTGATAGAATAACCGATAGCAGTCAGGATAGCACCAATGAATGTCTGGTCGATTTCCAATGAGAAAGGAACCCAACCATAGCACAATGAGTAAGCACCGATAATCAAAACGGTATCGACAGCCAATGCCACCGTTGCACCGACACTATATGCCACATTGCGGAAACGCAACAGGATATACAAACCGATAGCAACCAATGCGAACAATACAGACCAGATAGCGGAAGTCTTGATATCGTCAGCGATACTGGGACCCACCTTCTGAGAGCTGATGATTGAGCCGCCTGCACGATTATCACGGTCGATAAATATTTCCAGTGTAGTGCCTTCGCCCAGCAAATTACCGTCTTTCAATGACTGATACAGGAACTCTTCGATTTCAGAATCGATATTGGGAGAGTCTTCAGTGATACGGTAGTTGGTAGTGATACGGATTGTTTTCTTGTCTGTACCCAAAGCGATAGCCTGCACGTTATCTTCGGTAATCTTCTGTTTCAGCAGGTCGCGAACAGTTTCCGGTTCTACTTGCTGTTCAAACTGAACCACAAAGTTACGTCCGCCGGTGAAATCGATGCTCTGAGCCAAACCGCGGATAAAGAACGAAACCACACATGCTGCAATAATGATACCGAATACAGTGAACGAACGTTTCATCATACCCATAAAGTTATAATGAACATTCTGCATCAGATTCTTGGAAATACCTGTCGTAAATGTCAATCCCAGCCATTTGTCTTTGTTCATGAAGTGTTCGTAAACCACACGTGTCAAGAACACAGCAGTAAAGAACGAGCAGAGGATACCGATAATCAGTGTGGTAGCAAAACCGCGGATAGGACCTGTACCGAAATAGAACAGGATGATACCGGTAAGGATTGAAGTCAGGTTAGAGTCAAAGATTGCAGAGAATGCATTCGAGTAACCGTCAGCCAAAGCAGCCTTGACACCCTTTCCTGCTCTCAGCTCTTCTTTTGTACGTTCGTAAATCAATACGTTGGCATCCACCGCCATACCCAATGACAGCACCATACCGGCAATACCCGACATTGTCAATGCAGCCTGGAACGAGGTAAGAATACCCAGCGTAAAGAAGAAGTTCACAACCAAGGCACAGTTGGCAACCATACCCGGAATCAGTCCGTACATAGCACACATGTAAACCATCAACAGAATCAATGCCACAACGAATGAAACGATACCCTGGTTGATAGATTCCTGACCCAATGACGGACCAACGATATCTTCCTGTACGATGTGAGCCGGAGCCGGCATCTTACCTGATTTCAATACGTTAGCTAAGTCCTTTGCCTGCTCCGGAGTGAAGTGACCTGTAATCTGTGAACGTCCGCCTGTGATCTCAGTGTTTACGTTCGGTGCAGAATATACATAGTTATCAAGAACGATAGCGATAGAACGACCGATGTTCTGCTTGGTCAGCTGTGCCCAGCGGCGTGCACCGTCAGAGTTCATGGTCATGCTTACAGCCGGTTTACTGTATTGGTCGAATTCGTCTTTTGCATCTGTTACTACGTCACCTTCCAACGGAGCTTTGCCGTTGCGTTCGGTAGATTTGATTGCATACAATTCGAAAGTCTGACCTTTTTTGTCAAATTCGGAAGGAGAAACACCCCATTTCAGACGGAGGTCTTTTGGAAGTTCTGCTTTGATTTCCGGCATAGCCAGATATTTGTTAATGTCTGCAGTGTCCTTGTAGTTTGCATATCCGATAACCGGGCCCTGCCCACTAGAGTTTAATTGCAGTATAGACAGCAAAGGATACTGTTTCTTGATCTCTTCCATGTTCGCAGCAGTTGCATCATCTTGTTTGGCGTCTCCTTTCAGAGCGGCAGCAAGGCTGTCGGCAGCACTTACGGCTTTCTTAGTCGGAGTTGCTTCGGTAAGAACAGCAGCTTTTGTAGTGTCTGTTGTAACAGAATCAGTAGTTGTTTCCTGAGTTAACACTGCACGCAATTTAGCGTCTGCTGACTGCATAGCCGGAAGAATTTCTTTGGCGGTATATGTTTCCCAGAATTCCAGGTTAGCCGAACCTTGAAGAAGTTTTCTCACACGTTCCGGTTCTTTGATACCCGGCAATTCTACCATGATACGTCCCATTTTGTCTTCCAGGCTCTGGATGTTCGGTTGAACCACACCAAAGCGGTCGATACGGGTACGAAGTACGTTGAATGAGTTCTCAACAGCCGCTTTTACTTCTTCTCTCAATACTTTTTCAACTTCCGCATCCGTTTATTTCTGGCTAACTTTGTCTTTCAACTGTTGTGTAGCGAATAGTTCGGAAAGTTTCGCGTCCGGAGCAATTCTGTGGTATTCCTTGACAAACAGGGTAATTACATCATCCTGACTGTTGATAGCCTGTTTTGCTGCTGTTGCCAATGCGTTATTGAAAGCTTCGTCCGGCTTGTTGTCAGCCAGTGCTTTAATAACATCAGGTACAGAAACTTCAAGGATAACATTCATACCACCTTTCAGGTCCAAACCTAAACTAATCTCCATTTCACGACATTGTTTCAGCGTCCAGTTACCCAGCCAGACCTTCTCATTGGAGAGAGAGTCAAGGTAGTCTTGTTCTACTTTCATGTCGCCGTTCGCAATTTCTTTCGCCTTGTTGTTATAATGGCGTGTTACGAAGGAGAAGGAGAGGTAGAACACGCATACCAGCGTGAGTAATACCGCAAAAACCTTTACAAATCCTTTGTTTTGCATTTTACTTTTAATTTATGATGATTACTTTTTTAATTTAATTTTCAGTTAAATTCTGTCGTACACAAGTTCTTTTTGCCGCATACAAGGCTGCAAATATAGTTTTTTTTTCACATTCATGTGTAATAAGCCCTCAAATATTTGATGTTTAAGGGCTTTTTTACCGATTTATTTCATTCCTCTGTTTTTCAGCAGTGGCTCCATGCTCGGTTCTGTGCCACGGAAATTTTTGTAGAGAGTCATCGGGTCTTCGCTGTCACCCTTCTCCAACACGTTCCGACGGAACAATTCGGCGGTGTTTTTGTCGAAGATTCCATGCTCTTTGAAAGCTTCAAAGGCGTCGTTATCCAGTACGTTAGCCCACAGGTAACTGTAATAGCCGGCTGCATATCCGCCGATGATGTGATTGAAGTAAGTCACACGGTAACGTGGGGCAATTTCAGAGATAAGATTGAGCTTGTCCATAGCTTCTTTTTCGTACGAAACAGCATCTAAATTCTTTACATCTTTCAGCATGTGCAGGTTCATGTCAAGGATAGCGGCAGCCAGCAGTTCGGTAGTCATGAATCCCTGGTTGAATGTTTTCTGCTGAAGTATTTTTTCGATGATTTCATCGGGGATTACTTTACCGGTAGCATAATGCTTGGCATACATTTTCAACACTTCCGGGTCGGTTGCCCAGTGTTCGTTGATTTGAGAGGGAAGTTCTACAAAATCACGTACAACATTGGTGCCGGAAGTTCCTTTGTATTTGCATTGGGTGAGCAAGCCGTGCAGTGCATGTCCGAACTCGTGAAACAGTGTTTCCACTTCATCCATTGTGAGTAGAGAAGGGGTGTCACCTATCGGTTTGGTAAAGCTGCAAACATTGCATACTAGCGGACGGATTGGCCCACTTTGTTCGCGGTAGTTGCTCATCCATGCTCCGCCGCTTTTTCCAGGACGTGGAAAGTAGTCTACATAGAAGATACCGAGCTGGGAACCATCGGCGTCTTTTACTTCAAACACTTCTACATCAGGGTGATAAGTAGGGATATCTTCTAGCTTGCTTAGGGTGATACCATATAGTTTATTAGCTACGGCAAAAGCACCTTCGCGGACATTTTCCAATTTGAAGTAAGGTTTCGTGTCTTCTTCGGACAGGTTGTATTTCTCTTTTCTGAGTTTTTCGGTGTAGTACCACCAGTCCCATGCTTCCAGTTTTTCACCTTTGCCTTCCTTGTCCATAAGTTGCTGAAGTTCTGCGGCCTCCGATTTCGCTTTTGGCAGGGCGTAGCTCCATAGATTATTCAGGAGGTCCATTACGTTATTAGCATTTTTAGCCATGGTTTCGTCTAACACGAAGTTGGCATAGCAATCGAAGCCCAATAAGTTCGCCTTTTCCAGACGGAGGGAAATGATTTTGCTGATTACTTCTTTATTGTCGTTCTTATCGTTATTATTTCCACGGTTGATATATGCTTTATACATCTTCTCACGGAGTGGGCGGTTTTCTGAATACTGCAGGAAGGGCAGGCGGCTGGCGTTATGTAGAGTAAACAACCATTTTCCCGGTTGTCCGGCAGCTTTAGCCTCTTCGGCGGCACTTTGGCAGAACCATTCCGGCAGGCCGGCAAGGTCTTCCTGCTTGTCAACGAAAAGTTGGAAAGCATTATTCTCGTTCAATACATTGTTGCTGAAGGTGATACCGAGTGTAGAAAGTTCCTTGTTGATTTCACGGAGACGGGCTTGTTGTTTTGTGTCGAGGTTGGCTCCGGAGCGGACAAAGCTTTTATAGGTCTTGTCTAGCAGTCGTTGTTGTTCTATTGTCAGGTTCAATGAGTCTTTTTGTTGATAGACATCGTTTATCCGTTTGAAAAGTGTCTGGTTCAAGGAAATATTATCTTCGTGTTCCGAAAGAACCGGAGCCAGTTTGATAGACAACTCGGTCAGCGAATCGGTCGTTTCTGCGTCTGTCATATTGAAAAAGATAGCACTGACACGGTCTAAAATGGGAGCACTGTTGTCCAGCGCTACGATTGTATTTTCAAATGTTGGAACTTCCGGGCTCTCGATGATAGCCTCGATGTTCTGATTTTGTTCTTCGATACCTTTCAGGAAGGCGGGTTCGTAATGTTCCAGTTTAATCTTATCGAAAGAAGGAACACCATACTCTGTTTGAAACTCTGTAAAGAAAGGATTACTTTCTGTTTTTGTAGTACAGGAGTACATCATGCAACTTGCAGCTAAAATGGTTAGTGTTTTTTTTATCATCATAAGTGTTTTATATTAGAGTTTACAGTTCTTATCGCTTGCTGATATGGCACCAGATAGGGTAGTGGTCCGAAGCCTTTATAGATCGGTCTACGGTGCAGTTATAAGCTTTCAGGTTAGGGCTTATCAGGATATTGTCGATACGGAAATAGAATTTGTTCTGATTATACGAGATTCCTAATCCTTTGCCGGATTGGGTAAATGCGTCGTCCAATTTTTGAGTCAGGATACGGTGAGTATACGAGATAGAGCCGTCGTTGAAATCACCACACGCTATAATAGTCGGATATTTGCTTTCTGTAATGGCTTTGTTTACGGAGTCTGCCTGCGAAGCGCGGATGGCTGACGCTTCCGCTAATTTTTTGACCAGTTGCCGAAGTCCGGTTTTGACCTTCTTGGCGTTCGGGTCCTTAATCATATCCTCATACATTCCCCGGTCTTCCTTGGTAAGTTTGTTGGACTCCAAATGGTTGTTAATCAGAGTGACTGTGTCATTATTCACTGCCAGCACATATTTGACGGAACCATTGTATGTACTTTCATAATCAATGGGAGATACTGAAAGTATGGGATATTTAGAAAAACAGGCAAGCTGTACGTCGCTTCTGTTTTGTCGGCGAACGGAATAATAGGGATATGCTTTCAATGCTTTTTTGATGTCTGCTTCTGTCAGATATTTCTTATTCTGCGCTGCATTATATTCTTGCAAACAGATAATATCTGCTTTGCTGTTAACCAGGTATGATAAGATTGGATTCTTTCCGTCTTTCTTTTCCAAATTGCTGAAATTCATTACATTATAAGAAAGAATTTTTATACTTCCTTCCGGGATTGTCTTGGTAGTGGAATTGAAAGGAATATAGGTCCTTATCTGCGGAAAGCAAACCAAAAAACCGATTAGCGGTACTAAAGCATACCGGTAATTGATGAATACCCAGAAAATGATAAAAGCGATATTGATTACCAAAAATAGTGGAAATGCAAGCCCCAGTCCGGAGGAAAGCGGATTCAATTTCGGATTAAGATAAGGACTGTAAGCGCTCAATATCAGCGTTCCTACGAAGAAAGCGTTGATAGCTAATATCAGATATGCGACAATTTTGCCAATATGTTCCATCTTATTATCTTTTGCTTGCATCGAACAAGCTTTTCTTTTCCTCCGTCGTCAGACTGTCGTAACCGGATTTTTTCAATTTATCCAGAATGCGGTCTATTTCGTCGGACTGTGCTTTTTTATGGGCGTTGTAATCATAATCTTTTTCACGACTGGTCGTGCCTCCTCCGTAATGTACTTTCATTTTGGGTTTGTGTTTCCATGTCTTTTTCTGGAATAGAGAGATAAAAGCGTCCAGAAGCCAGTTGATCCATGCGGTCAGATCCGCCCCTTTGCTTAGGCTGGCGGCAAACCAAAGTCCGGCAAGAGCACCGCCCAAGTGAGCGATATGTCCTCCGGCATTGCTTGACGTGATAGATAATACGTCAATTCCTATAACAACGAGTGCCAGATATTTGAGACGGATTGCGCCGAAAAGAAAGAGTTGTACCCGGTAATTGGGCTCACGGTAAGCAGTGGCAGCCACAATCGCCAAGACGGAAGCCGAAGCTCCTACTAGTGTAGAAACTGTTACTTCCTGATTGAACAAAGGAAATACATTGTAAGCAACCATATATAATAAACCTCCGAGGATACCTCCCAATATGTACAAACCTCTTAAATGCTTTGCTGAAAAAAAGTGTAGAAACAAGCTTCCGAACCAATACAACCAGAGCATATTGAATAGGATATGCAGAAGACCGGCGTGCATGAACATATAAGTGATAATCGACCACGGTTGATGAAAGAACCGAATAAAGGAAGCCGGTAAAGCGAATATGCCGAATATATCGGGTATACTGTGCTGAAATAGTTGCAAGAAAACATTGATTAACGTGCCAATGATAAAAATGCTTACGTTAATGTAAATCAGCTGGATAAATATATTCCCTCTTCTGAATGTCTCTTTTAAATCAGTTATAATATGTCCCATTGTTTTTACTTTTTTTTCTCCAATACAAAATCAGAATAAGCCCGAATAGCATTCCACCCAAGTGAGCAAAATGAGCTACATTATCTCCGGCACTGTTGGCTAGTCCTGCCCATAACTCAATCGCAGCATATCCGATAACGAAGAATTTAGCCTTGATAGGGAAAGGCAGCGGGAAGATAAACAGTTGGTTGTTGGGATACAACATTCCGAATGCCAGCAAAATGGCGTAAACGGCTCCTGAAGCACCTACGGTAGTCATCATGTTGAGATACTGGTCCATAGAAATGATGCCGTAACCTATTAAGTTCACTTCCGTGTGTTGGCTCAGTTCCGTTATGTACTGAATATATTGAACCCCTTCCTGAATGAGTCCTGCACCGATACCGCAAAGGATATAGTAAAACAGGAAACGTTTGGGACCCCAGGTTTGTTCGAGAATCGGTCCGAACATGAAAACGGCAAACATATTAAAAAATATATGGCTGAACCCGCCATGCATAAACATGTACGTGATGAGCTGTGCCGGATTGAAATCACTTGCGAGGAAAAAATGTAATCCTAGATAATTAGCTAAATCTATACCGTAACGTTGGGCTACAAGCGTTCCGAAAAATACTAATACATTGATAATTATCAGGTTTTTAGTTACAGTTGGCATCATTTTAAATTCTGAATATTTAGATACTAGATGCAAAAGTACGAATAAATTCTGTTTTAAAGCATGAAAAAGACTTCCTATTAGCTCTTTTTCAATAAATTGCTGCGTTTTTTTTATGTTTTTATTTGATATGTTGTTTTGTTCGGCTATATTTGTAGAATCAATCCCTTGTAGGATAATCTTTTGTGTAACATATATATTAATTAATCATTTTACGTATTATGAATAAGTCTGAACTTATTAGCGCAATGGCTGCTGAATCTCAAATGAGCAAAGCCGATGCAAAAAAAGCACTTGATGCTTTTATCACTTCAGTTACTAATGCTATGAAAGCTGGCGACAAAGTATCTCTCGTTGGTTTTGGTACTTTCTCTGTAAGCGAAAGAGCTGAAAGAACTGGTATTAACCCTTCTACAAAGGCAACTATTACTATTCCTGCAAAGAAAGTAGCTAAGTTTAAAGCTGGTGCTGAATTGTCTGCAGCTGTTGAATAAGATATCATAGTTGAAAGAATTTAGAAAGAGGAGACGTATACGTCTCCTTTTTTTGTATCTTTGCGCGCAAGAAACAACTTGATTATGAAGATAGAAGATAAACTTGTAGCGTCCGTCATTAGCGGACTGAAAGCACTCTACAGTCAGGAAGTCCCTGAAAAAATGGTGCAAATCCAAAAGACCAAAAAAGAATTTGAAGGACATCTGACTTTGGTCGTGTTCCCTTTCCTGAAAATGTCAAGAAAAGGACCGGAACAGACGGCGCAGGAAATCGGTGAATATCTGAAGGTGAACGAACCGGCAGTAGCAGCTTTTAATGTGATAAAAGGTTTCCTGAACTTGACTATCGCATCGGCTACGTGGATCGATTTGCTGAATGAAATTCAGGCTGACGAACAATATGGTCTGGTGAAAGCTACCGAAACTTCGCCATTGGTGATGATTGAGTATTCTTCTCCGAATACAAACAAACCTCTTCATTTAGGTCATGTGCGTAATAACCTTTTAGGTAATGCATTGGCTAACATTGTGGCGGCAAATGGTAATAAGGTAGTAAAAACAAATATCGTAAACGATCGTGGTATCCATATCTGTAAATCCATGCTGGCATGGAAGAAATATGGAAACGGTGAAACCCCGGAAACTTCCGGCAAGAAAGGTGACCACCTCGTTGGCGATTATTATGTATCTTTCGATAAGCATTATAAAGCGGAGGTAAAGGAACTTATGACTGAGTTTGCGGCACAGGGAATGAGTGAGGATGAAGCTAAGGCGAAAGCGGAAGCTGCTTCTCCCTTGATGCAGGAAGCTCGTGAAATGTTGGTGAAGTGGGAAGCCGGCGACCCGGAAATACGCGGATTGTGGGAAATGATGAATAACTGGGTGTATGCTGGATTTGATGAGACTTACCGGAAAATGGGTGTCAGCTTCGACAAGATATATTATGAATCCAACACTTATCTCGAAGGGAAGGAGAAGGTTATGGAAGGGCTGGAAAAAGGTTTCTTTTTCAAAAAAGAGGACGGATCTGTTTGGGCGGATCTGACTGCTGAAGGTTTGGATCATAAGTTGCTTCTTCGTGGCGATGGTACATCTGTTTATATGACGCAAGATATCGGTACAGCTAAACTTCGCTTTGCAGACTATCCTATTGATAAGATGATTTATGTAGTAGGTAATGAGCAAAACTATCATTTTCAGGTGCTTTCTATTCTGCTTGACAAACTCGGTTTTGAGTGGGGCAAGAGCTTGGTTCACTTCTCTTATGGAATGGTAGAGTTGCCGGAGGGCAAGATGAAATCTCGTGAAGGTACGGTGGTGGACGCTGATGACCTAATGGAAGAAATGATTGCCACTGCTAAAGAAACTTCACAGGAACTTGGCAAATTGGATGGTTTGACACAGGAAGAAGCTGATGATATTGCCCGTATCGTCGGTCTGGGTGCATTGAAATATTTCATTTTGAAAGTAGATGCGCGTAAAAATATGACGTTTAATCCGAAAGAGTCTATCGATTTCAATGGTAATACAGGCCCGTTTATTCAATATACTTATGCTCGTATTCAGTCTGTGCTTCGTAAAGCTGCCGAATCGGGTATTGTGGTTCCCGGCCAGATTCCTGCTGGTATTGAATTGAGCGAAAAAGAAGAGGGGCTGATTCAAATGGTTGCCGACTTTGCTGTTGTTGTCAAGCAGGCAGGGGAAGATTACAGCCCGTCTATTATTGCGAATTATACTTATGATTTGGTGAAAGAATACAACCAGTTCTACCATGACTTCAGTATTTTGCGCGAAGAGAACGAAGCGGTGAAAGTGTTCCGTATCGCTCTGTCGGCTAATGTGGCCAAAGTCGTGCGTTTGGGTATGAGTTTACTGGGTATTGAAGTACCTTCCAGAATGTAAGACATTCTCTGAACAAAATATCTTTCTACGGGGTTTCTTCATTATGTATATAATGAATGGAATCCCATTAGATCATTTTATAAATATGTTGCGTGTCATATGATTCCCCTCTCTCTTTGTTTGATAGAGTGTATACCGATAGGGGATTTAAGGTAGGATAAAGTAAAAAAGAAAGGCAGACAAAGTTCAAGCCTTGCCTGCCCGATTCTGTTTCTTATGCTGATAATTGTTATTTCTTAGGATACTTATACCAGTCTTTAGCTTGTGCACCATTAGATTTAACCCATGTCGCAAACTTCGGATACGATTCGTCTATTCTTATACCTTCCTCGGGGATCGGGAATTCACTAACCGGCATATTGAGTGCAAACGGCATCAGATCTATTGAAACATAATATAAATCTTCTTCTGGCCTGGATACGTCTTTTCCTGTTCCTAATAATGAAAGATCGGCTTTATCAGTAGGAGGATATTTTACCAAGTGCACTTCTCTACCTCTGGCTTGGCCAGATCCTACGAAGATAAACGGATTGTAAGGTGGCAATATACTTTTCGAAGTAACATCATTTACTTGGATAGTTACAGTGTATTTCCTGGCTTTTTCTTCTTTATTATCAAATATTGCCATATTATCAAATAGCAAGATTGTAGGATGTGATTGACCAGCCTCTGTTTCTCCGGGCATATATTGGGATTTGGGCGCATACGAAGGGCTTTCAATAGTAACTTTGCTAATATCGCTATTAGTAGTGTTATGCAATTGATAACCAAAACCATTCACTAAATAACCTCCACGATGTAATGGAGTGAACTCGTCAACAACCTTATAGATACGATTAGTCAGTATTGATTTATATACTTTACTGGTATATCGTATCATTACGTCATTCATATCGTAATCTCCCTGCTCCGGCCATAAGTCTTCGAATGTCAATATCCCGGAATAAGAAGTATAGTTGTCTTCATCAGTTGGACCTTCCGGATCTGTTGGTAACTCGGGAATTACACCTTCATCAATAGCATCTTTTTCGGCTATGTGAACATAGAAAATTGCATCACAGTAATCGAGGTCTATGTTGTCCTCAAATCCGATAGCAACAATCTGATTAGATTTACTGTCCCGTAACGATATGGTTCTTTGTCTTTGTACGCCATCCTTTCCCGGTTCATTCAAAATTGTGGTGGAGTATCGAGGGCCCATTCCTTTTACGAGATCGCCTTGTGAATCTCCGTTTGAAGGTGTGCTTCTGAATCCCATACCTTGCAGATACCAGCCAATAGTGACGCCCTTAGGAAATTTGTCTTCAAATTTTCCCGTGTCTTCATTCCAGTATTTTAGTTTAACTTCATCACCACAGACTAAAGCTCCTACTCCGGCTGTTTTATAAATAGGAGAAGCATTTGGGAATGCTAATATCCTTTTGATGTTTTCTATGGTCGGTATTTCGCTGGTCGGATAAGTGTAATACCCTACTGTATTATACCATGCGGCACTACTGTTAACAAATACTAGACTAACTTCTGTATCTTTAGTGATAGGGATATCTGATATCATATCACCATTAAAGAACTCAGGATAGTTATCATGAATGTTCCTTCCTCCCGCTTTGTCGAAGATGCTTTTTATATTATAAAGTACATCAGCAGGAGGAATATTCTTTTCTTTTGATAAGTTATTGGGACGTCCGTTGTCATCCCAGTCCATACCAGGCAGCAGTGTCCAGACATCCAAATATTTGTGCTGATTGGCTGTTGTCCCTCTGCTTATCGGGGTTGATGCTTTTTCAAGCAGGGACTTAACATAGTCATTTTGGTTGAAAGAAATACGATGATCGGCGTTAATTGTTAGTTTTACCGGAGATGCTGTACCTAGATAGTCGGATGATAGCCATACTTCTGAGATATCAGCCGGTATACTTATTCCATCTTCACTAAATTTACCATGTTTGTCAGTTGCAGCCCGATAAAAGGGTTCTACTTCTTTTTTCTTCCAACTACCATCTTTGTCATTTACTTCGATCGGATCTTGGTCATAAATCTCAAAAAGAACCGTATATTCTTCCTTAAAGCCATAGTCAATATCTAAGGCTAAACTTTGATTCATGTCGAAATCAAAGAACTGTTCTTTGGGAATCTTCTCGGGTTCTTGAAATAAATCACGTTCATTGTCTACACAACTACATATCAATGGGATACAAAATATGCCCATTAATGTCTTTACAAATATTGTTTGTTTCATATGTTAATGAAATATAAAGATATTAATGGGCAAATATAGAAATAAACCGAAAGCTTTCCAAAAGATATTTACCTCTTTTTTGCAAATTTCTTTTTTGGTGCTGAGGTAACACCTTTCTCGTCCTGTATCCTGATTAATTCCATGCAACTATGCAGGCTTAAATCTTGTGGGACAATATCTTTAGGAATCTTATAGTTATTACCTTTATATGCTATATATGGTCCGTAACGACCATTCAGAATTTCCAATTCTGGTTCTTCTGCGAACTTCTTGATGTGGCGTTCGGCTTCCTTTGTGCGTTTCTCTAGAATCAGTTGTTCCGCCTCTTCTAAAGTAATTTCCATGGGATCCATCGTTTTCGGGAGCGATACATACACCTTATTATGTAGTACATACGGACCGAAACGACCAATACCTACACTGACTGTCTTTCCTTCATATTCGCCTAACGTACGGGGCAGCTTGAACAATTCCAGCACTTCTTCCAATGTGATCGTTTCTATGGACTGACCTTTTTTCATTTGTGCAAAACGTGGCTTTTCTTCATCTTCCGCCGTACCGATTTGCGCCATAGGACCAAAACGTCCGATTTTTACCGAAACAGGTTTACCTGTTTCCGGTTCCTCACCCAAAATACGTTCGCCTACTTTATGTTCAGTCTTTATTGCCAAAGTGTTTTCTACTGACGGGTGGAATTGGTCGTAGAAGGTTTTCAGAATTGAAGTCCATTTCACTTCTCCTTCGGCAATTTCATCGAACTCTTTTTCTACACTAGCTGTAAAGTTATAATCCAGAATATCAGGGAAATATTCGGTGAGGAAATCATTTACTACCGTTCCGGTATCCGTAGGGAATAACTTGGCCTTTTCTGTTCCGGTAATTTCAGTATGATTTTCGTCTTTGACTTGTTGGTCTTTTAATGTCAGCACATTGAACATCCGTTCTTCTCCGTCTTTATTGCCTTTTTCCACATATTCGCGATTCTGAATCGTGGAAATGGTAGGCGCATACGTAGATGGGCGACCGATTCCCAGCTCCTCCAATTTACGTACAAGACTTGCTTCGGTATAGCGCGGTGGGCGTTGGGTAAAACGTTCGGTTGCAACGATAGGACCGTGTTCCAGTTTCTGACCTTTTTTCAGAGGAGGCAACAGATTACTTTCATCCTCTTGTTCATTTTCATCGTCATAAGATTCACGGTATACACGCAAGAATCCATCGAATTTAATAACTTCACCGATAGCTGTAAAGACTTCACTACTACTGCTAATTGATATTGTAACAGTTGTCTTTTCCAGTTCCGCATCTGCCATTTGTGAGGCAATGGTACGTTTCCATATCAAGTCGTACAGTTTTTTCTCCTGCGCTGTCCCTTCGATGGACTGGTTTTCCATATAGGTAGGACGGATTGCTTCATGTGCCTCCTGTGCCCCTTTGGTTTTCGTTTCAAAGTGACGAGGATGCACATAACGTTCACCCATCATTTTGATGATAGCATCCTTACTGCCTATGGTTGCAAATTCCGACAAGTTCACGGAGTCGGTACGCATATAGGTGATAAATCCCGATTCGTACAAACGTTGGGCAATCATCATAGTTTGCGCCACCGTATAGCCTAATTTGCGTGCAGCTTCCTGTTGCAATGTCGAAGTTGTGAACGGAGCAGGAGGTGTTTTCTTTAACGGACGGGTAGTAATATCTTCGATAGCAAAATTAGCTCCTTTACATGCGTTGAGGAATGCTTCTGCTTCTTTCTTCGTTTTGATACGGTGGGCCAGTTCGGCTTTCATCTCCACTAGTTTCCCATCAGTGTCGGGCACAAGGAAAACGGCGGTCACACGGTAAGCTGCTTCCGATTTGAAAGCATGGATTTCGCGTTCGCGCTCAACAATCAGTCGAACGGCAACCGATTGTACACGTCCTGCCGAAAGCGCCGGTTTCACTTTTCTCCAAAGTACAGGAGACAGTTCAAAACCTACGATACGGTCCAGAATACGTCGTGCTTGCTGTGCATTCACGAGGTTAATGTCAATATCACGTGGTTGTTCGATTGCTTTTAAGATAGCACTTTTCGTAATTTCATGAAATACGATTCGTTTTGTGTTTTCCGGTTTTAGTTTTAAGACCTCATACAGATGCCAGGCGATAGCCTCTCCCTCGCGGTCCTCATCGGATGCGAGCCATACGGTTTCTGCCTCTTTCGCTTCTGCTTTCAGTGTGCTAACCAGAGCCTTTTTGTCTGCCGGAATTTCATAATTGGGTTTAAAATTCTTCTCTACGTCGATACTGAACTCTTTTTTCTTCAAATCGCGTATATGACC
>OGGU01000950.1_pt1 | contig 19633 bp, 14 predicted proteins | sample 1571241 | NCBI WGS metagenome assembly OGGU01 (sample SAMEA2581934, study PRJEB24529) | metagenome | biome: Human gut stool | place: China | collected 2011
AAAGCTAATTAATCAGCGTTTCCCTAGAATTCTTCATTTAGAAAATTCTAAGCGTACATATATGCATACAAAAATATTGTATCATTTTTTATACTGCGTGTCATCACTTTATCAAAATAAATGGTTATCAAGGTAAAGTGATGCTAGCTAAACTGACAACCCACATTTCTGAAAAAAGCAGGGAGCGTCAAATCATTCTGACGTTCCCTGCTTTCTCCTGAAAATATTCTATTAAAAATTCTTAAACCCATACCCTGCAGCTCTCACGGCATCAATAAAATCTCCCAGCACTGCTGCATTTGTCTCTGACTCCGCATGGAGCAGATAAATTGCACCCGGATGAAGTTTATCTTTCATCTTCTGCAGACTCGATGCATGATCCGGCTGATTATTGACATCATAATCCAGATATGCAAAACTCCAGAAAATACTCTTGTAATTACAGTTATTTAACAGGGCAAGTGACTGCTCGCTGAATCTTCCGGTCGGATAACGGAACAGATACATGTCATATCCGAAATTTTCCTTGATATAGGCATGGTTCTCTGTCACCTCATTTTCCTGTTTATCCAATGATAAGGAAGGCATACCCGCGGAAGGATGTGTCACGCTGTGGTTTCCTAACACATGTCCCTCATCGATCATACGTCTTACCAGATCCGGATCCATCGACAGGTAGTGCACCTCGCGCTCGGGCGCGGTGCGGCTGTCGAACGTGTGCAGGCGCGAGAGGATCTCGCGGATGACGATGGCCGCAGCCTGAAAGACCTGCTCATCGGTCGCGTTCTCGGCCGTGACGCCGAAGTGTGCGCTGAGCTTGTCGGCAATGGCGCCGCGCAGCTCATCGCGGGAAATCTGATTGGTCATTGGCATAAAATCGAATCTTCCTTTTCTGGGTTCGTTCGGGTCAGAGCTCGCTGCCCTTGGGAATCACGATCGGCAGGGCCTCGCAGCCGGTGAGCGTGACGGCCGGGCCAATGCTGACGTTTTTGTCCGCGATGGCGTACTGCAAAATGGCGTCCGCCGCGATGCAGGTGTCCTGCATGACGATGCAGCGGCTCAGGTGCGCCCCGCGCGCGACGCGCACGCCGCGAAACAGGATGCAGTCCGTGACCATGCCCTCGATGAAGCAGCCGTCGGCCACAAGGCAGTTTTCCACGTGCGCGTGCTCGCCGTAGTACGTGCTCACGTCCGCGCGCTCCTTCGTGCGCACCGGGCGGTCAGCCGGGAAGAGCGATGCGCGCGCGTCCGGATCGAGCATATCCATGCTGGCAGCAAAATAGTCCGCGACCGCGTCCACGCGCACGGCGTAGCCCGTGTGCAGGAATACGTCCATCGTGCCGCCGCGGCCGAGGTATTCAAACAGCCCGTCGCGGTGGAAGTGGAAGCGGTTTTCCTGCGCGCAGAAATCGAGGATTGAGAGCAGGACGTCCTTATTGACGATGTAGATCTCCATGGCGGCGACGCCCGCGCCGGCCGACGCGCTCGTGATGAGCTTCGTGACGCGGCCGTGCGCGTCCGTGAGGTAGCGGTGGTGCTCCCCCGTGACGGCGCCGCCGCGGCAGATGGCCGTGATGCCGCAGCCGGAGGCGTCATGCTGCGCGATGGCGGCGGCAAGGTCGAGATTGCAGACGATGTCCGCCGGCATGAGCACGATCTCCGACTCCGGAATATTGCGCACGTAGGAAATGACCGCGTTGAGCGCCTCGGCCGTGCCGGTATAGTCGCCGCGCGTATTGACGCCGAACGGCGGCAGCAGGTGCAGCCCGCCGCTGCGGCGCGACAGATCCCACGCCTTGCCGCTGCCGAGGTGGTCGAGCAGGGACTGATAGTCCCGCTGCATGATGACGCCGACGCTGTGCACGCCCGCGTTCGAGAGCGACGAGAGCGCAAAGTCGATCAGCCGGTAGCGCCCGCAAAACGGCAGCGATGCGTTCGTGCGGTAGCGCGTCAGGTCCCCGAGCCGCGGGGAGCTGTGATATGCGTAAACGATGCCGTGTACCTTGCTCATGCGTGCACCTCCGCTCCGTCATAGATCATGGCCCCGGCCGGGACCGTTGCCCCGGCGGGCACCGCCACGTCCGGGCCGACCGTGGCGACGCACCAGGCGTCCGTCCCGTCCGGCTGCGCACCGACGTGCGCGCCCGCGCCGACGACCGTGCCCTCGCCGAGGATGGCATACTCCACCACGGCGCCCGGCTCCACGACGACACCGGGGTGCAGGATGCTGTAGAGCACGCGCGCGCCCGCGCCGACGGTGACGGAGTTGGAGAGCACGGAGTTTTCCACATGGCCCTCGATCGTGCAGCCCTCGGTGATAATCGAGTGCACGACCTCCGCCTGCCGGCCGATGCTGTGCGGCGGGCGGATGGGGCTCTTGGCGCGGATGGGCCACTTCGGGTCATAGAGATTGATGAGCGTGGGCGAGAGCATATCCATGTTTGCGTCCCAGAGGCTGACGATCGTGCCGACGTCGCGCCAGTAGCCCTCGAACCGGTACGGCAGGAGCTTTTCCCCGGCGGCGAGCATCTTGGGGATGATGTTCTTGCCGAAGTCCTTGTCGGAGTTGGGGTCGGCCTCGTCCTCGATCAAATACCTGCGCAGCACCTTCCAGTCGAAGATGTAGATGCCCATGCTCGCAAGGTCGCTCTTCGGGTGGGCGGGCTTTTCCTCAAATTCCTCGATGAAGCCGTCCGCCCCGACGTTCATGATGCCGAAGCGCGAGGCCTCGTCCATCGACACCTGGATGACCGAGATCGTGCAGGCCGCGCCGGCCTGCTCATGCGCGCGGAGCATTTTGTCATAGTCCATTTTGTACACATGGTCGCCCGAGAGGATGAGCACGCAGTCGGGGTCATACATCTCGATGAAGTCCATGTTCTGATAGATGGCGTTGGCCGTGCCGGAAAACCACGACCCGCGCTCCCCCGCGCTCTGATACGGGGGCAGGATGTACACGCCGCCGTCGATGCTGTCGAGGTCCCATGCCTGGCCGCTGCCGATGTAGCGGTTGAGCAGCAGGGGCTGGTACTGCGTGAGTACGCCGACGGTGTCGATGCCGGAGTTGGCGCAGTTGGACAGCGGGAAGTCGATGATGCGGTACTTGCCGCCGAACGGGAGACTGGGCTTGGCGACCTTCGCCGTGAGGGCATACAGCCGCGAGCCCTGCCCGCCCGCGAGCAGCATGGCGATACAGTGTTTTTTCAAGGGATGCGCTCCTCCTTTTCTCCAGTTGCGAATAGATCAGGGGCCTCCCGCGCCTCGACCGGTTTCGCGTGCGGCCCGGCGGCAATGCCCCCACGGTCGGCTGCGGCGGTTCCGGTGGACGTGGGAAACCCCTGACAGGTGTTCAGTTAAAGCGGCTCATGGCGCGGTCCGCCCCGTCGCGGATGTAGACCGCGCAGGCCTCGGCCGCGCGCACGGCCGCGTCGTCCATGGCGGTCTTGTCCTCGCCGCGGAACGTGCCAAGCACCCAGTCGGGCATGTCATAGTCCGGGTGCGGGGGCGCGCCGACGCCGATGCGGATGCGGGGAAAGGCGTCCGTGCCGAGGCAGGCAATGATGCTCTTGAGCCCGTTGTGCCCGCCGGCCGAGCCCTTCGTGCGGATGCGCAGGCGGCCCGGCTGCAGGTGGATCTCGTCCGACACGACCAGGATATGCTCCGGCGGCACTTTATAAAACTTTGCCGCCGGCGCCACGGCCTCGCCGGAGTTGTTCATAAACGTCTGCGGCTTCATGAGCAGGACCTTCTGCCCGCCGAGCTCCGCCTGCGCCGTGAGCGCGTGAAAGCGCAGCCGGTCGATGTGCACGCCGCAGTCCTTTTCCACGACGTCCGCCGTGAGAAAGCCCGCGTTGTGCCGTGTATTCTGATACTTCAGCCCCGGGTTGCCGAGGAACACGACCAGCCACTGCACGCCGCCGTGATCGGAAAAAAACATCACTCGAACAGCGAGGAGATGCTCATCTCTTCATAGATGCGGTTGATGGCCTCGGCGAACATCGGTGCGACGGGCAGATAGTGGATCTTGTCGCAGGCCGGCTTGTCCTTCGGATACGGAATGGAATCGAGCAGGAGCAGCTCGTCGATGACGCTGTCGTTGATGCGGTCGATAGCCGGGCCGGAGAGCACGCCGTGGGACGCGCAGGCGTACACTTCCTTCGCGCCGCCGACCTCAACGATGGCCTTGGCCGCGCCGCACAGGCTGCCGGCCGTGTCGACCATGTCGTCGAGCAGCAGGCAGGTCTTGCCCTCGACATTGCCGATGATGTTCATGACCTCGGAGCTGTTGGCCTTTTCGCGGCGCTTATCCACGATGGCGAGGCCGAGGCCCATCTTCATGGCGAAAGAGCGCGCGCGCGCCACGCTGCCGACGTCCGGCGAGACGACGACCATGTCCTCGCGGCCGTAGCCGAAGCGTCGCAGGTAGTGTGTGGCAAACAGCGGCGCGCCGTAGAGGTTGTCCACCGGGATGTCAAAGAAGCCCTGGATCTGCGCTGCGTGCAGGTCCATGGTCAGCACACGGTCGGCCCCGGCGACGGTGAGCAGGTTCGCCACGAGCTTGGCCGAGATCGGGTCGCGGGCCTTGGCCTTGCGGTCCTGCCGGGCATAGCCGAAATACGGGATGACGGCGGTGATGCGGCCGGCGGAGGCGCGCTTCATTGCGTCGATCATGACCAGCAGCTCCATGAGGCTGTCATTGACCGGCTTGCAGGTGCTCTGCACGATGAACACGTCCACGCCGCGGACGGGCTCGTTGATGGAGATGGAGCACTCGCCGTCGGCAAACGCCGTGACCGTGCTCTTGCCCAGGGAGATGCCGAGGTTCTTGCAGATCATGTCCGCCAGGTCGGGGTTGGACGAGCCGGTGAACACCTTGATCTCTTTGCCGTGTGGAATCATATCGTAACTTCCTCTCTTTTTGAAAATCTCCGCGTCCTGCGTGCGGACGCCAAAACCCAAGTTTCCATACAAAATCATTATAGCAACATTTTTGCCGCTTGCAAAGAGAAACCGGCGATCTGCGGCAAGAAATTTTTTTGCGCCCTGCGGCAATGTTTGTGCAATCTGCCGCGGTGAATCGGCGCTTTGCATTTGGCGCGGGGTGTGTTATAATGGCGGCAAAGAAAACCAAGGGGCGCCCAGGCGTCCCGGGAAGGAAGCATATGAGTAATTTTAACGATCTGTACGACCACGTCGCCGCCGACCGCTCGCGCGCCATGCAGCTGCTCGGCATTCAGGACATCCGCCGCAAGGCCGTGGCGGAGCTGCTGGCCGCCGGCGCCTACACGGAGCCGGACAACATCGACGACATGACCGACGCCGAGCGCGAGCAGCACAAGGCCGAGGCCGCCTACGGTCTCGGCCGCCCGCACATTCTCGAAGCGGCGAAAATGCCCGTGCAGGACGGCGACGAGACCTACGCCATCGCCGTGACCGCCACGAGCGAGCACCCCAACTGCATCGCCCTGTGCATCCAGACGAAGCTCGAGGAGCTCTACGCCTCCGGCATCGTCGACCGCAGCGCCAATCACCGCCCGCGCCTGTTCGTCGTGGCCGCCAACGACCGCCCCGACGAAGACGTGCAGGGCCTGAGCACCGCGCTGGACATGCTGCGCGTGGCCTACCCCGATTTCCACATCGAGCTCAGCGAGCGCACGCCCGAGCAGGCCATGCGCGCCGCGCTGGCAGAGGATCTGCGCGACGCGCTCGACGCGTGCAAGATCAACGCCTCGAAGGAAAACTTCCAGCGCCTGGCCGCGACCATGATCGCGGCGCCGCTGTTCTTCCCCGCCCAGCGGCCCGAGGGCGAAGCTGCCCCGGAAGACGGCCAGCAGCACCTGCAGTTCGGCAAGGTGCGCACCGACGACGGGCGCACATTCTTCTGCGCGTTCACCGACCGCGCGCGCCTGCTGCAGTGGCGCAACATGGGCAGCGTTGAGCTCGGCGTGAAGGACTACGCCCCGCTCGTGCTCTCCTCGAACGACACCGGCATCATCATCGACCCCGGCGTCGGCAGCGGCCTTGCGCTCACGCGCGAAATGCTCCAGACGCTGCAGGCGCAGACGGCGTTCATCGACCAGATGCGCGCCGCAGCCACCGAGCTCGGTCTGGACTTTGACGCTGACGCCATTTCCGAGGCCGCCCGGAACATCACCGCCGCTGACGAGCCCGAGGGCCGCAACCGCAAGGAGCGCCGCTGGTTCGGCAAGAAGAAAAAGTAAACCGCAACATGCGGAGAGGGAGTCGGATATGAGAAAAACGAAGATCGTCTGCACCATCGGCCCCGCCTGCGACAGCGAGGAGACGCTGCGCGCCATGATGCTCGCGGGCATGAACGTCGCGCGACTGAACTTTTCCCACGGCACGCACGCCGAGCACCAAGTGCGCATCGACCGGATCAAGAAGCTGCGCGCGGAGCTCGACCTGCCCATCGCCATCATGCTCGACACGAAGGGCCCGGAGTACCGCATCGGCACGTTCGCGGACGGGAAGATCGAGCTGCACAGCGGCGACACGTTCACGTTCACGACCGAGCCCGTCACTGGCAATGCCGAGCGCGTGTCCGTGAGCTATGCCGGGCTCGCGCAGGATCTTGAGCCGGGCAACACCGTGCTCGTCAACGACGGGCTCATCGCCCTGACCGTCACCGCCACGACCGACACGGACGTCATCTGCCGCGTCACCGCCGGCGGCGTGCTCTCGGACCGCAAGAGCATGAGCTTCCCGAACAAGGTGCTCAAGCAGACGTTTCTGAGCGAGCAGGACAAGAGCGACCTGCTCTTCGGCATCGAAAACGACGTGGACTTCGTGGCCGCGTCCTTCGTGTCGCGCAAGCAGGACCTGGCCGACCTCAACGCCTTCCTGCGCGCCAACGGCGGCGAGGACATCTCCGTCATCGCCAAGATCGAGAATCAGCCCGGCATCGACAACATCGAGGAGATCTTCACCGAGTGCACCGGCATCATGATCGCCCGCGGCGACATGGGCGTCGAGGTACCGTATGAGGAGCTGCCGAGCATCCAGAAGGAGCTCATCGGCAAGTGCCGCCTGCTTGGCAAGCGCGTCATCACCGCGACCGAAATGCTCGAGAGCATGACGCACAACATCCGCCCCACCCGCGCCGAGATCGCCGACGTGGCCAATGCCGTCTACGACGGCACGAGCGCCATCATGCTCTCCGGCGAGACGGCCGCGGGCGAGCACCCCGTCGAGGCGCTGAGCGCCATGGCCCGCATCGCCGAATACACCGAGGCGCACATCAACTACGCCAAACGTTTCCCCAAGACGCAGTTTGAGATCCACGACACGCTCGACGCCATCAGCCACGCCACGTGCGGCATGGCCATCGACATCGGCGCGAAGGTCATCACCGTCTGCTCCATCACGGGGCGCACCGCGCGGCTGATCTCGCGCTTCCGCGGCCCGACGGACATCATCGGCCTGACCACGAACGAGCGCGCCTACCGCAAGCTCGCCCTCTCATGGGGCATCACGCCCGTTATGAGCGAGGTGTACGAGAGCACCGACGTGCTGTTTTACCACGCGCTGCAGGTCAGCCGGCAGGTGATGCAGCTCGAAAAGGGCGACAAGGTCATCATCACCGGCGGCATCATCAACGGCCGCAGCGGCAACACGAACACCATCAAGGTCGAGTACGCGTAAGGCCGCGGATGTGTGCGCATGGCCCGCCGCGCACGTCTCAGCGCACAAGCCGGGAACGCCGCAGGGCCGCACACGCGCGCCGCGGCGCGCGATGCGCCGAAGCCGGACACACAGCACACGACACACAACAGCCGGATGTACGGTGCACCGGCTCACTGCGGCCAGACGCGCAGCGCACCGGCAGCCTGCCAAAATGCATAGATTCCCTCTGCCCCGCGCGAGAAATTCGCGCGGGGCAGAGCTTTGCACAATTTGTTTACATAAGTGTATTTACATAATTGTATATTGAATTTTGTATTTGCTGAAATTTCAATCAATATTTCTCGTTTTTGGTTGTCATAATTTAGTTTCCATAATTGTATTCATGGCAGGCATCATGTTTATCTGTTTATTTACATAATTCGGTTTACATAAATACTATTATTTATAAAATATACATTGATTTTCAAGTATTTTTGAATTATATAGTTTTCATAATGTGGTTACCATAACTGTATATTTTCTCTGTAAGTTTACATAATGCATATTCTCGAATAGAAAAACCGTGCAGAAATCAGCATTTCTGCACGGTTTTGGTTGTCATAATGCCAGCCTTGCTTTACGCGACCACGTCCTCGAACTGGCTGTTGTAGAGCGCGGCATAAAACCCGCCGCGCGCGAGCAGTTCGCTGTGCGTGCCCTGCTCGACGATGTTGCCGTCGCGCATGACGAGGATGCAGTCGGCATTGCGGATGGTGCTCAGGCGGTGCGCGATGACAAAGCTCGTGCGGCCGCGCATGAGGTGATCCATCGCCTCCTGGATGAGCTGCTCGGTGCGGGTGTCGACCGAGCTGGTCGCCTCATCGAGAATGAGAATGGGGGCGTTTGCCAGCACGGCGCGCGCGATCGTCAGCAGCTGCTTTTGCCCCTGGGAGACGTTCGTCGCCTCCTCGTTGAGCTCCATCTGGTAGCCGCCAGGCAGCGTGCGGATGAAGGCGTCGGCGCGCGCGGCCTTTGCCGCCGCGATGACCTCGGCGTCCGTCGCCTCGGGGCGGCCGTAGCGGATGTTTTCCATGATCGTGCCCTTAAAGAGCCACGTGTCCTGCAGCACCATGCCGAAGGCGCGCCGCAGGTCGCCGCGCGCATAGTCGCGCACGTCGCGCCCGTCGATGAAGATCGCGCCGGCGTCGACATCGTAAAAGCGCATGAGCAGCTTGACCATCGTGGTCTTTCCGGCGCCGGTCGGGCCGACGATGGCAACGGTCCTGCCTGCCGGCACGTCGCAGCTCCAGTCATGGATGACCGGCTGCGCGGGATCGTAGCCGAAGCGCACGTGCCGGAACGACACGTCGCCGCGGATGTGCTCCGCCGGGGCGGGCAGTGCGGGGTCGGCCGGCTCTTCCGCCTCGCCGAGGAAGGCGAACACGCGCTCAGCCGCGGCCGCCATGGTCTGCAGCTGAGTGCTGATCTGCGCCAGCTGCGTGATCGGCTGCGTGAAGTTCGCCATGTAGTTGAGAAATGCCTGAATGTCGCCGATCGTGATGGTGCCGCGCGCGGCGAGCGAGCCGCCGAGCACGACCACGCACACGTAGCCGAGCTTGCTGACAAACGTCGTCACCGGCGACATGAGCCCGGACAGGAACTGGCTCTTCCACGCCGAGCGGTAGAGCCGCGCGTTGATGGCGTCAAACTCCTTTTGTGTCGCGCCCTCGCGGTTGAAGGCGCAGACGACGTTGTGCCCGGCGTAAGTCTCCTCGACCTTGCCGTTGATATCGCCGAGGTTTTTCTGCTGGGCGACGAAGTAGCGCTGGCTGCGCTTGACGATCCGGCCCGTGAGCACGCCCGTGACCGGCAGCACGATGAGCGCGATGAGCGTCATGAGCCAGCTAATGCGCAGCATCATGACCAGCGCGCCGACGAGCATGGTGACGTTCGTGACGAGCTGCGTGACCGACTGCGCCATGCCGGAGGACATGGTGTCGACGTCGTTGGTGATGCGCGAGAGCACGTCGCCGACGGTGTTGCGCTCGAAGTAGCGCATGGGCATGCGGTGGATCTTGGCGCTGATCTCGCCGCGCAGGCGGTAGGCGAGCTTCTGCGTGATGCCGGCGAGGATCCACGACTGGAAGAAGCTGCACGCCGCGCTGACGAGATAGAGCGCGAGCACGGTCAGCAGGATCTTGCCGATCTTGCCGAAGTCAATGCCGCCGAGGCCCGAGAGCTTGCGTCCGAGGCCGGTGGCCAGCTCCGTCGTGGCCGTCGAGAGGATCTTCGGCCCGACGATGCCGAAGGCCGTGCTCGCCAGCGCGAGCACGAGCACGAGCACAAGCGGCAGCCGGTAGCGGCCGAGGCAGCGGAAGAGCTTCGTGATCGTGCCTTTGAAGTTTTTCGGTTTTTCCGGGATGCGGCCCGGTCCGCGTCTGGGACCCGCCATGGTCACCCCTCCTCTCCGAGTTCCGCGGCGCTGAGCTGGCTGAGCGCGATCTCGCGGTAGGTCTCGCAACTGCGCAGCAGCGCGCTGTGCGTGCCGCGGCCGACGATGCGCCCGCCGTCGAGCACGAGGATCTGATCCGCGTGCAGGATCGTGCTCAGGCGCTGCGCCACGATGATGACCGTAGCGTCGTGCGTCTGTTTGGCCAGCGCCTGACGCAGCGCGGCATCCGTCTGATAGTCGAGCGCGGAAAAGCTGTCGTCAAACAGGTACACCTGCGGATGCTTGGCAATGGCGCGCGCGATGGACAGGCGCTGCCGCTGCCCGCCGGACACGTTCGCCCCTCCCTGCGCCACCGGCGTAAGGAAGTGGTGCGGCCGCGACCAGATGAAGTCCTCGGCCTGCGCCGTGGCGGCGGCGCGGATGGCGTCGGCCTCCGAGACGTCGCCGCCAAACTCGAGGTTCGAGAGAATGTCGCCCGTGAAGAGCACGGCCTTTTGCGGCACGTAGCCGAGCATGGCGCGCAGGTCGGTCTGGTGCAGGCGGCACACGTTCACGCCGCCGATGCTGACCGTGCCGCCGGTCGCATCGTAAAAGCGCGGAATGAGATTCAGCAGCGTCGATTTGCCGCAGCCGGTCGAGCCGACGATGGCCGTGACCTCGCCGGGCCGCGCCGTGAAGCTGATGTCGTGCAGCACGTCGTCCTCCGCGCCGGGATAGCGGAACGACACGTAGTCGAACGTGACGGTCGCGTCCGCAGGCGCGGGCTCGGGGCTGCGCGGGTCGCGCACGCTCGCGCGCGTGCGCAGGATCTCGTCCACGCGCGTGGCCGAGACCTCGGCGCGCGGCAGGAGCACTGCCACAATCGTGATCATCATGAAGGCCATGATGATGAGCGAGGCGTAGGTCGAAAAGGCGATCATGTCGCCGATCTGCATGTTGCCGGCGTTGATACTTTTCGCGCCGAACCACTCGATCATGACCGTGACGCCGTACATGATGAGCGTCATGACCGGGCCCATGAACGCCATGGTCCGGTTGACGAACAGCTGCGTTTTCATGAGCGCCGCGCTCGCGGTGTCGAAGCGTTCCTCCTCGTGCCGCTCGCGGTGGAACGCACGGATGACCGGCAGACCGGTCAGCACCTCGCGGCTGACGAGGTTGACGTCGTCCACGCGCTGCTGCATGGTGCGAAACTGCGGCATGGCGATCTTCATGAGCACGCCGACGAGCAGTAGCATCGCCGCGACGGCCAGCGCGATGATCCAGCCGAGGCCGGTTTTCGTACGCGCGACCATGATAATGCCGCCGAGGCCGATGACCGGCGCATAGAGCACGACGCGCACGATCAGCACGCACACCGCCTGGATCTGCGTGACGTCGTTCGTGGTGCGCGTGATGAGCGAGGCCGTCGAGAACTTGTCCATCTCGGCGGACGAGAACGACAGCACCTTGCGGAACACCTGCGCGCGCAGGTCGCGCCCGATGGCGGCAGACATCCGCGCGCCGACAAAATTGCAGAGCACGGCCGCCGCGATCATGCCGAGCGTGAGCAGGAGCATTTTCCCGCCGGTGCGCAGCAGGTAGCTGTTGCGGATGTGGTTGACATTCAGGCCCGCGACGGCGTACTCCGTCTTGAGAAACTGCACGGCCGCGCTGTGCAGGACGCTGTCGGTGAGCGTGCCCATGCCGCTGAGCGCTTCCTCGCCGCGCGCGAGGATCTCCTCGTGCGTGATGAGGCCACCCTGCATCTGCTGGCGCAGGGCGAGCACGGTGTTCGCCCCCTGCTCTGACAGGCGGGCATACATGACCAGCGGCCGGATGAAGATGCCCTCCAGCTCCGGCAGCTGCGCCGTGTCGTTGATCGTCCAGACGCCGTCGGCATCCGTGTAGGCGGCGCTGACCGCGGCGGCGTCGTCATCCGACAAAAACAGGCGCACACCGTCCATGGTCTTGTCCGTGAGCGCGAGGGGCGCAGCATATTCGATGCCGCCACTCTGGATGCCGGTGTCCACGATGCGGCTCGTGTACGCCGGCAGCGACAGCTCGCAAAACGACTGCGCCACGAGCAGCAGCACGATCAGCGCCACGGCCGGGATGTGCCCGCGCAGGTATTTCAGCACCCGCATGGCGCGCCCTCCTTCTGCTCTTCATAGATCTGCTGGGCGATCTCCCCCGCCCGGTCGCTCAGGCGCAGCAGCTCGCGCGTGTCCGCCTCGCCCATGCGGCGGTAGACCTCCGACAGGCACGCGACTGCCTCGTCGAGCGACGTCTGCACCTCGTGCCGCCCCTGCTCGGTCAGGCGCACGACGACGCGCCGGCGGTCGGCCGTGTCGCGCGCGCGGGTGATTGCACCCTTGCGCTCGAGATTGTTGAGCATGGCCGCGATGCGCGCCGTGCTCAGGTCGAGCAGCGTGCTCAGCTCGCCGGCCGTACGGCCGTCCGCCCCGGCATTGAGGCAGCCGAGCAGGCGCATCTCGCCCTGTGAAAAGATCTGGCTGAGGTCCTCGCGGCGCGCGTGGTTGAGGATCATCGCGCGCACCTGTTCGCGCGCGATCTGTTCAAAAAAATCCATGATCGGTTCGCTCCGTTTCTCCGGCCGCGGCCGGGTGAAAAATGGATATTTCACTAATACCGTTTCCTTTTACCATTAGATAATACAGATTCCCTGCCCCGATGTCAAGTATCACGCAGGACATTTTGGCGAAAATGTGCAAAAAGCCGCCCCTCCGGAGAGGGACGGCTTTATTTGGGAACGATTTTGTTTCAGTCCGTGGGCTCGAAGGCGCGGTCGAACAGGTCCGTGACCTCTTTCGACGGGGCCTTGCTGCACAGCGACACGACGACCGCCGCGATCAGGCCGCACAGGAAGCCGGGGATGATCTCATACAGGCCGGTCGGCGTGGACAGGAACGCATACCACAGGGCATCGACCGCGAAGCCCACGCACACGCCGGCGACCGCGCCGGAGTACGTCAGGCGGCGCCAGTAGAGCGAGAGCAGGATGACCGGGCCGAACGCGGAGCCGAAGCCCGCCCACGCGCACTCGACGAGCGCCATGATGCCGCCGCAGTTCGGGTCAGCCGCAATGAAGTACGCGACGACGGAGATGAGGATGACGATGATGCGGCCCGCCCACTGCATCTCGTGGTCGGTGGCGTCCTTGCGGATGACCGGCTTATAGATATCGGACGCGAAGGCGCTGCTGCTCGCCAGCAGCTGGGAGTCGGCCGTGCTCATGGCCGCGGCAAGAATGGCCGAGAGAAGCACGCCGGAGATGAACGCCGGGAACAGGCGGCGCACCATGTGCACAAAGACGAGGTTCTCGTTGTCGATCTCGCCGAGGAACTGGCGGCCGATCAGGCCGACGACGGCGGACATGGCCAGGATGACCAGGATCCAGCTGCAGCCGATGATCTGGCTCTTGCGCATCTCATGCTCGGACTTGATGGACAGATAGCGCACAAGGATGTGCGGCATGCCGAAGTAGCCGAGGCCCCAGCCAAGACCGGAAATGATATCCGACATGCTCTTCCAGTTGAAGCCGCCGCCGGAGAGCACATTATAGTAGTTTTCCGGAACGGCCATGACCGGTGCGACAAAGTCTGCACCCTTCATGACGAACAGCGCGAGGATCGGCGTGAGCATGAGCGCGGCAAGCATGAGCATGCCCTGGAAGAAGTCCGTCCAGCACACGGCGTTGAAACCGCCGAGAAACACGTACACGAGGATGATGGCCGTGGCGATGATCATGGCCGTCTTGGCGCTCATGCCCGTGACGGTGTTGAACAGCGTGCCGCAGGCCGAAATGCTCGAGGCGCTGTAAATGCAGTAGACCACGACGAACACGATGGCCGAGATGATCTGCAGGCCCTTGTTCTTGGACAGGAAGCGGTTGGTGAGAAACTGCGGGATGGTGATCGAGTCGTTCGCGCGGATGGAGTACCGGCGCAGACGCGGCGCGACGAAGATCCACGCGCAGACCGTGCCGATGAGCAGGCCGACGGAGATCCACACCTTGCCGATGCCGTACAGATAGATCGAGCCGGGCAGGCCCATGAGCACCCATGCGCTCATGTCCGACGCGCCGGCAGACAGCGCCGCGACCCAGCCGCCCATGCTGCGGCCGCCGAGGAAGTACTCCTTCTCGCCCTCCTGATGGCGGTCACGGAAGAAGAAATACACGCCAACGCCGATGACCAGCGCGAAATACAGTAATATGGCGATCCATTCACCGCTCGAAGCAGTGCCCATGATGCTTTGCCCCTTTCATTAGGAAACCTTATATAATTTCCGTAAAAACAATATGTATGTATGATACGCCACTTTCCCCACCGTGTCAACAATTTCTTCATACTTTTCGGGCAAAAAGCGGCGTTTCCCCTGCAATATCAGGGAAAATTTCTGCGCTTGACTTTTTGGAAACCGCGCGTATAATATAAGATAATCTTATTTTAAGCGATAAAGTTCGGACAAGGAGCGGGTACGTGTGACACTGCGGCAATATGAGGCGTTTTTAAAAACGGTGGAGTGCGCGAGCGTGTCGGCCGCGGCGCAGGCGCTGGGCGTGTCCCAGTCGGCGCTGACGCAGCTGCTGGCGGGGCTCGAGCGCGACTGCGGCTTTCCCCTGCTGGTGCGCAACCGCGGCGGCGTGCACCTGACCCCGGCGGGCAAGGCACTGCTGCCGGCCGTGCAGCAGGTGTGCGCAGCGGATGCGCACCTGCGCGGCCGCATCCAGGAGGTGCGCGAGCGCGCCGGCGGCACGATCCGCATTGCGACGTTCAAGAGCGTGGCGGTCAACTGGCTGCCGCCGATGATCAAGCAGTTTCAGGTGCAGCATCCGGAGGCGCGCTTCCGCCTGTTCGACGGGGCGTACGCCGAGGTGGACGCCTACGTGCGCAGCGGCACGGTGGACATGGGCTTCATCTCGCTGCCGAGCGAGCTGCCGGGCGAGATCGTGCCCGTGTGCAGCGACCGGCTGCTGGCCGTGCTGCCGGCGGGCCACCCGCTGGCGGCGTGCGAGGCCGTGCCCGTCGCGGCCTTCGGCACGGAACCGGTCGTGAGCCTGATCGACAGCACGAACCGCGACGCGCTGCGCGTGCTCGACGCCGCGCACGTGCACCCCGACATCCGCTTTCAGACGGCGGACGATTACGCCATGATCTCCATGGTCGAGAGCGGGCTGGGCATCTGCATCGCGCACGAGCTCGTGCTGCGCTCGGACCACCACAACGTCGTCGTGCGCCCACTCGATCCACCGGCGCACCGCACGATCGCCATGGCCATCCCGCCGGAGAGCGAGGGCAAGCCGCTCGTGCGCACGTTCGCCGCCTTTGTGCGCGCGTGGGCGCAGGCCAACCCGTGACGGGAAACGACCCGGCCCATATAAAAAAACCGGGACGCTCCGATGGGAGCGTCCCGGTTTTTGTTTCTGGCGCTTATGCGTTCCAGGTCTTCGTCTGCTCACGCAGCCAGTCGGCCCACGGCTCGATGCCCTCGCCCTTGAGCGCGGAGATCGGGAACACCTGAATGTTCGGGTTGAGCTTCTTGACGCGCTCGACGCACTTGTCGAGGTCGAAGTTGAAGTACGGCGCAACGTCGATCTTGTTGACGAGCAGCACGTCGCAGATCGAGAACATGAGCGGGTACTTCAGCGGCTTGTCGTCGCCCTCCGGCACGGAGAGGATCATGGCGTTTTTCACGGCGCCGGTGTCAAACTCCGCCGGGCAGACGAGGTTGCCGACGTTCTCGAGGATGGCGAGGTCGATGTTCTCGGTGCCGAGGCCCTCGAGGCCCTGGCGCGTCATGCCCGCGTCGAGGTGGCACATGCCGCCGGTGTGCAGCTGGATAACCTTCGCACCGCTGGTGGAGATGGTCGCGGCGTCGACGTCGGAGTCGATATCGGCCTCCATGACGCCGATGCGCAGATCGTCCTTCAGGGCGTTGATGGTCGCCATGAGGGTCGTGGTCTTGCCGCTGCCGGGCGAGGACATGAGGTTGAGCAGGAAGGTGTGATTGCGCTTGAGTTCTTCGCGCAGCAGATCTGCCTGCCGGTCGTTGTTTTCAAAAACGCTCTTTTTGATTTCGAGCACGCGGAATGCATCCATGATATTACCTCCAGAATGTTCACGGGGTTTTGTATGCCAAAATTATAGCAGTCTCGCCCCGGTTTTGCAACCTTTTTGCGCGGGGATTGCCAATGTTGGACAGTTCGAGTATAATGGTTTAATATCGTGCGAAACCCAAGGAGGCGATGGTATGCCCCACCATTCCGGCGCCGAGCTGCCGGGCGCGCAGGCGCTGCGGCAGATGGCCGCGCAGAGCGACAGCCGCGGCCTGTTTTCCGACCGCGCGCCCGACCCGGCCTATGCCGGCCTGTTTTTGAACCGCGAGCTGAGCTGGCTGCAATTCAACCGCCGCGTGCTGGCCGAGGCAGCCGACGAGACGCTGCCGGGCTATGAGCGGCTGAAGTTTCTGTCCATCTACTGCTCGAATCTCGATGAATTTTATATGGTGCGCGTCGGCGGGCTGCTCGACCGGGCGCTGCTGCAGCCGTGGCACACGGAGACCATCACGGGCCTGACGCCGCGCGAGCAGCTGCGCGCGATCTATGACGAGACGGCGCGGCAGCAAAAAGATTTTGAAGCGCTCTGGCGCAAAGTGACGGCGGCGCTGGCAAAGCAGCACGTGGAGATCCTGGACTTTGACCGGCTCGACGAGGCGGACGAGGTGCTGCTGCGGCGGCGGTTCGACGCGCTGCGCCCGCTGCTGAGCCCGCAGGTGCTCGACGCCGAGCACCCGCTGCCGTTTCTGCGCAACCGCGAGCAGTATGTGCTCGTGCGCTTTGCGGGCAAGCGCGGCGGCGCGGGGCTCGTGCCGACGACGCAGCTGCCGAAGTTTTTTAAGCTCACGGTCGACGGCGTGCAGAAGGTGGCCCTTTACGGCGAACAGACGCCCGTGGTGAACGTCTATGTCAGCATGGCGACGCTGGCCAATTTCGCCATCCGTCCCGAAACCATCGTCGCGACCATCGGCCAGCAGAATTCCATCGTCGACAGCGGCGAGAAGCAGGCCGGAAAACTCCAGATACAGATTCTCGAGGACGGAACCTACAAGACGCTCGACGACCTTTCGGACCAGCTGCTGATCTCCTCTTCGGGCAAACAGTACCGCCTGGGCGACATCGCCCGCGTCGAGCGGGGCTACGCCGAGCCGCCGCAGACGATGATGCGCGTCGACGGCCGCCGCGCCGTGGGCATCGGCGTCTCGACCGAGGAGGGCGTCGACGTGGTGAAGACCGGTGCGGAGATCGAATCCCTGCTGGCTTCGCTCACGCGGCAGATGCCGCTGGGCATGGAGCTGACGGTGCTCTATCCCGAGAACCGCATCGCCCGGGAGGCCAATTCCACGTTCATTCTCAACCTCGCCGAGTCGGTTGCGATCGTCATTCTGATCATCATGCTCGTCATGGGCTTCCGCGCCGGGGTGCTGATCGGCAGTTCGCTGCTCTTCTCGATCGGCGGCACGCTGCTCCTGATGCAGTTTCTGGGCGAGGGGCTGAACCGCACCTCGCTGGCCGGTTTCATCATCGCGATGGGCATGCTCGTCGACAACGCCATCGTCGTCACCGACAATGCACAACAGGCCATGCTGCGGGGCGTGGCACGCCGTAGCGCCGTCGTTGACGGAGCCAACGCCCCGCGGTGGAGCCTGCTGGGGGCCACGCTGATCGCCATATTCTCGTTTCTGCCGCTGTACCTCGCCCCCTCGTCGGTGGCCGAGATCGTCAAGCCGCTGTTCGTCGTGCTGGCCCTCTCGCTGCTGTTGAGCTGGGTGCTGGCCCTGACGCAGACGCCGCTGTTCGGCAATTTCATGCTCAAGGTGAAACCTGTCGCCGGCGATCCCTACGACACGCGCTTCTACCGCGCCTTCGACCGCCTGCTGGCCGCCCTGCTGCGGTGGCGGTGGGCCGTCACGGCGACGGTCGCGGGGCTGTTCGTCCTGTCGCTGGTCGTCATGGGGCTGATGCCCCAGAACTTCTTTCCGTCGCTCGACAAACCTTATTTCCGGGCCGACGTGCTGCTGCCCGACGGGTATAATATCCGCGATACGGAGCGTAATCTGCTCGCCATGGAGGAGTGGCTGCGCGCGCAGCCCGAGGTGAAGACCGTCTCGATGACGCTCGGGTCGACGCCGCCGCGCTATTACTTGGCCAGCAGCAGCGTCTCGATGCGTCCCAATTTCGGCAACATCCTCGTCGAACTGCACGACAAGCGGCAGACCGAGGCTGTCGAGGAGCGTTTCAACGCCTATGTCACCGCGAATTTTCCCGACGTGTGGCTGCGCTCGTCGCTCTTCAAGCTCTCGCCCGTGCCCGACGCGGCCATCGAATTCGGCTTCATCGGCGACGACGTCGACACGCTGCGCCGTCTCGCGGCCCGGGCCGAAGAGGTGATGTGGCACACCCCCGGAGCCGTAAACATCCGCAACGGCTGGGGCAACCGCGTGCCGATGTGGCAGCCGGTCTACTCGCAGATGAAGGGCCAGCGCATCGGCGTCACCCGCAGCCAGATGGCCCGCGGCATCACCATCGCCACGCAGGGCTACACGCTGGGCGAATACCGCGAGGGCGACCAGTTCATGCCGATCCTTCTGAAAGACGAGAACATCGGTTCGTATAACCTGACCAATTTGCAGGCCCTGCCGATCTTCAATCCTTCGGGCAAGGTCTTTTCGATTGAGCAGGCGACCGACGGATTCCGTTTCGATTTCCGGCCGGGCGTCATCAAGCGTTTCAACCGCCAGCGGGTGATGAAGGCCCAATGCGACCCGGGCCGCGGGGTCAACACCATGCAGTTGTTCGCCGCGCTGCGCGATTCGGTGGACCGCGCCGTGGTACTTCCCGAAGGCTACTCGATGAAGGTCTTCGGCGAGCAGGAGAGCCAGCAGGAGTCCAACGAGGCGCTGGCCGAATACATGCCGCTGACGCTGGTGCTCATCCTCATCGTCCTGCTGCTGCTGCTGCGCAACTACCGCGAGCCGGTCGTCATTCTGCTGATGATCCCCCTGATCTTCATCGGCGTGGTGCTGGGACTGGCCGTCACGGGCAAGGTGTTCAACTTTTTCTCCCTGCTGGGGTTGCTGGGACTCGTCGGCATGAACATCAAGAACGCCGTGGTGCTCGTCGAGCAGATCGGCGTGCTGCGGGCCGCGGGCAAAGACCCCTACGAGGCCCTGACCTCTGCGACGCGCAGCCGTATCGTCCCGGTGGCGATGGCCTCGGGAACGACCATTCTGGGCATGCTGCCGCTGTTGTTCGACTCGATGTTCGGCGCGATGGCCGCCACGATCATGGGCGGACTGCTGGTCGCCACGCTGCTGACCGTCTGCGTCCTGCCGGTCGTCTACGCCATTTTCTATAATATCCGTGAATCATGAAACCGTTTCTGCTGTCAGTCATTCTGTTTTTTTGCCTGCCGCCGACGCACGCTCAGACCACGCTCGACGATTACCGCCGCGACGTGATCGAGTACAGCCGCCGGCTGAAAGTCGCCGCTGCCG
>OGGU01000962.1_pt1 | contig 19544 bp, 16 predicted proteins | sample 1571241 | NCBI WGS metagenome assembly OGGU01 (sample SAMEA2581934, study PRJEB24529) | metagenome | biome: Human gut stool | place: China | collected 2011
CTCACGACACCCATTTCGCGATCGAGTTGAGCGCTCTTGCATACTTTTTCCGCGTGTTAATTGATGGAAACGGTATACGAAAAGGCGATTCGGAGTTACCTTCCGAACCGCCCTTTTTGATGTGATTAGAACTCCCGTGCGCCCTTCAGGAACGCGCAGTAGCACTTGTATTCTTCCCACAGGTCAACCTTGCTGATGACCTCCCACGGCGCGTGCATACTCAGCACCGGGATGCCGCAGTCGATGACGTTCATGCCGTACTTGGCGCAGATGTAGGCAATCGTTCCGCCGCCGCCGACATCCACCTTGCCCAGCTCCGCCGTCTGCCAGCACACGTTCGCTTCGTCGCAGATGCGGCGCACCTGCGCAACAAACTCCGCGTTGGCGTCATTCGAGCCAGACTTGCCGCGGCTGCCGGTGAACTTGTTGAACGTCACGCCATTGCCGACGATGGACGCGTTGCGCTTCTCGAACACGCCCGCGAAGTTCGGGTCAAAGCCCGCGCTCACGTCGCTGGAGAGCATACGGCTGTTCTGCAGGCAGCGGCGCAGGGTCAGCGGCTTGTCCTCGCCCGTCACGCAGGCAATCAGTTCTGCCATCGTGTTCTCAAAGTACATAGCGCCCATGCCCGTTGCGCCGACGCTGCCGATTTCTTCCTTATCGGTCAGCACCGCCGCGAGGGTGTATTCCGGCGTGCCTTCATAATTCAGCACAGCCGCCATCGACGGATACGCGCACACGCGGTCGTCGTGGCCGTAGCCCATAATCATGCTGCGGTCGAAGCCGAGGTCGCGCGCATGGCCCGCAGGAACAGCTTCCAGTTCGGCGGAGATGAAATCTTCTTCGTCGATGCCGTACTGCTCCTTCAAAATGTCCAAAATCGCGGTCTTGACCGGGTCTTTGTCGGTATCCTTCTTCGGTTCGCTGCCGATGATGATGTTCAGGCTGTCGCCTTCAATCACCTTTGCCGCGGTCTTGCCCATCTGGTCGGCGGCAAGGTGAATCAGCAGGTCAGAGATGTAGAAGACGGGGTCGCCGGGCTTATCACCGATATTCAGCGTGACGGTCGTGCCGTCCTTCTTGACAACAACGCCGTGGAGCGCCAGCGGCAGCGCCACCCACTGGTACTTCTTGATGCCGCCGTAGTAATGCGTGTCGAGGTACGCAAGGTGCTCATCCTCATACAGCGGATTCTGCTTGATGTCAATGCGCGGCGAGTCGATGTGCGCGCCCAGAATGTTCATGCCGCACTCCATCGGCTTTTCACCAATGATGAAAAGCATGATATCCTTGTTCATCCACGCACGATAAACGCGGTCGCCCGCCTTGAGCGTTTCACCGTTCTTGACGACGTCCATCAGGTTCTTGAAGCCCTTTGCTTCCGCCTGACGCACGCCCTCCGCGACGCACTCACGCTCGGTCTTGCCGTTGTTCAGGAATGCCATATAATCCTTTGCGAAGGCGGAAAGCTGTTCCTTTTCATCCTCCGCGAGGTTTTCCCACGCATTTTTGCGGTACATAGCGAATTCTCCTTTGAAAGGTGCATTTTCCAGTCTCCCGGAATGCATTTATTATACGTCAAATCGTGCAAAAGTGCAACCATCCGCCGCATTTCTTTCGTACCATTCAAAAAACCGGGCAGTCTTTTGAACTGTCCGGCTAATGAGAGGCGCTGGGGCGTTGCCCCAGACCCTACAAGGGACGCTGTCCCTTGACCCTGCAAGGGAGTTCCTCCCTTGACCCTTTCGCGCGATTGAGTTGAGCGCACTTGCCTACTGGTCTCGCGTGTTAATTGATAATACTGCTAAGGTGCAAGCAGATACCTTCCCTACGGCTTTCGATACCCTGTCTTAACCCACATAGTTGCGGCGCCGAAGGTTTCCAAAGGGCGATCGCAGACTTCGTCTGTTTTCATTGCCCTTTGGTCGCCTCCGCAGAGGCGAAATCCCTGCGCATCGGGAAAAACTTCTGTGATAGAAGCACCCTTCTGCGATAAGAACAAAGAAGATTACGAAGGAACTTTCGTGCCTTCATCCGTCGCGCGGAGGAACACCGTTTCCAGCGAATCGTGTTCCTCCACCAGCATCCGAATCGGGGCATCCAGCCCGCAGAGCAGGCGGAATAGCTGCGTCTGCGCATCCGGCACGGCGGAGGCGTCGCATTCCAGCAATACCTCGCTGACCTCAATCGTCCGCGTCGGCAGCGCCTTCACCCGCCGCACGCACGGCAGTGACCGCAAAGCCGGAATCAGCTGCTTCTCCCGCATGGCAATGCTTGCCCGAAGCCGCAGCGTTTCGCCCGTTTCGGCTAATTCCTGCATGTCTGCTTCGTATTCCAAATGCCCGCGGTTCAGGATGAGTACCCGCTGGCAGAGCTGCTGAATCTCCGACAGGAGGTGCGAGGAAAAAATGACCGTATGCGTTTTGCCGAGGTCGGCAATCAGCGCACGAATCTCCACCACCTGACGCGGGTCAAGCCCGACGGTCGGTTCATCCAGCACCAGCACCTTCGGATTGCCGCACAGCGACTGCGCTACGCCGACACGCTGGCGGTAGCCCTTCGACAAATGCCCAATCAGGCGGTGCGCCACTTCGGACAGCCCGCAGGTGCGGATAATGTCCTCCACATGCGCCGCAATCGCCGATTTCTGTACTTCCTTGAGTTCGCACACGAACCGCAGGTAAGCCCGAACGGTCATTTCGTCATACAGCGGCGGTTTTTCCGGCAGATAGCCAATCAGCCGCTTGCACTCGCGCGCGTTTTGGAGGAGATCCATGCCGTCCACCAGCACCTGCCCCGACGTCGGCGGCAGATAGCCCGTGAGGATATTGAGCGTGGTGCTCTTGCCCGCGCCGTTTTGCCCGAGCAGACCGACAATCTGCCCTTCCGGAGCGCGGAAAGAGACGTCGTGCAGGGCTTCAACCGCACCGTAGCGCTTCGTGACATGCCTGAGTTCAATCATGGCGCATACCTCCCTTGGAATAGCATAAGTATTATAGCAGAATTCGTATGAAAAAGCATGAACGAACTGTAAAGGATAAAAGAACGAGTAGACAAAAAGCCCCGCCTGCATGGAATTTCTCCCATGCAGACGGGGAAAAACGGACTATACACTTATGGAATCACCCAAAAGTGGCGGTGCCGAAGGTTTCCGAAGGGCAATCGCAGACTTCGTCTGTTTCCATTGCCCTTTGGTCGCGCCCGCAGGCGCGAAATCCTGTTACACGCGGTCGGCGATTTCCTTAGAAATCTTTGCGATGAATTCATCCAGCGTGCAAGTAACCGTCTGGTCGGTCGCACGGTCGCGGACGGAGACGGTGTTGTTCTCCACTTCCTGACCACCGAGAATCAGCATGTACGGCACGCGGTCTACCTGACGCGCTTCGCGAATCTTGTAGCCAATCTTCTCGTTGCGATCGTCCAGCTCGCAGCGAATCTTCTTCGCGCGCAGGGCAGCGTACACCGTCTTGGCATAATCCATCGACTTGTCGGACACGGGCAGCACCTTCACCTGAACCGGCGCCATCCACGTCGGGAACTTGCCCGCGAAATGCTCGGTCAGGATGCCGATGAAGCGTTCGATGGAGCCATAGCAGACGCGGTGAATCATAATCGGGCGCTTGCGGCTGCCGTCCACATCCACATACTCCAGATTGAAGTTCAGCGGCATCTGGAAGTCCAGCTGAATCGTGCCGCACTGCCAGGTACGGCCGAGGCAGTCGCGCAGGTGGAAGTCAATCTTCGGGCCGTAGAACGCACCGTCGCCCTCGTTGACGATGTAGGGCATACCGAGCTTTTCCAGCGCGGTTTTGAGGCCGTTGGTCGCATCCTCCCAATCCTCGTCCGAACCCATCGAATCCGCCGGACGGGTGGACAGTTCGACGAAATAATCGAAGCCGAACTTGGAGTACACCTGATTGATGAGGTGCACGACGCCGGCAATTTCGTCCGGAATCTGCTCGCGGGTCATAAAGATATGGGCATCGTCCTGCGTGAAGCAGCGGACGCGGAACAGGCCATGCAGCGCGCCCTTCAGCTCGTGGCGGTGCACCAGACCGAGTTCACCCACGCGCAGGGGCAGGTCGCGGTAGGAATGGGGCTGGCTGCGGTAGACCATCACGCCGCCGGGGCAGTTCATGGGCTTGATGCAGTAGTCCTCGTCGTCAATCTTGGTGGAGTACATGTTGTCCTTGTAGTGATCCCAGTGACCGGACGTCTCCCACAGGTGACGGCTCATAATCATGGGCGTGGACACTTCCACATAATCCGCCGCGTAGTGAATATCGCGCCAGTAGTCAATCAGCGCGTTCTTCAGCTGCATTCCCTTGGGCAGGAAGAACGGGAAGCCGGGGCCTTCATCGCAGAGCATGAACAGACCCATTTCCTTGCCGATTTTGCGGTGGTCGCGCTTTTCGGCTTCTTCCATCATCTTCAGGTACTCATTGAGTTCCTCCTGATTGCGGAAGGCGATGCCGCCGATGCGGGTGAGCATCTTGTTGTTCTTGTCGTTCTTCCAGTACGCGCCGGACAGGGCGGTCAGCTTGAATGCCTTGAGCGCCTTGGTGTAGCACAGGTGCGGGCCGACGCACATGTCGATGTAGTCGCCCTGCTGGTAGAAGGTCAGCGTCGCGTCTTCGGGCAGGTCGCCGATGTGTTCGACCTTGTAGATTTCGCCGCGCTCCTGCATGAGCTTGATGGCTTCCTCACGGCTAAGCGCGAAGGGCTTAATCGGCAGGTTCTGCTTGACGATGGCCTGCATTTCCTTCTCGATGGTCTTGAGGTCTTCGTCGGAGAGCTTCACGTCGCCCAGATCGACGTCGTAGTGGAAGCCCTTTTCAGTTGCCGGGCCATAGGCGAAATGCGCCTGCGGATACAGGTGCTTGACTGCCTGCGCGAGGATGTGTGCCGCCGTGTGGCGGATGACATGCAGCTCGTCGTCAGCGGGGCATTCGTCCACATGACCGTCATTGTAGATGATTTTCATGCTTTTTCCCTCCAGATTGATTGATTGGGACGAAAAAACGCTCGTCCCTCGCGTTGTTTCGAGGGACGAGCGGAAAAATCTGCCCGTGGTTCCACCCTGATTGGTTCTCTTTGCCGCGCTATCGTGCAGCACACGGTACGATCGGGAGGTGGTCTTCCCCTGCCGCCGAATCAGCGCTTTTCACCAAACCGCGCCTCTCTGTGCACCCTGTGGCAGGATACTCTTCTCCGTCATCTCGGACGAGTTCAGTATAGCCCAATTTATTGTCTTTGTCAAGGTGGAGAAAAAGACTTTTTCACTTGCAAAGCGCAGAGGCGAAATCCCCTGCATCAGCACGCGGGCATAGCATGAAAATGCGCTCAATTCAATCGCGCGGAAGGGTCAAGGGAGGAACTCCCTTGCGGAGTCCAGAGGCAGAGCCTCTGGTGGGTCCCCGCATAGATCCCTTCGTCCCTCCATCGCCTTCGAGAGCGTCACTTCGTCGGCGTATTCAAGGTCGCTGCCGACGGGGACGCCGTGGGCAATGCGGGTGCACTTGATGCCCATGGGCTTAATGAGCCGCGCAATGTAGGTTGCGGTTGCTTCGCCCTCGATGTCGGGGTTCGTCGCCAGAATCACTTCGCTGACCGGCTCGGTCTGCAGGCGCGTCATCAGTTCCTTGATGTGAATATCATCCGGTCCGATGCCGTCCATCGGCGACAGCGTGCCGTGCAGGACGTGGTACAGCCCGTGGTAATCGTGCATCCGCTCCATGGCGGCCACATCGCGCGGGTCGCGCACGACGCAGATTTGTCCGTTATGGCGGCTTTCATCCGCACACACGGCGCACTTTTCAGCGGAGGAAAAATTGCCGCACACGTCGCAGTAGCGAATCGCCTTGCGTCCCTGCCACAGCGCTGCTGCCAGCGCGTGAACATCTTCCAGCGGCATTCCGACGATATGGTATGCCAGCCGTGCCGCCGTCTTGTGACCGATGCCGGGCAGCCGAGACAGCTCCGACACCATCCGCTCAATCGGTTCGATTTGTCCGGGCATTAGAACAGACCGCCCATACCGCCCATGCCGGGCGCCATCTTGTTCATCGTCTCTTCGCGGTTTGCTTCACCCTTGCGCAGCGCTTCGTTCACCGCCGCCATCACAAGGTCCTGCAGCATTTCCACGTCGTCCGGGTCAACGACCTTGGGGTCAATCGTCAGGGACAGCAGCTCGCGCTTGCCGTTCACCTTCACGCTTACCACGCCGCCGCCGGACTGCGCTTCGTACTCCTGCGCATCCAGCTTTTCCTGCGCGTCCGTCATTGCCTGCTGCATTTTCTGCGCCTGACGCATGAGCTGCTGCATGTTCGCGCCGCCGCCGAAGCCAAAGTTCTGTCGTGCCATAAAAATCGTCCTCCTAATTATTCGTTTTCTGTCAGTTTCTCCGGGGAAATCCGCCGGATGGTCAGGTTGCCCGAAGCCGTCGTCACGCGGACAGACGGTGCGCCATTGACGATGGATACGCCGTCCGTCAGCAGCCGCCCGGACACCGAGCGAAGAATGGCGTCACACTGCGCGCCGGGAATCTCCAGACTGATGCCGCCTGCGACCGAGCCGCCCTTGAAGGTGGAGAACATCTCCGCAAAAGAGAGCATTGCGCCCCGGCTGACCGAGGACAGCGAGATGTTCAGAAACGCAAGGCGCTCCAGACAGAGCATCCCCGTCGTCGTGAACAGGCTGCAATCCTGACCGGACAAGTCGCTGCCGGCAATGTCGCCGCTGCCGTTCTTGACCTTCAGGCTCAGGCTGCTCAAGTCGGAGAGCATCACGAAGCCGGAGAGCGACTCCACGGACAGGTCACTGACCTGCAAACCGCGGACATGCACGCTGCCGGACGTCGTGCGAATCTCGACCCGCCCCTTCCACGCGCGCGGAATGCGAACGGTCACTTGCAGCCAGCGGGCGCTGAGCGGCAAGGGAGAAAGTGCGGCGGCGGACTGCTCCAGCGTCAGCGTATCGCCGTTCTGGGCGAGCGAAACCGCCTTCATATCGTGGTCGTCGCCGGATGCCATGACTTGGATTTCCTGCGTGTCATCGGCATAGAGTTCCAGCAGGGCGCCGGTGAGGTGAATCACCAGCTGCGTAATGGTCAGCGAGGAAAAAGAGTTGCGCGAATTCATACGCGTTCACCTCCGTCATTCGTCCTCATCATATCACGTTTTGGCGCTTGTTGCAAGGGGAAAAGCCAACTATGAAGCAGTTGGATGCTTATGCGGATAGGCATAGTTGACTTCATTTCCATAGTGGTAACTTCCGCGAGTTCCAGAGGGCATAAAAACAGACGAAGTCTGCGATCGCCCTCTGGACTCCTTCGGCGTTCGCCTCCGGATGCTACTTGATTTTTATTGGAAGTTTTTTAGTTTGTGCGCAGGGACGCTTCGCTGCCTGCGGCGAAGTTGCCGGACTTGTTTTTCCTCTTTGAGTAGGTTTAACGGAGCAACAGTTGGGGCGTTGCCCCAAGCCCCATAAGGGGCGCCGCCCCTTAACCCCGCAAGGGGCATTGCCCCTTGACCCTTTTTTCGGCGCCATGCGGGTGCTGTTATTCCAACAGCTCCGCCCCCGTCACCACGTCGTCCATCACCGCGATAACCAGCGGCATTCCGCGATCCTGCTTGCCTTGCAGGCGCACCGCGTCGCGCTCCACCAGCGTCGCGGGGGATTTCGCCTGCTGCACGCGAATCAGGTGATCGTCCTTCTCCAACCGCACCACGCCCGCAAGCTGTTTGCCGTTGCTGCCATTCTTGTTGAAATAGAACGACTTCACGCCCTTGCCGTTGCGGTTCTGCTTCTCGAAATCGACGGAGAGCAGACGTTTGGCGTAGCCGCGGTCGGTCAGCAGCACGATTTGGTCGCTGTCTTGCAGCTGCCCGCACCAGATGACCTCGTCGCCGTCCTCCACCTGCATACAGCGCACCCCGGCGGCGACGCGCCCCTGCACCGGCACGCTGTCGAGCGAGAAGCGGATGCACAGACCGCTGCGGGTGAACAACAGCAGGTCGTCACGGCTGGCGGCGGGGAGAATTGTCAGCAGACGGTCGCCGTCTTTCACGTTCACGGCGGCGAATTTCTTGCTGCGCACGTCGTAATCCGCGGCGGCGGTGCGTTTCACCATGCCCTGCCGGGTGATGAAGAGAATGTCCGGCAGGTGCCCGACGTCCGCCATGCGGATGCACGTCATCCACAGCGCCTTCTCGTCGTCCTCCAGCCCAGCCAGTACGCCTGAAAGCAGCTGCCCGCGATCCTTGGGCTTGACTTCGTTCAGCGACGCAACAGGCAGGGGATAGCAGTTGCCGTGGTCGGTGAAGATGAGCAGCGTCTCGTCTGTTTTGGCCATGAACAGGAAGTCGGCGAACTCCTTGTCGTCCTCCGCGCGGGTCTGGAGCGGCGTTTTCTTGTAGAGCGCGGGATTCATGCGCTTCAACTGCCCCGCGCCCGTGAACGCCACGATGACCTCTTCCGGCGCGGCGGCCTCTTCCTCAACTTCCAGCGGGGATTCGTCCGCTTTTTCGATGGTTGTGCGGCGCTCGTCGGCGAATTCCTCGGCAATCTCCTGCAATTCCTTGCGGATGACCGCCAGCAGCTTTTTCTCGCTGTGCAGGATGCCCTCCAAGCGGTCGATGAGCTTCAGGATGTCCTCGTACTCCTTGCGCAGGGCGATGATTTCCAGATTCGTCAGCCGCTGCAGGCGCATGTCCAGGATTGCCTGTGCCTGCGCGTCGGACAGCTCGAAGCGCTCCATCAGGCGGGCTTTCGCTTCTTTCGGGTTCTTCGAGGAGCGAATCAGCGCGATGACCTCATCGAGGTTGTCCACCGCAATCATGAGGCCCTGCAAAATGTGCGCGCGGGCTTTCGCCTGCTTCAGGTCGTACTCCGTGCGGCGGGTGATGACGTTCTTCTGATGGCGGATGAAGTGCCCCAGCATCGTTTTCAGCCCCATCTGCACGGGCTTGCCCTCGGCGATGGCGACCATGTTCACGCCGAAGGTGACCTGCAAGTCCGAATACTTGTAGAGCACTTTCAGCACCTTGTCCGGGTCGGCGTCCTTCTTCAGCTCGATGACGGCGCGCATTCCCTCGCGGTCAGATTCGTCGCGGATGTCGTAGATGTTTTGCAGCTGCCCCTTCTTTTCTTCCGACAGCTTCAAAATCTTCTCCAGCATCGCGGCTTTGTTGACCATGTAGGGGATTTCCGTGATGACAAGCAGCTTGCGCCCGTTTACGCCGTCTTCCACATGCACACGCGCGCGCAGGGACAGCTTCGAGCGTCCGGTCTCATAGCCTCTGCGGATTTCCTCGTTTTTCACCAGCACGCCGCCGGTGGGGAAGTCCGGGCCGGGGATGATTTTCATCAGCTCATCCAGCGGAATGTCCGGATTCTCCATCACAGCAATCGCCGCGCGGATGCTTTCGCCCAGATTGTGCGGGGGGATGTTCGTCGCCAGCCCTACCGCGATGCCGCTTGCGCCGTTGACGAGCAGATTCGGAAAGCGCGCGGGCAGCATGTCCGGCTCTTTGAGCGTGTCGTCGAAATTCAGGCGGAACGGCACGGTGTCCTTCTCAATGTCGCGCAGCATTTCCAGCGCGAGGGGCGTCATGCGCGCCTCGGTGTAACGCATGGCGGCAGCGCTGTCGCCGTCGATGGAGCCGAAATTGCCGTGCCCATCGACCATCGGCCCGCGCATGGAGAAGTCCTGCGCCATGCGCACCAGCGCGTCGTACACGGAGGAATCGCCGTGCGGGTGATATTTGCCCAGGCAGTCGCCGACGATGCGGGCGCACTTGCGGTGCGGCTTGTCGGGCGTCGTGCCCAGTTCCATCATGGTATAGAGAATGCGGCGCTGCACGGGTTTTAAGCCATCCTCGACGCGCGGCAGGGCACGTTCCAGAATGACATGCTCCGCGTAGGGAATCATGGACTGGTGCATCACGTCCTCGACGGTCGTTTGCAGGATGCGCGACGGGTCGTCCTTGGGAATCGGGCGGTTATCGCTTGTTTTCTTTGCCATAACTTACTTTCCTTCCCCTCGCTGATCTTCCGGCAGCTCGAAATTATCCGGCTTATTGAAGTCGGCGTTCTCGATGATGTAGTCGCGGCGCGGCTCGACCTTGTCGCCCATCAGGATGGTAATGCGGCGGTCAGCCAGCGCTGCGTCCTCAATCGTCACCTGCATCAGTTTGCGCTGGGAAGGATCCATCGTCGTCGCCCAGAGCTGTTCGGGATTCATTTCGCCCAAGCCTTTGTAGCGCTGAAGCGTGTAGCCTTTGCCCGCTTCCTTGATGCACTTCGCCAGCTCCTTGTCGTCGTAGGCATAGAGGACTTTGCTGCCCTTTTGCACCTTGTACAGCGGCGGCATTCCGATATAAACGTGACCGCCGGTGACAAGCTCTTTCATGTAGCGGAAGAAGAACGTCAGCAGGATGGCACGAATGTGCGCGCCGTCCTGATCGGCATCGGAGAGGATGATGACTTTGTTGTATTTGAGGTTGGCGAGGTTGAAATTCTCGTCGATGGACGTGCCGAGCGCGGTAATCAGCGAGCGGAACTCCTCGTTGCTCAGCACCTGATCGAGCCGCTTCTTTTCGGCATTGAGGGGCTTGCCGCGCAGGGGGAGAATCGCCTGATAGCGGCTGTCGCGCCCCTGCTTGGCGCTGCCGCCTGCGGAATCGCCCTCGACGATGAACAGCTCATTGTCCTCCGCCTTTTTGCCGCGGCAGGCGCTGAGCTTGCCGACCAGCGGCGCGGCGTCTAACTGATTTGCCTTGCGGGCGTTGTCGCGGGTCTTGCGCGCGGCTTCCCGCACCTGCGCGGCGCGAATCGCCTTCTGCACAATCTGCTGGGCAATCTCCTGATTCTTGAGGTTCTCCAGCCAGTCCGTCAGCTGCTGGGTGATGATGCCCTCCACCGCAGGGCGCACTTCGCTGTTGCCCAGCCGCCCCTTCGTCTGCCCCTCGAACTGCGGATTTTTGACCATCGTCGTCAGCACGCAGCTCAAGCCTTCGCGGAAGTCCTCGCCCGTCAGGTTGCTGTCCTTTTCCTTCAGGAAGCCGTTGCGGCGGGCGTAGTCGTTGAACATCTTCGTGAATGCCGCCTTGAAGCCCGTTTCGTGCGTTCCCCCTTCACCCGTGGGGATGTTGTTGACATAGGAAAAAAGGCTTTCGGTGTAGCCGTCGGTGTACTGAATGGCGACGCGGCAGATGACGGAATCCTTCTGCCCTTCGAGGTAAATCGGCTGATCGTGCAGGACGGTTTTGCCGTCGTTCAAATACCGCACATAGTCGATGATGCCGCCCTCGTAGTGGAAGGTCGTTTCGCGGCGGGCAGGGTCGCTCACACGCTCGTCGAGAAAGACGATTTTCAAGCCCCGGTTCAGGTATGCCAACTCCTGCAAGCGGCGGAATACCGTGTCGTAATTGAAGCGCACGTCCTCGAAAATCGCGTCATCGGGAAGAAAACGCACGAGTGTGCCCTTCTTGCGTGTGTTGCCGACTTTTGCCAAGGGCGCGTCCGGCTTGCCCGCGATGACCTTGCCTTTCTTCTCGTCGAACTGGCTTGTGAAGCGCATGGCATAATGGCTGAAATCGCGGTAGATGTCCACGGTCAGCCACTTGCTCAGCGCGTTGACGACCGACGCGCCCACGCCGTGCAGACCGCCGGAATAGCTGTAATTCTCGTTGTTGAACTTGCCGCCCGCGTGCAGCACGGTGAAAATGACCTCCGCGCCGCTGACGTGCATGGTTGGGTGCTCATCCACAGGCATACCGCGCCCGTTGTCGTACACCGATGCGGAGCCGTCCGTGTGCAGCGTCACGCGTACCTCATCCGCAAAGCCGTTCGACGCCTCGTCAATCGCGTTATCCACAATCTCCCAGAGTAGGTGATGCAGACCGCGCGTCGAGGTGGTGCCAATATACATGCCCGGACGCATCCGAACCGCTTCCAGCCCTTCCAGCACCTGAATATTGCCCGCATCATAGTGATTTGCTTGATTTGCCATGAAAAAACTCCTCTTATAATGAAGGAAGTATATCAAAATCGCAATGGTGACAAAGCACCAATTTTCATTATATCACAATTCCGCCGATTCATCAAGGCGAACAGCAAAATGACGCTCGGACAGCAAAGCAGCGCGAAAAATTTTCACCCGCTCAACAAAAACGTAACATTTTATCAAATATCGGAAACATGTTCATGGGAAAACAAAAAAAAGATATTGAAAACGGGCAGATAATTGCCGAATCAAACAGGGGAAAATCCGCGAAAACGCCGCAGAATTTACAATTCACAGGGAAAAAGCCTCTTGACAATGCAATAATTTTGTAATAAAATCAGGCTGTACGGAAAGGAGTGATTTCCCTATGATGAATTCCGGTCTGCGGCGACTGCTGTCCGGCGCGGTGGCGCTGATGCTGCTGGGCTGTTCCTCCGCCTTGGCGGACACGGCGACGGTCACTGCGCGCAAACTCATTCTGCGCGAAAAAGCATCCTCGACCAGCGATGCCCTGCAAACCCTGCCCAAAGGAACGAAGCTGGAGGTTCTCGGCAAAAGCGGCAGCTGGTATAAAGTGACTTACGGGAAATACACCGGCTATGTCTATAAAACGTATGTCAGCGTGACCAAGACGGCCAGCAGTTCCAGTTCTTCCAGCAGCACGACGCGGCTGGAAAAGGGGAGCACTGGCAGCGACGTCAAGGATTTGCAGACAAAGCTGAAAAAACTCGGCTATTATGATGCTTATGTCGATGGCGATTATGGCGACACGACCGTCGCGGCGGTCAAGGCGTTCCAGAAGAAGTATAACCTGACGGCGGATGGCATTGCAGGCAAAGAGACGCTCAAAAAGCTGGACAGTGTCTACAAGAACGCGGACAGCGACAAGGACGATGATTCGCTCCGCATGGGCGACAGCGGCAGCGCCGTCAAGGACTTGCAGACGAAGCTGAAGAAGCTTGGCTATTACGACGGCACGGTGGACAGCACGTTTGGTTCGGGCACATACGCGGCGGTTCGTGCGTTCCAGAAGAAGTATAACCTGACGGCGGATGGCGTGGCGGGCAGCGAAACGCTCAAAAAGCTCGACAGCGCGTACAAGAACGCGGACAGCGACAAGGACGACGGCTCGCTCCGCAAGGGCGCAACCGGCACGGCAGTCAAGACGCTGCAGACCAACCTGAAGAAGCTGGGCTTCTACACGGCGTATGTCGACGGTTCGTTCGGCTCGACGACCGAGAGCGCCGTCAAGGCATTCCAGAAAAAATACGGTCTGACGGCGGACGGCGTGGCAGGCAGCGCGACGCTCAAGAAGATTGAATCTGCCGTGGCGAGCGCCAGCAGCGGCAAGATTACCACCGAACGCCTCGACTGGTTCAATGGCGGCAAGTACGTCATCCCGAACGGCGCTGTATTCCAGATTAAGGACGTCAGCACGGGGCTGATTTTCTCCGCGCGCCGGCAGAGCGGCGGCAACCATATGGACGCCGAGCCGCTGACGGCGGAAGATACCGCGATTCTCAAGAAAATCAACGGCGGCACGTTCAGCTGGCGCCGCCGCGCAGTGCTGGTGAAGTACAACGGGCATGTGTATGCCGCGTCGATTTACTCCGAACCCCACGGCACGAACACAATTCTGGACAACAACTTCGATGGGCAGTTCTGCCTGCACTTCTACGGCAGCAAGACCCACGGCACAGACCGCGTGGATGCGGATCACCAGAAGTGCGTGGAACAGGCCATGAAGGCGACTTGGTAAAAATCCCAGTCAAAGGGCAAAGCAATGGGCACTGCTGCAGCGCGGCAGTGCCTTTTTGCGCACATCCGAAATCATCCGCCGATGCCCTATTGACAAATCGCCCAAAATCCTTACAATAAAATTGCGGCTGAAATCATTCATTTTTCATTCATTCCGATTGGCAGCCGAGGACAAGAGAGAGAGGAAAATACCATGTTCGGATTCCGACCCGACGGACGGCGCGTGTCGTCCATTGACCCCATCGTCGGCATTACGCCGTACCTGATGCCCATGCGCTGCGACGCGCAGGTTTTCCTGCAGCACCGCGTGGACTATGAGCTGCTGACGCGCTACATTGCGGCGCAGGCGGCGAAGGGCGAGAAAATCACGTTCATGCAGATTATTACCGCCGCGTTCGTCCGCACTGTGTCCCAGCACCCGGAAATCAACCGCTTCATTCTCAATAAGCAGTTCTTCGCGCGGAACATGTGCGCCGTGTCCTTCACGATGCTCAAAAACCCGCAGAACGCCGAAATGGGCGAGACGGCGGTGAAGGTGAAGTACGACCTGACTGACACCATCTACGACGTGCGCGACCGCATGGAAAATGTCATCAACGCTAACCGCGGCGAGGACAAGAAGAATTTCGCGGATAAGCTGGCGAAAGCGGTGCTGGTCGTGCCGGGTCTGGCAACGGGCATCGTCGCGCTGGTTCGCCTGCTTGATCGCTACGGGCTCTGCCCCGGCGCACTGCTGGATGAGCTGCCCTTCCATACCAGCATGTATATCACCAACAACGCCTCCATCGGCCTGCATCACGTCAACCACCACATCTACAACTTCGGTTCGGTTACGCTGTTCTTCGGCATGGGTACCGTGGAGAAGGTTGCCGTGGTGGAGAAGGGCGAGGCGCGCATGAAGCGCTTCCTGCCCATCGGCATCACGGCGGATGAGCGCGTCTGCTCCGGCGCGCACTACGCGGCGTTCTTCGGCACGATGTCGTATCTGCTCAATCATCCAGAAGAACTGGAGAAGCCGCCGGAATCCGTCCGCTTTGACGAAAAGTGCGAATACCACGTCCCGAAAGTTGGCGAGCAGCCGGCGAAGAAGCAGAAAAAGCAGCAGAAAGCCACGGTTCAGGCGTAAATCAGCAGGAAAAAACGCATGATACGTCGAAATCCTCCGTTGCAGCGCATTCCTTGAAACGGGAGTGCAGAAGAACGGAGGATTTTTTTCATGCAGAATGTAGGTATTGTCGGCTTGGGGCTGATTGGCGGCTCACTCGCGAAAACCATTAAGCTCCACACGCCGTACACGGTTTATGGCACGGACAAGAATGCGGACACGATGCGCCGCGCGTTCCTGATGGAGGCGATTGACGGCGAACTGACGGCGGAGACGCTGCCGCAGTGCGACGTTGTGCTGGTCTGCCTGTACCCGCAGGGGATTATCGACTATGTGACTGCCCACGCGGCGGACTTTAAGCCCGACAGCCTTGTGATTGACTGCGGCGGCGTGAAGCAGGTGATTTGCGACGCGCTGTTTCCCGTATCACAGCGGTATGCGTGGCATTTCATCGGCGGACACCCGATGGCAGGGCGCGAGTACAGCGGCTTCAAGTATGCCCGCGATGATCTGTTCGACCATGCGTCGATGATTCTGTGCGGTCACGGCGACGACGACCCGGCGGTTTTGCAGCGCGCCCGTGACTTTTTCATGGAACTGGGCTTTCTGCGCGTGCAGTTCACGACGCCGAAGACGCATGACGAGATGATTGCGTATACGTCGCAGCTGGCGCATGTCGTGTCGAGTGCGTATGTGAAGTGCCCGCTGGCGGATAAGCACCGCGGGTTCTCGGCAGGGAGCTTCGCGGATATGACCCGTGTGGCAAGGCTGAACGAGGATATGTGGACGGAGCTGTTCTTTGATAATCGAGAGGCGCTTCTGCCGGTGGTGGAGGACTTGGTGCAGCGGGTGACGGAGTATCGGGACGCGCTGCGGGATGAAAATCGAGAGGAAATGCGCAAGCTATTGCGTGAAGGAAGAGAAACCAAGGAACGCCTGACGGAGTAATACTATTTCCAGATTCACCTGCGCCATCTGCTTGCGCCTTTTCCATTCTGGCGTCCGCTCATTCCACTTAGCGTAGCGCTGCTACGCTGCGTTTCATTCACGTTAGCCAGAATGAAAAATTCGCGGCGCATCTTGGCGCATTCTTATCTGGAAATAGTATAACACGCGGAAGAAGCAAAGCAATGATCTGAATGATAGAAAAAATCAACCTTGGTTGTCCGAAAAAGTCAACACCACAAAAAACGCGGTACGCCCCCCAATCCGGGGAAAGCGTACCGCGCTTTTCTTTACACCAGCGTCTTCGTCTGCCACTTGCCGCTGTGCCAGCGAATCAGGAAACAGATGATGCGGAACACCCAGTCAATCTGCATGGCAATCCACACGCCGATGACGCCCATGCCCATCGTCGTCGCGAGGAAAACGCCGAAGCCGATGCGAAAAACCGCCATCGAGAAGACCGCGACCGTCATCGTGTACTTCGCGTCGCCCGCCGCACGGAGCGCGTTCGGCATCGTGAAGGACATCGGCCAGAAAATCACGCAGCCCGCGCCGTGCAGCGCCACAATCTGCCGCGCAAGCACCGTCGCTTCCGGCGAGAGGTTGAACGGCAGGGTAATAATCGGGTTGCAGAGCAGCATCAGGATGTTCAGCGTGCCCATGCAGAGGTAGACAATCTGCATGAGTTTCTTGGTGTAGAATTTCGCCTGATCGTAGGCGTGCGCGCCGCAGCACTGCCCGACGACCGCAATCATCGCCAGCCCGATGGCGTTTCCGGGCAGGCACTGGAATGAACCGAGCGTGTTGCCGACGGTGTTCGCGGCGGTGCTGGCGGTGCCGAAGGTAGCAATCATGCTCAGCAGCAGCAGCTTGCCGAGCTGGAACAGTCCGTTCTCAAAGCCGCTGGGAATGCCGACGCTCAGAATCTTCTTGACCTCGCTCGGATGCCATTCGAAGGGGAACATGCCCGGATACGGAATCCGGCAGTGCGGGTTGCGAAGGGCACGCTGCGTGATGTACGCGCCGACGGAGCGCGAAATCAGCGTCGCCAGCCCCGCGCCGACCACGCCCCAGCCCAGCAGGTAGATGGTCACGGCGTTGCCGACGAGGTTGACGATGTTCATGATGAGGGAGGAGAACATCGTCGCGCGCGGATTGCCGATGCAGCGCAGGAGCGCGCAGTAGGCATTGTAAATCGCCATGACGGGGTAGGAGAGCGCCGACATGAGGAAGTACGCCTGACTTGCTGCCATCACCTCATCCTCGACATTGCCGAAGAGGGTCAGCAGCAGCGGCTTGCGGAAAATCAGGCAAATCGCCATAATCGCCAGCGAAACGAGCAAAACGACGTAGAACAGCATCTTCGCGGCAGTTTTCGCGGCATCCGGGCGCTTCTGCCCCAGATACTGGCTGACCAGCACCGCGCCGCCCGTCGCCAAGGCGGAGAACACGCCGATCAGCAGCACGTTGATGCTGTCCACCAGCGAAACGCCGCTCATCGCCGATTCGCCGCTCATTGCCGATTCGCCGCAGTAGGACACCATGATGGTATCCATCATGCCAATCAGCACGACGAGAAACTGCTCCGCCAAGAGCGGCAAAAGCAGCTGCTTCAAGTCCTGTTTGGAGAAAATCATCTCGGATTCAGCCGCCGGGAGTTTTTCAGGGGAAGTACGGAAGAAACGCATGGAAACCTCCTGAAAGAAATTCGGAATGCGGAATTCGGAATGCGGAGTAATTCGCGCGAACTGCGCCTGAAATCCTCTAACAGAAAACGCCTGACCGACGCATCAATGCGGCGATCAGGCGTTTCAAAGCGGATGGGGAAGCGATTATTCCGCCACAGGATAGACGGAAACCTGCTTCTTGTCGCGGCCCAGACGCTCGAAGCGGACAACGCCGCTCACCAGCGCGAACAGGGTGTCGTCCTTGCCGATGCCCACGTTCTGACCGGGATGAATCTTGGTGCCGCGCTGACGAACAAGAATGTTGCCAGCCTGAGAGAACTGACCGTCGGCACGCTTCGGGCCAAGGCGCTTGGATTCGCTGTCGCGGCCGTTACGGGTAGAACCCATACCTTTCTTATGAGCGAACAGCTGAAGATTCAACTTCATCATGGTAATACCCTCCAATTTATCTATCAAGGTCGTGGCTCAATGAACCTTGCGGGTCGTGAGCCGAAAATACGCGGGGAACTGCTCCGCAATGGCGGAAAAGCCGATGCGAAGCGCCCCAAACAGCAGCTGCGCCTGTTCCATCTGCTTATCGGTGATTCCCGGCGGCAGCAGCACCTCCGCGAAGCCATCTTCACCGCCGTGTTCGATGGGGGAAAGCCCCACCAGGCTGCAAAGCGCTTGGTCGATGGTGATGAGCAGCGTGGAAATGCCCGCGCAGACGATGTCGCTGCCTTCCTCCGCATAGCCGGAATGTCCCTTGACGGAAACACCCGTGATGCGTCCGGCAGCGTCCTCAAAAAGCACAGCGCGCGTCATTAGGCGTTGATGGCGGTGATTTCCACCTTCGTGTAGGGCTGACGATGGCCGGCACGACGATGGTAGTTCTTCTTGGACTTGTACTTGTAGATCTTAATCTTCTCGCCCTTGACCTGACCGACGATCTTGCCTTCAACCGTCACACCCGCGACAGTGGGCGTGCCGACCTTGACATCGCCTTCATTGACGACCATGATGGCGTCGAAGGAGATAGCAGAGCCATCTGCCTGATTCACCTTGTCGATGTAGATGGTTTCACCCTGAGAAACCTTGTACTGCTTGTTGCCAGCGCTGATGATTGCGTACATGACAATAAGCACCTCCTATTATATACTCGCCGGAATCTGAGGTTGCGCAGATGCGCATTGTGACAGACCTCTCCCGTGCGGCTCAACGGTAATGATACCACGTTCGCAGGGGGATGTCAAGAGGAAAATGCGGAAAATTCAAGGCTTTGCGTTATTCCAAGCCGAAAAATTCCGTCAGCTTGCCGGGATGCGACACACACAGCGACTGCCAGCCGCAGAAGAGCGCACCCTCGACGTTCCCCGGCGTGTCATCCAGAAACAGCACGCGCGACGGCTTGTGTCCCGTGGCGGAAATGACGTACTGGAAAATCTGCTCGCTGGGCTTCATCAGCTTCAAGCGCCCGGAGACGAATTTCGCGTCGAAGAGGCTAAAAAAGTCGTACTTGTGCTCGACAACCGCAAAGGCATCGTCGGCATAATTCGAGAGGACGTAGACCTTCTTGCCATGCGCCTTGCAGCTTTGCAGCGTTTTCAGCCCCTCCGGCAGCACTTCCTTCAAATCCACCCAGTTGTGCATCACGCGCGTGATGTACGGGCGGAGCGGCTCGTCGCGCCCGATCATGGCCTCAATGGCCTCGTCGCGGGTCATCAGCCCGTGGTCGCGCATGAGCCAGTAGGGGGAACGGAAAATCTTTTCCAGCAAAATCGGGTGCAGGTCGGGGCGATCCGGCACATGCTCATCCAAAATTTCCTGCGGGTTATAGGACAGCAATACCTGTCCGACGTCGAAGACAACGGCATCCACCGCGTCCCACGGCATGGTTTCGTAAATATCATCAAAAGTGCGGAGCATATGATTCACCTCATCTGCCATGATACACGATTTTTCGCCCAAAAACAAGCCTTTTCAAAGCGGAATTTCTGGTGTATAATAGCGATAGGGAATCCTAAGGTAGCACCGCACAAATGAGGTGGTCGGCTGGCGAATG